>Ga0180437_10006947_pt1 | contig 14930 bp, 13 predicted proteins | sample SS_ome_4_FD_132410 | JGI IMG/M metagenome (GOLD analysis project Ga0180437, IMG submission 132410) | Hypersaline lake sediment archaeal communities from the Salton Sea, California, USA - SS_3_D_1 metaG | ecosystem: Environmental > Aquatic > Non-marine Saline and Alkaline > Hypersaline >...
ACCGCACGGATGCGGTAGCCGATGGTCGTCCGCCAAAGAAAGATGTAAACTAAAATGGCTGCGACCACCGCAATCGCTGCTCCCAGGTGCAGCCGGGTAGGTATCAGCCGCGGAAGATCATAAAGGCGCGATAAGCGAGCAGTTTGGGGGATGCGCGAAGCCGCCTCCAACTGCACAGGATCGATCATAGGACCGCGCAGCAGGTAATTCATCCCCTGAACTGCTATTGCGTTCATCATGATAGTGCTTAGAATTTCGTTTACGTTGAAATAGGCTTTCAATACACCTGGAATACCTCCCCAGACTGCGCCTCCAAGAAATCCAGCCAGCAGCGCAAGCGGAACAAGCACACCAAAGGAGGCATCCGGTATGGCTAGACCAACATATGTGGCGCTTAATGCTCCCACGATCAGCTGTCCTTCGCCGCCGATATTTAAAACTCCGCCGCGGAATGAGATGCAGATTCCGACACCCACAAGCAGCAAAGGAACGGCTTTGACGATGGTGTCGGCTAGAGCGTTCTTGCTCCCGAAAGCGCCCTGTATCATGGCAGAATAGGCTTCGAGCGGATTCGTTCCCAAAAGGAAAAGCAGGATAGCACCAACTGCAAGTGCAGCCAGTGTTGCAAGTAACGGCATGAGGATCACAAACAGGCGGTCGTAGCGAGGTGGTTTTTTGGTTTTTGTGGATGTCATTTATGCCTCTTTGAGGGTACTTTATCGCTCTACGAAATTGGTACTTAAAGCCATGGGTGCAGAGATTTTAAATAATCGCCTCAGCGGCGGTTGAATTCGTCTCGGCATATACGAGATCAATCGATCGGTGAAATCACTTCCGACAAATAAAAGCACAAAAATCATCAGTAGCCAGGGAATGGCGTTAAACGCGACCACTGAAACCTCTGGAAAGGTCCTCTGAAGGATGGTGGCTAAAACTTTGGTGGCACCAAACAACAGCGCGCCCAAAGCGCCGCGAATAGGAGACCAGCCGCCGAAGATTACAATTGCCAGCGCAATCCATCCTAATCCACGAATATGCCCATCAGACCAACCGATTTTAACATCGAGCGAATAAGCGGCCCCAGCGATTCCTACTAAAGCTCCACCGACAATTGTATAAAGGTAGCGCACCCTATTAACCCGTACACCGCGAGCAAATGCAGCTTCTGGTCGTTCGCCAGCGCTTCTCAAATGCAAGCCGGGTTGGGTCCTATTTAGGTACCACCAGGCGGCAATCACGAGTATAAATGCAAAATAGACCGTATAACTTTGATCGAAAAAGATGGGACCGATGATCGGAATGTCTTTTAATAACGGTATACCCACATGTTTGACAAAAGGACCGGGAGTTCTGGTGTAATTTTGACCGAGAAATGCGCTCAGATCATCACCCAGTAATGTCAGGACAAAACCAATGGCAACCTGGCTTTTATTCAATGTGATGCTGCCAAAGGCGACGATTAAAGAAAAGATGATACCGATAACCGCCCCGGCTATAAATCCTATCCAGACACTATCGGTTGTGAGGGCTACCACAAATCCGCTCATGGCTGCCATCAGCATAGTGCCGTCGAGAGAGAGATTAACGATACCGGAGCGTTCTGTAATGGTTTCACCGACGACCGCGATGATCAAAGGAGAAGAGGCGAATACAACCGAGGCAAGAATTCTTACAATTTCAGGCTCGTTCATCTTTTCCCTCTTGCTGCAAGAATTTAAAAATGCGGCTGTCTCCGAACAATAAGACTAACAGCACCAGCACACCAGTTAAAATACCTCCGATTGAGGAATGCAGTTGGGTTCGCAGCTGCAGCGTGATACTTCCATTGAGGATTACAGAGAAGAAAAAAGATATAAATGGAACCCACAGCAATCGATAACCGGCTAACATCACGACAAGCAATGCTAAAAAGCCGATCCCTCCAGATATGCTTTGCCGGAGACTATCAAACCAGCTGAGCACCCGCACTGCGCCTCCTAATCCAGCTAGGGCGCCGCAAAACATCATCGCGAGAATTGTTTCACGTTCGCTGGCTACACCGAGCAAAAATGATGAAAATGGATTTTTACCGAGCGCTTTAAGCTTTAATCCCCAGAAGGTACCGCGCAGCGTTACGTAAACCAGCCCGATTGCAATCAGCGTGATCACAAAAGATATTGGACTGAAGCGTGAATCAGCGAATCTGGGGAGTAATGCAATGTCTGGGAAGGGTGAAGTACCCCGAAATGTACCTCCCTCAGGCGGCTGCCACGGTCCCGATATCAAATAGTTCGTCAAGATAATGGCAAGATTGTTTAACGCCAGACCGCTGAATATTTCGTGGACTTTTCCGCGGGTTTTTAATACCGCTGAAATCGCAGCCCATAGTGCACCAGCCAGCATTGCTGCTAGAATTTCCAATGGTATCTGCAGCGGCGCAGGCGCATTGACTTTCAGCGCTACCCAGCTTGCGGCAATTGAACCTAAAATGAGCTGTCCTTCGATACCAATATTCCATAATCCTGCGGTGAAAGTAATCACAAGACCAACCGCGCAAAGCGTCAAGGGAACCCAGAACGCCATCACACTCAATACTTTTGATTGGTCGCCGAACGCGCCTTGAAATATTGAATCTAAAGCATCGAGTGGGCTGGTATCGTAAATAACGAGTAGCCCAGCTGTGAAGAGCAGCGCGGCAATGATTGGTACCGCCGGCCAGAGGACAGTGAATATCCGTCTTGCATTCATTCACTGCCTCCAATTAGGTGACCCAATTCTTCCACATCTGTATCTTTTGCTTCTACTATTCGAGACATCACACCTCCCGAAAAAACAGCGATACGGTCACTTCGTTCTATGATTTCATCCAGGTCAGCGGACATAAACATTATTGCTGTACCATCTCCTCTCCGCCGGTACAGCTTATCCCAAATCCAATTTGTTGAGCGTACATCCAATCCTCTGGTTGGATGTTCTAGCAACAGGAGTTTTAGTGGGCTGTTTAACAACGCATAAAGCAACCGCTGCTGGTTGCCTCCGGAAAGTTCATCCGCATATGTATCTGGTTTTCCGACAATCTGGTATTGTTCAATCCTGGAATCGCTCAGATCTGTTGCTTCGTTCCAATCAATGAAGAAACTGTGTTCGGGTTGGGCAAGGATCATGTGCTCGGTTATGGACAATCCAGCCACCAATCCGGCTTCTAAACGTCCGGCTGGCACATACGCCACCTGAGCTGCTTGCATTCGGTGGTAGGACCATTGGGTAACATCCTGCCCGTCGAGCAAAATTACCCCACTTTCGGGCTTTATCAATCCGGCACAGGCTTTCTGAAGTAGTCCTTGCCCGCTGCCTTCCAAACCTGCCAAACCGAATACTTCACCCGCTTGAATGGTTAAGTTGATATGTTCAACACGCAAACGATATGTTGAAATTGTCAGATCCAGAAGCTCGAGTTTGGGAACATCCATCACAAGCGGCGCTCTGTCGCTCCTCTCAGGGATTTGCCCGAACATCATTTCAACAAGTTTTTCATTTGGGCAGGGAATATCTATTTCTCCCACCAATCTCCCTTTTTGAAGGACGAAGGCGTGGTCACAAAGTTCCTGGACTTCGTCGAGTTTGTGAGAAACCAGGATAATCGTTCTGCCTTCCTCATGCGCGATGGTCCTCATTGCAGCGAACAAAATATCTTTTTGTTCCGCGCTGATCCCTGTCGTTGGTTCATCCAGAATCAGGGCTTTTGCGCCGCCTGCCAGCAAACGGATAAGTTCAAGCTGCTGGCGTTCACCCAATGAGAGGCTGTCAACAAAAGCCTGCAAATCAAGTTCGAAATTGTAATGGGAGAAATAATCATTCAATTCCTTTTCGACCAGTTTGTAATCCAGGTTAAGCCGGCTGTCGCGACCTAACAGGTAGTTGTCAATAATCTTAAAGGGCGGGAAGTCAAGTGGTTCTTGATACAGCATTCCAATTCCGCAATTCAGAGCTTGAGCTGGAGATTGGAAGGTACTCGCCTGGTTGTCAAGTAAAATCTGACCTTGGTCTGCTGGTTGGTAACCAGAAAGTATCTTCATCAAGGTGCTCTTTCCTGCGCCATTTTCTCCTAAAAGACCATAAATTTGGCCTCCCTTTAAATGCATGCTAATGCCGTCATTCGCTTTTACTGAACCGAAGTATTTGCGAATATCCTGCAGGTCGATGTCCATTCCGATGATTCTCCAGAACTAAAGTAAGAAAATTATAACCAATGAACCTTTTTACTAAAGGGTGATCCAGGTTCCGGTTTCGCCTTTTAGCGCCCTGCCGATATTTTCTGGATCTGTGATGATGGCTTGCTTTCCACCCGTTTCTAGGAACCAGATGATAGCCGCGATTTTTGGCGCCATTGAACCTTTAGCGAAGTGTGTGCCTTCATCCAGGTAAGCTTTCGCCTCCTGCATTGTCATTTTGTCGATCCATTCCTGGTCCGGCTTACCAAAATTTAAGGCAACTTTTTCAACTGCAGTTGAGATAAGCAATAAATCGGCATTGATATTCTGCGCCAATAAACTGCTGGCGAAGTCTTTATCAATTACAGCGGCTGTACCAATATACTCACCCCCGCCTTTATCGATGACAGGAATACCTCCGCCTCCGACAGTGATGACAACTGAACCATTGTCCACCAGGGTTTTAATCGATTCAAGCTCTACAACTTCTTTTGGCAGGGGAGAGGCGACCACACGCCTCCAACCCCGTCCGGCATCCTCTACCACATTCCATGCCAGTTCGGACGCCCTTCGCTGGGCTTCGTCTTCTTCCATAAAACCACCGATCGGTTTCGTAGGTGTGGTAAATGCAGGATCATCTTTATCTACCAGAACCTGAGTGATAACTGTTGCTACCGGTTTCTTTATCTTTCTTTTGTAAAGTTCGTTCTGTAAAGTCTGCTGCAATGAATAGCCAATAGCGCCTTGAGAGTCCGCTCCGCATACATCCAGTGGTACTTCATGCATTCCCTCAACCCGGTGCGCGATCTCCGACCGTCTCAGGATGAAGCCTACCTGGGGACCGTTCCCATGACCGATGGCTATATCCCATCCCTGCTCGATCATATCAGCGATGTGATAGGTGGTTTCTTTCGCCGCTAGGTATTGATCTTCTACGGTTTGGTGATTCTTATCTTTGATCAGCGAATTGCCGCCGATAGCTACAACTGCCACTTTTTTATCCATCATCAATTTCCTTCCTCAATAATTTATCGCATTGTAAGCGCCATAACCGCTTTTTGGGCATGCAGCCGGTTTTCAGCCTCATCAAATACCACGGAGTTGGGACCATCCATGACACCATCTGTGACTTCAATATTGCGGTCTGCGGGTAAAGGGTGCATATAGATTGCATCGGTTTTTGCGAGCGCTATCTTTTTTTCATCGGTGATCCAATCTTTATATTGATCCTGGATTTTTTTACCTTCTTCGGCATCTTGCGTGGTGAGCAAAGGTCCCCAGGACTTGGCATAGACAATATCCGCATCTCTAAATGCTTCCTCCATATTGTCGGTAACTTCAAAACCAGCATTATACTTGCGAGCTTGTTCACCTGCCTGGTCCATAATTTCAGGCATCAGTTTGAATTCTGGAGGATGCGCTAAAACGACATCCAACCCAAACCTGGGCATTTGCAAAATCAGCGATTGTGGGACAGAAATAGGTTTTAAATAGGAAGAGGCATACGCCCAGGATACGACCATTTTTTTGCGCCGTAAATCACGCCCTTTTTTCTCTATGATGGTCATTAAATCCGCCAGAATCTGGAAAGGATGATAAAACTCGCACTGCATATTGAGCACAGGCACACGCGAAGCGCTTGCTACAAGATTTAAATAATGGTTTCCGATTCCCCAATCCACGTGGCGTATCGCGATTCCGTCGAAGTAACGACCGAATATTTCTCCCATTTCTTTTTCGGTATCTCCATGAGATATTTGGGTAGTCCTGCTTTCAATAAAAGCGGCGTGACCTCCGAGCTGCGCCATACCAGCTTCAAATGAACCGCGCGTGCGCGTGCTGGAAAAAAAGAACAGCATTGCTAAAACTTTATCCCGCAAGTATGCGTGTGATTCTCCTAAAGCCCGTTTCTGTTTGAGATCAAAGGCTACATCCAGTACAGTTTCTACTTCTTCCTTACTGAAGTCAAGATCGCCAATCAAGTTTCTATTTCGTAAATCAGTTTGCATTAAATTATCTCCAGTTGTTTTCCCTATAATCGTCAGCTAATGGGTGTTCAACACAGTATCCCCGGGTTGCAGGGAAAAAGGACAAGTGGGCTTTCCTTGTCGACGAATTGGTGTTTCGTTTATCTCACTCCATTGCTCCAAGGATTAAAGCCAGGAGCGCCATGCGCATCACAACACCATTGAAAGCTTCCTGCCAGTATCGTGACCAGTGGGTGATATCTACGTCGGGCGGGATTTCATCCATGCGCGGAAGCGAATGCAGCAGGATGGCGTCTGATTTCGCTTTCGTTTCCAGAAGTTGGCGGGTAATTTTGTAGTTGGGGGGAGTTAACCCGACATCATCTGAGCGTTCATCACGCGATTTTGTATAGTCTGGCTGTACCACGGGTTCCACAAGGATTACATCCGCATCCGCTATGGCTTGCTCAACGTGTTCGACTTCTTGAATTTTAGGCTGTATCCCTTTAATTCAGCTTTGAATTCATCCGTCAAAGAAAGTTCTGGCGGCGAAACGAAAGTTATCGGGCAGTCGAATTGAGTGAGACCATAGGCTAATGAGTGCATGGTTCTCATGCGCATATCGCCTACTGCCAGCCAATTTAATCCATCGATGCGTCCTTTTTCCTGCAAAACTGTGTAGAAATCAGTGAGAATTTGGGTAGGATGTTCGCCCCAGCCATCACCGCCGTTGATGATGGGTATGGAAGCCCAATCGGCTGCCTCCTGCGGGGCTCCCTGCTGGAAATGGCGCATAACGATAACATCTCCATAATATTCGAGCATTTTTACCGTATCCTTGATGGATTCCTGGTAGAAATCCCCAGCGCGCGTCATTTTTGCATCTGCAAAACCGGTCACATGCCCTCCCAAACGGTGCATGGCAGCTTCGTGAGCCAAGCGAGTGCGCGTGCTCGGCTGGTAAAAAGCTGTCACCAGGGTTTTTTTTGCGAGCAGATCACTGTTCTGGCGCCGGTTGGCTATCGGCTCAAGCTCCTTGGCGACATCGAAAACCTGGAAAAATTCATTCCTCTCAAAATCTTTCAGGGACAGAATATCCCTACCTATAAAACTCCTCATTCCATAATCTCCTTTTAGTAAAATGTCTGGTATAGAATTTATTGTTATCGCTGCTGAACCTGATCAAGATTGCTGACCGATTCGGCGTACAACATGAAAATTAAAGTATCCTGGTAAAAAATAACTATGGGATATATTCACCACACGACCATCAGGTGTATATAAATCCGCACTCAGGTAAAGGAGCGCATCCCCCCTTTGAATTCCCAGCGCACGCGCAACCTGCGCCGAGGATGTTACTGCATTAATATCCGTTCGTGCTACCATTAATTTTGGCGTACCTTTTTCCAGCAGCAAGTCAAGGATAGAACCTGTAAAATTTTTTTCTAATTCCTCCGGTCTAAGAACGTCCAGGGGTAATATATCTGTGAGGAAAGCAGCTGGCCGGTCTCCTGCGATAATCACACGTGAAACATCCATTATGTAATCATTCGGATGGATTTGAAGGGTGGTGTATTCGCTTTTGTGGGGAAGCCGGATATCCGTACGCCATTTTCCGAGTTTTACTTTAAGACCAATCCGGTCAGCGAGGGTCTGGATGCTCTCCAGCACTTCAAGACCGCTTTCAATCACCTGGGAAGGGTGTGTAACAAATGTACCGGAACCTTGCCTTCGGCGGATTTTACCTTGAATTTCAAATGTCCTCATCGCTTCACGCAAGGTAGCGCGCGAGACACCTAATTGTTGGGCGAGCTGTGGTTCTGACAGCAGCTTCGCGCCTGGTTCTTTGGAATTGATAATACCTTCAAGGTCCTGGTGAAGTTTTTTTGATACGGATAAATAAGTCATCGTTATTATATTGATTTATATAAGTATGGTGCAATAAGCGTTTGCGCTGATTAACTTTCAGGTCTCAATAACCGGAATAAATTCAAACTTCGTCACATCCACCAATCCAAGATCAGAAATGCGCAGTTCCGGGATCACAACCAGCGCCAGCAAGCTCAACTGCATATTCGGGTTATTCAATGTACAGCCGCATGAACAAAAACCTTCAAGAACCGTACTCGCTTCACGGGCGACAGTTTCAGCGCGTTTATTGGACATCAGTCCGGCGATCGGCAGTTCGACCTTTCCAATAATATCTCCATCGCGCACAACCACCTGGCCTCCTCCAATCCTGGCTAGTTCATTGGCAGCAACGGCCATGTTTTTATCATCCGTTCCTACAACGATCATGTGATGGCTGTCATGGGCGACGGTTGAGCCAACTGCGCATGGGAGGTTAAACCCAAATCCGCTGACCAATCCAACGGTTACACCTCCGGTGCCCTTGTGCCGTTCGACCAGGGCAATTTTATTGATATCAGCGGCTATGTCCGCTTTGAGCTCGCCAATTTGAACGGGAATCTCAATTTTTAAATGACGAGTTGGGGCCTGGTTCTCTACTACTCCGATGACATTCGCCTTAACAAAAGGCAGGTCAGGCGCTGGAAGGCGAAAATCTTTTGCATGTAATACATGTCCCAGGTGAACGGATTGTGTCGCCCATTCTGGATATCCGTATGCTGGGAGATCGAAAATGGGTTCCCGCTCCTCGACCAGTACCGCCCCTTTGGCGATAACCATTTCTGTCGTCAGCTGTTCCAGGTTAGTCACCAGAAGAAGATCGGCATATCGGCCAGGCGCGATTAAACCGACATCCCGCCAGACACCAAAATGCTGCGCGGTGTTTATAGTAGCCATTTGAATGGCTGTCATCGGGGTAACTCCATGTCTGATGGCTTGTATGACTGCCCGGTTCACATGTCCATCATTGACCAGTGTCTCAGAGTGTGAATCGTCTGTACATAAAATAAAATTGCGCGGATCGAGTCCTTCTTCCGTGATGGCTTTGACGCCTTCTTCCACATCATGCCAGGCTGACCCGTAGCGCAGCATCGCCTTCATGCCCTGCCTGACCCTTTCTAAGGCATCGACTTTGCGGGTGCCCTCGTGATCATCCTCAGGACCACCGGCGACATAACCGTGGAAGGGTAATCCGAGGTCATTGGATGCATAGTGCCCGCCGGTCACTTTTCCGGCTTCAAGCGTGTGAGCCATCTCAGCAAGCATCTTCTCATCGCCGGTGAATACGCCGGGGAAATTCATCATTTCGCCTAACCCAATAATGCCATCCCACCCCATCGCCAGGGCGACTTCTTCCGGTCCAATACTGGCGCCAGGTGTCTCCAAGCCAGGCGCAGAGGGTACACAGGACGGCATCTGCACCCATACATGAATAGGTTGTTGGGCGGCTTCATCGACCATCAGCTTGACCCCTTCAAGGCCGAAGACATTCGCAATCTCATGCGGGTCAACGAACATGCCGGTTGTTCCGTGCGGTATGACAGCCCGCACGAATTCTGTTACAGTCAGCATTCCTGATTCAATGTGCATATGCCCGTCAAGCAGACCGGGAACTAGGTACCGGTCTCCGGCGTCGATCACCCGGGTATTTTCGCCAATAGCGTGGGAAGCGTCATTTCCGACAAATGCAATTCGCTTTTTTGAAATAGCGATATCGGTTTTGGGTAGAATTTCACCGGATTGTACGTTTACCCAGCGACCATTGCGAATAACCATGTCGGCTGGAACTCGACCCATAGCTACATCGACGAGGTTTTTTGTGTGTTTCACTTTTTCAGCCAGATCCATATCTCCTCCGTGAAGGCTTTCTGTGAGTTGAAAATGTGTGGATAAATTGATTAATTTGACAGAAGCCGCTGGGCAGCATTATTGTGCTGAGTGATCAAATTGGGAAGGTCAACGGTATTTATTCGTCCGTCCTCAACAATCTTTTTTCCTGCGACTACGTTGTAATCTACATTCACGGGGGCGCAGAATACAAGAGCTGCCAGCGGATCATGCAGCGCTCCAGCGAACTCTAACCGGTTGAGATCAACAGAAATGAAATCAGCGCAGAAACCAGGGGACAGTGACCCGATATCTGACCTTCCAAGGACTGCTGCGCCTCCGCGCGTGGAAATCTCTAAAGCAGTACGAGCGGTCATCAAAGGCGGCGCTCCCTGACCGGACAATGATGCGCCTTTGAGCCCAGAATCAAGGCGTGAGAGCAGCATTGCCAGTCGCGCCTCTGCCAACATGTGCGAGCCGTCATTACTGGCAGATCCGTCGACACCTATACCAACTTTTACACCGGAATCCAGCATATCGAGGATTGGCGCGATCCCGGATGCCAGGCGCATATTCGAACTGGGACAGTGTGCGACGCCGCAGCCCTGGTCTTTGTAAAGTTGAATTTCGTTATCGTTCACGTAGACTGAATGTGCAAACCATACATCTTCACCAATCCAATTCAGTATTTCCATATAGGCTGCTGGTCGGTATCCAAACTTTTCCACACAAAATATTTCCTCATCTTTGGTTTCAGCCAGATGGGTATGGATCTGGACCCCGTATTCCCTGGCAAGGGATGCACTCTGGCGCATAAGCTCTGGTGTAACACTGAAGGGTGAGCAGGGTGCTAATACGATTTGGGTCATTGAACCTGGATTAGGATCGTGGTAAGCTTCAATCAGGCGTTGGGAATCTTTCAGGATGCTCCCTTCGTCTTCGACAACGCTGTCCGGAGGTAAACCGCCTTTGCTCTCTCCCAGGCTCATGGAACCTCTGGAAGCATGTAATCGTAAACCAACTTCAAGAGCAGATTGGATTTCGTCGTCCAGCTTTGATCCATTTGGGAATAAATACAGGTGGTCCGAAGCTGTCGTGCATCCGGATAGCGCCAGTTCAGCCAATGCTGTCTTTGTGGACAAACGGATGTCCTCAGGACCCATACGCGCCCAGATTGGATAGAGCGTTTTTAACCAATTGAATAAATTGGCATCCTGAGCGGCTGGTACTGCCCGGGTTAGAGTTTGGTAGAAATGGTGGTGGGTGTTGATCAATCCCGGCACCACAATGTGCCCGGATAAGTCAAGGATTTCATCAGCGGATTCCGGCAGCTGCGGAGTGCTCCCAACCTGCTCAATAAATCCATCCGAAATAAAAAGACCACCATCCGGAATCTCCCGGTGGTGGTCATCCATCGTAACCAATAATGTCGCATTACGGACAAGCAAAGTAGTCATAGGTGTTTATTTATTGAAATTGCTGCTAAATCCTGGTTAGATGTATTAAATTTGTCTGACAAATAAAGTTTATCAAAAAAAATAAGATAAGTCAATTGTCTGACAAATGGTTCATCATCAAATCGCAAGAATCGGGTGGTTCATTTTATTTTCATGGTTAAAATAGACTGAAATTCTATGTGAAATGTTTCGATCAAGGATTTCAAACCATGATAAATGGATATTCCGATTTAAATCAAATGAGCACAGATTACTCGATTGTTGAGCGAGCGCTGTACTACCTGGAAAAAAATCATTCCAGGCAGCCGTCATTAGAAGAGATCGCTGGAAGTGTTGGTTACAGCCCGTACCATTTCCAACGTCTTTTTACACGCTGGGTCGGAATCAGTCCCAAGCGTTTCACCCAGTATCTAACCAAAGAACACGCAAAGCACCTCCTGGAAAATTCAGAGCGGTTGTTGGATGTGGTTTATTCAACCGGCTTATCCGGTCCCGGTCGCTTGCACGATCTGTTTGTAACATGTGAGGCGGTGACGCCTGGAGAATTTAAGAGTAGAGGCAAGGGTTTGGTGATTGAATACGGGTTTTACCCCACGCCATTTGGCGAATGTATGATTGCAGCTACCTCCCGCGGCATTAGCAATTTAATGTTCCTGGATCACTCCCACAAGGAAGAAATACTCCTGGAGTTGAGGCGTATCTGGCAGAACGCAGCGATTTGTGAAAAACAAGGCGAAGCTGAAGACCTGGTTCAAAATTTATTCCTGGTTACCGGCGATCACTCGCCAAAACCGCTGAACATACTTTTGCGCGGCACAAACTTCCAGATCAAAGTTTGGGAGGCTCTACTTAAAATTCCTGCGGGTCGAGTGGTCACATACCAGGATGTGGCCTGTGCAGTTGGGGAACCGGGGGCATACCGGTCTGTTGGAAGCGCTTTGGCACGCAATCCTGTGCCTCTACTTATCCCCTGCCACCGCGTCATTCGAAAAATGGGTGAATTTGGGGAGTACCGGTGGGGACGAACACGTAAACAAGCGATACTGGGTTGGGAAATGGCGAGATTTACTGTTTGAAAACCATGATTGAGGCTGGTTTGATCACCATAGGTCTTACACATTCGGCAAAACCAGGGACGAAGACAGCTTACCCATCATAAGACAAGGATGGGCTTATATAGAAACCGTTAGAATTAATCCCAGAAGAGGATATGCTTGTCTGCAAAAAATTCCCAAAAAATTATCAATACCCGGACAGTGATGTCCGGGCTACTATATCAATACTTTTCGGAAATTTCTTTAATTTCACCTGACTCACAGATCTTCTTAAAAGCTGTAACGGAAAGCGGATCGAATTGTTTACCCCCATTGCGTAATATTTCCTCAACCGCCTCACCCAGAGGTACTGCTGGACTATAAGGTCTTTCAGTGATCATGGCATCCAGGGTGTCAGCGATGGCAACAATGCGCGCCCCTTCCGGAATCTTTTCTCCCATTAATCCATCCGGGTATCCATCCCCATCCCACCGCTCGTGGTGGTGCCGAACGATCGGCACCGCCTCCGCCAGGTAAGGGATATCCACGATCATTTCACTACCGATTACCGGATGTTTAAGGATCTCTTCTTTCTCGGCTTGATTCAATGGTGTACTTTTCAATAAAATGCTTTCACGTATGTGAATTTTGCCGATATCGTGCAGAATTGCGCCGTAGCGCAGCGATTCCAGCTTGTTTTCATTCCAACCCAACTGGCGTGCGATAGCCAACGAATATGCTTTGACGCGTTCAATATGGCCGCCGGTATAATTATCACGCAGTTCGATCGCCTTCGCCAATGCAGTCAGGCTGGATTGGTAAGCCTGTTTCAACTGTGCAACCTGGAGCTGGCGGGTACGCGCTAAACGTGCACGCACCGCGGTCATCAACTCCTCACGTGTAATAGGTTTGATCAGATAATCTTCCGCACCCAGGTCTTTTCCGGCAATGACATCCACCGTTTCGGCACGCGCCGTCAGGAATATAAATGGAATTGTGACCCAATCCTGACGGGAACGTACAGCGTGGAAAAATTCGAATCCATCCATCTCGGGCATGGCGATATCGGCCAGGATCAGGTTCGGGATCGTCTGATCGAGTTTTTCCAGCCCCTGTTTTCCGTTAGAAGCGCAGATCACCATGAAACCCTCCATGGTAAGCAAATCTTCCAGGCCTTCGCGCATTACATCGTTATCCTCGACAATTAGAATAATGCCTTTGCTCATTTCGAATCCCAATATCAGGGCGAGTATCCTGAAGCGCAAGGTAATCCTCCAGCGGGATTAGCCGCGCGAACTGCATTTAATATGGCTGATTCGACGACTTCCGCTGCAAAAGCGCCAACGATATTGAAATCCAATTTCTTATCTCCAGGTGATAAAGCGAATATTGTATCGCCATCCAACATGGTGTGAGCGGGACGGATTGTCCTTGCGATACCATCCTGAGACAGCTGGGCAATTTTATTGGCTTGTTCCTTATTCAGGACAGCATTGGTTGCTACGACACCAATGATCGTATTTGCCTGGGATTTCTGTTCAAAGATGGTTTTACCGAAAGGTGATTTCATCAGTACCAGCGTGTCGACAAAATAACCAGCCTCGCTAATTTCCAACGAATCCTGGGTGATTGCGCGAGCGCCGGCGATGATACGGTTGGTGCTCGGGTCAACAACATCCCCAAAGGCGTTGACTGCCATCAATGCAGCGATGATTACACCCTCTCCCATGTCAATACTACAGGTTCCGATACCAGATTTCATTGCCTGGTTTGCACCCAGAATGGATCCAACCCTGGCGCCGGTACCCGCCCCCACATTACCCTGTTGGAGAGCTTTGTTGGTTGCATTCATACATGCCTGGTATCCCATTTCAGCATCTGGTCGAATATCTGCGCGGCCAATATCCAGGTCGTATAGGATCGCCCCTGATACGATAGGCACCTTCGCTACCCCGACATCCACGCCTATCCTTTTCTTTTCCAGGTATCGCATGACACCTGTGGCGGCGTCCAATCCAAATGCTGAACCACCCGAAAGCAGTACGCCATGGACCTTTTCGACCATGTGCATTGGTCGCAGTAGGTCGGTCTCGCGCGTTCCTGGGGCCCCGCCGTATTGGGAAACGCCGGCTGTTGCGCCCTCTTCGCAAAGGATCACCGTACATCCGGTTAGAGCTTTAAAATCCTGTGCATGCCCAACTTTTATGCCTGGGATATCGGTTATCGAGCCATTCAGCTGCATGTGCATCTGCCTCTTCTAATAATTAGTTGAATTTTAATCTTGTAGTCAATTCTAGTATGGCGTATAAATATCATTTACGCAAGGTATACCGGATAACAATCTTGTAAGCGCGAATTAACCACAAAATTTCAGTTGATATCCTTAAAAATATTTTAGAACAAGTCATAACGCACTTATCCACTATTCCCTATCCTATGTTTTACCCTTTTGGTATAATCTCACAAATACGGCCCCGTAGCTCAATTTGGCAGAGCAGTTGACTCTTAATCAATTGGTTACAGGTTCGAGTCCTGTCGGGGTCACCT
>Ga0180437_10006948_pt1 | contig 14930 bp, 19 predicted proteins | sample SS_ome_4_FD_132410 | JGI IMG/M metagenome (GOLD analysis project Ga0180437, IMG submission 132410) | Hypersaline lake sediment archaeal communities from the Salton Sea, California, USA - SS_3_D_1 metaG | ecosystem: Environmental > Aquatic > Non-marine Saline and Alkaline > Hypersaline >...
CTCTATCCGTACCACCTACCAGGAACTGAACATCCTCGAAGCGGAATACCGCAAGGTGGGCAAAGTTTCTGATGAATACGCTGAAAAACTCAAGAAAATAGAGACTGCTAAAGACCCATTCGGGGACATGGGCGGCATGGGTATGATGGGCATGGGATTTAATCCCTTGCAATCAGCCGGTAGTTTGGCTGGGCTGGCTGGCGGCTTAGGTGGCGGATACGATAGCCCCCTGTCTCAGATTTCAGGCCAATTGATGCAGTATTCCAACATCGGCATGGAACTCCAACCCCTGGCTGACGGGCTGGGCAGTGTTATGTCTGCCATCAAGGGTGGGACTGGGATTACCGGGAAAGCCACAGGTGTTTTGGATGCTCTGGGTGGAGGCATGGGGGCAATGGGGGTTGCCGGGTTAGCTGCCGGTGCTGCGATGACCACGCTAAACATGGCAATGCAGGAACTCCAAAAACGGGCGAATCTGGCTATCGAAATGCGCCAGCGGGAAACTGATGCCATGTTGCGTCAGATGAATGCCCAGCGCGAGTATGAGGCGCTGTTGCAAGCCGGTGACTATGAGGGGGCTAAAGCTTCTCAAGAACAGCGGATGGATGCCTGGGAAGATGCTAACGCTGTTTTCAACAAAGCTCAGGCAGATTTAGCCAAGCTGGAAGCACGATGGGCAGAGGCGGCTGCTGGGGGTGACATCCTGGGTATGGGGCAGCTAGGCTGGGAACTGGATGCTGCTCGACAGGCAGTAGCCGATGCCACCGCCAACCTGGGTGACAATCTGGTTGATCTCGGTGAAATGGGTGAGCAGCTAGCTGATATTAAAATTGCTAGCCAGGTCCGCGAGTTGGATGATGCTCTGGCTGGATTGGCAGAACCGACATTCCTTGAAAACCTCTCTCAAGCTGCGAATAATGTCCAGAATACCCGCGATTCTATTAAGCAATTGGCGGATGATTTTGTAGCCACCACTGATGAGATGGCAGATGATTTGGCGTGGGCTGCCGAGCGTCAGCGTGCCGAGCGTGAGCGTGAGGACACTATGGAACTCACCCGGCATATCGAAAGCCAGCTAGGGTTGATTGAGGACAGTCATGACAGAGAGACTGAAATCAACCAGGAATTTTACAACCTGTCAGAACAGATGGCAAAGGAACGGGCAGAGGCTGAAATAGACGCGCTAGCCCAGTTGAATGATTCCCTGGATAGCCTTGCTGATGAATACCGGGAAAGCCGACAGGACACCATTGATGAATACGATGAACAAGATGTAGAACGTGTTGACTCGCATGAGCGCGAGATTGCCAAGATGGAAGATGACTACAACCGGGAACGGGTACGCCGGTTGCAGGATTTACAGTCTGAACTGAACAAGGCTGAACGTGCGAATGATGTCCTGGCATTCATTGATGCACAGGAGCGCGGCACAACAGACCTCAACCGCATGAAAGAGGATCATGATCTGCAAATGGCTGAACGCCAGGAAGAATTTGACAGGGAACGTGAGCAGTCGAAAGCAGAGCATGAGCAGCGACTTGAGGACATGCAAACAGAGGCAGAGGAACGTAGGCAAGAATTGCTGGATACCTACGATAAAGAAGAAGTCATTCGCAATGCAGAGTATGATGAACGGCTGGCGGCTGAGGAAGCGGCGCGTGATGAACGGCTGAGAATGGAAGCCGCTGCACTTGACGAGTCTCTGATCCAAGCTGAAGAAGCCTTTCAAAAAGAAAAGAAACTCAAAGACGATGAACGCGCTTGGAATGATGAGTGGGACAGGAAAGAACGTGAGCGCTCGGAACGGAAACGCCAGGAGTCTCATGATGCCCAAATGGCTGCATTACAGACCCAGCTTGATGAGGAACTGGCTATCATTCAAGAAGGCTATGATAAACGGGCTGAATTGATTGCGCAGAAAGAGGCTGAGACAGCGGCTAAGGTTGCCCAGAGTATTACCGGCGCAATACAAAAAGGTGTGGCGGCTGGGGCTAAGGCGGCAGCTGCATCTGGTTCTGGGGCTGGCGGGTCTGCCGGTATACCGGGATGGGCAAAGCCAGCTGGTTCTGGTTTTGATGCCTACAAACAGTCTGGGCGCTATGATTCGTTTGTGAAGTCGCTGGGGCTGGTAGGGGCGCAACCCGGAGTCGTCACTGATCCAACCCTGTCCATGTTGGGTGAACGTCCTGGCTATGGGGACCTGGTGATTCCATTCCCCAATAACCAGGGTGTGGTTGATGGCATCCTCAGTAAGTTGGGGCAGGGGGGCAGTGGTGGTAATGTGTACAATTATCATGGGGACATCGGCAATGGTATGACCAGGACTGAGGTAAACCAGATGTTCCAATCTGCTTTTGAAGCCATGTTCCAAGAATTAGGTGAGAGAATGATGTAAAGTGTCGGTTGTAGTGTGAATCCTCTTTCGGCTATAATGTAGGAAAGGAGGTCAATGCTTATGTCAACAGAGGCTACACTTTACATCTTGTCAGAACAATTCCCAGAGGACATTATGTTTCATGATCCCCTGCTGTCGCCTTATATTGAGGAATGGGAATATGTTGACCTGCCCTCAAACGCTGATGAGGACTCCTTTGATAGTCACATGCGTGGGGCGGTGGAACTGGTTTTGTTCCCAGCATGGCAGGGGGCATCCGAGGAAATTACCAGGGAACTGATTGCACGGATTCGGCAGGTTGCCCAGAAACATCCTGGTTATGATGAAAAGCAGTTTATCCAGGTTGAGCAGTGGTTTATAGCTCGACAGGGAAAACGTGTCACCCGGAGGGTATTTTAGTGGATGCAAATGACACCTTTTTGGTAGCGTTGAACACGTTTCGTGAGACTCACCCTGATACACCTTATTCCGCTATAGAATGTGTTGTATCAGAGGTTTTTTTACAACAGATTCTCAATGAAAGTTACGAAAGGGAACAATTGGCACGTCGGGAACGGGAACGGGAACTCATGGCGATGGGCGCTAATCCAGAATTAGCAATGTTTGATGTTCCTCAAAGGGCAGGTATGATTTCCCACCTGTATGGAATCCCGGTAGTGTTAAACAGGGATGATGAGGCTTTTGATGTTGAAATTCGCTTGAGAGAGAGGGTTAACTGAATGGCGCGTGCTGTCTATGAGTTATACAACACCGCCCCTTGTTTAGTGAGTATCCCCGGTATGAAGCAGCGGGTGAAAGGAACAGCGCGTAAGAAAAAGGATTGCGCTGTGATTATGATTTCTTTTGAGGACATCCCCCCGGCTATGTGGACGTGGGTCAAAGATAATTTGTATGATGCCACTGACGGGGTGTATCTTATTTGTGACCTGGATGATCCAGGTGTGGAGTATACAGGACAATGGCAAACTCTGGCTTCCGTGTAATGGCTGGTTGGGTGTCGGCTGCCCAGATCAACAACACAACCACAGCGCTAATCATTGATTTCCCCGTGCAGACGGATCAGGACGTGGGTAGACAGTGGTTGCGTCCTGGTAATGATGCTGACGTGGTGCTGCCGTATGCCCAGTTAGTGGAGACCCCGACAGGACACCGATTCCGACAGGGGGGAGTGGCGTTCCGGTTTCCGTTACGTATCCTGTCCCCTGATATGGTTCAGTATGTACAGGACACCCTATTTGCTGGGGATGTCCACTCTGCAAACCTGACTGTCCAGACCCAGAACCGTAGGGGAGGGGACTGGGAAACTTACAATGTCATCGGGCGGTTGCCGGATTATGGTTCTGAGGTGGAACTTGCTGCCGGTGGTTATGACATGCACAGCCTTAGCTTTGTGAACGGGCTGGCAGCACCGGATGGACCAGACGTGTCACCCTCGCAAGAATGGACATTGCTCACAGCGGGGCTGGAAGGCTATGTGACGTTTACAGTCACCAACAGCGGCACATCTACCAGCCGAGCCAATGCGACTACTTTCGCTGACATCATATTAACTTATCCTATTCCTACCAAGCTGGATTTAGTGTCAGTTACCGGCTCTGGATGGGACGTTGAGTATTCCACAGACGGTGTTAGTTACAGTGCTACCCCGCCGTCCCCGATTTCCAACACGACACACATTCAATGCACGTATGCAGCCCAGTTGATTGCGTCGGGGACTACCAATGGTCTGATAGTTACAGTCGAGCCAAATGACAGCGGGGATGATACCAGCGCAGTGACGGCTACCACCACCGGGGACACCAACACGGGTGACGACACCGACACCGAAACTATTTCGATTGTGCCACGCGGATTCGACAGCGGCTTTGACCTCGGCTTCGGATCAGGCGGTTTTGACAGTGGCTTTGACAGTGGCTTTGATGGATAGGCAAGTTGATTTCACATCCAGCCGGAGGTAAAATAGGTTCAGGGTGAGGACGCAACCCCCACCCTGTAAATCAGTGCAACCTAGTGAGAGGTCACACCATGAGTAATGTTACCCCAGATTTTTCCTCAGAACAATGGAAGCCAATCCCTGGATTCCCCAACCATGCTGTCAGTGACATGGGCAGAGTTAAGCGGATTGCGGCTGGAAAAGGCACATTCACCGGGCGTATTTTTCAGGGATACATTCATTCAAGTGGTTATCAAATTGCTACTTTAGATCAGCAATCAAAGCGTGTTCACCGACTGGTCATGCTGGCGTTTTCAGGTGAGTGTCCAGAGGGGATGGAAGTCAATCACAAAAATGGGAATAAGACTGATAACCGGCTGGAAAACTTGGAATATATTGACAGATCAGAGAATAATCGCCATGCTTTTACAATTGGACTAAAAACAGTCCAGGGGGAGGCGAATCCGCGTAGTAAGTTAACTGAGAGCGACGTGAGAGAAATTCGAGCATTGGAAGGCTCAATGACGCACCGGGAAATAGCTGAGAGATTTGGTGTTCACAGGGTTACAGTGAGCAGCATCTTTAGTCGTAAACTTTGGGGGCATGTGGAATGAACAGTAAAGAACTAAAGAGACTGCGACGGGCGCAACGTAAGCACGTTAAAACGCTTCCCAAAGAACTCACTGAAATTCCGAGGGATCAGTTTCCCCCCGGCAAGCCCGGAAACATGCCTATACGGGCATTCCTCAGTCAGAAATTTCTAGTCCAGCTTTATGATGCCTCACACCAATTTCAGTCTATGATTCGCATGTCGGTTTCTCGTTCCGGCATAGACGAGTCTGGCAAGTGGGCAGATAAAATCACCTGGGATGAACTCAATAGCATCAAACAGGAGATTGGATTCGGCAGCTGGTATGGCATGGAATTGTACCCCAGGGATCAGGATATTGTGAATGTCGCCAACATCCGCCACCTCTGGCTTTTGCCTGTGCCACTGAACATCGGGTGGTTTAGCTCTCAGCCGGTGACACTCAATCCAAAGGAGAAATAATATGGGCTGGTGTAGCGGTACAGATGTATTTGACACTATGGCAGAGGTCATTTTATCAATGAGTGAGCTATCAAATATCACCCAGGTGATTCTTTTGACTCGCTTAATTGAGGCGCTAGAAGGTCATGACTGGGACTGCCAGGGGGAAAGCGTGTTTTTTGAGCATCCCCGTGTGCAAGAGGCTATGAAAAAACTTCATCCAAGCTGGTTTGAGGATTAACTCATGTCATTACAATATTTAAGTGAATCCAAGTTTGCTCACTTTGACTTGAATAGTGAACCACTGCCATCCGGCTTGCGTGTGTATGTCACTGAGGCGGGCGCATTTGGATATATAGCCCGTGTCCACTCATCACAGAAAAAGGGTGGGAAAATCCGCTATATGTATGAGATACGCCGGACACACCGAATCCGGGGCGGCTACTATGTTCCACGCGAGGCATTCAACATTGCCTTAGATCAACTTGATGACAATGATTATCGGTGTCGATTGCAATGAAATCAGTAAAGCGCTACAAAGCCATCCTGATTGATCCACCCTGGAAATTCAAGGTGTGGTCTGAGGCAACCGGGCTGGACCGGTCCGCCGAAAAACATTATCCCACTATGGACTTAGCTACACTTAAGTTGCTGCCGGTTCAGACAGTGATGGATGATGACTGCGCTGTATTCATGTGGATTACATGGCCTATGATGCCAGATGCCCTAGAATTGGCAGAGGCATGGGGACTGGAATATAAGACCTGTGCTTTTCTCTGGGCAAAGCTCAACAAACGGGCAGAGGGGCGGTTTGCTATCATTGGGGACCTGGTGAACTGGTTTATGGGCATGGGTTATTGGACGCGCTCCAATTCAGAAGCGTGTCTGCTGTTCACCAAAGGAAAACCCAAACGCAAGGCGGCGGATGTTCGCCAGCTTGTGGTAAGCCCGGTTCGCAGACACAGCCAGAAACCGGACTCTATCTACGGGTTTATAGAGCGTTTGGTTGATGGCCCATACTGTGAATTTTTCGCCAGAAAAACCCAGCCGGGGTGGGATTGCTGGGGTAATGAAGTCAAATCGACGGTTAAGTTAGGAGAGATGTAAAGTGTCAGAAATTTGTTGTCCACATTGCCAGTCGAGCAACGTAGAATCGTTTGTGGGTGTATCTGCTGATGTTAATCCGCCGATATATTATGACATCTATGATTGTAATGACTGCAAGAAAGATTTTGCTGTCAAGCGAAATAATGACAACCCTTGCCTAGCTATCATCAGGGACTTTTGGGTAGGGGGTTATTTCCCAGACGGCATGGGATTAGGGGAACAACCCGATGAGTGACCAGGAAATGTGGCTCTACATGCTGAACGTTTGTGGTTTGTGGGTGCTGACTTACTGGCGTGAAATCTTTTTAGTTCTTTGTCTCATTGTTGGCATTTTGCACGGTAGGCATTTAATGAAAAAGCGCGATGATTGATGTCATGCAGGACTGGTCTGCTATGGAGGTCTGCCAAGCCTACTATGAATTTGTGCCGGTGGGCGCTGGTGACTGGCTGGCAGCGCGAGGCTGGATTTACTTTGGGGATCACCGGGGCAACTGGTGTCCACCTAATTTTGTAATTGACTGGCATAGGGCAGGTGAGTGGGTGTGAACATTGCGAGGTGAGAGGTGACTGAGGAAGAATTGGCGGCGCTCCGGTATGGGCAACTGGTTTGGTTGAATAGGAAATACCGAGATAACACCCCGATGCCTAGCCAGCACTTCACCCAGCCCAATGGGGTGGAATTTCACCTGACGGATAAGCCGGGGTGGTTCATTCGGTGGGAAGGCGATTATGCTATTATCCACTGGCTGGGACAGCACACCTGGGAAAGAAAAATTCACAAAAGTCATATTGCATTAGAAAGGTGGTGGAAATGAAACCAGTATGTGTTGAGTGTGGTCACAAGATGCCCATCCGCAAACAGGGAATTGTGGTGCTGGAACAGTTCCAGTGTCCACCAGTGCCATATCAAGCATGGATGGCAGACCTGCATGAATGCCCTAACTGCCATCGGCAGGTAGCCAGTGGTTTTGCCGATAATCCATTCTGGCAGCACTTTGAGTCAGCGCCAGTGCCGGAAGCCTACGTAACAATTCGAGCTATCAGGGACTAGCTATGGACACCAGAAAAGCCAAGCGGTTGATAGAAGCCATTGCCAATGGTGATTTGGATAAGCTGTTGACGCTGTGCAGCCAATGGAAAGTCGAGCCATATTACAGAACGCCAGACAATACCGACACTGACATCAGACCAGACTTTGGAGTCACGGTGCGCCGATTGGCAGTCCATGTCAGGCTTTCTAAAGAACGGGAATAGGTCCTGCTGATAAGTGGCGTTATCACAAGTAATAGAATGTTACGTAATGTCAATAATATATCCCAAATTGGGATAAGTGAGGCGATATGGATCAGGATCAGGATGTTTATACTATCACTTGTGCCAAATGCCGAAAGACACAAGACATCCCTTATGATGACAATATCAGTTTGGTGGAATCAGAAAAGATTCTTCGGAATGTGTATGGCTGGGGTTACAGTCAGGACGCTTGGTATTGTCCGGAGTGCTATAATTCACTTTTTCACCCCCCTACCCTATCAGCCCCGCCCCCCAGAAAACATTGGGTAAGCCCTTATGAGTACATGACGGATGATACCCAGGTTCACATTGGGAATAAAGTTCAGATGCCCCTCGGTAAAATGTGGATCAAAATCAAGAATGGATATTGGGTTGTAAAGCGGTGGCAGTGGCTACCCAACTGGGCTGCTGACTTGCCATTTATGACAAAGCGTATTCAGAAAGCCAATCCGATAGTGAAGGGGATAAAACATGAATGACTCAAATCCAACAGGAATGTCAGGGCTTCACATTTCACCTATCATGATGGAGAAGCCATCGCCACAATCGCTGGCAGAGGCGCTGGCGGTACTGGGGGCGGATTCTAAGGAACTGGAATTGATTCAGTTCACATTGCAGAGCTATTTCCAGGCAACCTTTGGGGTTGAATTTGCGCTCTACGGTTATGTTTGGGTTGTCAATTTGCCCAGCAATAAGGGTATACGTGATAACCGGGCAGACTTTACCAGCCACAACTTTACAGACTGTGTTTTATGGTTGCTCAACAGGTTTGCCACCACCGACACTAGGCACGTTGAATGACATAACTCAACTGTGCTAAAATAGAGACTACTGTGTAACAATAGCCTGCTCGACAAGACTCGGCTCACACCAGGACTGGTGTGGGCTGTTTTCATTTAAGGGAGTGTAGCATGACGGTTAAAAGTAAGACAGACCTGGACTCAGAGATTTCAACCAATTTAGCTAACAATGTCTCTGGGGACATTTCACCGGCTGACGTGCGAGGTGCTGTCCAGAACGTTCTGGATAGTGTGCATGGTGTTTATGGTCAAATGTATGTTGTGGGTGGCTCATCTGCCCAGTCGCTGATTGACACGGACTCGAAAATAACCGGGTTGACCACCAGCGGCTTGAGCAATGGGGTAACGCTTGATCCAACCACCGATGATGATATTACGGTTGGGACTGCCGGGGTGTACCTTGTCATCGGTAAGCTGATGGGAACGGGCGTGGCAGCAAAAACGTTTAGCTTCTATGTTGCCAAAAACGGCACGGTGGACAATGGCAGTAAGGACGCATACACCTGTACCGGCACAGAAACATTCACTGTCGCTTGTGTGGGGCTGATTTCCTGTGCAGCCAATGACCTCATCACCCTGATGGGCAATTCTGGCGAGGCAGGCGGGAACAATTATACCCTGGTGGATGGTTCGCTGACGGTACACCGCATAGCCTAACAGGGAGTGTGGTATGCCAATTTCACCCACAGATTTAGGGAAACTCCGAGGGACGAGTCAACTGGCACGCCCCATTGTTAATGTTATACCCCCTCGCACTGTCGCCACCGCGCAGATCAACCAGGATGAGTTTTCTGCTGCATTGGGTGAATTGACAGTGGATAACACCTCTGCCGATTGGACAGACATTGAGGTAGGGCAGATGGTCTGGATAGGGCGCACCGCTGGGGCGTATGATGTTTTGGTGGCGACGGTTCGCAAGTCCCCCACCAGCACCAAACTGTATATTGATGGCATCTCACCCGGCGCGAGTGGCACGGCACGCCGGATTAACTATGCTTTGCGTGAGGATCAATATATTACAGTGGTGGATTTCTATCCCATCTGGAGTCAGCTTTCCCGAATCTACCGGCGCACATTCTACAAGCAATTTGATATTGCCTATGATGGTTCTGGCAGCAACCCGAATCCTGTCGCCAACCTCGGCGCGTGGCAGCGGATAGATGCAGACCTGGACACCGGCACAGGCACGTTCACCCTGGATGCCAGCAACTCTGTGGCATGGGGCAGTAAAACAATATCTACTTACCTCTGGGTTTTGCCCACCGGGGTATCCCTGGTTTCCGGCAGCTTGACGGATAGCTCTATCACGGTGTCAGCCTCGCCCGGCTGGTATCATGTTAGTTGCACTGTCACCGACAGCAGCGCGGCTACCCACACCGGCTGGACGGTGCTGTGCTGCAATGGGACGGGATTCAGTCCTCTGTCGGATACCTACGCCTGTCTGGTTGAGAATGACCACCAGGACTTAAAGGGGCGGGAAATGACGCTCCGGGTATATGGCGATGTCCCAGACACCGTGTTTTTCCCCGGCTCGGCTGTGCTTTATGATGAAGAACAGCTATTCAACGGCACAACGGTGTCTGACGGGGTGGTTGTGGAAACCTTTGTGGGGTACATGGTCAATGAGCCGGTGTCGGGCAGCTACAAGGGAAAATCCCTGTCTGTTACCTTGCGTTCCCCTTATCTTTTACTGAACGATGTTCCAATGGTTTCTCAAGCCATCACTGAGAAGTCATCCCCCAGCCGGTGGGATCATATTGGGACTGGATATGGCACGCCTGACGTGGTGCTATGGTATGTACTCCATCACCACTGCCCCAACATTCTAAAATGGTTTGATTTCCATCCCTTGCCGGAAGCCAGTCCGCCCCGAAAGAAACGCTGGGGGCTGAATGGCTCGAATATTCAGGAATACTGTAATCAAGTGAGTGAGGCTGTAGGTGGGAACATCGGCAGCGCCTCAGATGGCAGTTTGTTCTTTTTCCGTGACCCAACCTTAGAGGACATCAATTTCAGGACAGCAATGGACTCCCGGCTCACCTACGATGAAAATGACATCCTGGGGGAACTGGTGTATGGCCTGGATTACCGGCTAAAGACAGGCCAATTCACTGCTTACGCCTTTGCCTATACGGGTGGAAACCCTGTGCCGCTGGGCAGCATTGCGCCGGGTATCATCCAGTCGCAGGGCATTGGGCGTGAGGAAATCCAATCATTTATTGTCGCGGACCAGGCTGAATTGAATACCAAGTCAGCGCAACTTTTCCAGAGAGCAAATTCTGATATACCTCAACTTAGTTGGGTAGCCAACCGTAATTTTGACGTTGCTGATCCAGCCCGGCATTATAACACATGGTTTTACTTTGATTTTGACAGCAGCATTAACCCACGCGGGGTGGATGTTGAGGGGCGGGGTGTGATTGAAAGTGTAGACAGATCATGGTCTGAAACAGACAAAGGTGGGTTGGTCAAACAGGTGAATCACGGGTTACGCCCGGAAACCTACAATGAAACGCCGGGGCAAACCATTCCCATCCAGCGTGGGACTGGCAACCTGTATGATCCTGACTATGAAACCAATCCCCCAGAGGACTATAACCCCTTGATCCGGTTCATGGGTTTTGGGGCGGCGTTCAATGATGAGGGTAAGTTAGCCAGGACATTCAACTTGCTTGACCCAAATGGGGCAAACTGGCAGGACATCACCCCAGCCGCTATGACAGGCAAGGTCAACGAACTCTGCCTGGATTGGTGGTCTGAGCTACCCCAAAGCGGATGGAAAGAGGGGGCGATGGGTGGCTACATGGTTAGCACTTCTAGCACTACCCTATCCATCTGGTACATTGATGATCTGCTGGCGAATGAAGTCACATGGACTCTGCTCGACACTTACACCATGAATGATGACAATGTGGAATACACTGCCAGGGTTCAGGTAAGTAAATCTGAGGCAGATTTTGTTGCCATCGCATGGCATGACTACACTGGTACATATGTGGGGCGTTCTACTGATAGTGGCATAACATGGGGAACTGCTGTTCAAGTCGGGGACACGGTTGAGGACTTTGGGAATGAGAATGTTGAACTGGGTTTTGCGATTGATGGCACAAACCAACTGATTTCTGGTCCAGACAGTGACATGGAATATGGATTGTACCTCGCCACTACCACCGGGGGCGCATTCAGTGAAGTCACCAGCACGCCCCGGACGGGTGTCCCCAGCGCGATGATCCAGGTAAACAGCACGGGGGATGTTTACTTTGTCAGTGACTATAAATCCCTGCTGGTAACATTTGACCCAGGTGGTTACACAGATTATGATTTTCCGTTCTCGTTTAGTGGACAGGTGAATGAAGTCAGGACGGATGGGCAGGGAAACCCAGACAACTATGCTATTTTGAAAGAGAACACCACCATTACAGGCGTTCAGACCTATGTGGCATGGAGAATCAAAGGATTTCCATCTGGGGCATATATCCATTGGGTGAGCTTTGACTTGAAGTTCAACACTTTTGATCCGCCTGCCAGTGAATGCGTTGGGGCTAACCCTGGTACAAATTGTAATTGGATTAGTGGCGCTCCCTCACAGTTTCGGGTTTCACTGACAGGTTTCGATTTAACTACCTGTGGGTCTACAGACATTGATATTCACGGGGAGTTCCCTGAATATATTTACAATTCAAACACATACTACAGGATGGCAGATTGGACACGAATCACCAAGCTGGTGAACTGTTATCTTTCAACCACAGCCATGCGTTATGAAATGTGGAACTCTCAGGTATATCTGGGCAATGGTCCACCGATGTACATTGACAATTTCTTTGTCAAATATTCCAGCCCTGGCAAACTTTATCATGTGGCGGATTACGCTTCATCCCCTGCCTGGACGGACATCACCCCATCTGTGGATAATCGCCCGACTGGACCATTTGGGCTAGCAGTGGATTTAGCGGTGGAAACTACTTTGGATTGTATGGGGACAGATGATGTCCCTATTACCAATTGGTATCAGAGTGTGAATGAGGGTACTGCCTGGACAGATCAAGGCTCGACTTCCTACCGGGGTGCTAAACGGGCGGGAAACAATATCATTCTGTTTGGGGATGGCACGATAGCATTCAGCGATGATGGAGGTTTGACCACTGTTGAGACATTGGGCGACTGGGCAACCACCATTGGGACGGTTGGGTTAATTCGAGGGGTGGTGACAATCGTATGAAACCCCAGGATGTCAGAAAGGCCATAGCCGACATTATTGGTAATCGCCTTCGTGCGCCTCGGATTGTGTCCCTGGGTTTCGAGAACACGGATGGAAGCCGAATCCTTAAGGTTGAGGGAACGGAAACCGATGCTGTTGGAAAGTATCACATTCATGAAATGCCGGGTAGACAGGCGTTCAGTGGCGAGGCGTATCTGAAACCAGGGCAGCTGCCGGAGTCGATGATCCGGTATGGTACGCCGGTCCGGGTGGAATATGATCCGCTATATGATGAGTGGGTAATCACTGGGCCTGATCCAATGCTTACCAATGAATACCTGCTGAATGTGGACTTGTCTCAGCAGGACTCCATTGGGTTGGCATATTTTCAGCCAGGGCTGTTAGATCAGACTACCCCACCGTCAATGATAACCACTGTCTATGGCGCTCCCTATATGTATGACGGGAAATTTAATTGGTGGGAAACCCAGCAGACGAAAGATTTTACCGGGGATTCAGAAATCCCCACCGTGAATGACACGGCGCGTTTTGTCTTAGTCCAGTTGAACGCGACGGATGGCACGCTGGATTACAAATATGCCACCGACACGTTTAACGCACGGCTCACCAATCAGCAAGCAAAAAACTTGATTGATGATGGAACAGGCAATGTTGTTCCTGACAAAGATTCAGGTTACTGGCAGGTGGGTTATTTGCGTCTGATTTATGGTATGACATCGTTTCAACGCAATGTTAATATTTGGCCTACTCAGTCTGTTTTCACACTTGGCTCAGGTGGCGTGGCGACGGTTCTTTACGATGAATACGGTGTACCATTATGGGAAGATGGCAAACAGATAGTCGAGGAATAAGCAATGGCTGAACAATCACATGAAACGGCAACATTTTCCAAGCTCCATCATGCCCGCTTGTATCCGTCTGGATCGGCGCTGCAAATTGGGGCAGTAGCCAACCTGCCTCCTTCGCCACAGGGAGTTGGGGACTTGTATTTTGCTACAGACACGGGTGTGTTATACAGCACCAATGTCACCGGCACAGCCTGGGTTGCTGCATCAACAGCCGTCATGGTGGGCGATGCTGGCGCGGGTGGCACAGCGGGGCTTGTCCCAGCGCCAGGGGCTGGGGATTATGCGTCTGGATACTACTTAGACGCGGGAGGCAACTGGTCTGATCCTGGCAGTGGCGGCGGAGGTTATACTTATAAGGGTGTAAAGTGTATACGTTCCACCTCAGATCAAACTCTAGCGACTGTTTCAACTACGAATCTCGCCTGGAATGCCGAGGAGTGGGACGCAAATAGTATGCACCATTTGGTAACAAATAATCACCGCATTGAAAATTTCACCAACGGTGAAAAATACCTTTTTACATGCTGCGCCATGTTGGGAGATGGTGGGATTAGTGACAATGGAAACGGGGCTGCGCTGCGCATTGTCCACTATGACAACAGCGCTGCTACTGCAAAGGTAAAGGCAACGGCAGCAATAACATACAATATGATTGTAGCTCCACCCGAATCAGGGCATCATTTAAGCGTTGAAATCGCAGTTGACGCAAACGATTATGTCTACTGTCAGGTGAACAATCAATTTGATGCCAGTCTTTCCCTGACTTACAATGACCAAGAATCCTTTTTTTCTGCCTTCCGAATTGAGACAGCATAGGGGCATTAACGATGGCAGTTACAGACACTGAACGAGCGACGGTTTTTTATGGTCTGAACACGGATAGGCCATCAGCCCCAGACAACATGGGGCAGGTTTGGGTTTCCTATGACACAGGTGACACTTGGATTGCTGATAACTCCGTTGTAGGGGGTATCGGCTGGCGGCGGGCAGGGCTTCCTGATCCTACGGATTACATTCAATTTGATACCAGCTACACCCCAGGGACACATAGCACCGGCAGGCTCTACTGGGACAGTGACAACCACACCTTATCCCTGGACATGGAAGGTTCAGAGGTAGTTCAGCAGATTGGTTCTGAGTTGTTACTGAGAGTCCATAATGAAACCGGCTCGGACATCACCAATGGTAAGCCGCTGGCAATCAATCTGACGACACCCATTTCTGGCGGCTATATCAACGTTGTTTTGGCGAAAGCTGATGTTGAGGCCACTACAGATGTCATCGGGCTGGCGACAGAGCTTA
>Ga0180437_10006949_pt1 | contig 14928 bp, 8 predicted proteins | sample SS_ome_4_FD_132410 | JGI IMG/M metagenome (GOLD analysis project Ga0180437, IMG submission 132410) | Hypersaline lake sediment archaeal communities from the Salton Sea, California, USA - SS_3_D_1 metaG | ecosystem: Environmental > Aquatic > Non-marine Saline and Alkaline > Hypersaline > Sediment...
CAATAAAAAATAAAAACTGACGCGTAACATTTCAGGCTCCTTCTTAATGTGTGTCAGGTGTAGTGACCAATCACAGGGATAAATATTTATTCCGCCAAGAGCCGTCAGCCGATCTTGTGCTTCAACTTACACTTTTTTTAACAGGGAGACGCGGAAGGCGCGGAGTTTCACGGAGAAAGCGATTGAAATAATTATTCATTTTTTCTCCGTGAAACTCCGCGTACACCGCTTCTCCTGGTAAAAAAGATGCTTAAGTTAACACAAATGACCTGCTGACAGGTCTTTACGTGATTATGAAAACCTTTTATCAAAATTGTAACTGGTAACTTTTTAATCCCTGTGATTCGTTACCAGGTGTTTTGTAAATAAAGATAGCAAAGAAGGTATTAAAATTCAAGGAAGTTTTGTCTTAATTTTTCCGGTCAGCTTAAAATTGGTTCTCGGCGGGGCACTCGAAAAATTTTTTAATCTTTTTCAAAATTATTAATTTTAAGATCGACTAATTAGATGAAATTAGAAAACAACCACTTTCACTGGTTACCAAATTAAAATCGGGAGGAATAAAAAATCTGGGAAAATCAAATTTAAAAAGTGTCTCTTAGAAGAAAGCAGCGTTAGAATGATTCTCAAGAATGAAAATAATCGAATCAAATAGCCTGAGCCTTCTAAAAATGCTGACCAAAAAATTTCTAAAAAATTTTTCAATATTTTCCCCCAAAGTGATAATATAAAAGAAAGGAGCTACTCGACAAGAAAAATAAAAAAAGCGGAGACGATGAATTGGAAAAGTGTTCATATTTTTATATTAACATAATAAACAAATCTATCAATTAATCCATCATTCAAATCAAATCTGGAGGTATTAAAATGAAAGCAAAATCTTATCTGTTCGTGTTCGCAGTGATTATCTGCGTGAGTGGGCTTTTGTCAGTTAACGCTATTCAAGCGAAAGACGGCGCCCAGGGAATCGATCCTTATACCGGTATCCCCTTCGAAAAAAGCTCGTCAGTTGAATCAAAAAATCCAACCCAACCCTCTGCCCCTGGTTGTATTCATTTATTGTGGGATGTTACCCACGGCAATCCCTTCGGTTACGATCCTTACAATAAATACTCTACCTTACGTTTGATGTTACAGGACCTCGGCATTTCCGTAACCATGACTTCCAATTTAATGGCGGCCAATTTACAGGAAAATTATGATATTCTGGTCGTTAATTTAGCTTCGAGTCATTCGAGCGCTTATACTTTCGCTGAAGCCAATCTGATTGAGTCCTTTGTGCGCAAGGCTGGGACCTTATTAATTATGGGAGATAATGTTGCCACTCCTAATTGGCATATTCAGCAAGTCGCCCAGAAATTCGGAGTTACCATGGGCGTTTCTTCCTTAGCGGCGGGTAACTTTAATTTTTCAACATTTGCGATTCATGAATTATTTCAAGGCGTTGCCCAAATAACCTATAATAGTGGTGGTGAATTAAATGCAAATATGCCATCCAAGGAAGTGGCTTGGGATCGCCTGTGGCCGTGGTGGATGCGAAAGGGAACCGTCGCTGTCGCTGAATATTATCAGGGACGCGTCGTCGCGGTAAGTGACGTTAATTTTTGTGATAACTGGCGTATTGGGCTGGCCAGCAACCGGAAATTTACGGAAAATATTTTTGGCTGGTTGAAAGGAACCGTTGGTTCGGGCGATCGACCGACCTGGATTCAGGTAACTTCGCCGAATGGCGGGGAAACGTGGCTGGTGGGACGCAATTATACGATTCGCTGGAATACCGATAAATATGTCGGTAAAGTTTACGTTGAATTTAAACGGGCTGGCGGTGGCTGGTTTAACGTTGCTCCCTGGGATGGTGCCGACAATAATGGTAGCTTTACTTATCGCCCCAATGGCGATGATGTTTCCGAACAATGCTGGATTCGCGTCCGCTTTCGTGATGACGCCAGCATCTATGATATAAGTAATAATCCTTTCCGCGTCCGCTGGGGAGGCCTGAGTAAGGGCAACGAGCCCGGTGGCGTGGCCAATAACGTGGATACCGGCATACCCACTGAATTTCAGTTGATGCAAAACTTCCCCAATCCATTTAATCCAACCACAACGATTGCCTATCAATTACCGGCAGCTTCAGAGGTGGTACTGGGTATTTTTGATGTGCGCGGAAATGAAGTCCGCCGACTGGTTCAGGGCAGTCAATCAGCCGGTCATTATTCAGTTGAGTGGGATGGTCGGGATAATTCCGGACAACCTGTCAGCTCCGGTTACTATTTCTATCGCATTACGGCCAATAACCATACCGCATCGAAGAAATGCTTGCTTGTAAAATAACACTCAGTTTTAAAATCCTTCCCCACCTCTTCCCAAATTAAGAAAAGCGAATCGTGTCCTCAGCGACATGATTCGCTTTTCTTTTATTATATCGAATTATAAACAAAATTCCAAAGAGGTTTTTAAAAATGCTAAATCCCAACAATACCACCAAAATTGAATAAATAAAAAAGCCTCTGCCCTCGATTGGCAGAGGCTTAAAAAGGATTGAGAAAAAAATAAAATAATACCAGGCCAACAATAAAATATCAGTTTTAATGATTTCTTAATGTTTACGATTAGTACCTGTTCTGCCAAGTACTATTTCTTTGTCTTCCTCCACTACTACGCCGGTTATCCGAGCGAGGTTTTGCCTCATTTACAGTAATCGGTTTTCCCTTTAATTCTTTACCGTTCAGATCTTCCATTGCAGATGTTGCTTCTTGCTTTCCGGGCATTTCGATAAAACCAAAACCCTTTGATTCATTCGTGTACTTGTCTTTAATGATCTTAATAGATGTTACCTGACCAAAAGACTCAAAAGCTTCTCGCAAATCGTCTTCGGTGACTTCTTGAGATAGATTCCCTACATAAATGTTCATTTTTAAACTCCTAGAAAAATTAAATGATAATAAAATACTGCCTTACTACCCGAAAACTATTTGCATGAGAACTTCATCATTCTAATTTAAGGGTTAACCAGGCATTTGTTATTTATAAAAGTTGCATCGGGGACATTTCCAATCGGTATTGGCAGGTCGCCGGGGATGCTTCATCTTTCCATCTTTTATAAAATCATGATAATTTTCACACTCGACACCAAATGCTTCGCGTGCGGAGACAGAATATCGAAACTTAAATAATGGTTTATTCGTTTTGTCAACCCATGATTTTAGCTTTGAGTTTAAATCAGTCAGCGCACGACCGATATAGTTGAAAAGAAAAGTTCCACTTTCATTCTTCCTGCCCAAAACAAAATTTCCAGCAGAAACTCTGGTGACCTTTTCATCAATCGTCTTGATGTCTAAACTAAAAGGTCCTTCCATTTTTAGAGATGGCATATTTTTTCCTTTCTATTAAAATATGATTTTGATTATTCTATAAAAAAACCCAACCAAATTAGTTGGGCTTCAATTACAGTTAAATATTTTCTAAATTTTTGATAATCTTCAGGTCAACGCTGTAAAAATATCAAATTCAAACAAGCGGCGATTCGATCAAGTTGATGTTTTGAAAATATCTTTCTTCAACTCAAATAATTTTAGTTGAAGGAATATACGCATAAATTTTGTCTTAGTCAAGTGTTATTTTCTTTTATATCTGATTCACTGTTTTTATTTGCTTTTTTGATATGAATTTATTATACTTGTTTATCAGCAAGGGCTAGCTAACCTGTTTCTCATTAATTCACATAATTAATAATATAAATCATACACCAATTTATTTGAACACCTTTTAATAGTTTGTATTTAAGAAAAGATAAAACTCTTAAAGGATGGCGTATGAAAAATTTATTGGAAAAAGGAACCCGGTGTCTTATCGTGCAGTCAGAATTTTCAAAATTTAGTTTTTGGAATTACGTCGATATATGTAAATTAGTGGGAGCAAAATATCCGGCTGCACCCCTGGGTTTAATGACAGCGGCGGCGTTGTTACCTCAGCAGTGGGAATTTAAATTGGTGGATGCAAATGTAGAACCTCTGTTGAATGAGCATTTTAACTGGGCAGATATTGTTTGTACCGGAGGGATGCTGCCGCAGCAACAAAGTGTGTTTTCGATCATTAATAAAGCGCATCAATATGGTTGTCCCGTTGTTGTTGGAGGACCAGACCCCTCATCACAACCAAATTTGTATCAATCGGCAGATTACCTGGTACAGGGAGAGGGTGAGGTCACCATTCCCATGTTCATACAGGATTTAGGAAACGGTAGCCAGAGCGGTGAATACAAGTCCGATGAAAAGGCCGAAATGACTGATGCGGTAGTTCCCAGGTTTGATTTAATACGATTTAAAGATTATATCCAGGTGGGGATACAGTATTCTCGTGGCTGTCCCTTCAATTGTGAGTTTTGTGATATTATTGAACTTTATGGCAGGAAATCCCGAACAAAAACTCCCGAGCAAATCATTAAAGAACTCCAAACTCTTTATAATCTCGGCTATCGGGGTCACATTGATTTTGTGGATGACAATTTTATTGGAAACAAAAAGAATGTCAGAAAAGTGTTGCCTGTTATCAGAGAGTGGTCTGAGGCAAACAGTTATCCTTTTTATTTTTCGACTGAATCTTCAATTAATCTGGCTGATGATGAGAATCTTTTGCACATGATGCAAGATGTGGATTTTCGATTCGTGTTCATCGGTATTGAAACGCCGGAAGATGAGATATTAAAATTGATAAATAAGACCACCAATGTAAACATACTTACCAGAAAAGCTGTAAAAAAAATTTGTTCTTATGGTATAATTGTTAATGCCGGTTTCATTATTGGCTTTGATAATGAAACTGATCAAACCGCTGAAAACATGATTAAATGTATTCAAGACTCGGGGATATGCATGGCCATGCTGGGAAAGCTGTACGCATTGCCGAACACACAATTAACACGACGCTTGAAAAGAGAAGGGAGGTTGTTTGGAGATGGTTCAACACTCAGGGAGACCAATACCGACATCGACCAAATGACAAGTGGCTTAAACTTTGTCACTACCAGACCCAGGATCGATGTTTTGCGGGACTATATTCATGTTATCAAATACATCTATGAGCCGAGGCACTATTATGAGAGAGCCACCTATACTGGCCTTCATTTGCAACCAGATTACAAATATAGCCCTACTTTTGGGAGAAAGTTGAAGACCGCAAAAGCATTTTTAAAACTGTGCGTCAAAGTAGGACTTAATAAAACAACGGGATGGTTTTATTGGAAAACGCTTTTAACAGTTATTCTTAAAAATCGGAGAGCAATTGAAATGACTGTTAATCTGGCGGCAATGTTTATCCATTTTTATAAGCAGTCAAAATTCATTATTGAGTTTACAAACCATGAGATTAGAAGTATCGAGCGCTGTGGAGAGGAGAAATACAATCAATTAATGTTTCAAGAAGATATAAATTCGAATGCCCAAAAAAGATTATTATAATAAACCGATAGTTGGTATTGCTCAGACCTTATCCTTTACCGAAGGTATGTGGTTGCACCCATTCGCGAGTGACGTAGGCGAGTTAATACCAGAGTCGGGGTGTAAGGAAGTACTTAACATCACCTCCGAAAAAAGAGCTATCAGAGATCACAGAAGGAAATCAAAGATTCATCGCCCTTTTGTTGGATGAATGCATTATTCTGCTTAAACACCGAAGGTCATCTTCAAAGCTATTGGAGCAGTATCATTTTCCTGGTCTGGATAAAATCCTTTGATTCAAGTCGGTACAGTTAAAAATGCCGCTGGCGACGCGTTGGGCGTGATCGTCTTTACCATCCCATGTCATTTCGTGGAATCCAGCAGGCTTGTTATCATAAAAAGTCCGGTGCGCTTCGGTTTTTTCTCTTGACTTTTTCTTGAATTTTTTGTAATAGTGAATACTTAAGTCTTGTGAATTTAAATTACCTGGCAATTCTGGCTTTTCCTTCCTAAAAAAATTTTAAAATGTACTAAGGTGAAAGTGGTTTTGAGATTCTTCGATTTTAAAACTCACCTAAATCCTCTCTTAAAAAAGAGAGGACTTCAAGGTTGAATCTCAAAACCACTTTGTTAGTAGTGTACTTAATCCCAAAAATAAGGTCATTTTCAAATTAGTGAATAATTCAGAGGAAAAAGGATTGGTGCTTTCGGAAAACACAAAATAATCCTTTAAGATTATTAAGCAACTCGAATCCGAGAAACCATTTTAATCGGGTACGATTCAATAAATTTAACAAAAAATTCCAGACGTAATTGTCTGTAAACAACTTGTTGCCAGCTTACTCAATTGTGAGGAGGATGCTAATGACAAAAAAGTTCATCTTTTTCCTTTTTTTACTCTTACTGGTGAGTAATGCGAATGCCGGTGTCACCGGTAAAATTGCCGGCAAAATTCTGGATTCAGAAACCAAACAGGTATTGCCGGGGGTTAACGTGGTTCTTGAGGGGACAACCATGGGAGCAGCGAGTGATGTAAACGGTTTTTATGTCATTCTGAACGTTCCGGTGGGTAGGTACGACGTCAAGGCCACGATGATGGGTTATAATACAGTTGTTGTAAAAAATGTCAGGGTTTCCATCGACCTCACCACCGAAGTGAATATGGAACTCTCCCCAATGGTGCTGGAAGCAACCACCGAGGTGACTATTGTCGCGGAACGCTCGTTAATTCAAAAGGATGAAGTCTCTACCCGGCATTTTGTTTCCTCCGACGAAATTGGTATGCAACCGGTAGACAGTTTCGAGGAGATTGCCCAAAATCAAGCCGGCGTAATTGGCAGCCATTTTCGTGGCGGTCGAGATGGCCAGGTGTTGGTGCTTGTCGACGGAATCCCGGTTCGAGATCCTGCCGGTACTTACTCGGATGACGTTGTCAATTTCGCCGGATTTACCAGTGACATTCCGGAATATGGGATTCAGGAACTCGAAGTCTCGCTGGGGGGATTTAGTGCGGAATATGGGAATGTTCAATCCGGTGTTTTAAACCTGGCCATGAAGGAGGGGGCTCAAAAATATTCGGGGGTCGTTCGGGTTACTTCGAACGATTTCGGCGGTCTGGGCCTTAATGAGGTGGCTTCATTAAATTCGCAGCATTTGTTTGGCGATTCACTGGGTGCAGCCACGATCAATGGGCAGCCGAACAGCAATTATTGGGAAAAGAAAATTCGACTGATCAAAAAGATTTATGAACTCAACCTGACCGGCCCTGAACCGCTGACCACCTATCTCCTGCCCCAACTCGGTCTAAAGCTACCAGGTTCGGCTTCTTTTTCACTTTCGGCTGAAATAACCGACAAAGACCGCGGCTTTTATTTAAATCAACAATCATTCGATCAATCTTACCAGGGCAAATTAACCTACAAAATTTCACCCAATCACAAACTCGTGTTGGGAGGCGTTCGGAGTCAGAATGAATGGGATCAGTTCTATTTTCCGGCCGCTAAATTTGGCCCGGCGCCGGATTATCCGGTGAATGAATTCTTCGATTACAGCAATCTCGATGGCGATACGCTGAACCACTATATCTACGTCCACAATTCGGCCAGTTACCGGAATCAACAGGGACAATTTATCCCGCAATCCGGAATCACAGCCGATAGCTCGGTTTATAACTACGTACGACATTATTATGTGGCGGGAATGCAGGAATATCTCTGGGACCGCCTCCAGAAGAGCAACATCGGCTATCTCGTCTGGACGCACACCCTCAGCCCGACGACTTTTTACGAAGTACGGTTAAATTCATTTTATACTAATTATCATTATTCGACCCGTGACATCGACGACCGTGATGGGGACGGCGATACCAGCGAAGACCTGGTCTGGGATCCGGATTTAGCGGGACCTCATCCCATTTATCGGGAAAGGGAAGACAATTACTGGTGGGTGCGGGGAGATGACCCTGGTTACCGCGATCAATCTTCGTGGACGTACAGCATCAAAACCGACCTGGTGAGTCAGTTGACCAACAACCATCTGCTCAAAGGTGGTTTTGAATTTTACCTCCACCGGACACAGGTCGAGAATATCAGTTGGACGCTGGGATATGGTATTTTCCGGAAAGATATCTGGGACAAGAAAACCGTTGATTTCGGGGCTTATATTCAGGATAAATTAGAATTTTCCGGAATCATTGCCCTGTTCGGGCTCCGATTTGATCTGTTCGATCCCACGGGATTCGGGGATGATATTTTTTATCCGGGAAATTATAACTACCCCTACACTGAAGTTGACAAAGAAGGATTTCCCATTTTTACGAATCCCGAAAAAGCCGAGATGAAATATCAGCTCAGTCCGCGTCTCGGCATTTCTCATCCAATCACCGACCGGGATGTACTCCATTTCACTTATGGTCATTATTTTCAACGGCCTGACAATTATTTCCTTTTCCGAAATTATCAAATTCAATCTTTAACAAAGGTTGGCAATTATGTAGGCAATCCTGATTTGAAGCCTGAAAAAACGGTTGCTTATGAAATTGGCATTGAGCATCTGTTCACCAATGACATCAAAGGAACCGTTACCGGTTATTATAAAGATGTTACAAATTTAATGAACTGGCAAAAATTTGTGGGGAGAAGCATCCAGAACGCTGAATTAAATGTATATACCAACGCCGATTATGGTAACGTGAAGGGGCTGGAATTTACATTCAGCAAAAGACCGAAAAAATTTTGGGGGGCTTCAGTCAATTACACCTTTTCCGTGGCAAAGGGACGAAGCTCTGATTATAGCGGCGGTTCCGGTTCCTTTACCGATGTGAAACGAATGAATATTTTAGATTATGATCAAACCCATACGGTAAACGCCAGTGTCACCTTGCGGACACCGGAGGATTTTGGTTTTAAAGTCGCTAACTTTAATCCGCTCTCAAACTGGATCTCCAATTTTCAATTTGTCTACGGCAGCGGCTTACCTTATTCTTCATTTGGTACCGGGAAAATCAATGATCAACGTCGGCCCTGGACCAGCACCACTGATGTTAAATTAATTCGCCAGATTAAAACCAGTGGGTTATCTTTTGAAATTTTTATCGATGTCTTTAATTTATTTGATCGGCAAAATGTAAGCTGGATCGGCGATTCACAATTCTACGACAGTACCAATCCCACAATTAATGGAGATCCAACGGTGGTCCGCCACATGATCAGCGGGGAATATATCCGCAATCCCCAGGCCTATAGCAATGGCCGCGAAGTCCGTTTTGGATTGACATTTCAATTCTAATTTGTCGGAACCTTGTATTCGGGAGGTTAATGAATGAATCTAAAAAATATTTTGATATATGCCACCTTGCTATTGGCGTTTTCATTGGTTTTATTCGTCTCTGCGGCGGATAAAGATAAAAATTTACAACCCGTCTTAAAAGAAATTCGCTCTCCGAATGACCCGATTGTCGAGGATAACTGGAAATTTCATAAAATCGGCACCTTGTGGTCCCGGGTTACCAATTTCGGTAAAACCGGTGATGATGCTTATCGTGATCGAACCCCTTCTGGTGACTGGCCAGGCGGCTCTGGCAATTCCTATTTATACCGGGGTTCGCTCTGGCTGACAGCGAAGATCGATGGCGTCGTCCACGTGACCATGCCGGAAACACCCAGTGAATATGCCCCCCTCGACTCGGTGCACCTCATTACCGGAGCAGCAGCGGTCTCGGAAGAAGATACTTACACCCGTTACTACGATGTGAAGGCTCCGGGAGCAAGCAGTCACGTCCCGCTCGGGATAGAAGTTACCGAGCGAACTTATGCCTGGAGTGAGAGTTATCGGGATGATTTCATTATTTATGAATTCACGATTAAAAATGTCGGTATTGATACCGATGACGACGGCTATCCGGACACCCCCCGCGATCTGCAGGAATTTTACTTCACCTATCGGCTGGATGGTGATATTACCAAGCCATCGGATGCCCCGTCCGCCGAAGGTCCGCTGATTCACATCGATGATTTTGCCTGTTGTAACGCCAGTTGGGATTTTATTGACCTCTTCCCCGAATGGGCGGGCGTTGAGCATGGCTTGACCAGTGAACAGGCCGATAGCATGATGACGTTTATGTGGGATGGTGACAATCCCAATTATAATGCTGATAATGGACAAGCGGATGACACCGGAAATCCTGGTCCCGACGGGACCTTACAATCACCGGGTTTTCTGGGTTTTAAGATATTAAAAGTTGATCCACCCTCTTTTAAAGTCAGCTCTTTTCACACCAATCATATTGATAATGATCCGGATACCGATCAGGAAGCTTATGATCGGTTCATGAAAGAATCCGTAGCCTATTTTGAAGGGGTTGTTGTGCATCCCGCCACCGGCAAGCCCTTTCCGCATGATTATCGGGCCATCATTACCATCGGCCCGATGGACAATTTTCAGGCGGGCGATTCAATTGTGGTGACGGCGGCTTTAGGTGTCGGTTGCGACCCGGAAAAAGGCGGGATTTACAGCTTGATAGAACTGGTTAAAATCATGGATATCGCCCAAATGATTGTTGATCTGGATTATCAACTGGTGATCGAACCTCCACCCACACCCGAAGTCGAGGTAAAAGAGTATGTTGAAAATGGTGTCGTCAAAGGCGTAAAAGTGTCCTGGGACAACACCGGTGTGACGCATCCGAGTTTTCAAGGCTTTAAAGTCTGGAAAAGCTCAGGTAAGACTGCCTCAGGGGCCTTCGAATGGGAACCATTGGGCAAAGGGACCTATATTGACACGACCAACAGCCCCAATTGGCCACCACCGACGGGCGATGAACCGAATCAATATCAAATTATCGATCCGAATGTCATTAATGGATTCGATTATTATTATTCGGTTCAAGCGTTTTCAATTGAATTTCCGGAGCCTTTTGCCGTTATGGAAACCAATATCTTGAGCAGTTTAAAATATATTTCCCCGACCAATCCGGTGGCTACCGATTTAAGCCGGGTTAAAGTGGTCCCCAATCCTTATATCGGCAGCGTGGCCTGGAATAATCCAATCCCGGGCAGCAGCGATCCCTGGGAACATCGTCTGCAATTTACCAATCTACCGGCGGACGCGACCATTAAGATCTTTACACTGGATGGTGATTTTGTGAAAGAAATTAAGTCGGGAGAAATTGTACGGAAAAGTGGGGCCTTTGCTGGGGCTATCAGTCTGAGTATTGCCGAATGGGATTTGATTACCCGCAATAATCAGGAGGCAGCGCCGGGCATTTATCTTTATGTGGTGGAATCACCAACGGCCGGTACCAAGATTGATAAATTTGTCATTATCCGGTAAATTAATGGTTAAATGCAGGTTTCCTTTCCGGAATCAATCCGGGTAGCTTTTATCATAAATCGACTGTCCTCTCAAAAACGTGAGGTAAGACCTTCGAGATTTTTCTAATGGAATTAAGGTATTGAAGCCAAGCCGCAGGAACTTAATGATACAAACCTCGAAGGTCTGAAATCTACCATAAAATATTGAGAGGGTACTAAATCGACGTTGAATGGTGAATAAATTTTGAGGTAACGTTCAATGATAAAAAAACATATCTTCCTCAGTGTACTCGTAATACTGATCATCACCGTCGCGGCACCAGCTCAGGAATTTGCGCCGGTAGGCACGGCCGTGGCCCAGTTTCTGGAAATCGGGGTAGGTGCGCGCGGTACGGCAATTGGTGACGCTTACACCACGCTCCCTTCAGACGCAGGGGCTGTTTTCTGGAATCCGGCCGGATTGACAAATGTTACCCGCAGAAATGTGTTCACGGCCTACAATCGCTGGCCAGCCGATATCTCCATCGGCGGCGTTGCGCTGGCCATGAATTTTGGTCATCTCGGCACGGTTGCGCTCAGTACCCTTTATTTGATGACGGGTGATATGGACATTACCACGGTGTATCAACCCGAGGGCACCGGCGAAACCTTTAGTATTACCAACTTTGCCGCCGGACTTTCTTATGCCCGCACGTTAACCGATCGGCTGTCATTTGGCTTAACCGCGAAAGTGGTGCGTGAAAAATATATGGAACATGGTTACACCAGTTGGGCCCTGGATATCGGCACCCTTTATCGAACCGGATTCCGCGGAATGACGCTGGGCATGTCGATTATGCACTTTGGCCCGGAAATCCGTTTTGACGGCCAGTTTATTGACTACAGTGATCCCCGCTCGGTTGACCGGAATCAGTCGAAAACATTCGAAACCTATTCATTACCGATGAATTTTCGGGTGGGCTTGAGTCTTAATCTGTTAGATCGCGCCGTGCATAAAGTTATTGTTGCCGCGGATATGATTCATTCGAATAATAACCTTGAACAATACAACAGTGGTGTCGAATACAGTTTTAACCAGATGTTCTTCTTACGCGGCGGGTATAAATTTAATTTAGATGAAGGCGGATTAACCCTCGGCGCTGGTGTTAATTTCGATCCAATGTGTTTAAGTTATTCATTTGCGAATCTGGGAATTTTGAAGGATGTTCACCGCGTTTCGTTAGCTTTATCATTCTAAGTGCTGTTTTTATAAATTCTGGTTTTGAGACCGGTGCTAAAATATCTAGTGCTGAGTTGCTTTTTTGCTAGGAGGAGTATTCTCAGTATTTCAGTGATACAAGCAAAGACGCTGAGACGCAAAGGAATCGCAAAGAAATTTATTTGTACAAGTAACCTGTTTTTTTAATCCTTTTAATGGGGATAAATTATTATTTACTCCACGAAGGTCTGAATTACATAATAAGGAATGGATCCATCTTTTTTTATTTAATTAACCTTTATCCTTCAAACAAACATAAGGAGAGTAACATGCGAAACAAAATGGTTATTGTGAGTATGATTTTGGGCCTGTTTGTTTTCCTGACTGCTAATCTATTCGCCCAGGATGTTTTCACCCGGATGGCGGAAATTCCTATGCCTGAAGCGGACTTAAATAATGGTGGTTGTGGGAACATGGTTTCCGGCGTTGATTTAGACGGTGATGGCGCCCTGGAAATTTATCTTGTAAATGATAACTGGAATGACGGGCCTTCGGAATTGATCCCCCGAATTTACAAATTGGAAAAATCAGGTGGTGATTGGCAGATGGTCTGGCATGCGGTTCCTGATATTCCGTTTCAAAACACCTGGCCACCCCTGGCAGTGGCTGACCTGGATAAAGACGGGAAACAAGAGCTGATTTGGGGGGTGATAAATTTCACAGGTACCACCAATCCAAATCCCCCGCGCGTGCTGGTTTACGAGTGCAAAGGCGACGGAAGTGATGTCCTGGGAGTTGATGATGGGAGTGGTGGCTATAAACCCAATGCCAGTTGGACCATTGCCCCTGACAATGATGTCAATTTACGTCCGACGCGCTGGATCATAGCCGATCCTGACAATGACGGTACCAATGAAATTATTTTTTCCGACCGTACCGGCACAACCGGCGGTTATTTCTTTGGTGTCATGTCCGTCAGTGATATTCCGGACAATGGCGATGGCTCCGAAACCTGGACCCTGGAAACCAGTGGCAAAGACCACGTCCTGTTAACCGGTATCGAAAATAAATGGGACGTCGCCGCGATGGGAAGTAATTTCTACTTCTTCTGTGAAATCGAAATTGCAAAATTATCCTGGGATGGTAGTGCCTGGAATTACACCTCGCTGTCACCGCTGGCGGCGGGTGCTTCCTTTATTTCGAGCCAGGTACTCGACCTGGACGGAGATGATAAACTGGAAACCATTTGCGGCATTTACGATTGGGGCGACGACTCGAAAAAGGGCATTTATCTACTGCAAGAGGAAGGTGATACGCTCAAGGCCACTGAATTGGTGAATACGGTAAAATATTGGCCAAGTGGTACACGGGGTATCGTCGGCGGTGCTCACGGTGATATTGATCAGGATGGCAAAATGGACTTTGTCTTTGGCTCCCGTGCATCCACGCCAAATGCGGGCATTTTCCGCCTGGAATATCAAGGTGGTGACATTACCTCCCCCGCCAGTTATGAGTTCTCGATTATTGATTCGCTTTATCGGGAAGCCGATGGCATCTGGAGTGTCATTAATCTGGCGAATGTGGATGATGATCCCCACCTGGAAGTGCTGTATGCTTCCAGTTCATCGATTGGTGATATGTTCGGTCAGTCGACGCCGCCAATTGTTATCCTCGATCTCGTTTCAACGGCGGTCGAACAACAGAAAAGTGCCCAACCGGCCGATTATGCTCTAAGCCAGAACTATCCTAATCCATTCAATCCCAACACGGCTATTTCATACAGCGTGCCCACCAGCACCCATGTAACCCTAAAAATCTACAATGTCATGGGCAAAGAAATTAAAACCCTGGTGAATGAAACCCGTTCCGCCGGTATTCACTCAGTTACCTGGGATGGTACCAACAATGCCGGACAAAAAGTCACCAGCGGGATTTATTTCTACTCGCTGAAAGCTGACAACTTCACCGACACCAAACAAATGATTTTAATGAAGTAATTTGTTTGATAATTTTCTATAAAAAAAGCCTCCGGAGGGTTATCCGGGGGCTTTTTTTATTGGGGGATGGTGACCCAGAATTTGTTCAATCGAATAGTCTTTATCAGCATATTCAAGATTACTTTTATACTATGACCAAAGTGGTTTTGAGATTCAACCTTTAAGTCCTCTCTTTTTAAGAGAGGATTTAGGTGAGTTTTTAAAATTAGAGAATCTCAAAACCACTTTCACCTGAGTATAATAATTGTCAAATATTTTAATAAATTGGAAGGGCCTCACACCTTTTATATGCAATCATACCAGGATAAGCCGCAATCTATATCCGCCAGTATAAATCGTACTCCCTGATTGTCCTCCGGATTCATCCAAATCATTCTCTGGAAAATTTCTCGTGCTTTTTCGAGTTCACCCAATCGCCACAAAGATAGACCGTAGCCGTGGAGGCATCTCAGAAAGGGTCGATTTCCAATCAAAGTCCAGGCTAATAC
>Ga0180437_10006950_pt1 | contig 14928 bp, 9 predicted proteins | sample SS_ome_4_FD_132410 | JGI IMG/M metagenome (GOLD analysis project Ga0180437, IMG submission 132410) | Hypersaline lake sediment archaeal communities from the Salton Sea, California, USA - SS_3_D_1 metaG | ecosystem: Environmental > Aquatic > Non-marine Saline and Alkaline > Hypersaline > Sediment...
AGAAACCAACCTTGGGGGTTATGGCAAGGTCATCGGCGATGATCCGCAGACCGGCCAGCATTTCCTCGAAGTTCGTGGCGGCTTGAAGGCCCAGCCATTTGTCACTCGTCTCGGTTCCCGCCTCCTCGGCTACGGAGCACGGAACCACCGCAAAACAGGCTACCAGGATCATCAGGATACTTGCTCTCCACTTCTTCTCCACGGGTCACCCTCCTCTCTTCTTTAGGCTGTCAAAAAACGGCCATCCACGCTGAACGAACGAAGGGACCGTAAGCAGTAGGCATGCCACATCCAAATTCAATCGAATACTTTACTTTAACTTACTCTTCTAACATACTGTATTTCAATATCATATTATATGTATAATCGGTAATATTCTTGTCCAAATGGTCGGGTTTCGGGGAATCCCAGCGACTCAAAATGTCCGTCGCTTACGATCCTGAATTACAGAAAATGAACGATCGGGGCCGGGGACCCACCGGGAGGGACTGGCCCGCGGGCCCTCAGCATGTGAGCATCAGGCCAGCTATGACAAACCAAAGCAGATCGGGTATCTTGGAGTATTGGGTAAGATGGGGCCCGAAGTCACACCCAGGCTTTCTGGCATGGAAGAACGGGAAAGAGCGACACGGGAGCTAAAGAGAAGATGATCCTCTACAATCTGTTTCCCCTGCTGGCAGGGCCGTTCTCCAAATGGAGAGAACATCTCGCCAGAGCAGCGGAGATGGGCTTCAACTGGGTCTTCGTGAACCCGATTCAACTGCCGGGGCGTTCCGGCAGTCTCTATTCGATAGCCGACTATTTCCGTTTCAACCCGCTTCTGATCGACCTCAAGAGCGAGCGAACGAACGAGGAGCAGGTACGCGACACGATCAAGGCCGCGGAAGAAATGGGGCTCAGGATGATGATCGATCTGGTGATCAACCACTGCTCCGTGGATGCGGACATCATCAAGAAGCATCCCGAGTGGTTCGTCTGGGAGCGAAAGGGAAAAGTCGCACACCCAGGGTGTAACGACAACGGGCGAAAGGTGGTTTGGAAAGACCTGGCGAGTTTTGACCACAGGCACACCCGGGATAAGGACGGGATGTATCGATACTTCTTCCGTGTGGTGAAGTACTTGTTGGATCTGGGTTTCCGGGGATTTCGCTGTGACGCGGCCTATCAGGTGCCGGCCAGCCTTTGGAAGAGACTGATCAGCGAGACGAAATCGGTTTTTCCTGATGTCCTGTTCGCTGCCGAGACACTCGGGTGCACCATCGAGCAAACGAGGAAGACCGCTTCCGCTGGTTTCGACTTCATCTTCAACAGCTCGAAATGGTGGGATTTCAACGGTCACTGGCTCCTAGAGCAGTACAACCTCACGAGGGAGATCGCACCTTCCATCGGATTTCCCGAGAGCCACGATACACGGCGACTCTGTGACGAGCTTCAGGGAAACATCAGCGGGCTGAAGCAACGGTACCTGTTTGCCTCGTTGTTCTCTGCCGGCGTCATGATGCCCATCGGGTTCGAATACGGTGCACGCAAGAAACCTCACGTTGTCAAGAGCAGGCCTCGGGACAGGGAAGAGGTATACGTCGATCTCACGCGATACATAAAGGCGGTCAACGCCATCAAGGAGACGCACGGGCTTTTTCAGGAGGAGGCTCCCACCGAGGTGCTGCAGAACGGAAACTCGAACGTGTTGATCCTTTGGAAGGGCTCGGTCAAGACACAGGAAGAATCACTGCTGATCCTAAACAAGGACATCCACAACAAGCAGACCTTCTCCACCCCCCGAATCCAGGACTTTGTCCAGGCCGGTGCTCCACTGGTCGACATCTCACCGGAAAACCCCCTGAATTACATTCCGGAACCCTTTTCGTACGATCTCCCCCCTGGCCGGGGCATCGTGCTCATCACGACCCGGGACCCGGCGCCAGAGGACTAAAGGAACAGGGATCAGGGGTCAGGGATCAGGCCCCACCCCATGGCCAGACGGAGGTTACGCAGAACAGGGATCAGGGGTCGGGGGTCAAAGGAAGGATCGGAAGTTCAAGTCGGGGAAGATGTTGTCCTGTTTCTCGATGGTCGAGAGCCAGTCCTCGTCGAGCTTGTTGTCTTCCGAATCTTTCAGCAACCTGTGCAATCGAGAAAGGTGCCCCCTGGTCCTCTTGGAGGCATACTCAACCATGGTTCCGGAGTTGATCATGACGGCCCAGTCACTGGACTGCGCCAGGAGCAGCTCTCGCACCGCCTGATCCAGGGCCCTTTTTTTCAACCCCGCCGCCCCTGCGTGACGCTTTCCCTCGGCCTCGACGGTCGCAGCCGCCTGGTGGAGGTGAGGGTAGATCCAGTCATTGCTCCCGTTTAGCCAAACCTCGCTGAACCCTTTGTCCCCCCAGCTCGACATACAAGGGGTTGCGATCTCATTCGTCGGGTATTCTGCCAGGTATTCGGAGGGAGTAACAAGCTTGATCTTCCGCCGTCCGGAGGCCGCCTTGCGGATCACGTAATCGAGCCAGACCGGGCCTTCAAACCACCAGTGCCCGAAAAGCTCCGCGTCAAAGGGGGCAACGATCAGCGGCTTTCGGTCCATCACGGAGGCGAGTCGGGAAGCCTGCTCTTCACGGTGACAGACAAAGTCTTCGGCATGGACTTCCGCCTTGTACTCGGCACGTTCCGGCACGTAGAGATCCTTCTGGTCTCCCTTACCGGTCACGCGATAGTACTTGAAGCCCGTGTCGATCCGGATCCCGTCTCGATGGATGTAGGGCCTTATGTAATCAATATCCAGGTCATATCCTATGTCCCGATAGAATTCCCTGTAGTCAGGGTCCCCGGGATATCCCTCGATCGAGCTCCAGACCTGTTTCGACGACGCTGGATCCCGGCCGAAGGCGGCCACACCGGATGGGCAATACACGGGAGCATAGACCCCACGGCTCGGCCTCGGGCAGGCCCGGGTAATGCCGTGTGTTTCCAGGACCGTGTACCGAATGCCCTGCTCCCCGAGGACGCTGTCCACCCCTGGATAGTAGGCACATTCAGGCAACCAAAAACCCCTGGGCCGTTGCCCAAACAGGTGCTCGTAATGGTCGACACCGACACCTACCTGGGTTCGCACGGCCGATGGACTGATCGAAAGGAGCGGCAGGTAACCGTGCGTGGCAGCACTGGCTATGATCTCCACCTTGCCACGCTTCTGAAGATGCCCGAAGGCGTGGACCAGATCCTTCTCGTAGCGATGAAGGTAGGCGTCGGACACCCGGGTGAGCCTGCGATGATACATCTGCGCCAAACTGTTCATTCCGGGTTTCGTTTGGGTGCGCGTGAGCTCTTTTTTCGATAGCTCCAGAAGACCCCTGAGCCTCCTTTCGTAGCGGGATTGGAGGAAGGGATCCCGAAGCATGGAAGCCAACGTTGGTGTGAGAGAGAGTGTCAGCCGGAAGTCCACCCCATCCCGCACGAGGTCCTCCAGGACCATCAGAAGAGGGATGTACGTGTCTGTGATCGCCTCGTAGAGCCAGTTTTCTTCGAGGGAATCGTCGTATTCCGGGTGCCTTACGTACGGAAGGTGTGCATGAAGTACGATGGCCAGATAGCCTTTTTCCATCCCGTCAGTCCTGATCATCCTCTTTCCCGGCCCCCGTCACCTGTTGCGATGAAAGGCCGGAAACAAACTGGTCCTCGCACCACAAGGAGAGGTCGATCTCCGTCGACCCCTGTTGCTCTCCGGGAGGTGTCCCTGACCGGGCTGCACCTTCACCCCGCGGGTTACTCTTCCTTTCCTTGCGTTCGTGTGTTTCCCCAGGCTTTGTTCTTGGACCATCCCTGGCGTCATCCGGGCCGGCTCCCTGCGGTGGCTTCAGTTCCTTCCCCTGGCCCCGGTGGGAAGGTGCCTGTGCAGGCTTCGCCGTTCCGGATTCCTCTTTCGTTTTGAACAGAGGCTCCTCGACGGCCTCAGCCAGTCGATGAGAAGGTTTTGTCTCAGGGATCCTCTCCGGAACGGCTGTTCTCACGCCGAGGCTGGGCAGTCCCATGACTGCACGATGACCTTCCGTCACGGGTCTAACCTGCTGGCCCTTGGCAGGCACCTGTGACATCTGTGTGGCGTCCCCCACGGGCTGTCTCTCCGCCAGATGATCCACGTGGACGCCTCCCCTCCATTCCACAACCCGCATGAGATGCTCTTCAGCCTCTTCACACGGCCACGCACGAGGCGTTCCTGCTCGGTTCGATCGAGCGATTTGATGGAAACGACCGTCTCTTCCCCGGAGGCCAAGGTCGACGATGTAGGATTTCTCCGGGCTGAGAAGGCGCACGTACCAGTTACTCGATTCGATCTTGATCTCTACATCAAAGCTGCCGGCTTCATGGAAGCCGCCAACCGGCAGGGCTGTGACATCATGGAATCTCAGGACCGCCTTGAAATGCGAAAGTTCGTCTGCGACAAGACGTTTCACCCGCCTCCGTTCGCTCACAGAGAGTTCCCAGTACACATGAACGAGGTAAGGGTCGACAGGAAGCAGGACGATCCGGGTTTCGCCATAGCTCCCGGGAAGACTGCCGTTGACCATCGGCGGACGACGGGCGGCGACCGTCACCGGAGGTCTTCTTGCTTCGCGTCTCCCTCTCCTATCCATGCCCTGCCCGTCCCGTCGCCCAGGCCGAACCGTGCCCGGCCTGCCGTTGTCGCTCTCTCACTTCGTGAACGCTCCTCTTGTTCTGTCAACGATGATAAACCGAAAGGACCTGATCCCCTACGGTATCCCAGTTGAAGGCCTCTTCCACAGCCATCCGTCCGTTTCGGCCCATCCATCGGGCCCTCTCGAAATTCAAGAACAGCGTACCCAATCCCCAAGCCACCGAATCAGGGTTCGGGTACACCTTGAGTCCGTTTACTTCGTGCCAGACATACTCGTTCGGGCCTCCATGATTCGAGACCACAACAGGCTTTCCGGCACTCCAGGCTTCGAGGACAACGATGCCAAAGGGCTCGTTGCGGCTCGGCACACAAACCACGTCACAGGCCCGGTACAGGTCGACAAGATCCCAGCCCTTCCTGAACCCCACGAACCGGGTAGCATGGGACACGTTGAGTTCGTGGGCACGATGCTCCACGGCCTGACGCATTTCGCCATCCCCTGCAAGGACGAATTTCGTCTCCGGATAGAATCGCAGGATGGACGGGACGGCCTCGATCAGAAGGTCAGGGCCTTTCTGCTCGACCATGCGGCCCACGAACAGGACCATCGGATCCATCGGTCCTACCTGGTAACCGCCTCTGATCTGTCCCGGATCGATCCAGCCGTCGAAATGATGTGGGTCCACCCCGTTGTAGACCACCGATACTTTCCAGTCAGGGACCTCATACATCCACATGACCTCTTCCTTGAGCGCGCGCGACACGGCGATCACGTTGTCTGCGCTGTACGTCCCTGCACGCTCCCCCTCGCGCACGGCGGCAGACCGGCCGCTACAGAAAGAGTTGCCGCAGCGCCCGTATTCGGTCGAGTGGATCGTCAGAATCCCCTTGCGGCCCCGTCCCTCCTTGATCCAGATCATGGCGTTCGAAGCAAGCCAATCGTGGGCGTGAATGATGTCAAAGGGCCCGATGAAATCCTCGGTCTGGTAAACGTGGTCCACGAAGGACCTGCACATGTTGTTGACCTCTTCGATGAAGTCAAGGTTCAGGTCAAAGGGACATCGGTGATAGTGCACGCCTTCGATCCGGTCATAGAGGCTCTGTCCATACCCCATCCGGGTGAAGACGTGCACTTCGTGGCCCTTTCGTTCGAGTGCGGCGGCCAGCTCGGTCACATGGACCCCGACACCTCCGACAGGGATCGAATAAAGGGTTTCCCAAGACAACAAGGCGATCCTCAACGCACCCCTCCGTAATCTTTCCGGCGGATCCACCCATTCATAGACCGGAGATGGGCTCCAATTCAAGTCTTAGATGCCGAATCTCGTACTCGAGTCTTCAAAAGGCCCTGTCCTCCCTCGGACGGCTCGGACTGGAGGCGAACATACGGATCAGACGGTCACGGGCCTGATTGAGCAAGGACGGAGGATCGGGCCACTGCTCCAGGATGATACTCCCGGAGAACCCTCTCCTCTTCATCCTCTCCACGAAGCCCTCTATGCCCGAAGCGTCCTCCGCGGAAGGCCCGGAGAACAGCGGCAGGTGGCTGTCTTCGTCGCCCCAATTCTCATGAAGGTGCAGGTGGTTGATCGGAACATGTGCCCCCAGCCTGTCGAGGAAACCCAGGTAGTCGTTCCGGGTGGGGGGGTACAGGTTGGCATGGCCAAGATCGAGGCACATACACACGCTTCCTTCGATCGGAAGCCCCGTGCCTGCAAGCCTTGCGAAGAGGTCGTTGAAGTCTTCCGGTCCGGCAGAGGGGATGTTTTCGATAGACAGTTGAAGCGGCAGATCGACCAGGGTGCGGAGGAAGGGGCTCAGGGTTCTGACGAATGCTTCGATCCCTTTCTCTGGGGACAGATGTATGTTGAGGTTCGAAGCCCCCACATCGAGGGCGAACGCCAGGCTTCCTCGCAGCAGTTCGTTGCCTGACCGTTCGAACGGGTCCAGCCACCAGGGGGCATGAATTGACAGGCTTATGTCGTTCTGGGCTGCCGTCCGCCTGAGCTTCTGACGTGCCCCTCCATCGAGATCGACGTCCTCCCACCTACCGCCAGCGCCGTAGCCATCCAGGAACCACTCAAAGGCGTCGAAACCGTTCTCCACAGCGTACTCGAACGGTTCGAAGGGCCTCGCCGCCGAAGGGACTGTCTGGTTGCCGATCCGTATCCTCTTCTCATCCATCCTCGACACCCACCTGCGGGCGGGTCTGCACCACAGAGTACCGCCCCCCTGAATACGCACCCTCTATGTCCTGGGGCACGCGGAAGAGATCTTCGACAGTCTGACCGATTCTGGCCAGGTTGCCTGCGAACTCCCTTATGAAATCCTTGTCCCGCACCAACGGTTCATCCGCATAATCCAGCCGCACCTCAGTGGGCGGCTCGAGCACGAAGCTGTCATACAGGCCTGCACCCGCGTAACCGGCCAGGTCCTCCCCGCTCGAATCCGAACGGAAGATCAACCCCTTTCCGTAGAGGCCGAAGCTCTTGCTCGGATAGGCCAGTATGTTGACATCGAGCCCGTCCATACGGCAGACGACGCGCAAAGCGCTTCCTGGCCGGTTGCTGACCAGTGTCTCTCCAAGACCCAACACCAGCTCGGCATAGAGCTCATCCCGGTTCCCTGAAAAGGGATTCGCCGTATGAATCACGAACCCGTATTCCGCTTCGACGACCTCCTGAATCAGGACGGCCATGTGGAGGTTCCCGTGATCCATGCCTCGGGCCTTCCGGCTCAGGTATGCCCTCTTGTTCCACGTGGACGCCCAGACCCTCTTGATAGATCTCCACGCCTCTTCCGGATTCCCATGAGGAGGAAGACCCGCCTCCTCCATGACCGCGTCCAGGGCTTCCATCGATCCCGGGGGTGCCTCCAGGGAAAGCACTGTCAGCTTGAGCTGGTCGAGCACCCGGTCCGGATCTGCTTCAACCTGTCCTGTCAACCTGTCATAGTCTCCGGAGATCTGCTGGTTCGGGCTCGCCATTCGAACCTTGTCGAACGCGCCGAATGGCACCGCCACGGATCGGGGAACCGAGATCCACGGAGGCACTTGACTGGCGAGACGCCTCAGGTTCAGGGACTTCCGGCCGACGGTTTCCTCTTCGAAGGCCTCTGGCAAAACCGCATACCCCCTGAAACGAGGCTTGAACACTATTGTCGGACCAGGCTTGGCAGGACGCGGCACTTGAGCCGGTTCACCCTCCCCTTTCTCGATCATCACGTCGCCCGCCTCGTCTATGGTCAGACGGATCTGCTGGCCCTCCAGGGAGCGAAGCCGCTCGGTCGTCTCTTGATGGTAGCAGGTGGCAAAAAGCACCCGCCCATTCCTGGCCCGAATAGCAAGATGGGACAACACATCGACACCGTCGGCCGTCAAGATCGCCGTAACCCCTTCAGGGATCTCCTCGTAACCGGAGACATGGTCCGCAAGGATCACCACGGGATGAACAAAGCGCTTCCCCTGAACAGACTCCAGGGACTCGACGGCCTCGAGCCGCCCGCCCCCCCGGCCCGGGCTGATCACCTGCCAATCCCCCAGATCGGCAGCCTTGCGCAACGGGCTCTGAAGATGGTGCAGCATCGTTGACAAGACCGACGCGAGTGTTCCCCGCGCAACCTCTTCGCTGAAAAGCTCTATGGTCCAGGCATCGGCTTCGAAGGCCTCGCCGAGCAGCACCGCTTTTGGCTGGAGCAGATCACGGAAACGCTCGGCGAAATCGGCCAGGCCACGGGTCAGTCGATCGACCAGAGCGGCTGCCTCGAGAGCCCAATCCTTTCCAAATCGAGGTTCCCCGGCGAGCTTCCGCCAGTGGCTGAGACACGCCCGGATTTCAGGATCCTCGTGGGAGAGGTCGAAATTCTCCAGGGTCTGCCCGATCAAATCGACTCGATCATGGTTATCCATGTGCGAGTCGATGCTTCGCTCGATCCTTGCACGCAAGGTCGATTCCAGCGCCAGGTCCAAAAAGAGGAACTCCCGCACCTCCCGACCCCTTTCCAGGCGTTCCCTGATCCGGCGACGCGCCTCGGCAATCCTGTCTGCCAGTTGCGCCGCTTTCACCCCCTTATCTTCCCGGTGCTGCGTCACATAGAGAAGCACCTCGTTGCAGGCCGTATCCAGCATCCCCCTGGTCGCATTCACCGCAGTCTCAAGATCAACGCCGCTGTGCACGGCCCTGAGCGTGCCCAGGAAGTGCTCAAAGTCCTGCATCAGGCCCTCCCGAAGATGGGGCACAAAATCAGGGGCACTTCGGATCGGGCGCTCATAGTCTTGGAGCCGCTCCCGGGTTACACCGCCGTCCTGCAGCTTTTTGTAGAAGACATCCAGATCGCCGTGATGTCTCAAGAAAGCCAGATAGGCATCACAGATCACGATGTCATCCGGCGTGGTGTTGTTGTGGAGTTTCTGGTGCCATTCCTCCAGGAAGTGTCCCGTCACCTCCTTTACTTTGTGGCGGTGCATGATCTCGAGGATTTCATCCCGGATCCTCTGGCCCTCCCCGCCCCGGCCCACACTGGTAAACATCAACCGGACGAGATCGCGTCCGGCAGGCTCGCTCACGTAGGTCTCGGCGAGCTTCTGCGTTAGCCTGTCCAGCGCATGGCTGAGCTCTCGGGGTTTGGTGTTGTAGTTACGCTGCCAGTCGAGCTGCCTGATGGCAGAGTACCGCAGCCAGACGAAGAGGAGCGCCAGCCCTTGCACGTCGCCATCCACCCTGCCCAGCAGTTCGTAGCAGAGATCGAACCGGTGCATGAGGGTCCAGGAGTTACCGCTCATCTCGGCAGAGATGATCGGGTCGGCAAGCGCTGCGAGCCGATGGTCTCCCAGGTCGAGATCCCGGTACAAAGGATCGTCGATGGGAATGTAGAAGTCCTTCCCGCGGTTTTTCAGCCACCGTTCCGTGTCGGCCTCCTTGAGCACGAAACAAACACCCATAGGGGGGTCTTGGGTCGGCAGGTCCAGATTCAGGCCGGCCAGGCCCCCATCGAGAGCACGTAAAGGCGTCTGCAGAGCAACATCGTCGAACAGAACCGTACCCGGCGGCCTCATCCGGGCAGGAGGAAGGCGCCACTCACGCCGGGTTTCTCTGGCCACCCCCCAGTGAAGGAGCAGCGGACCTGCCAGGTTCGTGATCAGCGACAACCGGTAACGGTCACCGTCCATCGACACCGTTACGCCCAGCCAAGCTTCGCCCTCGAGCTCGAACAGGGAATTGTAGAGGACCTCCTGATCGGACGTCTCTTCTTTCAAGACCTCAGCCGGTGACAACAAAGGCTCTTGCCCTCCAGGAAGACCGATGTGGTTGTTTTGGCCGTGGTGGCTGTCTTGTTTGTGATCCATCACCTCACCCCACTCCAATGGGATTCGAACCTTTCCCCCGGAGTTTCACGCCGATCTACACAAATGCATGAGATATTTCAAGACAGGTTTTCTCTTTTTTCGAATAAGTGCATAATAGTATCATATTTCCCTCAGCACTCGGTGAGTCTTTTCGAAGAATAGCCCTGTTTGTAGCCATGGCCAAGGCAAAAGACAAGAAGTCAAGCGGCGTCTTCTTGCTGGACACAGCTTTCGAGCACGCCCGGTCCCAACGAATTCACCGGATTGTCATCGTTACCCGAAAATCGATCGACTGGGAACCCCTGAGGAATGTGCCCCCCTCTCCACCCATCCTTCTCGGCCTGGGAAACAAGATAAAGAACATTCCCAAATTGCCCGGAATCGACACCCTGATCCTGGATCTCCCGAACACGACCCCCCAGGAGTGGCTCGAGCGCTGCCTTCAGGAAGCCCTGCGGCTCGGGAAGGTAAAGCGCGGCGAAAGGCTGCTCTGCCTGTTTCCCCTGGCTTCCCCCTCGGAGATCGATTCCCTCAGCATCTTTCGGTTGAAGGAGAAAACCGAGTACGTCTCCTTCCAGAAACTGGCTCGACTGTCCGAGACGATCCCGGGTGACGTCTTGAGCGCGGTGGTCCATTTGGCCATCGAGATCGCCCGTGAAGGCAGAGAGGGCAACCCTGTCGGGAGCCTGTTCGTCCTCGGCGATTCTCAGAAGGTGCTCGAGTCCTCTCGGCCCCTGATCCTCAATCCGTTTCAGGGTTACAGTGATGATAAGAGGAGAATCACAGACCCTCAACTTGCCGAGACGGTCAAAGAGATCGCTCAGATTGACGGGGCCTTCGTAATCCGGCGTGACGGCGTGATCCTCAGCGCAGGCCGGTACCTCGACACCCCGGCAAAAGGCATCCAATTGCCGAAAGGCCTCGGGACGAGGCACCTCGCGGCAGCGTCGATTTCCAAGTCCACGGACGCCATCGCCATCACCATCTCTTCTTCCACCCGTACGGTCCGCATCTTTCGGAAGGGCAAGGTCGTGATGCAGAGCAAGCCCCTCCGCGGATTGTGGATATAGGGCTTCCCCACCTCCGGAAGTGCCGATTCTTCTATTCGTTTTCTGCTGTTTCTTCCTGTAAGGTTTCCCAGGTTTCGTACCGCCGCTTCAGGCATTCGCGGATCTCCGTGGCCTGGTCGTGGAGCCGTTGGAGGGCCACGTGGTCTCTCGCCAATCCCGGTTTCTCCATTTCTCGCTCCACTCCCCTCAGTTCCTGCTCCAGCCCGCTGATCTCCTCCTCTATGCTGGCAATGCGTCTCGCCCGCCTCTGCTCGCGGCGCTGCTCCGCCTTTCGGTGTTCCCGCTCACGAATCCGCTCCTCCTTCTCCTCCACTCTCGGCCCGACATCCCCCCTTACCGCACGAGCAGCCCGCTCCCCTGACACGAGGGTCAGTCTACCTTCTGCCTTGGCAGCCAGGAAGTCTTCGTAGCTCCCCGGGAAGCTGTGGATCCTCTCTTCCCGAACCTCGAGGACACGGGTCGCGATCTCCTGGATGAAGTAGCGATCGTGGCTTACAAAGACCAGGGTTCCTCCGTAGGCCTGCAAGGCCTCCAGGAGGGCCTGGCGGCTGACGATGTCGAGGTGGTTCGTGGGCTCGTCCAGGAGGAGAAGGTGGTGGCGTTTTGGAAAGATCCTTGCCATGGCCAGACGCGCACGCTCCCCGCCGCTCAGTTGATCGACAGCTTTGAAAACATCGTCTCCCCGGAATCGAAACCGGGCCAGCAGTCCCCTTGCCTCCCCCTGGGTCAACTGAGGAGAGGCAGACAGAATGGCCTCCAGAACGCTTTCCCCTGCCCGGCACCAGGAATCTTCATCGTGGGCGTAGTAGCCCATCGATACCCGGTCAGCTACGACCCGGAGGCCTCCAACGACCTGCTCAGACCCGACCAGGATCCGCAGAAGCGTTGACTTGCCCGCGCCGTTCGGGCCCACCACAGCGATGCGCTCTCCCCGTTCCACGTTGAGGTTGACGTCCTCGAACAGAAGCCTGCCAGGGAACGCCTTTGCCACGTCCACCAGTTCCACGAGGATCCTGGGAGCCCTTGGTGGAACCCTGATCGGGAAGTGGATCTTCTGTTCCTTGCGCACCGCTTCAACCCGTTCCATCTTGTTCATCTGGCGGATGCGGCTCTGGGCCTGGCGAGCCCGGTCTTTTCTCACCCGGTTCTTGGCGACAAAACTCTCGATTCGTCTTAGCCGGTCTTGTTGTTCTGCATGCGCGGCCTCTTTCCGCTGCATATTCTCGGTCTTTTCTTTTATATATTTCGAATAGTTACCTATATATAGTTCAAGCTTATTATTAGATATTTCCGCCACCTTGTCCACAAGAACATCCAATAGGTGCCGGTCATGAGAGACCAAGACAAAGCCAGTGCTCAGACCCTTCAAGTACTCCTCCAACCAATTTTTGGCATCGAGATCGAGGTGGTCGGTAGGCTCATCCAAGAGCATCAGGTCCGGTTCCCTGACAAGGACCTTTGCCAGCCCGACTCTCATCTGCCATCCGGCGGAGAACTCCTCCACCCGCCGGTCGTAGTCCTCTGGGGCAAAACCCAACCCCTCCAAGATCCTCTTCAGTTTGCTTTCTTGCGCGTATCCGTCCGTCTGCTGAAAGAGCGTCTCGAGCTCGCCATACTGGGCCATCGACCGCTCGTGTTCAGGGTCATCCGGGGACAGGGAAGCAATCTTGTCCAGAAGCCGTCTGCGTCTTTCCACGGCCTCGAGCCACTCCGGCAGGGCCGAGATCACCTCCTCCCAAAGCACCCTGCCCCGGTGGGAGAGACCGCTCTGCGGGAGGTATCCGATGACGAGGCCCCTCTGTGCCTCTACCCTGCCGTCCGTCGGCCTCGACTTGCCTGCCGCAATCCTCAACAGCGTACTCTTCCCGGAGCCGTTCTCTCCGATCAGGGCGAGCCGGTCCCCGGGCATCACCCTCAGGCTAGCGTCCTCAAAGAGCACCCGGTTCGGAAAGTTCACCTGAACCTGTTCCAGTACGAGCAATTCAGCCTCTCTCCACGCCTGAACGGGGATTTCCCCCAATTGGTATTGCTGCCTTCATCTTGTAGAATAATAGTAGAATGATAGCGAAAAGCCTTGGCTCCTTCCAGCCGGGCGGAGGATTCGACATGGGCCGGGATGGAGGCCCCAATCGAACAGAAGAGGTTTCTCCTGGAATGGAAACGTCGAATCGCAGACCGCCGGAGCTGATCGCGCCGGCGGGAGACATGGAACGTCTGAGGACAGCGCTCCACTTCGGTGCCGACGCTGTCTACTTCAGCGGGAAGCAGTTCAGCCTTCGAACCTTTTCGAAGAACTTCACCCTTCCCGAACTCGCCGAGGCGGTGTGCTATACCCACGCTCGTCAGAAGCGCGCCTACCTGGCTGTGAACGGCTTTGTGAAGAACCGGGATCTGGCCCTTCTCCGTTCTTACATCGATGCTGTCTCCGAAATGGGCTTCGACGCGGTGATCGTCTCCGATCCGGCAGTGTTCGAGCTCTGCCGGGAGAAGATGCCCTCCGTGCCGCTTCATCTGAGCACCCAGGCAAACACCACGAACCTGATGTCGGCCCGCCACTGGTTCAGCCAGGGGTTCCGCCGGATCATCCTGGCAAGGGAGCTTTCCCTTGAGGAGATCCGCGAGATCAAGGCGAAGACCGACGGCGAAATCGAGGTATTCATCCACGGTGCTCTGTGTATGGCTTATTCCGGCCGCTGCCTCTTGAGCCTCTACCTGGCCGGAAGGGATGCCAACCAGGGACTGTGTACCCAGACCTGCCGATGGAAATATGCGCTCGTCGAAGAGAAGCGACCCGGCCAGTATCTTCCCATTGAGGAAGACCGTCAGGGAACCTACATCCTGAACAGCAAGGACCTGTGTCTCCTGAGCCTTCTTCCAGAGTTGATCCGGAGCGGCATCGACGCCTTCAAGATAGAAGGCCGGAGAAAGGGAATTCATTACCTCGCGGCCGTCATCAAGTCTTACCGCTGGGCCATGGATCGGTACCTGGAGGACCCGATCGGTTATCAACTGCCCGCGGTCTGCTGGGAGGAGATCCGGAAGGTGAGCAACCGCGACTATACGAGCGGCTTCCTGAACGGACAGGGCGAGTCGTCCATCTGTCTGGAGCAAGAGCAGCCGAACCGGCCTTCCACCTTGGCCGGCGTGATCCGACATCCAGGGGAAGAGGGATGGGCTTGTGTGGACGTCCGTTCGAGGATCGTGATCGGGGACACACTGGAACAGTTGGGCGAGTCCTTCCCGAACCCTGTCTTCCCTCTCTCCGCAATGAAGACCGCTGAGGATACAGAATGCCGCGAAGCCCACGAGGGCGACCATGTCCGGCTTCGACTGCCCAGCCAGGCCCGGCCCGGAGACCTCCTTCGAAAAATGATCTCCTGACCTCACAGATACGGTTACCTGCTGTGACCGCTATGTTGAGATTCCGACGGCTACCTTGCCTAGTGTCCGAAGATGCCAAACTCGGTCCTGGCTCAGTTTGAGATCACTTGTCTTTCCTTCGCACATCTTATAGTTTTATACAAAATAAACCTTAAACCTCACGCGGAGATGGGGATGAAAACGAAGATTCGATGGTCATGGGTGTTCGTGATGCTCCTCATAGCTGCCTCCGGATGCGGAGACAACGGCGAACTGGAGGACGGCAACGGGGAAGTGTTTACCGCGAACTTCTCGGTGCGCGAGAGCATCGAGCAGTTGCACATCACCCACACCGCCCCCGGGACAAGGCTTGGCCTTTATACCACCGACGGAGATCTCATCGATGAGGGCATCACCGATGGTCTCGGCAGCCTCATATTCCGCCTAGTGCCCCCGGACGGCCGGTACTACGTCGAGACCATCGATGCCGACCCGCAAGAGAAGAGCGGCCCGCACCGCGTTAT
>Ga0180437_10006951_pt1 | contig 14928 bp, 18 predicted proteins | sample SS_ome_4_FD_132410 | JGI IMG/M metagenome (GOLD analysis project Ga0180437, IMG submission 132410) | Hypersaline lake sediment archaeal communities from the Salton Sea, California, USA - SS_3_D_1 metaG | ecosystem: Environmental > Aquatic > Non-marine Saline and Alkaline > Hypersaline >...
AAAAAAATGTTATTCCCACGGATATTCCCGTTGACTCAGCCATGAAATGGGTCATCTCTTGCGGCTCTTCTGAGGTAGAGACTGTTCTTGAAACGTAAATTTAACCCCTGATTGAGACCTATCCTTCCACGAGCATTGGCTTTTAGGAAACTTGTTTGCTTCGCATTGCTCCTTGACAAGGCAACAACATTGTCTAAAGTCGCAATACTCGCATCTTGTCTCCTTTGCCCAGCCTGTGTAGGACGATAGGTCACAATCAGAGGTTTAAGATTCTCTTTTTTGTTGAAAAAAAATTCAAAAAAAAGGATGAAGAGGCTCCTTAAATCCACCGATTGTGACTGATATTTTATTTAGGTTTCAAAAAAGTAGATTTTTGGCAAAATGTGGCCCCAATTTACGATTATTGTAATCCTTAGATTGTGACTACCTCTCTTTTGTGGAATGAGTGAAGAAAATAAGAGACGAGGGTAAGGTTAAAAAACCTTATCGAGGAATAACACGAAGTAGATTATTTTCTGCAGTCATTCCATGAGAGAGATAGGGTCATAATCTAAGGATGTAAATGTAGGTTTTATGAATGAAAGCTGTAAAGAGTGAACGGTTACGAAAACTAGAAGCAGAACTTCATGATCTTGAGCAGTGGCTTCAGCTTGGGCTTGTCCCCAAAAAAGATATGGAGCGTCATTCGGAGGAGATCCGTCAGCTTCAAGAGAAGATTGAAGAGGAAAAAGAGCGCCTCCAATTTTTAAAAGAAGGCGGTGAAGGCGAAGAGTTTATCGTTCCTAAGCGTGTTGCTGGAAAGCCAGGATATAGCGATGTTCCAACTGTTCCTGATATCGATGTGTCAGAGTCAAGCTCTGGTATGAGTGATTCTGGGTTTGATATGGAGACCTATATCACAGAAGAGACCACTACGATCCAAGATAGCGAAGCTGAGGTTCTTGAAGCTGAAGTAGCAACAGGTCTTGAAGAGGTGACGGTAGAAGAACCTGAGCGGCATCATGAATTAGAAGACGAATCCTACTTTAGTGATAAAAGTCGATGGCGTCGTGGAGGAATTCGAGATCCAGATGCTGATGAATGGTAGGATGTGGAAGATTTAAGCATCTATATCCATGTTCCCTTTTGTCGAAAAAAGTGTCCCTATTGCCATTTTTACTCTATTGCTTCTTCAAAAACTCTTGAAGATGCTTTTTTTCAAGCGCTTCTCGAAGAGATTTCTTTAAGAAAAACCCTTTTCCAAAACCGAAATATTGTCTCCATCTATTTTGGTGGGGGAACTCCATTTCTTTTGGGAGCAAAAAGAGTTGCCGCTATTCTCGAGAAATTCCCTATTCTAGGAAAATGCGAAATAACCCTTGAGGCGAATCCTGAGACTACAACACTTCCTCTTTTGCGAGAGTACAAGGAGATTGGCGTAAATCGCCTCAGCTTTGGTGTGCAATCTTTTAATGATGAGGAGCTTAAAATTTTGGGACGCTCTCACACCTCCAAGGAAGTATATAGAGCGATAGACGATGCGATTTCTGTCGATTTTTCTAATATTTCTATAGATCTTATGTACGAGCTTCCCAATCAAACCCTTTCTCTTTGGAAGTACTCATTGCAAGAAGCATGCTCTCTTCCTATCCAGCACGTCTCTCTTTACAATCTTATGCTAGAGCCGAACTCAGCATGGTATAGAAAAAAAGAGAGCATACAACAGCCCTCTGAAGAGCTCGCTTTGAAGATGTATAGGACGGCTGTAGAAGAGATGAGAAGCAGCGGCTTTATGCAATATGAGATCTCCGCATTTGCTCATTCTGGATACACCTCAAAACACAATAGTGGATATTGGAAGGGGCGAGAGTTTTTGGGCTTTGGCCCTTCTGCCTTTAGCTTTTTTGAGAAAAAGCGTTTTTCTAATGCTGCACATCTAAAAAAGTATTGCGATGCTCTCAAAGAAGGAACGCTTCCTGTCGATTTTGTTGACCACGTTTTATCTCGTTTAAGAGAGATGGTAGCTGTTGGACTTCGAATGAACGAAGGAGTAGATCTTTCCTACCTAGAATCTTTGTGGGGCAGTGCGGATTCTGAGTTAAAAGAGACGTTGCAAAAACTCATCGAATTAGGGCTGTTGGCTACTTGTGGAAAATATCTCTCTCTTACTGACCAGGGCCGAGTTCTTTATGATGGTGTAGCTTCCGAGATTATCTAGTTGAACATATTTTTCGGCTTTACTATGATAGTTGAGTTATGTGTTACCGTTTTTTTGTAGAGCACTTTTTGCTCAGAAAAAACGTTACAATTTTCTCAGAAACAAAAAAAATGAGGTGTGAATATGAGTGCTTCTGTTGCAACTACGGCAGTTGAGACTACACAGGCGGTTTCACAAGAAACCACCACAACTGCAGCAGCGATAGAACAAACTGGTGCGCTTAATGGTCATAAGGTAACGGATCAAACCGGTAAGGCCAGCTGTTGTTCAGGGTGCTGTTCTGCACTTGGAGGGCTTATTGCTAAGATTCTTCTTGCAGTATTGTTTGTTGTCTCTTTTGGTACTTTTTTTGGTATAGCATCTGCTAAAGAACGTTGGTCAGCTAAAAAAGTTGAGCAAGTAAATGCTGGGGAAGAGTCCAGTACTACTTCAGCGACAGCCGAAGTAGCGAGAGAAACGATTTCCGGTACAGCTGAAGGAGGAGTAAACCCTTCCGAAGCGGCAGGCTAATTTAGTTTTTTGTCTTAACGCGTTTGCTGATACGGTTACAAATTGTAAATGTCTCAGCAATGCGTGTCTATCATACGGTCTGCTGCAATAGCAGGCCGTTTTTTTTATCCTTTGACGCCGCAAAACCTGGCCATTTATGGCCGGGATGTAAGGCGCCAGAATTAAACATTGATTCGGTAGAACTTTTTTGACAAAATGTGGTTGACTTTAGTTGCGAATCAAGGATATCATCGCTAGATGATGGCCGCCGGGACGACGGTCTTAAAGCCTGTGGAGCTGCTGGAATACCGGAGCTATGAAGCTAAGAATCTCTCGCCTTTAGGCGAGAGAGGTTCAATTCAGCCTTAGTCCAACATGGCGATAGGTGAGCCGTACGGAATCATCAAATTGCTGTGTGTCGACAAGATTGAGAAGGGGAGACTCTGCAAAAGAAGAGAGTGACATACCCCTACTAAAGCGCTTTCCACTTTTTCCTAAAATTTTTGGGCCGACGTAGACGACAAGTTCGTGAAAGGCTTTTTCTTGAAGAAAGTGAGAGATTGTCATGATTCCACCTTCGATAAGAAGTTGAAGAACTCCTCGTTTGGCAAGCTCTTTTTGGATAAAGGAGCAGCTAATCGCTCCAGGCTTAGTCCACGAGAGAATATCGACACCTTGTGAGAGAAGTAGCTCATTTCTCTCTTTTCGGCCAGAGGTAATACAGAGAGTCGGAGCGTTCTCTGTTTTAAAGATATTGGCATTTAGAGGAACCGTATCATGGTGATCGAGTACAACGCGAAGAGGGGGAGATCCTTCGAGAGGAGCATGGCGAACCGTAAGGTGAGGATTATCATGAAGAATCGTTTTTGCTCCAATAAGAAGAGCTTGTGACTGGTTTCGTAAGATGTGAGAATTTTTTCCTGCTTCGGTACCAATGATAGAAAGAGCTGCGCTATTTTCTGCTTTCACACAGCCATCAACGCTTTGCACTACTTTGATAACAGTATAAGAGCTTTCATGTCTTTTGTGGTGAAAGTAGCTTCGTAGATCTTTTTCGATTTCATCTTCTAGTAGGCCGAGCTCTACTTCAAGACCACCATTTTTTAGTAGCTCTACTCCCTTGCCTCGGATATTAGAGTCGGGGTCGATAGTACCTATAACAACTCTTTTGATGCCTGAGGAGACTATGGCATCGATGCAGGGCGGTGTGCGACCACGATGGCAGCACGGCTCAAGGGTAAGATATAAAGTAGCTCCTTGAAGGTTTTTCTCGGCCGCTTTTTTAAGAGCGACAAGTTCTGCATGTTCGCCTCCAGGAGGCTCTGTCCAGCCTGAAGAGATAATTTCTCCCTCTTTAGCAATCACGCATCCTACCCAAGGGTTTGGTGGAGCTATGCAGCGAGCTTTTTGAGCGCATTCAAGCGCTTTTCTCATATATTCTATGTCGCCTTCCAATGAAAACCCTCCTTCCTTGTAAAACTTTTTTTACAACGAAGGAAGGATTGTGGGCTAGTAGGAAATGGAAAATGGATTGCTGTATAGTTTTGACAAATTCTCTTCTCTTTTCCACGGTTATCTTGGTAGACTATTGTCATTTTCGAGGGGTGTTTTATGGACCTATTTCAGAGAAGGCAAAGGAAAGTGTGTAGAGCTGTTTTTCTTTTTGTTCTTGCACTTGTTTTTCCAACCGCTCTTCCGGCTGCTTCATCGTCAAAATGGATTCGAGGCTCTTTACAAAAGGTACAACCTTTCAAAAAAGGTAAGGAAAAGAGGAGAAGCTCTTCAAACAATCAACAGGAGAAGGTTAATTGGCGAGGGCATTTGCGTTTGAAATCGCCTTTCTTTAAAGACCCTATCGCTCCCTACAAAGAGGAAGCAGAAAGGATGTTAGGAGTAGATACAGGTTCAACGGAATGTATACAAAAATATGGGTCGGGATTTTTGAATGGGGTGAGCTCTGTTTTGAGGGCTCCTGTTTTTGACAAGGAGCAAGCAGAGGCCGATTTAAGGCTTTTTCAGGATACTTCTCGCTCAGAATCGCAATTATTGAAGAGGTTGTTTGTCGATTCCTATGCATTAGGATTGCGTTCAGAAGCCTCATACAAGCTATTTCTTAACGAGGATCTTTTTTGGGTTGCAATGTTTTGGAATAAATCTTCTTTGCAGCAAAAAGGGCAGATAATGGGAGAACTTTTATCGAAACGAGTACGAAAATACATTTTTCGAAATGTTCCCAAGTCAAACCGTGAGCTATATGCGGATCTTTTTATTGAGATGAAACTTGTTGCAGCCTGGTTCTGGTGGCAGACATAGAATTTTACAAACGATCGGTTTTTGACTAAAAGCTGTGCAGAAAAAGCGAGATATGACCACAGAGTTTAAAAAAATATTTTACAAAATTTTCTTGGGACCCTTCATTCTGTTCGTGTAACTTTTTTGGTATCCAAGCTAAGGGGGATATATGAAACTATTTCATACGATTACTGTAAGGGGACGAGGACTCGTTCTTGTTACTCTTTTTGTAAGCCTATCAACCCCACTTTCTGCTCTTTCAATATTCCATTGGGCAAGGTTCTTTTTTAGGGGAGCAGAAAGGGCGCAGCAAGAAGAGCTTTTTGTTGAAGAGTGTGGTGAACCAGAACCAGAACAATATAGTGAAAAAAAACCACAAATCTCTTCACGAAAAAGGAGATATGTTCAACCCAGGTCATCCGTTTCATTGCAGTCTATAGGGATTAACAGTCTTCAGCCTTATATAGAAAAAGCAGAAAAACGGTTAGCTCTCGATGAAAAGAAACCGTCAAAAAATGGAAAACATTTTGCTCAAGGGTTTATCAAGGGGGTACAGTCTTCTCAGGAGGAAGGATGCAAAACAAAATCGCATAAAAAGTCGATGAGTTTTTTAAAGCCGTATATTTCTCGTTCTGGGTCGGCAAAGGGATTTTCGAGGTTGCTCATAGTCTCATATGCGTTTGGGGATTTTCTAGCAAATCTTCCAAAACAACAAATTCCAAAAGAGGTTAGGGGACTTGCAACTTCCTGGAAAAAACTCTCTTTCCAATCAAAGGGTAAAAAAATAGGCCATTTTATAGCGTCTCAGATGCAAAAATGACCAAAAAAGCCCGCTCTTATAAGAGCGGGTCTGATTTAAGCTTGCCTTTCCAAGTAGATCTTTTTAATGGAGTGAGGATTGAAGAACTCTTGAATTACAGTTTCAGCTACCGGAATATCAAAAGACTTACAGGAGAAGATATCAAAGTACGCATCACCATTGAGGTCAACGAAATGGGCTGTGATATCCGATGTTTCAATAAGTTGGACAAGAGAGTAGCCGCCAGCGAGAGGATTGTGCGTAGCAAAGTGCTCGAGAATTGGCTCTCCGTACGCTTTCATATCAATTCTCTCGACAAGAGTCTTTATAAAAGTCTTGATGTGCTCAGGATCTTTGATCTTCTCTTTGTCACAGCTTTTGCAGTCTAGAATTAAGTGGTATCCCCAATATTCACAAGATTCCTCTTGCTGATCTTGCGTGCAAAACGCAGGGGCCGAAAATATAAGTGTGCACAAAAGAGTACACCAAACAGCAGCTCTTTTTTTCATCCTCTCAATCCTCATTTTTACATATGGATAATATATGTTAGTCGGAGAGCCCAGTTTTGTGGCAACTCAAATTTGGGTTTTTCTGAAAATGGAAAAATGGGGCTTGTTTTCAAGAAAAAGATTTGACATAGAGGAAAAAAAAAAGGTGTTATTATGTCAGGTTCTGTTCTTCGTCCAGAAACAAATGAAATAAGTTCTGCTCAAACGGGGCCTCCTGTAGAAAAAAAGGAGATGTCTACTGTAGAAGAGGTAGCTCTCAAGGCGACTAAAAGCCTTTTTGAGGAACTTCCTTTTTCTGATTTGTCGGATCATGAAATTGTTGAGCTTGCTGCGGAAGAAGCGGGAGAGATCGTTGAAGAAGAGGCAGAAATAAAAGAGACAGAAGATGAGGAGAAAGAAGAGGTTGAGCAAGGAGGGGAAGGGACTCGTTCAGAAAGAAAGAGTGAGCGGACCTCCCACGGAAAAAGAGATGTCGAACACCGCTTTGCCAAAGGATCGGTTCCTGGGCTTATTGGGAAGATAATGAAAAGAATTATTGGTAGAATGATAAAACAGCGAGAAGAGGCAGCACGTGAACGTAAAAAGCGGCGGCAAATTGAAGATCAAAAAGCGGAGAAGAAGGCAAGGCGAATCGAAAAAGAAGATATTAAATACCGAAGAGAAAAGGGTTACGCCAAGGCAACAAAAGAGCAACAGCAAGAAACGCAAGGCCGAAAAAAATACGAGGCTGGAATATCAAAAACCCGTCCAAGTAAGGCTCGACACAAATCCCAGGGATAAGTTGTTGTTTTTCAACTCCCTTTAGTTGTATACTCATCTTCAGAAAAAAACCGGAATATTTCATCCGGTTGGTTTCTATACCCACTGATTGTGACCATATCTGCCCCGTGCGAGGGCTGCGGAAAAGAATCTGTTTCGAATTGTTCCTTGCCTAAAGTCACAATCCTCATATCTTATCTTTTTCGCTCATCGCATGAGGAAGATAAGGCCACAATCAAAGGGTGTAACGATTTTTTTGTCATATATGTCGTTAAGGGGTGTTGAGTTATGTTAAATAAGTTTGTAACGGTTTTTTCCGTTTTATTTGTGTTATTTTTTTCTATCGGTTCATTAGGAGGTCAGGATATGTCGGCTCAAACACCGCTTGTTATTTTACTTGGAGCACCCGGTTCAGGCAAAGGCACTCAGGCGGCGAAAATTGTAGAAAAGTTCAATATTGTCCATATTTCAACAGGGGATATCTTTCGCTACAATATTAAAAACGAAACCCCGATTGGAAAGAAAGCCAAAGTGTTTATAGATAAAGGACAGCTTGTCCCCGATGAAATTGTAATAAAAATGCTTCAAGAAAGGATTGAAGAGCCTGATTGTAAAAATGGAGTGTTACTCGATGGATTCCCAAGAACTCTTGCTCAAGCTCAAGCACTAGAAACTATTGCGAAAGAGGGGTATAAGGTCGTTGTGATCTCCCTAGAAGTTTCAGATGAGACAGTTATTACCCGCCTAACAGGACGACGCTCCTGTCCAAGATGTAACGCTATCTACCACGTGACATTTACCCCTCCTAAACAAGAGGGGATATGTGATGGATGTGGAGAGAAGTTGATTGTTCGAGATGATGATACGGAAAAGACAGTAAGAGAGAGGCTCTCTATTTTCCATGGCCAAATCGGTCCTATAAAAGAGTTTTATAAAGAACGCAATCTTCTTACTGAAATTGCTGGCGAAGCTGCCGGTGGAGCAGAGAGTATTGCAAAGGAATGTTTAGAAGCCCTTCAAGAGGCTCTTGCTTCGTAACAGCCTGTATCTTCCAGAAGGGGGGTGAATTTATTTCTCTGAGCATGATAAGGTATGGCTACGAATGAAGTAAGAAGGACTATAAAATGAGATCTATTGCTAAGAGGGTTGTGCTCTTTTTGTTGCTTAATGTAGCAATTATCTTCACCATCTCAATCTTGCTTTCCATTTTCAATATCCAACCCTATTTGACACAAAGAGGTGTTGATTATGGAGCTCTTTTGACCTTTTGTCTTATCTGGGGATTTGTTGGCTCTTTCATCTCCCTTTCGATGTCACGGCTTATGGCCAAATGGATGATGGGTGTTGAGGTGATTGATCCTGATACGACAAATTCTCAAGAGCAGATGCTTTTGAATATGGTACGAAAGCTTATTAAGCGAGCAGGGCTTCCTAAAATGCCAGAAGTTGGTATTTACAACTCTCCTGAAGTGAACGCTTTTGCTACAGGCCCTTCGAGATCAAGAGCCCTGGTTGCAGTCTCTTCTGGACTTCTTTCTAGAATGAGTGAAAATCAGATTGAAGGGGTGGTCGGCCACGAAATTTCCCATATCTCTAATGGAGATATGGTCACAATGACACTGCTTCAGGGTGTTGTTAATGCCTTTGTCATGTTTTTTGCCAGAGTGTGTGCTCTTGTTCTCACACGTGTTGGTCGACAAAGAGAGAGCTCTAGCTCTCCGCTTGTCTACATGGGACTTGTCTTTCTCTTCCAAATTCTGTTCATGATTCTTGGAGCTATTATTATCGCTGCCTTTTCGAGATTCCGGGAGTATCGAGCTGATGCTGGTGGCGCTCGTTTAGCGGGTCGTGAGGCTATGATAGAGGCACTAGCCGGGCTAAAATCGCTAGAAAATGTAGAAGATCCGAGAGCGCAACAGACATCCTTCCAGGCGTTTAAAATTTCAAATCGGCACGCCTTTTTGTATCTGTTTGCTACACACCCTAAAATCGAAGAGAGAATTGCTCGACTGAAAGCGGCTAAATAGGTTTGTTTTTCCTAAGAGCTTCCTCAAGTTCCTTTTTGGAACTCTCTTTGAGATCATTGCCGCTTAGGTTAAGAAAGGTAAGTGTTGGCTTGTTTTGAAGAAGCTCCTTGATTTTTGGAACAGAAGAGTCGCTAATATTGCAATCTGTAAGGACTAAAGACGTTAGTTTTAACTTTTGGTTGGTTATGAGTGTATCCAACAATAGCTGGGCCCCGTCGTCACCTAGATTGGCATAAGAAAGTGTCAGAGAAGTGATAGAGCTGTTTTCTTGTAGAGCATTTGCTATTGGAGAAAGCATCTCTATTGACAACCTTCCATTAGGCGGAATTTTGGAAGATCCTTCTAAACAAAGCAGTGAAATTCTTGGGCATTTTTTGAGAAAGGCGGCAATATTTTTTGTCCTTTCTTTTGTATAGTAGGATGATTCTGGAAGGCAAATTTGCCGAAGATGGCGAGATGTAAGAGCTGCTTTAACAAGTTCGTCATCACAGAATGGATTGAAAAACTCGATTATATCAATGACACATAGCTTTTCGAAAAAAGGAGCTATCTGTGCCCTCTCTTGAAGGCGATTAGATCCCAAGCATTCTTTAGCTCTAATTATCCAAGAAAGTGTTTCGGGGCAGAAGAGGTCTGATTGCAAACAGCCCTTGAGCTCTTCTAAAACTTTATTACAGTAGCTTTTTAAAACTGCCTTTTCTCGATCATTTTGTGAGATAGAAAAAGTCTTTATGTCAAACTGATCTGCTTGATCTTGAGACAGATGTTTTTTTTGGATAAGCGAGGAAAGGGTGGTCTCAAGCCCTTTTTTTGACACAAATAGTGTTGGGTCATTTTTTTGAAGCGAAGTAACCGTGTTGAAAAAATACTCTGATTGGCTAGCAGGCAGATGATAGATGGTTTGAGCGCATTCGGATGATATGGAGGAAATCCTCTGGAGAGCGATTCCTTGAATATCTCTAAGGCGAACAAAAAGGGCTTGGTTATGAGAAAATTGAATCGCATCTGGCCGTATTATTTTTATCCTTTTTTCGCTTTGATCGTATCCAACGTGAGGCCCGGTATAATCTTTTTCTATAAACGATATATCGATAAACTCAGTTCCGAATATATTTATATTAGTAGATTCAGAAAACCCCATTATTGTCCTTCCTGTGCGATTTTGAAGTAGACAATGATAAGGATTTACCCGTATCTTGGAAAGCAAATATGTGTCTAGTCGTTTTCAAAACTAAAAAGGACCTTTTTTAGGAGCAGATATGAAGATTGGCATTGTTGGAACCCACGGTATAGGCAAAACTACCTTGGCCTATTCGTTGGCGTCATTGATTAAGCGCGAAGGGCATAATGCTAAAGTGGTAAATGAGGTTGTTCGGCGCTGTCCATTTCCTCTTAACGATGGATTTACAATTAATGGGGCTGTCTGGACGATCTGTGAGCAGGTTCGAAAGGAGCTCGAAGCTGTTAGTGAGGGCTCTAGTATCATCGTTTGTGATAGATCAGCGCTAGATCCTATCTTTTATTTAAAAGCACTTAATTTTGAGAGAGAGCTTTATGCTGAGCTTGAAGCATTCGCTATCAACTGGCTTTCATCATACAGCCATTTACTTTGGCTGCTTCCTATTCAAGACATGCCCTTATTTAGCGATGGTGTTCGCTCAGTTTCTCCTGATTTTCAAATCGCTGTCCATCAGATGTTTTCTCTTTTCTTTGAAGAGCATAAGGAGATCTCGTACGTTCCAATTTCATCTGAAGATGTATTTGGCAACAATCTCGAGAAAATTGTAGAGTCATTGTGTTTAAAAACCCAAGTTGCGCCCTATTCCCCATTAGGGAGCGGCTGCGGAAAATAATCTACTTCGTGTTGCTCCTCGACAAGGTAAAAAAACCTTGTCCTCGTTGCAACACTCGTATCTTGTTTTCCTCGCTCACTCCCTAAACGGGGAAGAGGACGCACTTGGGTTTAAAAGAAGGAGCAATAGGATGAGCGTAGGTGATATATATTTGTGGACACTAACAGCAATTGCATTGATTGGGACAATCTTAAACGTCAAGCAAGAGAGAATAGGCTTTCTCTTTTGGATGGTCTCTAATATGGGGTTTGTTATATCACATACTCTGATGCAGATCTATCCGGTAGCAGTTCTCTTTTTAGTCTATTTTTTTCTCGCAGTTGCTGGCTGGCGATCATGGGGAAAAAAGGCTCGTCAAGAGTTGCAAACAGCGGCAGCAACTCTTGAAGTCGCTGATTAACTGTTTTCTTGTAAAAAGAGCTTATTTTTTTTCCTGGATTTTTGTCCTATTAGACCGGTTCGAGATTCTATTATTGAGACCATTTCTTGATAAAGCTCTTCGAGTTTTCGTTCTCCGGAAATAGTGATGAGCAGTTGTTTTTCCCTATAAAAATCGAGAACAGGGGAGATCTTTGTCTTATATGTTTCAAGACGAGAACGAATGAACTCCGCAGAATCTTCAAGTCGCTGTTCAAGAGGACCTGAGCAGATATCACACATGCCCTTTTGACTCGGAGGCGAGAGCTTATCGTAGACTCGGCCACACATTCGACAGACAAGTCTGTTTTCCACCCTTTTGATGAACCATTCATCTGGAATGTCTATCACAATTGCAAGGAAAGTAAAGTTCGATTTCAACTGATCGTAGAGGGCTTTAGTTTGATCAACCGTGTTGGGAAATTCTTCGAGGAGAACTCCCTGAAGGCAGTCTGGCCGTAACAGACGATCATTGACAATGGAGAGGCAGAGCTCTTCAGGAAAGACCCCACCGGTTTGTTCAAAGTCTCGAGCTTTTTTCCCAAGAGAGGTCTCTTCTAAGAGTTGATTTGTCAAAAGAACTGCGATGGAAATAGTGGGGAAAGAGAATTCTTGTTGTAGGCGGACAGCAGTGATTGTTCGCCCAGAGCCACGAGCACCGTAAAGGACAATAAGATACGGGCGATTTTCGCTCTCTTCTCCAAAAAATGGAGAACAAATACAAAGAAAGAGAACAAGCGTAATAATAGTTCGCATACTACTTCCTCTGTTGACAGACCTCAATCTAAGGGTCGAAAGATTTATCCGATATTCGATATAGAATAAATCAGCCGGAAAAATGTTAGCATGCTCGAGAATTAGCTGTATAGCGGATTGTTAAAACGTAAGGAGACGATGATGTTTGAGCGCGAAAGAGAAGAGATGGTAGAGCGTCAGATCATTGCTCGAGGGATTGTAAATGAGGCCCTTATAGAGGCGATGAAAAACGTTCCTCGCCATCTTTTTGTGCCAAAAGAGTATTGGGATGAGGCGTATGGCGATTATCCTGTCTCTATTGGCCATGGGCAGACAATAAGCCAGCCTTACGTTGTGGCCCTGATGTTAGAAATGGTTCGGCCAGAGAGGGTCAAGCGTCTTCTTGAAATTGGTTCTGGATCCGGTTATCTAGTTGCTGTTGCAGCACAGCTTTTTAAAGAGGTTGTTGGGATTGAGAGAATAGAGCCTCTGTGTGTGCAAAGCAGAAAAGCATTACAAGAAGCAGGTATTAAAGGAGCCAGAATAGAGTGCTCAGATGGATATGAGGGTGATCCAAAAAAAAGTGGGCGGTTTGATGCCATAATCGTCTCCTGTTCGTGCTCGCATCCTCCACAGCCTCTTATTGATCAACTCGCTCCTAGTGGTATTTTCGTTGCTCCAATTGGAGACAGTTTTATCCAAGATCTCGTCACCATTTCTCGTTCTGAAGATGGCTCTTTATCAAGTGAGATGTATGGAGGGGTTCGGTTCGTGCCATTGATCTCAGATAAGGAGTTATAGATTGCGAGCTCTTTTTTTTGGTCTGAAGATAAGAAAGAGGGCAAAGATGAGGATAGGCAGACTGAGAAGCTGTCCCATGGAGAGAAGGGGAGAGTCAAAACCGCTCTGCGGGACCTTGTAGAATTCGATTATGTAGCGGGCTGTGAAAAGGATAGCAAGGTACCATCCTGCAAGGCGGCCATTTTGAGCCCAGTGGCCTTTGCGCGCATAGATCATCATCACAATAAAGAGAACGCCAGAGACAAAGGCTTCGTAGAGCTGTACTGGATGGCGAGGGATACCTCCAACAGCATCGAGAGGGGATTGGAAGGTAACAGCCCAGGGTAGTGATGAGGGCAGGCCAACGATCTCTTGATTAAAAAAGTTTCCTATTCGAATGCAGGTTGCCATCCATGCTGAAGAGACAGCCAAAAGATCGAGAGCGTCAAAAGCGGGGAGGGCCCTATTTCTTCTTAGGAAGAGCCAGAGAGCGATAAAAAGCCCTAAAATTCCACCGTGGCTTGCAAGTCCTCCTTGGCGGAAGTTGAAAATCTCGATGGGATTTTCCATGTGGTAGGAAAGATCATAGAAGATAACGTGGCCGAGTCTGGCTCCAATCAAAATGCCGATGAAAACGTAAATTGCCAACCGATCGATATATTGATGACGGCTCTTTTCATCCCATTTTTTATCATATCCACGAATCAAAAACCTGGCTGTGAGAAACGCACCATAAAAGCCAATAGCAAAGAAGATGCTGTACCAATAAATGGAAAGATCGATGTAGGGAATAGTGAATGCCACTCGAGGTGGATCCCATATCAAACTCATGGCTGTTACTCCTGAAAAAAAGAGCGCACTCTTTTTAAAAAGTGCGCTCAAAATCGGAGCAGAGGGATTTGAACCCCCGACCTACTGCTCCCAAAGCAGCCGCGCTAGCCAAGCTGCGCTATGCTCCGATTAAAACTCCTGATTGTGACCGATCCTTCCACGAGTGTTGGCTGCAAGAAACAATCTACTTCGCGTTGCTCCTCGATAAGGTAAAAAACCTTATCTTCGTCACAACACTTGCATCTTGTTTCTTTCGCTCAGCCCTCGTGAAACGATAGGTCACAATCAGGAGTTAAAACGAGAACATATATTGTGCCAAGATGTTCCCTTTTTGTGGAGGTTTTTTCTAGTCTGGCTCCGTAGGTTGTAACGAAGATAATATTGTATCTAATTGTTCCTTAGAGATGGTACAAAAACGAGGGAGCGAGATTCCTGTATCCCAGAGTTGATTGATGGTTCTCTCTATTTTATCCTTTAGCGCCGAAAACCCGGCCATTCATGGCCGGGATGTAAGGCGCTCACAGGCTAATTATAGCAGAGTTTTCAAAAAATGCTATAAGATGTTGAGAAAATCCTTGTGGTTACACAGTAAATAATTCTTAAAAATCACTGGATCTTTTTGCGAGCCATCGCTACCATTTCACATAATATATTGACAGGTGAAAAGAGATGGCTCAGATCATTGAAAGGGCATACCGCTACCGTTTTTACCCGACAGCTGATCAAAAAGAACAGCTCTCGAAAACATTTGGCTGTTGCCGGTTCGTCTACAACCGCTTTTTAGCCCTTAAAACTTCTTCTTGGAAAGAAGAGAAAAAAAGCCTCTACTATCATCAGTGCTCATCTCTATTGCGAGAGCTAAAGAAGGAACACTCTTGGTTAAAGGATGTCTCTTCTGTCTCTTTGCAACAAAGCCTTCGCCATCTAGACAGAGCGTTTAGCAACTTTTTTGCCAAAAAGGCAAAATACCCAAAATTTAAAAAGAAGGCGTATCAGCAACGTGCAAGCTACATGAAAAACTCCTTTACCTATAAAGATGGAGAGATACAGCTTGCCAAACAAAAAGAACCGTTGAACATTCGGTGGTCTCGACGCTTTAGCGGGGAGCCCACCTCATTGACCATCACCAAAGAATCGTCAGACAAATTCTACATCTCTATTCACGTAAAAGAAGAGGTACATCCTCTTCCCTTTAAGAGAGGAGAGGTTGGAATAGACCTTGGGCTCACAAACATTATCA
>Ga0180437_10006952_pt1 | contig 14926 bp, 18 predicted proteins | sample SS_ome_4_FD_132410 | JGI IMG/M metagenome (GOLD analysis project Ga0180437, IMG submission 132410) | Hypersaline lake sediment archaeal communities from the Salton Sea, California, USA - SS_3_D_1 metaG | ecosystem: Environmental > Aquatic > Non-marine Saline and Alkaline > Hypersaline >...
CGTCACCGGGTCGCTGCCGAGCGGCAAGAAGCGCAACGAGCTTGTGAAGGAAATCGAAGCGGCTGGTGGCGAGTTCAAGTCGAGCGTAGGCAAGGGGTTGAATTTCCTTGTCATAGCCGACCCGAACAGCAATTCCTCAAAGGCACAGAAGGCCCGGAAGCTCGGGACGGAGTGCATCAGCGAGGAGCAGCTTGTGGAGATGATGAGGGGCTGAGATGTTAGCTGACAAAAAAAGAAGTAGTTTGTGGAATAGAAGCACGACAACTTAGAGATGTCCTCGTGCAGATTGATAGGCACGCTACAGCATCTAAGGACGTTGCACCTGAGCTGCTTGTTTCTATGGAGACGGAAGGATACGTCAAATTGACCAGTCGCGGTAAGTGCGAGCTAACAGACATCGGTCGTAGATTTGCGCAGCGGAAGTTTGGGAACGGAATTACAAGAGAGACCGCCGATAATTTGCTTGCGAGGGTAGTGGAGAGGGCGAAGCAGATAAACAACGACGCTAGGGTGGTAGGCTATGTTAGGTCTGTCTCGGTATTCGGTGGCTATCTTAGGGAAAGTGCGAAGCTCGGCGACTTGGATATCGCTGTGGACTTTGTGGACATAAGTCGTGAGGTCGCGAAGGTAATTGGGTGTGATTTCACGGATGTGCAGTATTGGCAGGAGCGCGAAAAGAGCATGAATCTTGGGTCTTACTTGGACATCCTGTATTCTGCCCTTATCTATGTTCAAAGGACGCTGCGGGGGAAATCTCGTTTTGTGAGCGTTACAACGAAGGCCGTGCTCGATGCTCTCGCCGAAAAGGACGGGGCTGAGTTTCGGATTGTATATCAAGATAACACTCCCGTAGAAGAGTATGTCGCCCGGTTTGTCGGAAGTCTTACGAAGAAGGATTTTGAATATCTGAAGAGGAGCTGCGCTCACGCAACGGAGGTAGTGGGATGACCGACGACGAACGCAGAGACTTGAGTGTGAGGATGGCGACTGGGTTGTCCAACATGGGGCTTCTCAGGGACGGCTACCGAGACATTGCTCAGAGCGCGGCTCTTATCGAGCAGTTCCTGAAGGACAACCCCCAAGAGCCGCCCGACCCGGCGGAAGTATGGAAGAAGGGATGATATTATGACAAGATGGAAGACAGACGAGGTTGTTGAGCAGCTTCGCAATGCACTGAGGGGGGTTCACATTCAAAAGTGTGAGCCCGGCGGTGACGTGGACGTGGAGAACATCATCGTGACGATGATGGAGGGAGACAGCGGAGACCAGTTGTTTATCGCTGGCTTCAAGACCGACGGTTACTATGGTGATAATCGCTCCGACGTGGACGTGGAGATGGTGGAGCTGACATGCGGCAAGGACAGCCGAGGAGGTCTCCGGGGCGTATTCGAACCCGAGACTATTAGGGCCTACGCTGAAGCCATGATTGCTCTTCAGGGTATGGGCTTCGAGGTCGTGCCTCGGCTCAAGGACTATTTCTAACGAGTACCGATTCCGATTTAGGTGTGCTATGGGCAACGGAAAGGATGACCGGACATGAGTGAACAGAGCAAAGCGGCGCGAATGAATGGTACGGGTCCATCCGATTGTTCGGCATGGCGCGTGGATGGTGACCACCCTATCGGAGCAAGACCGGGCAAATGTTTTGCTGGACCGTTGGCCGAGGCAGACGCGAAAGCGTATGCCCACGAACTGAGGGTCATGGGGTACGAAAACATCACCGTTGAACCCTTGCCAAACCATGCCAACAAAAGAAAACCAGAGCTTCGTAGAGCCGTCGTTAGGATTGTCAGTAGATGAAGTCAATGTGTGCGAGCCCGAAGGACGTTGAGAGGTGCGTGACAGCTCTTTGCGAGCGCATTGGTGATGTCGTGTCTTCTATTGATTATACCAGTTTGCCCTCTAAGGTGATTGCGATAGGCTCTCACCTGAATAATGTGGGATGGCCGTATTATGATTTGAGCGGCATACCCCACTACAAGTTTAGAGGCATCTACGAAAGTTTAGTAGGACTTCCGAGTGTCTCTTGTATCTACTTCGTGTGCGATACCACGGGGGAGCTTCTCTATATCGGCAGGGCCGCTAATTTGAACCAGAGATGGAGAATGCGGGTGACACCACATGGCGAGTTCCGTCCCGAGATAAATCATAAGTGTATTGTCAAGATTATATGCGAAGGAGGCCCTTCCCTTGTCATTCATTGGTGGAAGGTTCCTCGCGAGCATCATGCTACCTATGAGATGTCGTTGATTCAGAGTCTGAATCCCAAATGGAACTCTCATAGGCGTTAGAAAACGAGACCCCCTCCAAGAGCTGGTGAGTATAATAGGGTATGAAAGCACAACAGATACTTGACGAACGCAAGCAAGAGCATGCTCGCAAGCAGGCGGAGAATGACCTCCTCAACCGCCAGATAGACGGCATGGAGAAGGACATTGTCAAGCTTGTCGAGAAGATGGATATCGCTCAGGAGGGCCTGTCCTTCCTTGAGGCATTTGCCAACGAACGCCGGGGAGCAATGAAGGGCCGCATCGAGTCGGTCATAACCGAGGCGATGCAACTCATCTATGACGATAGCTACCGCTGCGAGCTGACTTACAGTGTAAAGAACAACAGGAGCCACTTGGCCATCGAGATGATTCGCAAGACGCCACGGGGAGAGGTGCGTCGGGAGATTGGCGGCTTCGGCGGCGGCATGGCCGACACAATGAGTGTGCCCATGCGCCTGATGGTGTTGATGGGCTCCAAGCAGACGGACAAGGTTTGTGTGGTGGACGAGGCGTGGAAGCACATGGATGGAGAGCGGGTCGAGTTGGTTGGCAAGTTCTTGCGCCTTCTGGCCGACAGGCTGGGTATTCAGGTCGTCTTCTGTTCGCATCACAGCATGCTCAGGGATTTTGCGGACCAGACGTTCGACGTGGAGGAGGACAAGGGGACTTCGAAGGTTCAGCTTTCCGGATGATTTTTCTCTTCGTTGACTCGTGGCGGTGTATAGTAGTTTGAACAAGCAATTCTGCTTGACAGTATGAAAGGGCAAGATATGTCTCCATCAGACTTGAGAGTCATTACGGCTTCGGAAGACTTGGCAGCGGTCGTAGACCGTGGAGCCGAGCTGGACAAGGAATTGAAGAAGCTTGGCAAGGAAGACGCCGGAATAAAGTCCACTATTACGAACAAGTTCAAGGGTCAGATTCAGGAAGGCGAAGTGAGTGTCAAGGTTCAGGGCAACGAGGCCGTGGCTGTCCTGACTGCGAGCGAATCCATGTCTGTGGACTCCGGGGCTGAGCAGTATCCTTCACTCAGGGAGTCTCTTGACAGCGGCCTGCTGGGGACTGTGGTCGAGCAGAAGAAGGCCCTTGTAGTGCCCCCGGATGACGTTGACAGGGCGGCTGATATTCTCAAGGAGGCTGGCATTCAGGCAAGTGTCAACTACAGCGTCTCGGTAAAGGCCGTGGACGTGCGCAAAATGAAGGAGTCTGAGTCCGGCTCGCAGGAGGAGACAAAAGCGCGGCAAGCCCTCCTCTCATGCATTTCAACGAAGGTAACACACAGGGTCAAGTACGAGTAATCTGGAGGCAGAAAAGAGGCAGACATGGGCAAGGTCAACGAGGAAAAAGAGCAGACTTTCGAGGGCTGCTATGGAGAGAAGGCTACCTACGAGGAGTTGGTGACTTTTCTGGGTGACGCATTTGAAGCCAATCGGGACGCAGAGGAGTCGGGTTCGGACGAGCGGTTCGCTACGTGCATCTGGGGACACAGTGGAATCGGCAAGACGGCCATCGTCAAGCAGCATTGCAGTAAGCCGGTAACGTGGAACAAGAAGCAATACCCCGGCTACAAGGTCATTGACGTACCTCTGGCTCAATTCGAGGAGATGGGAGACTTGCACGGCATGCCGTCGCGCTATGTCAAGGTCGTCAAGAATCACGACCAGCCGAAGGTTGAGAGGTGGGTTCCGGAGGAGGTCGTGCAGGGATATCTCGACGCCAAGTGGGAGCTGGTTTACGAAGCCGGGGTGCAGACGAAGTACGCGCCGCCGGACTGGGTGCCACAGGAGCCGGGACCGACCATTCTCCTGCTCGATGACTGGAACAGAGCGAGTGTCCGAATCATTAAGGGCGTAATGCAGCTTCTTCAGAACTACGGCATGGTTTCGTGGCAACTGCCTGCGGGTTGTAACATCGTTTTGACGGCGAACCCGGATGAGCAGGATTATCTTGTGACGAGCCTTGACTCGGCCATCCTGACCCGGCAGAGGCACATCACACTCAAGCACGACGCCAAGGAGTGGTCCGTATGGGCGCAGAGAGAGAAGCTTGACCCTCGCGTCATCAGCTTCGTGCTCCAGTATCCCGAGATGATGATTGGCTCGGAGCGGACCAATCCGAGGACAATCGCACAGTTCGGTCGCGACGTTAGGCGCATCCCTGACCTCTCGACGAAGGAGAACCAGAAGCGGTTCATGATGCAGGCTCATGCCCTGCTCGACGAGCAGACGGTGTCTACGCTCATGGTCTTTTGCGAACGCGACGTGGAGATGATTATCGAGCCGGAGGCTATCCTGCGTGGCGAGGACTGGATACCGAAGAAGGTCAACTCCCTGATGGGCCAGAAGGAGCAGCGGGTGGACGTGTTGGGCGTCACGGTGGACAGGCTCTTCGCCTACGTGGTCCAGCCGGACACCAAGGCGACCAAGAAGGCCATCGAGAACTTCCAGAAGTTCCTGACGATGAAGCCGATACCGGAGGACATGAGGCACAACTTCTGCCTGCGGATTGCGCGTGTCAAGGAGCCCAAGGTGCAACAGTGGATTCTACACAACGAGACCCTTACCAAGATGATTTTGGAGGTCGTGTAGGCCATTCTAGGGCCATTCTGAGGCATATTAGGGCCGGGCGGCATGTGTTGCCCGGCCTTTTTTGTGGATGGAGAGATTTTTCCGGATTTCCAGACCTTCACAGCAATGGTGTTGTGGAGGTAATGATGAAGAATGGATGGATTGACATCGGCCCGGACATCGAGGTAGAAGCGGATGAGTGGGAAGCCCAGCAGGAGTTCCTGCGGTACGAGCGTTCGCGCTCAGAGGCTGCTGAGGCCGTTCGTGAGGCCCTGAATATGTCGGAGCCCCAGAAAGCCAAGAAGAAGGAGTGGGACGCCTTTGCGCATTCCTACGCCTTCTTGTGTTAGGAGGAAGAACGATGATACGGTGTCCATGGTGTACAGCGTTGCAAGCGATTGCTGAAGCGTTCCTCGGAGCGTTAGGCCGTCGGAGGCACTACCGGTGTCGGTACTGTGGCGGCATGTGGAGCAAGCTGAGCAAGAAGCGCAGCTAAGTTGAGAGGAGAATATGATGAGAACCGTCATGGTCTATTTGTGTATCTTCGTGGGCTGCATTGTGCTGGTTAGCGGCTACGGCTGCTGGCCCCGACCAGAGAGACATCCGGAGCCCGAGGTGATGGTTGCCCAAGCTAACCCGGCAGAGGTCTTGATGGAGGAGCCCATTGCGCCGGGCGACCCGGACAATGTGTACGCAGGGCAGCAGTACGGCGGCTTCGCCGATAACTTCGATTACGCGAACGAAGAGCTGGAAGAGGCCCTTGATGCGATTCAACTTGTTGAGAATCGCAAGGGCGACCCGGAGGCGGTGGGAGACCAGCATCTCACACATAGGGCGTATGGCCTGTATCAGATTCGGCAACCCTATCTGGACGACGTGAATAGAATCGTCGGGCCGAAGCGGATGAAGGCCGCGTGGGGCAAAGGAAAGCTCTCCATCGAGGACATGAAGGACGGCAGGAAGGCGCGATGGGCCGCGACTGAGTATCTGGAGCATTATGGCCACAAGTATCGCCTGAAGACCGGCAAGGAGCCTGACGCAGGTGTGTATGCCCGGATGCATAATGGGGGTCCGAACGGCTGGCGTAAGGCATCCACCAACGACTATATGTATGACGTTCTGAAAGAGATGGAGTAAAACCGGATTATCGGAGAAGTCTTGCAATGGAACAGACAATGAATGTGGAGCTGGAACAACCAATGACGATGACTGAGGTCGCCGTTATGCTGACCAAGGTTCGACAGGCGTCGAAACCGGGTCGTGAGGACGGTACGAGGGTCCACATCCACTACGGAGTTTTTAGGCCCCCAACGCCGGAGGCCGAAGAGCATGCACGGAGGGCGGCTGCGCTGGGGCTTGACCGCGACCGCTATACCGGGAGGATTTCGAAGGTCTGGAAGGCCAAGAACGGAGACCTGATTGTCAGGTTGTGGGTAGAGCTTGAGCGCAAGCACAAGTATCGTTCGCTGAACATTACGAAGGGGAAGCTGTATAGGTTCGTCATCTTGGGCAACTGACGGATTTTTTGATAAATGCCCATATTGTGGAGAGGCACATGTTGAAGAAGATACTGGATAGACTGCTCCCGTGGCGTCGTCCCGTTCCGAGCCCTCGTGCCAAGGCTATGATGCTTGGTGCCGGTGCCGGTTCCTCTCTCGGAGCTGGACCGGACGGCAAGGTGCACGTAGTGGTTGAGGTGATAGACGATGACCGAGAGAACAAAAAGGACGGTTGAGCCGATTCTCTCGTTTGCGCTTCATGTCGCGCCTGATGGCGAGGTCTACGAGTGCGACGAGAGAGAGGCTCGCATAGCCAGACGCGTCTGCGGAGCCAAGGACGAGTACGAGGAAATATTGCTCGACCCCGGCGGCATGATTGTCATGTCCACGGACGTGAACGCCACCGCTGGCAGGGGATTCATCGGATGGGCGAAGGGCATCACGAAGACGTTCTTCAATCGTCTGCTGAGAACCAAGAAGGTGGACAAGGAGATGATGAGGGAGCTGAAGCGGCGTGGATTGGATATGGGTTGGTCGGTTGGCAATCTATTCAAGGGCCGCTACCATAATCCCAAGACAGGGGAGAACTTCGATGAGCGTTCTTTTGCTGTTGACGTGCGAGGTGCCCCAATGGGACTTGTTGAGGATGTCGCCAAAGCTCTGATGAAGAAGTTTGACCAGCATTCGGTGCTTGTTGTGGATTATTCCAACAACAGGCCGAAGCTGATAGTAAAAAAGTGAGAAGCCATGCGTGAGGGACTTTGGATAAACTACAAGACGGGGAAGACTTTCCCTATTCACGAGCATGAGCAGTGGCTCCGGGGAAAGGGCAACGCCAAGAAGCTTGGTGTGCCTCCGAAGGTCATTTCTGCTTTTAAGAAGTTCAAGCCCGGCGGAGACAGGGACAAGTTCCTTTTGTTTGTCATGAAGAATGCGCCTGTTATGAGAGTCCGGGGTCACGGCCAGTCGGTCTCCTTTGAGTACAGTTCGCGCAACCGTCATGACCCCATGGATGCCATTTGGATGTGGGGCCAGAGGAACGCCGGGCCGTTCACCCACTTGTACATCGTCAATTTCGCCACGCGAGAGAGCACCCAGATGTTCTGGCAGGAGTTCGAAGAGAACATGGAGAAGGGCGGCGCACAGGCCGTCATGCGAGCTGCTTCTACCGAGAAGTTCGAAATACAGGACTCCATTTCTAAAGAAATGGCCTCTTTGAGGCGTAGATTGCGCTGATTGCACCTTCACTGTGTATAATAGGGTGGAGGTGTTTATGCGAAAAGCAATCGGTGTATCCATTCTGACCAACGCCAACTGCCGGAAATATCTGACCCGGTGCGTGGAATCCCTGTTGGCCAATTGCTACTATAGACCGCTCCGACTTGCTATTTTCGACAACGGCTCGACAGACGACACACCCGAGTGGTGTTCGAATTTATCGGCTTATGGGGTTGATGTAAAAGTGGACAGGTCGGAGAAAGACCTTGGTTGCGCTGCCGGGCATAATAGGGTCGCGGCCATGGTCAGGGATTGCGAGTACGTTCTTCACTTGGAGAGTGATTTTCTACACTTGCCGGAGGACATGACAGGAGAGGACAAGTTCTGGCTTCATCGTGCTGTTGAGTTCATGGAGCACAACACCTGCGATTATCTTTATCTTAGAAGGATGATAGAAGCCAAAGACATCTTCATGCATGCATGGTCCCAGTGGATGACTCAGGTCACCTGTGACAAGCCTCTTGTTCCCTATCTGCGCTGTGACAGATTCTGGTGGAGCAACAATCCTCATCTTCGTCGCAATGACGCGATATACGCTGCCGGGAGTCTTCCCCTTGATGAATCGAAGGACGGCAAGAAGGGAGAATCCGGATGGAGCCAACCGGAGCTGCAAGCCCCTCGTCCGGGTAATGCGTGGCTTCACAGATGGGGCCTGTTTGTGCATGAGATTGTTTCTCCTCGGCAGTTGGCGTCCAAGAGGGGTTGTGGTAAGTTCCCATGCATAGCTGGCGTCACATGCAAATACGGGTTCTTTGATGACGGCAAGAGCCTATGGTGCCAGTGCTGCTATCCAGAGCAAGGCTTTGAGGACATGCCGAAGCATGTGGGACGCTTCAAGGAGATGGTGTGACAAGCGACTGGGAGTTCGTCTTTTTTGGAATGAGACGCGGTGGACAGCATGCCATCATTCACTGGCTCGCATGTCATTTCGATGAACCCGTCTGGTTCGTTAATGACGTGGGGAACTTTGCAAAACCAACCATTCTGGTAGACGATACAAACGTCTATGAGCCCGAAGCATTCCGGGTGCCCCCCTATGACGGCTCGTTCTGGGATATCAGGAAGAAGGTATTTTTCCAGTCGTATGAGGACAAGTGGATAGGAAAATTGGACTGGAAGAGCAATGAGGCCGTAGTGGGAACAAGTGGTAAGAAGACCTGCGTCCTAATACTCCGAGACCCCTTCAATATGTTTGCCAGCAGGATGAAGAAGAATGATTTCGTTTTTCGGCTTACCCGCCATCATGTCGAGATGTGGTGCCAGCACGCGAGAGAAGCAGTGGGTGCCACTTCCTTTCTGCCAAACCTGTTGGTGATTAGTTATAACGACTGGGTGAGAAGTCCCAAGTATCGTAGACGGTTGGAGAATCTTCTGGGATTGTCGGAGACCGATGAGGGATTGAATCAGGTGTTTGGCGTAGGAAGTAGTTTTGACCGCAGGAAGTTTGACGGAGATGCTCAAAGAATGAAAGTGCTGGAGAGATGGAGGGGATTCCAGAAGCAGCCGCACTACAGGAGATTGTTGAAGAGGCCCGAGTTGTGGGACTTGTCCCGTACGATTTTTGGTTCGATTGCTCCAGACGAGGTGCGCCCCAAGCAGAGAATCGTGAAGGTCAGGGCTAATATGCTCGTCGGCAAGAAGCTTTGCTATATTCGGACGCCGAAGACGGCTTCAACGACGATAAAGAGCCTTCTGAGGAGATATGCCTGCGAACACAATATGAAAGTCCTTTACGAGTATCACGAATCCATTTTTGGAGCCAAGGAAGATTCTTATGATATTTCACTTCAGCATATCGTGTACAAGGATTCGAACGTTGCCCAAATTAGAAAGTTGATAGCGAATCCAGTTTTCATTACTGGCGTTAGGGAGCCACTCGAACGCGCTCGTTCTCATTATAATCATATTGGGCCATTTGGGCATGTGAATCGCTTTGCCTCGGCGGGAATTCCTTTCCATGAGTGGTACATGGAGCACAAAGACGAGGAGGGGCTGGCGGCTGGCTGGCTGAAGCCGCATAAACTTCGGCATTGGACGAACAACGTTATGGCTACCTTTTTGGGATACTGTTCCATGGATGAGCTTAGTTTTGACCGATTCGCTGGTCGGTACGCCTTCGCTTTTGTGTCTGACCGGCTCGAACTCAGTTGGCGTGTTTTTTCCACTCTCATCGGCTGGAAGGTGGATACAATAGATAGGATAAGAGTAGCGTCGTATGATAGGTCTCCTGTCCCAGAGGAGGCACAACACGCTTTTCGTGAGCGCAATAAGATGGACTATGTCCTGTACGATTTTGCAGTTCGGCGTCTGACAAGACAAGCGGAGGATTTAGGAATTGAGTGAGCCCCGGATACTTTTCGCGCTGACTCGAAACGAGAATGTGCCCACTGGTGGTGTCCGTCAGGCATACAGGCAGGTAGACATTCTGAACGACAATGGGATGGAAGCCGCAGTCGTGTTACCCGGTGACGGCAAGCCGAATGTCTGGTTCGAGCAAGATACGAAAATCGCCCACATGGACGACCTCGTATTGACGAATGACGATTGCGTTGTCGTGTCGGAGGTGCTCAATGAACTGCCGGACATTCAAGGAATTGACTCAGCGAAGGTCATTGTCTATGCCCAGAATCCGTTCAACGTAGTCAAGGGCTATGGAGGCCCACGGTCATTCCAGCAATTCTATGATAGTCGCGTAATGGCGGTGATGTGCGTGTCGGAACATTCGCGGCGAGTGTTGTCTGATATTCTTTGTCGTGACATTGTTCGAATCAGATATTCTTTTGATAAGCCTCCCTTCGGCTTCTCTCCCGAAAAGGAAAAGCTTATCGCTTACATGCCGAGAAGAAGCAAGGCAGCGGTAGAATTTGTGCTTGGCCTGCTCAGGGGGCATGGCTTGATGGACGACTGGAGGGTCGAGACAGTCAAGCACTCTACAGAGACAGAGGTGGCGGCTGTTATGAAGAGGGCATCCATCTTTATGTCTGGCAGCCAGAAGGAGGGGTTCGGCATGCCACCGGCTGAGGCGATGGCATGTGGCTGTTTTGTCGTGGGGTGGGCAGGCATCGCAGGCCGTGAGTTTTTCGACCCGGAGTTTTCCAGACTCATAGAGGAGGGTGATACTCTTTCTTATTTCTGTGAAATGAAGAAAGCCCTTTCCATGGACTTGGATGAGATTCGTGAGATGGGCAAGAAGGCGTCAGAATATATACGAACAGAGTATTCAACAGAGAGGGAGACAGAGTCTATCCTGAGTGCGTGGAAACAGATAAGGAGCCCTCGGATTGAGCTGTCTGATGTTTCGGGTAGGTTGCCGGACAGTGTGGCGGCATATGTCTCCACATACGAAGAAGGCCCATACCTCGAAGCCATACTCAAATGGCTTTCGCGTAGAGTGTCGCGTGTTTACGTGGTCGAGAGTAAAACGTCCTACAATGGCTCTCGCTCTCCGGAGAGCTACGACACGAAGAGAATTGTTCAGTCGGTGGAAGCAGAGGGAGTCACTAACTTGGAGTATCTTGAGATGGAGGGCTCGGAACATCCGGGGCCTGACATCAAGGAGGCCCACGAGCGCAATCAAGCCTTGGAGAAAATCGAGAAGGACGGTTTCAAGTGGGTGTGGATAGTAGATGCTGATGAGCTTTACCGGGACGAGGAGGCGACGCGTCTGTGGAGCTGGTTCTTCGAACAGGTCGAGCAGAATCCAGATGTACTGGGAGCCCGTTGTCAGTGGTATACGTACTGGCGTTCGCTGTATTGGCGAGTAGAGCCACAGGAGACCTTTCATCCCAATGTCATTGTGAGGTCCAGTTGCCGGATATTCTCTTCGCGCCATCTCATACCCCAACAGGAGTTGGATATCGTTGACGTACCACCGGAGATTTGCATGGTGCGTCATTATTCTTGGGCAAGGCCGCCCTCCAACATTCAAAGGAAGTTACATACTTGGACACACGCTCATCAGGTCAGACCGATGTGGTTTGAAGATGTTTTCATGAAATGGAGACCCGGTGAGAATTATCAGAATTTTGGTCCAACCGTGCCAGATAGCTATCGTTCGCTTGTCCGGTGTACGCTTCCTGTTCCAGAAGCTCTAACAGGACACCCGTATACTGGTGTGGAGAAAATAGAGGATTCTGCCGGGCCGAAGGTAAAGGTTGTCATCCTCAATCATAACAATCCAGAGAACAGCGACCGACTATACGAGCAACTGTCGGAAGCCTTCGATGATATCGAGATTTGGGATAGCGGCTCGGACGGTGATAAGATTCCTATCCACGTGAGCAAAGCTTACGGAAATATCTATTGGGCTGGCTGCTGGAATGAAATCATGGCGACCTGCTCAGATTATGATGCAGTCTGGATGCTCGGGGATGATATCAAGCTGAAGAGCAAGCCCAAGCAGTATCGCGAGGCCATGGAAAGCGCACTGCCATTTGGATGTTGGAGTCCTTGTGTGGAAGGTCGTGCCAAGCCTTTTATGCAGGCACGACACTATAAAGACAACAGACCGCGCAAGGTGAAGAACATGGAAGGCATGGCGATGGCCGTGTCGGGCGAGCTGATGAAGCTGGCGGTCAGCCTGCCAGAGGGTAGTCGAGGTTATGGTCAGGACTTGTGGCTTTGTCACATGGCGAGGAAGAATGAACTCAAGAACGTAATAGACGGGAGAGTACGCGTTCATCACCCGCAGGAAGTTCGCTATGACGACAGTGAGTTCGTCAAGGAAATGGAAGAGACATTTGGCAAAATGTTTGGGCGGGATTTTCGATGGACGGCGTTCGAATATGATGACCGATTCGAGGAGAACATCATGGACAAGATAAGCGAGGAACTATTCACAATTGTCACGGTAGACAATGGATGGTCGTATCCCGACTTTATAAGAATTACCGACTCGTTTCCCAAGGCACGTAAGATTATCATGGTGAAGGGAGTCGCTGAAATACCTCCCCATGAGGGAGTGGAGGTTATGCGATATGATAAAAGCATGACGCGACTTTTGGCAGACGCGGATGTTGCTCTGTTTCCCAAGGTAGGTGCTGCGGTCAAGCCAGAGTTCGAACGCTTTCTTGAGGCCAAGGTTCCTGTGGTGGTGCATGTGGACTATCATCTTGGTCTGGTTCGTCACATGGAGAACGGCTATCATTATCAGGTTGATGACTGGGCACGTCGCTGGATTCATGAGATACGAAATGCCACATCGGATGGAAAGTTCTTGGGAATCGAGCAGGTCGAGAAAGTATGTCCTCCGTGCGCTAAGAAAATGGAGAAGGCTGGCATCAACAGGATAAGAAAGACGGCATTGGAGGCCGCACAGAAAGACCAGCAGGAAAAAACGGACACGAGGGCGGAACTGGTCAAGCCCGAACAAGAATCAAAGTCGGTTCGGGTAACAGTCATAACCCCTACTTGGCAAAGAGAACCGGGGATTATTCGACACTGTATTGATTCCATACGATTGCAAACATTCGGACAGTGGGAGCAGATTGTCTGTTCGAATGGCCCCGAGGAGGTGGCTGTCAAAAACATGGTGTCTGATATCGGCGACCCGAGGGTCAAGTATCGTTTTCTTGGCTCTGGGAGGAAGGAGAACGATTTCGGAAACAGTTCTCGCAAACACATGTTGGAAGAAGCCACGGGTGAATATATCATGTTCGTGGATGACGACAACATCATCTTGCCATCGTATATGGAGCGCATGCTCGCCGCACTTACCGAGTCGGGTGGTGATTTTGCCGTATGTGACGTAATGCATTTTGGGCCTCTGAATGAAGCCGAAGTCGGGAAGCCTCCCGTGGTCCTCAAGGGGGAGCCCGTAAGGCTATATCACATAGACCCCCTTCAGGTTATGGTCAAGACCGATGTGATGAGGGACGTGGGCTGGGACACTGAGGTGGGTTATCTGTCTGATGGAGTTTCGTTGGAGAAGCTGGGTAGGAAATACAAACACATCAAGGTGGACGAGCTTTTGGGCATCCACATGTAGGGGGAATATGTACTTTAGCGGAAGTAAACTTGTATACTGGAGGCAGCTTGCATCTTATCTTTCCGGAGAAAGTGTCATACCGGTGACATGGGAGCTGGACCTGACGACTGCATGTAACCATGATTGCCCGAATTGCTCAGGCAATCGGAGAAAGTCGTGTTCTCTCCGACCAGACGAAGCGAAGGCACTTGTTTCGCAGGTCGTGGATGTTGGTGGCAAGGGTTTGATTCTAACAGGCGGAGGCGAACCCACAATGGAGCCCGAAGGTATTCTTGCGGTACTTGGTATATTACCGACGCTTTTGTTTACCAATGGTGAGCTTTTTGATGCGGGTTTGGCCAAGGAGGTCTTGCCTCAGTTGGAGGGTATGCGTTTCAGCCTTGATGCTTATGACTCGGAGACAGCTCAGCGGTGGCGCGGCATTCCCGAGAAAAGATGGAATACCGTTCTGGAGAACGTGATGGCTGCCGTCCAGTTGAAAAAGAAGGAGGGTTGGGATACAACCATTGGGGCAGGCTATCTCACAGACGCTGAAAGAAATCCCGGCATCAGGAAATTTGCCGCTCTTTGTAAGAAGCTCGGTGTTGACTATGCACAGTGCAGGCCGATGCTCTGGACAACCAAGAACCAGCAGGCTCCCGACTGGGGGTTCGAGGAATATACCGAGCAGTATCTCAAGGCAAGGTACGATGTTGGCGAGCTGCTTACCTCTTCCTATCAGAAATACGACCTTATGTTGAATGACAACGTCAAGAGGCCCTATACAAAGTGCCATGCCGGGAGTTTTGCCTCGACTATCGGCGCGGATGGCAAGCTGTATTTCTGTTGCCATACGCGATACATGCCGGAGTTTTGTCTGGGAGACCTCCGCGAGGAAAGCATTTTGTCTATTTTTGAGTCTGGCCGGGTGCAGCAGATTCGCGACACGATGAGTTTCGAGAAGTGTCCGCTTCTTTGTCGTGGTGATGCCATCAACAGGATGGTAGATGACTTGCTGAAGAACAGACCGCATCACTTGGAGTTTCTCTGATGGACGCAAAGACGTACCTCGACCTAAAAGACAGACTCATAGAAGCAGGTTACGCCGACGAGATAGATTGGGCAGAGGGAGTAGAGGGACGTGGTCGGGTTCACCGATACGCCGCCGACGCGGACGAGTGGTGGTGTGAGTATGCGTACGTCATTCTGAATTCTGGTATGAAGCAACAAATAGCGGCTGGCATCTGGCGTCGCATCTGGGACGACATACGAGCAGGAAATACTGTTGAGGAGTCTGTAGCCCAATTCGGCCACAAGGGGAAGCGCGGTGCCATGCTCCAAGGCTAC
>Ga0180437_10006953_pt1 | contig 14924 bp, 29 predicted proteins | sample SS_ome_4_FD_132410 | JGI IMG/M metagenome (GOLD analysis project Ga0180437, IMG submission 132410) | Hypersaline lake sediment archaeal communities from the Salton Sea, California, USA - SS_3_D_1 metaG | ecosystem: Environmental > Aquatic > Non-marine Saline and Alkaline > Hypersaline >...
ATAAAGCCTTTAGTTTGTCTTTTCGTGTCAATTTAGTAAGAAAAAAGTTATATTCTCCGTTCTCGACGAAATGTTCCAACGCGAATTGAGGCCCAAACTCTATAAGACGCTCGCGATACATGATCGTTTCCGTGTATTTATTGTAAGCCATTTGGTATTTGGCTCGTTTATAAGGCATACCCTCCGATAGAACGGCGTAAAAAAGAACAATATATAATTTAACTACGTTATACCATGGAACTTTGGTATTTTCTTTCTCTATCCGCTCTTTTGCTATGCCTGGTATGCAAAGCATCATGTCTAGTATAAACATTACTTTCCTCCATGTTTGAGAATCAATTTCTCAATTACTTCTTCAGTAGGTTCTAGATCATTATCGATTATGTATTCCTCGACCAACTTTTTGATCCGGCCTACTTCGGGACATGGCTTCAAATTCAGTAATTTCATGACTCTTTTACCATCCACTATTTTAATGGTAGAATTGACAATTCGATTCTCCCACTTTTCTTTTATTTCATATGCTCGCTTAATCTTATTATCGAAATCTCCATGATGAGAGAAAGTTTCGCCCCGGGAAAACTCGTCCGCCCAGGCTACGTCTTCGAGAATGGGAAAACACGGATGGTTGACCAGGCGAGCTATCTTCGATGGCTTCATCTCCAGCATATGGTGGAATTTCATATGATTGAGCACTGCAAAATACACCGACTCTACGTCCTTCGAGCTGAATTTATACCTTTCCAGGATATCCACGGCCATCTCGGCTCCGGTACGCTCATGTCTAGGATAGCTCATTTTCCAACCATATTTCTCTTCGTCCCACGACACGCATTTGCCAACATCATGCAATAGTGTTGCCATCTTTGAGATGGCGGGTGCGTCTTCCATTATGGATAAGCATTTAAGAGTATGATCAAATACCGTGGGGCCTTCGGGATGATGTTCTAGGTCATGTCGGAAGTATTTCATAGTAACCACTTCTGGTAGAATTTGGCCAAGAACTTTCAGATCATCCAGTATTAATATGAATTTAGCAAATTGAGGTCCTGGCTTTTTAGCTACCTTAATTAGCTCAAGCCCAACGCGCTCGGGGGTAACGTTATTTATTAATCGAAATCTGCGACGGATAGATCTCCGAGTATAAGTTTCTATTTTAAATCCATCAATGGAAGCAAATCGAGCCGCTCTAATCATTCGTACTGGATCTTCTTGAAATCGGACGTCTGGATCTCCAACCGCGCGAATAACTTTATTAGCAAGATCTTCTATTCCATTAACATAATCAATGAAATCACCTTTTCCGTTCATTGCGATAGCGTTCATGGTAAAATCCCTACGGCTTACGTCTTCCTCTAGGGACTTTACTATTTCGATCTTTTTCGGTCTATTGCGATCGTATTCCGACTCGGTTCTGAACTGTACAACTTCATGGTTGTAGCCCCTATAGCGCACTAATACTACGCCGAACTCCTTACCCCGCCCGATCTCATAGGTCTCGAACTTATCACTTAATACTGGAATGGGGCAATTAGTGGCTATATCAATATCGCTGGACGATACGCCTCTTAACACGTCCCGGGGATAACCGCCCACGATATATGCTTCGTAGCCCAGATCTTCTATCTCTCCGAGCAGTTCATTTGCTGCCTCTAAAGCCCTCATTTTACCCCCTTTTCGAGAATTCTGTATGAAACTCCACTACTTCTATATCTCTCTCCGGACCTTCATAATATCTATTGAAAGCACCTTTTAGAGCGTTCTTTGCGCCAGCGGAGTTTCTATAAACCTTCGCTTTCTCGATATCCTTCGTCCACGGCATTTCACGCCTATAATGCATCCAGCCCTTAGGAGCGTATTCTCCCGTGTTGTTATCTTTTATCAAGCATGGATAGTTAGATTTCATATTGTTTCCTCCAACGACCGGTAATGTTTATCACATCCCGAATTCTTGAAAGCGATCCAGCACAAACTTTTATTATCCCACCCTTGAAGAACTCTGTGTTGTATATGTGGCTCAAAGTTATCCATATTGTTAAAATATAACAGGGCTTTACCGAAGTTTGTCATGATCCAGTCCATGTCTTTATCGTTCATGCCCGATTCGTGATAATCTCTAGATATATGGATTATCCCGGCCAGATAAGCTTCATATCCCCATCTGGATCTGACAATTGAAAGGCCATATTTATTATGCAAAAAAGTTCGGTGATATTCGTTGAAAATACCTACTTTAAATATCTCGGCGTATTGGTCAAGGAACTCGTGCACGCGCCGAAATTCCTCGCCCAATAGTGACCTACAATCTTCGCAATGTGTTTCAATCCATGCCATCCTATTTCTCCAAGTTTAGATAGGCTTTAACGGCCTGATCTAACAGCATCATATTTTGAACTAATACATTTGGCACTGGTAAGGACCTATTACTATTGTTCCGAATGTTAGCCCATGATCCTTCCTCGGCACCATCAACGTGCAGTATGAATGAGATATCGCCATTCTGTAATTCGGGATGATTGGTCTCCCGTAGGATTTGCTGTACTTTCTCGGATATTTCTTTCTTTAATTCTGGTGAAAACATAGTTACCTCCTTAAATCCTTTGTATTTTAATGGCAAATTTCTTTACTTTCTTCATGGCTGTGTATATAGGAGCTAATTTGTTTGCGTAAGATTTCGGCTTTAACCCTCCGGTCTCAAGAAATTCTTTGCAGAAATCATCGCCCCACGGCTGTATGCCTCTCCACACATGGGCTAAATATGATTGTGGGGCGGAGCACCCGCTAGTTCTATCTAATGGATTCAACAGAGTCATAACGTTATAAACCGACCCATCTCCCGCTTCGTCATGAAGCTTAAGTAAATATATTGGCTCATACATGCGTCCCATGGGCTTATAATTAAAATCGCTGTGCGCCATTTCGTTTATTAAGAGCGCGTTGAGATCTTCCTCGTCAAATATGGGAAATAATACTCCGAGCACCTCATCATTTTCATTGCCCCGAAGTAGCCCATAGTAGGCTGTTTTTCTAAACGGCGACGCCGCAAACATACCTCTCTTAAATCTATTTATTCTAAGTGGTATTAAGTCGTCCCACGTATATTTATAGTTCATACCCCTATCATTTATTCCGTCGGGGTACATGAGCGAGCCATATCCAAAGAAATAGCAAAATGGCTTCATAGATGTCTCCTTAATCGGCTATATATTTATTAAAATTATATGTACTAAGTCCTGACTTGATTATCAGTTCACCCATACGGTCAGCATCTATAAAGGGCTCAAGAAACTGATAGGTCCTTTTTACTACGGCAATTATGGACTTCTGAAGTTCTTCATCTTTAGCAAGGGTCTTCTCCAGTTCCTCGACATTTTCTTCTCTAGACAACTCATAAACCAATTCCTCATGGAAATCCGATAAATTTTCAAGAATACTTACATCCATTTTTATCTCCTTAACATTATAGAATAAAATTAGGTATTTGCTAGTCGGGTGGATATTCGGTATATTCCTCATCCATATTACTAGAAAAAGGGAAGACGGACCCACCAGTTATTCTACCAGTAACACTATCGGTGACTTTAAAATAAGTCATCCGTTTGCCTTTGCCATAATAAATAAGACTACGAGCTTCGTCTCTGGTGACTATTACGTGATGTTTTATATCACTATTTACAGAAGGTACCCTAAACATCAATATAGGCCACGATGTAACTGTCTCCAAATACCGCTTCGTTCTTTCAAGCTCTTCTAATATGAGGTGGCCCCACGTCAACCTCGGGCGTCTAGTCTCAATCAACAGAAACGCCCTTGCTGCTTCAAAATCAGGAATGAATAGTGAAGAAACGTTTGAGATCTCTTCGCACTTCTTATCTACCCTACGTTTATTTGTTGTTGGATATACCAGTCTCTTAGCATCCGTTCTGTAGCAGAATAGAATTCTACCTACATGTCTATCTGCGTTATTATCCCATTCAATGAGAAAAGCAGCCAGTCTTGGAAACGACATATTAGGACGGAGGTTAATCATACGCATGGGTATCTGATGAGCGATATTTTCCGACATCTCATTAAAGTACTCTAGTATTTCTCCAACGCTTTTAACAAGGTAAAATCCTTTTAATACTTTCAACATTTACGCATTCCTCAATTTATCGATTAAAGGTAAAGCTAGCTCACTAATTTTTTTTCTGATCTTCTTTCTGGCAAAACTAGTAATGATATGATCGGATTCACTTCTACACATTAAAGTACCATCGGGATATAGATCAGCTATACCATAAACGGTTGGATATCCTAATAGTACATTGGCTAGTGTGATTATTATAGTGTATCTTCCGTAAGATGACTTGGGTAACTCAACGCATACAGAATACACTCTTAGATAATCTACTATGCCTTCTGTTATTGATACCATTGCTTTGGCTCTTCTATTGGAGGAATGTAATCCGAAGCATTGATGCCTTTTTCAGCCTGCCTTTTTAATACTAACACAGCAGCTGCCTCTAGCATTTTGGACTGCCATTGTGACGACATAACTGCCATGTCCTTTTCTATATCTATAGAGGATTTGACTAACTCTTTACCGGCGTTAGATTTATAAAATTTTAGTATATTCCTCAAAGTTGATTTGTCCAGCCTATTATTATATATCTCCACGGTATTTTCAAACAGTTCGTCCAATAAGTTTGTAGCCGCTTCTTGTATAATGTCCCCAAGGCCATAAACACTATACTGTTTAGCCAGTATCGACGCTGAGTTCTCATACTTCCTACGAGCACCTATGATATTAAGGAATTCCCTAACCATATCTTTCTTACTTTCAAACATCTTATCCTCCTATACTATAATTAATCTACAATCCTCTGATGCAGATTACTTCACTGCCCTTCGACATCAGATCTTCCTTTTCTTCCTCGGATTTTTTCTCCCATTCCGCCCAGTCCGTTATTTGAACGGCCCCGTTAGGTATATCTCTGGCAAACACATAGATAACGGCTTTTCCTTTAGAAGTATCAACGGATTCTCTTTTATATAACCACTGTGGTACGCCCTCTACTATATCTAGAGTCATTAACATGGCATCCCAACCCTCCTCAGATATATCGGATTCAACGAGTTCGGCGACTATTTTATCTTCTGGATTGCCAGTCATCTTTATTGTGGGAGCTTGTCCTATTACAAACATTTGTAATCCTGATAGCTCTATCTCTTCGGATGAACCGCGCTCTCTCATGGGCCGTAAATAATAGGATAGAGGAAACCCTTTGCGAAAATTACCATATGCTATTATTCGTTTCATATTAATCTCCTATTCACTCCACCATTTACCATCGATAAAAACGCATCCCCCCTTATCATAGGGTATAAAGTCCTCGCAATGGTCAAAATCACACGAACGCGATGCTCTGGTCTCCCACAATACGCAGGTTTCGCAGTTTGGATATATAAGATTTTTAATTTTGATTTCTTTAACTTCTCCGTTTTCCTTATGAATTACTACTCTACGCACGTTAATCCCTCCTTTATCCGTTTATCCACTTCAGAGCTATCATGTAGTGATCATACCTCTGAAAGTTATAGACGGGTATATTATAAGCCGAAGCTATGCTAATAGCCGTACCAGTGCCCCCAGTTGTAATGCTTCTTTCCCGATGATTTATGGCGCCATCCGGAGTCCAGCATAGGACAAATTTGGACGGCGTTCTAAGATCATCGCCCAGTACTTGAAATGCGTTACGTCCATGTAACTTTCTGGCCCATTCTTTACATGCATCCCACTTGGGGTGATATTGCCCAGCCAACTCCATGGATTCGGTAGTAGCGTCGTTGGCATAGTATATCTCATACCAGGATGCGCCTTTCTCAAAGGCCGAATCCACGCCCTTGGCTCCACCGGATCTTAGAACGTATTGTTGTTGGAATAATTTTACGGCGAGTTTGGTCATTAAATCAAGGATATGCGCCGGAGTATTCCTGCTACCTACTCCGGTGTAATATAATAGGGGATTTTCTTTGGTGGGGCGTCTCGGCAATTGCGCTTTCATCGACTACTACTCCTATTTGTTTGTTTGAGGTTAATAAAATGAAGCCGGGGCGGGAAAAAAGGAGGTGAACCCGCCCCGGCTTCTACCAGGGGAAAGGAGGTACGCAGAGTCCATTGTCATGGCCCTGCACTAAACTCACTATATATTTTTGTCAGATTGAGACACCTCTGGGTGGTATCTTGCGGCCTCTCTTACCCCGCCCCTTGCGGGTTGGGGCAGTCAGAATTGGTGTCCCAGAGGAGCACTATCCAAACCTTAGGGCCGTTACTTAGTATATTGCTGTACTCAATCTTACGCACTACATCCATAATGAGTTTAGTGCAGGGTAGGGAAGCAAGCCGATTACTCCACTACTACTATTTTTACGAGGAACAGAGTGACACAAGTCTCTGCACTAAGCCTACTATATACGCCAGCCAGTTTCGCTTCAGACACCATAGACAATCTAGCAATCCTTAGGTTTACTGTCCCCAGCGAGTACGGTAGTAATCCATACATAGCGATATAATAAGCTTAGTGCAAAGCGGGAACTGTTATAGTTCCCACTCTGCTGGTCAAAACAAAAATATTTCACTTAAAAAAGCTGAGCAGACCCCTATGATAGAGGCCTACTCGGTCGAAATAGAGATTATTCGGCGATGGAAATGGCGAATAACTGAATCCAAGGACGGTCTTTATAACCGGCTTCTCCACCGGATATACCGGTACCGCCGGTGGCGACTCCGCCACTGGACTCTTCGTTGCTGATAGTGGCTTTGGTGTAAGCCAGTCCGATGCCCCAACCGAAGGCCTTCATGACTCTCTCAACACCTTCTCCGGTGACGTGGACGGCGTTGGCGCCAAGGGCGCGCGCTGCCAACATGGCTTCCGCGAGGACTTCGGGAGATACTTTACCATCGTTCGTTGCTTTAACGGTAATATAACCCTTCAAAGTGGCCTTTTCGGGTTTCTCCATAACCACCTTAATGGCGCCGGCCCTATCGACTTCGTTGATCTCATTAACGAGCGGGGTCACGACGACTTTGGTACCGAGTAATCCCAGCCCCACGTTGTCTTTGGCCATCCTATTCAGTTCGTCCAGCGTAAACGTATCTTTATACGTCAAAATCGACTTAACGTCCTGAAACATGGGTCCTCTTGTGGGCTGACCGAAATAAGCCGGCATACCGGGGAAAGTGGTTTCCGCCGGGTTGGCAAATCCACGATAACCTTTGGCGTTGATATTGGTTGTTGTCATATCTTTCGCTTCGGGAAATTTTACATCAACATTCTGGTCCGCCGATTCGGGCATGGTTATGTTTATATCCCCAATGGCTGCACTGGCGTCACCAGTATTGGCACTGGCATTTCCACCCACCGCACTTGCATTACCCCCCGTTCCTACTGCGCCTGCACTCACGTTTGCGTTTGCTGTAGCATCACCTGCAAGGGCTACACCGGAAAAACTCATTGTCAGGGCCACGATTACGATTGCAATAAATGTAATTAAAGATACACCCAATCTCTTGGTTGCTTTACTTATCATGCGTTCCTCCTCATATAGGATTATTAAATATGTTAATAGATATAGCAAGAAGTGGGCCCTATGCCCACTTCCTGCAATATAAAAAAGATGTAGACAATAAAACTATGATTACCGATTGGTACTGGTCGTTGCGGTAACGCTCATACCGGCGCCGGAAGTGTTAATACTTCCATTCATGCCGTTAACCGTGGTGACGGACGTATGAGTATAACCGGTCACTGCGCCAGTAAAGTTACAACCCAGCGAGCCAGACCCGGTATACATTCCAGCGGCCATCGCGTTGGCGCCGCCGATCCCGGGAGCATTCTGAGAAGTGGAGGTCATGGCCCCACCGATAGCGGTGAACCCACCATTAATACCTGCGTCAGAAGTAGCGAACAATCCCCTATCCCAATCATACGCGTATCCACTGGTCTCAACGTTGGTACCTGCACCAACATTGGTACCCATACCTTCCGTTTTAACACCATCATCCCAGTCGACCCAACGATAGGATTCCGAATAGGAATAACCGGTCATATCGATGAGCGCACCGGCTCCCGCGCCGGCTTTGGAATCGTAGAAGCAAAAAGGCAGATCGCCAAAATCGCTGGCGTAGGCGTAACCGTGGAATCCACCAACTGATCCCTGTCCGGCAATACCGAACGTGTCACCTGTGCCACTGAAGAAGAAAGACTCTCCAAGATAGGAGCCGTCAAGGCTGCCCTGAGCGGCAAAACCACTAATCATACCACCAGCCGTGCTGTAACCAAACAGCGGATCCGGGTCAGCCTTTACTTTAAGGGTCGCACCCGTAACTGCCTGATTAAAGCTCGAACTTCCGATACCGATGGAGAGATCACCGAGGTCCGGATGAAACCAATAAGCATCCGTATCGGTCAATCCACCACCGACCGTGGTGACTTCACCTTCGGCCGAACCATCGAATGTGAATCCATGGGCTCCGGCGTTTGCTCCACCGACCGCTCCACTGATTCCACCAGCGATGCCGTTGGGGATAAGCATAAAGTCACAGTCAAGACCGGCGCCAAAAGAACTGGCTTCGATATCGAAATTGCCCATTCCGGTACAGTTGGGACCGCTGCAAGGACCGTCGCCGTTGCCGCCATTATGCCCATAGCCATTGCCGTTTCCGGGGCCCATACCGGGACCATTATCGTAGCCATGACCATTACCATTGTTAATACCGTTACCGTTACCATGCGCCATGACCATACCGGCTGTGCCAACTACGAGACAAAGCGCAAACAAAATCGTAAAAATTTTCTTCATAAATATCCTTTCTTTAATTTTGATTTGAGTTAAAAAGTTAATAAAATTTTAAATCCAACTATTACCTTTTAGGTAGCCAACCTTATTTAAGCGATTCACCTCCTCCTTTCCCCGATGAATATACGACATTTCCTACCACAAGCATAGGTTCTCCTTTCCTATTCCGCAGCTCCAATCTATAACGGCCGGACTTGACGTTTGTGATTGGGCATCTAACTGATATCTCCTTTCGAGATAATCGGCCGGAATAAAGCTTATGCTCAATATGGAAAGGATAAGTCTCGCTTTGGTAGATAACGTCATATATTTCCCATACAGCAAATCTGCATTTCTTTTCGTTCACTATCCGAAGTTTAACGTATAGAGCACGAGTATTGCTGCGGAGATCTATTTTTCCAGGACTCAAATATATCAGGTCTCCCCTTTCTTCATTTCCTTCTTTGGTAACGTCCAGCCTTACTATTTGAGAGAATACCTGTATCCCCGTCTCTGGATTTTGCAAAATTAAAAGCCGATCTGCTGCTGGTGCACCATTTACATAAATTTTAGGTGCGGCGCAGCCCGCTAACAGAATTACGATGGTCATCGCGATTAATAATCGCTTCATGTCAATCCCCCATTTGCCCCGGTTTTGTTACTAGCATAGATCACAAACTTAAAATCCAAACCAGATTTTAAGTCTCCTCCGTAGAAGTTTCGTCGTTTTCTTTCTTTTTGATTTCTATCTCAGGGATAATGGAACCCGAAGCTATGAACAGTTTAATGAGCATTGGCCCTACCATATGCTTCATTACGACATATAGAGTAGCAAATGCGCCTATGACAGGCCAGCACAAAACAAATGGTATGGCTATAAATGGTGCACAGACTGAACCTTCCTTCATCCACTCCCATACTTCGCGAGCTAGATATCTCAGTAAAGCGGTGCCTATAACAACTGAAACGCAACCATAGATTAGCCAGAAGATCACGCTCCCAAGTACTCCAAACATGAATGATAACATAATCAGTTCTCCCTTTCTTTTTGCTTAATTTCCACTTCGGGTATAGCAGACACCAAAGATACTACTATACTAAGACCTTTGATAATTATTGGCCCTATTAAGTATTTGAACGTCCAATATATGGTAAGAACGATTAAGACGAGAGGCCACATTAACATAGACCAAAACATGAGGATTGCGTTTATATAATCTATGTGGCCATCCCTAATCCCGTCCCAAGTAGTCTTATCCAAATATCTAATTAAGAGAGTGCCCATAAACATTGATATACAGGCGTAAAATATCCAGAAAGTCAGGCTGCCTAATACTCCGAACATAAAAGATATCATAATTAGTTCTCCTTTTTCTTAATCTCGAACTCCGGTATAATGTTACCAGATTTTATTAAGAGTTGCCTTAAAAGCGGGGCTGTTATTTTGGTAAATATTAGATATATTATTAAGCTGGGTAATATGACGGGCCAAAACAGAAAGAACCACGTGCCAACCCAAATAACCCAGGCATTGTAGTAGGAGTTCATGAATCCGTCAATATCATAGGCCCATTGCTTCTCTCCGGTGGTCAATACTTTCCATGCTGTTGGAGTGGCGAACCTCATTAACGTGCCAGTCACGACAAACGAGACACACACATAGATTACCCAAAACAATACGCTTCCCAATACCCCAAACATAAATGAAATCATACTTTTCTTTTCTCCTATGAAATTAGCGCTGGTATGCCAAACAGCAATATCATATGCGCCATTTGATCAAAACCCAGAAACCGGAAGAACCATTTGTCAAATTCCTCTGATCCACGTTCATGTTTAGATGCGATAGCTGTGTTGAACCATCCCCATACCTTATAATCTTGTAAACAATGTGCCAACGTATAAACGATAGCGCATAGTGCCGATTTGGCGAAAGTCATATCATACAGGCTCATCACGACTAAAGAAGTTGCTAAGATTGGCAACCCGTGGAGCGATAAATATTTAATGCTTTTGGATTTATTCATCGCTATTTTACGGGTTTGTAGTAAGAAATCGCCTACGTAATGACAGACAAATCCTACTATTAGTATATATATATCCATTTTCCTCCTATTATCTTATTGGCGGTTTTTTTCCGTTGAAGATAGTGTTTTTTCCAGTCTGTCCATAATAGCGCCGTTACCAAGACTTATTATTTTGAGGCGCACGTCTATTATTAAGACGTTGCCAGTGGACTCCCACTGTATCACGCCCGAATCCGTATCCATGGAATCAGGCTTTCCGTATAGAATGGTGAATATTTTAGCATACACCATGATATCCTCGACGGAATCCATCTTAATGGCAACGGACGCCAGATGATTGGACATGAATGTATATATAACTCCCACTGCACCGATCATTTCTCCTTCTGTGAAAGATTTGTCCACATATAAAGTGAATTCCTTCACTTCGAATACTTTTTCGATGCCGCGCTTATCTTTTACGTCGTCTATATACATTCCCCAATGGAGCCCGAAAGCTTGAGTTGGTACGGATTGAAAGTTCGTAGCCATCGCTATACTCGAATATAGAACGGCGATGGCTATAATTAGCACTATGCTTATCTTTTTCATGATTATCTCCCGTTATTTTATCCTGCCACCAGCTGTTAATACATCACTGACAATATGTAAATGAATTTGTTCGTACGGAAATTGTTTTACGGTCGTATACTTAAGCGTACATCCGCACACTGGACATTCGAACTTTTCATTCGACTTTACTCCAGCAATACCCATCATTTCGAGAGTTATCTCCGGTATGCCACAAGCGGGACACATTTGCCCACCATACTGCGGTATTAATCCTCCTTCACTCATTTCTTACCCTCCTTTTCTCTTTTCATCTTTTTATAAGATTTCTGGCCGGGGCAGATTTTATGAATCCATTGTCCCTCGACCTTCTTTCTGTTTGGACTTTTGTCCTTTATGTTTTTATCACAGATGAAACATTTCATGGTTTTTTCCGACCTTTCTATTTGTTGGATTTTCTGCGCCGCAGATATCTCCTGATAATATATTTGGCTCCTGTAATTATAAGACCAAGGCCAAGCCACACATACCACCAGGATATAAACCCAAGAAACAACCTGGCTAAAACTAATGCATCGTCTATGGTGGCCACGATAAGAACATCCCACCAATGTGGTAAATTCCATATCTCGCTAATGATCTCTCCTATTTCCATTTTATACTCCTAAGCCTATTTTATTTGTTATTTGAAACATTCCCTGACCATCATCAAGATCTTGCCGAGAACGTTTTCTCCTTCCCATAATCCCTGACTATTCTTAACCATACCCCACTTGCGATCTCCCCACCAGTTCCCCTCTATGATTAATCGGTTGCCCGTATTAACCAACGTTTGGGCTATGTCTTCGTGCTGAGAAAACTTAGAATAGACGATGACGCCCATAATCCCAACTTCTTTTCCCCAGAAGTCATCACGAATTTTGACCATTCTACCAAGTTTCTTGCACATACCGGCGGTTGTAGCAGCGGCTATACGGTCATGATCAGCCTTATTTACGGCTTTGGCTGCCTGATAAGCGTGTTCGGCGGTCTTATAGAGAAAATTGTTGTAGTATACCGGATGTTCCGAAAAGTTACTAAAGCATGTATACGGTTCCTTATGGAAGTCCCACACCGCTTCTACATCCAGCATCCTAACATATATATCGCCGTGGCAATGCTCTGGATGGCAATGGCATCCAAGCTTTCGGTCTCTCAATTTGGGAAGATTATTAAGGATCCACCGCCTTCTTGCAGGTTCAACGTCCGGATGGGCATTATGATTCAGCCACATGTCGAACTGCTTGATGACAGATTCACGGTGCCCATGCACGCCCTCTATGAAGGGATTACCATAATGTTCAGAGCTATTTTTAACTCTGCCGATATAAACGTTATATTTGGGATGATTGGGATTACTTACGTTCGTTACGATTGTTGGCATATCTTCCCTCTAAGATTTTATCCGGAATATCGAACTGCGTCTCTTTTAACTTCTGACTTTTCCTCTTTTCTATGCCGAATGATTCTCGCCACCATGATCGCCGGAATAAGTATGATCATGAACTTCTTCGTCGCCAGCACGATAGCGCCGATAGCCATTGCTATGGTGAACTTCCAAGGTTCTGGCACACTGTCGTACTTTTCATTGAGATTTTTGATTTTGCCGATGAAATCAATCGACTTGATTCTACTGATAGCTTTGTCCATAAATGTCTTCTCCTCTGTTGTAAATCCTTTTGGTGATCCTTCTACTGATCCCATTTTAATCCTCCTTATGCTTTATTTGGTTTGGATCCCACAGTTCGATAAACTGTATGCTTGAGGCCGGTATCAAAACGGTTCGGCCTAATCCCTTTACTTGGAGTATTGATCCTTGATTTATCCATTGGTAATTTTTGGCCTGTAGTACGGTTACCGGTTTGTCATAATCCACCGTGTCTACTTTCATCGGCTCTTTAAGATGGACAACGCAGGCTTTACCGCTGTCTGGCGATTGTCCGATGCCGAATAGCGACATAAATAGGTATACAACAAAAAATACCGTAACCACCTGAATGAATAACTTTTCTATATTTATTTTTTTTTGTTCTTCCGGCATTCTAGCCCCCCAGTTTTTTCTTTAATTCAGCTTTTTCTTTTCTTAGCTCTTGTAATTCTCTTTCATGAGCTTTTATTCTTAACTCGATACCCTTTATCTTAGATCTTCGGGTTGATCTCTTTACTTTACTGAGAGAAGGTAGTTTTTCTCCAGGGCACAACTCTTTCACGCGCTCGTATACGTCTGGATGATCTTCAGCTACGTCCTTCATGTATTCGAGCTTGCTATCGTTATATTCATGTATTTTGCCATCGATTTTCCGCCATATTACACCGCCCGATCTAAAATCTCTAGTCTCAATGCTTATTATCTCGCCCTTATAAAGCTCTACGGAGTAATACCCATCATCAGATTCTATATGGTGATCGACTGTGCCTGCAAATCTGGATTCTCTCATTTTGACCTCCTACTTCTGCATTTCTAGAAATTGGAGTTCACTGGGTGCGTCAACGACGAAAGCTCCGATAAACCAATGATCCTGGTATCTGCGATACCAATTTAGATGCTCGTTGTATATTTCAATCTTTCTGGCTAGAATGTAGGGTATCTTCTCGATGGTCATACTACTTTCGCTAGTTACCACTCTTGCAGTGTCCGGAGATGATGATATAACTGTTCTGTATACCTTTACATTTCTATGGTAGAAAGCCTCCATATCCGATACGGTATAGAGACTTGCCATGTTGGTTATAAACGCAACAATCGCAAATAAACAGCCTACAACAACAAAAACTACTCCGAAGAGCTCCAACCCTATTCTTTCCAATTTGTTCCAGAAGACAATAGACAAAATTGCTAAAATGAATGATATTATTACTATCATATTCTTACATCTCCTTTAAATTTTTGTTTGACTTTTCTGACTTGGCTGACTAAATTTAATATGCGTGAAACAAACGTATTAACGGACTGCCTTCCGATGTCTTTATCCAGCTCTTCCATAAACTTATTAACGCAATCATTACATAGATTATGGAACTGAGTTTCTTGACCACACTCGGAACAATGATATTTAATCTTCATCGTCTCTTACATCCATATCGGTATAGTATATGGGCGGCGGATCGGGTGCGGGTTGCTGTTGAGTACTGGAAAAGATACTCCTTAACAGCCTTACTATTTTATCAATGGTACTGCTGTCTTGTATGGCTTTAAACGCGGCCTCCCTCATTAAAGCCTCTTCGTTGAGTTGCTTGAATAACTCATCTCTTACCACTCGAGCTTCTTCATCGCTGGCAAACTCTTGGGGCAGATCTCCACCATCTTTCAATTCGAACTTGTAGAACTCATATCTCTCTCCGTGTTTGATGGTTCGGCCCACCATAGCCTCTACCCGCCTATTTTTCAGTTCGACCATCCGTCCTCCTTCCTACTCGATTTCTCCATCTTGCGTAACCCACCGAGTATCAGACCTAAAAACCACCTCTTTATCTGGCACGCACGGCGTA
>Ga0180437_10006954_pt1 | contig 14924 bp, 15 predicted proteins | sample SS_ome_4_FD_132410 | JGI IMG/M metagenome (GOLD analysis project Ga0180437, IMG submission 132410) | Hypersaline lake sediment archaeal communities from the Salton Sea, California, USA - SS_3_D_1 metaG | ecosystem: Environmental > Aquatic > Non-marine Saline and Alkaline > Hypersaline >...
CATTTTAACGATTAGGTATGATGCGCTCATCTGAACAGATGCATCCCCATTTGTAAATGTGGCATCCCCTGAACATACCAATGTAGCTCCAGACCCGCCATCCGTCCAAGTTATTTTTGTGCCCAGGTCTGTCGTATAAGAATTGGTTATGTCTCCATTCACAGTAAAGGTCCTTGCCGCCCCTATTTTTATATCCAAATCCTTCCCGGTCCCGTTCTCGTTCCTGACATCGAGATTTGATGTTATGGTCTGGTTATGATTTATGGTTAATATTGTTGGTGTTGAAGTAATACTCGTTGCAACGATTTCAACATCATCTATAGTAATCGTTCCCCAACTGCTTGATAATGTTTGACTGGTCGATACCACCTCCCACATGAGCGTACCTGTTCCTGTAATGGTCCCAGAATTTAGGGCATTTGTGAGGGCCGTTGAATATACATTGAACGTTACCTTTCCATTAACTGTCATGGTTTTTGTATTTGCCAAACTAAAGTATGTAAAAACCCTTATCAATCTGTCATTTCCATCATCTTGGAATGTCACATCATCAAAACAGTACATAGTGTTGTAATTACCAGGGTCCTCATCCATAGTGACAGTCGGGTCACCTGAATTAGTGTCAAAATGTACTGTGTCACCTGTGCCTGGTTTGGAGGCCCCAGGCGATCCTCCGGATGAGTCTGACCAATGGTTCGTATTGTCTGATATGTTCCCATTCCCACCAACCCAATATCTTGTTACTCCGGCGAGTGGGAAAAGGGGCAGTCCTGTAAAATAGAAAATGATGATCCCAACGGCCACGGCCCCGGTTATTTGGAGGGGATGGGCCTTGACCCAACGCTTCACCTTTCGGTGTCCGTAAGCGATCCTGGTCGCCCTGGTGGGCCTGATACGTATCTTCCCGGTTGACTTATCCACCTGGACGTTCCCGAATGGGACCATCCTTCTGTACTTGGCTTCGAGGTCCTCCTGGGATTGTCTATGCATCTCCTTAATTGCCTCCATCCTGGCCCGATGGCTTCGATAGTGGGGGCTCAATAGAGCCAGGATTAGGAGGATCAGGACGATTGGGATCATCCGGTGGACCCCCATTACCGTGGCCGCTTCTGATACATTCTGAGGTCGATGGAGAACTCTTCCCCGAAATCGGCGTTCTCGGATTTGGCGACTACCATCATCCATTTTCCACGGATTCTGATCCTCCTGGCAAGCCCTTTCGTATCTCCGGCCGCCAGTTCAAATTCAGAGTTTCCAACACCATCGATTAGCGGGCCCCAGTCCCCGGGTGTCGTATCATAGGCACCTGGTGCATCCAGGTCCGAGAGCAGGATCATTAGAGTGGTCTTGTAGGACGCCGACTCGTTTCTCTGCGAGAATGAGCCCTCCTCGTAATGTGAGATTCGTTTTGGGGCGATAACCTCCTCGTAGGAGGTCCCGATGTCTATCCCGTGGTTATAGGCGTGGAAGTGGTCGTCGTAATATTTTACTACTTCGGTCATGGTTTGCGTGTCTCCTGTTTATTAGGGGTGGAGGGGAGGTGACCGGGGGGGCCTGAAACCTCCCCTCCGAGGTCGTATCGTCTTGCTCACCCGTGATAGTTATTTACACGGATGTCCCAGATGGTGATGGTGTCGGTTGTGTGGGCCCCTGGTGTCAACTCGCAGGTCATCATCCTGGCCCCGGTTGGGATGTCTGCGGGGGCGATGGTGATAGTCTGTGTTGCCGCTTCATCTCCGAGGGCGTCGGAGGTATCCTCAACCTTGGTATCTCCACGGTCGAAGTAGGTATCTGCCGCGATGGTGGGCGTGTCGGTGTCGCCAGCCATGATTGCCTGGAACTGGATCTGTATCGGCTTATCGGTATCCAATGACCAGATGGGTGTCTGGAATAGGATCGCGTCGCTATTCGATGCAGCCCATAATACTTCCAGGTGCGAGTCCGTATCGCCATTTGACATATCTAGCTTAGGGGTTGTCGCCACCCCTAAAGCTGCTACGATATTAGTACCGTCTGTTTCCAATAGAGAAGTCAGCGGTATATGGATATCACCCGAGATTTTGTCTCGCAGAAATTCCCAGAGGTCTTTTTGGGCCCCGTCCGGGTCCACGAATACCTTTGTGGTCATTGGGGCCCTCATCTTACCTCGCCTGATCTTCCACCCGAGAGCCCTCTGCACAGTCCCGAATATTGCCCCGAAGAGCATTACTGTCACGATTGCCAGCACAATTCCGATCATATCTTTTTACCCTCCATAGTTTCGATAGTGATTTTGTTTCTAATGTTCCTATTTCTTAGCCTTTTTTGATACCTTGGGTTTCCTGGACTTGGCACCTTTGATGACATTCTTAGCCTTGTCCTTGAGCTTTTTAAGCCTGGACGGATGCTGTAATCCTTCTAAATCGGATTTCAGCTGTTCGACTTCGGAATCAGGCCGGGACTTAGCAAACTCCTTCAGCGCACCACGGAGGTATCTGACAGAGTCCGTAGCCTTGACGGATATCCCTCTTTCCTCGCAGAGCTTAGCTAGGATTGAGTGTTCCTTGATATTTAGGAAGTTCAGAACCCCGTCCGCCTCCACCACTGCCTGTATTTCTTTCCCGGAGTGCCACTCGACTTCGAACAGGTGGATCTTGCCACCGTTCGGGCCAACCATTGTGACTTCTTCCAGCTTTTTCCCTTGTTCCTCAGTCAGCTTCCAGGGAGCCCTGAATCCACGCCGGAATTTCAGGTCGAACATAAATGTCCATTTCCCTGGGCCCAGATAGGTTGCGAGTGCATATTTTTCTACCATGTGTGTAGCCTCCTTAAAAAAGGGTGAAGGGGGCGGGTTTCCCCGCCCCCAATGTTTCCCCTACCAAAGGAGTGATGTTGTCCGATTTATCCGATTAGCTCTTCGCCAGGTACTTCACGGCACCGTTCGCCCGGAAGTTCTTACAGGTCAGCTGAACGCATCCTAGGGCGACGGCGAACCTGCGGGCCAACCTCTGGAACAGCATGTGCTCACCCAGGTTGGTCTCGTACCATGCAGGGGCCATGGCGATCCGAAGCTTCACCTCGTCCCGGTCGATCAGGTACCAGTTCCCGATCCCGCCTGTCTCGGCATGGACTCCCTCATCCTCGATGATGGGAATCTTGGAGACACCGGACCCGGAATAGGAGGCCACGTCGAACCCGACGTCGTCGCCCTGCCTGGTCTTGATCCCCTCGTTCACCGTGTAGGTCACGCTGACCACGTTGGACCCGTAGAACTCCTTGCCGCCGTAGTACTTGGCCAGCTCGTTGATGGATGCGGCGTTGGTGACGAGCATATAGTTCTTTTTCTTCGAGTACCTCTTGGCGTCCGCGATAATGTCGTCCAGCATGGATGGGTCGAACTCCCTGAGTACCGCCGTATCGGGAAGGTCCAGCTGCGCCTCCAGAGCCCCGTCCTCGTCCGCCCCGGTTGTGGACTTGCCCCACCTGTGGGAATCGCCCGTGGCTGACCAGAATACGGACCCGTCTGCCTCCACGGAGTCGGTGATTATCCGGTCCAGGGACTCCACCGTCCCGGCCACGAACGCCGTGTCTCCGTCGCTATGGAGCTCAGCGTTCAGGCCCTCCCAGAACTCGTCCATGGCATCGGCGGATTTCTCCGCCCAGGTCATGGCCTTGTGCGCCTCGTCCCGGATGTCATCTTCTACCGCATGGCCCAGAGTCTCCTCAACCGGCACGTGCGGGAAGGATAGCGGAAGGCTCTCGATGTTGAATATCGAGGACTCGTAGGCATCCCCGAAGGTATCCGTCTCGTCCGCTAGGTGGGAATAGGACCCGGCCCCGGAGTTACCCCTGGCTTTGAGGGCTTTAATACTGTTCCCCTCGGCCTGGAATGTCTCCTTCGCTAGGGCCTTGACCGTGTTCATCTTCTTTTCCAGCCAGACGTTCAGCGCCTTGCTGTACACGGGGTGAAAGAACCCGGACGAGGACATATCGTAGCCCTCGAACGCTTTCTTCCACGGCTGGAAGTCGCCTCCGACGACTCTCCTCTGGAGGCCTTTGTTCAGCTGCTGGAAGGGCGAGATACCCTGGTCCATCAGCTCCATCATGTCGCTCAGTCTCAGCTTTTTCGGTATGGGTTTGAAAACCATTTTGATCCCTCTGTTTCAAATCGAATGTTCATTTTCCTGTCAAGTCCGAGATGGCCGTCCTACATCTTTTTGGACTTGTCCGCCTCCTCCAAAACGGCTTCCAATCCCACCTCGTCTATCGCCTGGGAGACTTCCTCCCTGGTGGGTTCCGCCCCATCCTCCGTCCGGCTCGATATCCCGGCCTCGCTCAGGCTCTTGGGCTTGCGGGGGTCCTCCGCCTCCTTTACCTGCCCGCCCTGGGCCTCTGCGAGGTACTGGATGATCTCCTCCTTGGACATGGCCTCCAAGTCCTCCCTCCGTGGAGGTTTCTTGGTTCCGCAGGGTTTCTGGTCGCCCTCCACCTTATCCGGCTCCTCTTCCTGGCCCTGGGCCTCGTCCTGGACTGTATCCTGTTCCGGTGGGTCTGCGGGGGCCGGGGGCTCAGCCGCCTTTTTCGGGGGGGCGGCGGTCTTGGCTGTCTTGGCTGATTTGGCCTCTTTGCCAGCCATCTCTTCCGGGGGCGCACCTGCACCGGGTATCTCCTGGCCCATGACGGTCTCGAAGATTGCCTGAACCTTCTCAGCTATCTGGGCCATCTGCTCCTCCAAGGCGGCCACCCTGTTCTCTACCTCGGGTGACTGGAGGATTTCCTGTTCCTCCATGGATTTGTCCGTCTTGGGCCCTGTTTCCTTTTTTGGGTTGTCTGCCAAAATCAATGCCTCCAAGTCTTGATATACTGTCTGGAGGGCCGAGTTCTCGGACATTCCCGAGTTTCGCAGTTTCGCCAGGTGTAATTCTAGCCCCGGCATCTGGTCTTTCAGCCCTGTTACTATGAGTTCGTGAATGAGGTTGTCGTCCTTTTTGTAGAGGGTAGCTCCTTTAAGCGACATACCCCGAATGATCCCGCCTTTGGTTGCCAGGTTCATACGATGGGCCTGGTCACCAATCACCATCCGGGATTCCATCGCTAGCCTACAGGCTAAGTCGTCGGAATAGCCCTTCTCGATGAGTGATTCTGTGAGTGTGTGAATAAAATCCTCGATCCCTTTCCTAGTACTTGGCCAACCGTACACCCTAGAGGCATCGTTAGCCGGGATCGGGGTAGTTGCTAACTCGTCGATCATCATCCGAGTAACGTTGGCGAGGTATCCGGTATATTCCCGCTCCACGCTAAAAGGGTCCATCCCAATAGAGAATCCCATATCAAAACCGAGCTTTTCCACCTCTGTCCAGACCTCATCAGACATAGGGGAGTCGGACCGAAATCCGATGGCGACAGGGTACAGCCCATGCTTGGATAATATATCGGATACTCCGAGCACCTTCCCAGCGGGGAACCATTGACCATGCGCCCAGGATAACTCACCGCCAGCACCTCCCTCATCAAGTGGAGTAATGAAATGGGTCAGGGCCTCTCTCAATGCCTCGGGCCTAATGGACTCGTTGAATGTATCGACGGCTGGCGAGTTGGCGATTGCGATGATAATCCGGTCGTTATACCAGACATCTTTCGGGTGTACTGGCTGGCCCTTATGGTTCTTGAGTTTTAGGCGTTTATCATCTGGATCCAGCGGCACCTGAAACCCTAGCTCCTCGAATAGACTCCTAACGTCCGCTGGCGTATATCGGAGTTTTTCGACCTGGTTCATCACCTGCTCGTATTGATCCATCAGCCTGCCCTCCTAGAATGATGCCGGAACCTGCGAACGAAAAAGGTTCCGATCCCAACCCAAGCTCGCCGGAAGAATCCGGTTGGCTTGGTGCCCTTTTCTTTGATCTTCATTGCGACAGGCCAGGCTAGTTTTTCGTCACCGAGCCGCTTCCTGGCCCACGGTTTTAGTTTGCTAACTGGCGGCATATGTGGCCTGGACCCGTCCTCCACCGGGGCGGCGTGTGAGGCCCGGTATGCTACCTCGACTGTATATTTGGGACCCTGTTCGGATTCTGTGACCACCCCGGATTTAATGAGAGTCCCCTGGAATACCTTCTTGGCCTGATTGAGGTTCTTTGCGCTCTGGGCCAGAAGCTCGTCCCCGGAATCCCTGAGTGCGAGTTTACCGGCCTTAATCATCTCGGACTTATCGGGATCGGCCTCTATATCCACATAGTCGAATAGCTCTCGGCTAGTGATCCGCATACCGCCGCTTAGTCCGATGAGAAACACCTCGTAATACTACATTTGCAGTTGGGGTGGGGTCGCCATCCCCGACTGTCTTTCGCGTATCGCCTTACCAGGTCATCCAGTTTATCTAGCTCAATACAGCCCCCGATGGATTTGATGCTCCTGGCTATGGACTTACAGACTGGACATTCCAGGGGCCCGTACCACTCCACAAATACCGTTTCCTTTGTGGACGTCTGGATATCTTCCCAGGCGTGTTTACGGGCCAGGTCCACGGCATGGCTGAACTCGGTGTTCGCCATGGTCTGGATTCTAGCCTCGGTCGCTCCGGTTGCGACATCGCGGAGGTCTTTAACGAACTCCGTCCGATCGAATATATCCCGGCCTAGGTGGTCCCCTACAACATTCATGATCTGGTTCTGTGCCATTTCGGGATAGTTCTTGAGGAACGATTTGACGCCTGTCTGATCATTCAGGTACTCGTTCATTGCGGCCTCATCGGATGCCTTCCAGGGGCCTAATGGTAGCTTCTCCTCCGCATAGGCCAGTTCGGTGTAGAGCTTAAATATCTTGGCCATTTCGGAGTCGGTGAGGTTTTTCCATTCCGCCTGGATATCTTTGAGCATATCTTTGAATATCGAGCTCATCTCGCTCTTTGTGGGCTTTCGGTCCTCTCTCCACTCGAAGGCTTGGACGTGCTTGAGATAGATGTCCGTCAAACCCTGGATGTATTTGTCCTCCTCGTAGGCGATATCTCGTCTGATCTGGCCTACCTTTCTTGGGACAGCCGAGTCTTTCTTTTTCCTGGCCTTCATGAACTTCTCCAAGTCCTCTTTGATCGGGGACGGAGGTGCAATCTCTAGTGCTGATTCCGAGGGGACTGTGAGGGTTGAGGCTGCTAAGTCCTGGCTACTGAATGTAGTAACATTCGGCTCTACCTGACCGTACCCCATCGGGCCCATCGGTCCAGGGACGTTCCTTAACGGGCCTTCGTGGAGGATATACTCCTCGCCGTCGAACTCTACCTGGCCGCCCATATCCAAGTGTTTCTTCGCTAGGTCGGCCTGGAGGCTCTTTGTCTCGGTCTTTTGGTTCTCGCCTTCCTGCCAGACTGAGGGTTTCTCCAGCATGACAGTCTTAAGCCCCATCTGTTTGACTAGCCAGGGGAATAGCCTACGGTTTGAAAGGTTCAAGGACCCCTCGCCCTTCATCTGGGTTATCGGGATTTGTTTCTCGTCTGAGTGGAGTCCGCCCAGGTCTTTTATATCGGAGATAAACGCCGGGGAAACTCCGTAGAATCCGCAGATACTATTCCGTATCTCTTTGGACATCTCCGGGAAATCTTTCAGGATTTCTCCGAGCAGGTTGATGAACTGGACGCCTGATCCTTTCCCGTCGCTCCGGCCTGTGAGTAATGGGATATCTCGATAATCTTTATCGGCCATCCGGCGCATAGATTCCTCATGCCAGTCCACGATCTCGTCCGGGTTAGACCCGAAGATTGCTAGGATGCCGTCCGGGGCCTTCTTATCCATTAGAGCCCCGGCCTTATGATTCCGGATTTCCATCCAGGTAAGTAGCTCCCAGACGAAAGATACTAGCGGATACGTGTAATAGAATAGACCGCCCCGGCCAGAGTGCCATCTGCCTAGATGATATACCTCGCCGTCGATGAAATAGTTCTCCACATCCGATCCGTTTTCGGTCTTAGTAGAAACGGCCTTAACCGGCAACATCAACGAACCGCAATCGGGGCATAACTGGACCGCCCCTTCTCTCCAGGTGTCAATGTTTTCGATGTGCATAGGACATCGAACCCACATCGGGTTAAGGTCCTCTTTATAAGACCACCTGAATAGTGCCGGGTCCCCTCGGAATATCTCCGAAACGATCCCGCCGATAGGCTTTTGACCGTGTGTAATTCCGGAAGGATAGACATATCGCTTGATAACCCAGACCCACCCGTTATTTACCTCATGACAGTCCTGCTGCCATTCCATCTCAACATCGTCTAGGGTCTGGTCGAACCTATTCGCTTTGATGATAAAATCCCGCAGGAAGGTTTCCTCGATGGGATCGATCTCGTCGGCCTTTTCAGCCTTAACGATTTCGATAGGGTTGATCTTAAGGGTGTCTAGAAGAGCCTGGAGAACAGACCGCCAAACTAGACACTCCTCGGCGGTCTTAGCCATATTCTGGAAAGAGAACATAGACGAGCGGTGAATATTGGGATGAATAATACCGCCCTGAAACGATAGGGCGAACTTAGGGATAACGACCTTTTGTTCGGTCGGCGGGGGGCTGGATTTCCTAGCAAACGCCAGGTCCAAGAACCCTAATCTATGAGGTGGGCCCCGGCTCTTTGGAGTGGCGTTAATAGACTTTTTCCAGAACGCTAGGCGGGGCCAGCCCATACCATTCAATATGTGAAGATTGAATATTTAACGGGTCGTTGAGGTTTGTAGGTCCCGGATAACTATTTATAGGGAATTTAAAGCCAGGTTTAAATCGGACCATGATTGCAGTCAGGGCAACAGGCGACCTTTCCATTTTTTTCTTTAATAGCGTCACAATGTTCTCTTGTATATCCACAACCAGGACAAACTTCGAGGTATGATATTGCTTCTGTGATTCTATCTCTAAAGTCTATTAAATCCTTTTCTTGTATAAACACTTGTCCAGCATTTGTCATTATATCAATTCCTCTGAAAGTCTCTGTTGCTCTAATTGTGAAGTCCGGTACGCTTATCACATAGTTCGATGCCCTTCGAACACCGTCCTTTTTTTTTTTTTGACGACAATTTTTTTTACAAGCCTTTTCTCCATCATTATAATAAAAATAACACAAGTCTGGTCTTGAAAACTTTACACAGAAATCGTTTTTAATTGTCGTCTAATCACCTCATTGGTTCAACTATTTCTCGTTCTCGGAACCGTTCACAGGCAATATGCCATTCAGCAAGTATATGTCCTCGATGGTCTGATTCATCATTCATGCACCAAATGAGTTTCGTAAGATTATGTTTACGTTCCTCATAGATGCGTGAATATTCACAGTTTTTACATGTTTTGTATCTTCCTTTAACAATTGGGTTATGTGGATTGGCTGTCATTTTCGTCCCCTCCAGCGGGATAAACAATGTTGACAGGTGACCTTAGAAATGTCTTTCACTAATCGTCCTGCGGCAATCTCTTGATTGCTTACCGATCTGCCACAATATGGGATCATCCGATGTTTTTTTAGGTGGACTTTTCGGGGATGTCCTCGCATTCTTTTTCCTCCGAATCATATATCCATTGTCGTGCGATTTCACATAGGGCAACAAAGACCGCATCTATATCGCGTTCGATTGGGTTGAGGTCTGCATATGGGACTAGGTCAGGATGAGTCTTTTTTTCGGTGTCACGTTTGGGTCCATACACCCATCCCATATCCAGATAAGCTTGCATCCAACTCCCGTGAAGTTCCTCGGGCGACCTGGATCGTTGCGGTCCACATTGCCTTTCGATCACATCAATAAACTGCTTTCGAAAAGGCTCCTCTCGGTCATTCCATACTTCAGGTATTATTGGTGCCTTCGCGGCAATTGCGGCTAACCTGGCGGCTTCATATACAAATACAGCTCGTCTTTCATTTAAGTTCATTTTACAACTCTCCTATTCTGATGTATCTCCTTTTTTCTTTTTGATCGTAAAGCCTGGGATCGGAGGAGATGTATCGCTCCATGATCTCGGCAAATGTAACGTTCTTTTTTTTTTCTCTGATTCGTTCTTTCTCCCAATCAGTCAATACCATCTTGGCGATGACCTCGAGGTGATTCACTCCAATGGAAACCTGTTTCTTTGTGGGGTTAGTTGAATCCAAGTAAACCCCCCACGGTTATCCGACTGCCTCGAGGCGCTGGACCCCCTACTTTCTCAAGCTCCTGTGCGTTCTCGTCCTGATAGTCTATTAGGTCCCTGAATGTGGAGTGCTTTCGGAAGCCCCTACGGGATTTGACCAAATGGGCAGTTTGCCCGAGGGTATCTCCGAAGTCGGGACTCCGCACGTCCAGCTTTTCCTCTTTATCGTATTTCTTGGAAGCCTTCGAAGACCTTGGATCAATGACGATATAACGGCCTTGTCCGTCATAATCATATTTGAAAACAAGCAAATCCCCTTTGTAAAAGTTCCTTATTGTCATATCAATTTTATCTGAAAAATACAAAACACCTGCTTTTAACCACGCCTGCAACATGAACTGAGCTTCTGCTTTTGTATTCGCATATTGGTCCGATTGCATGGCAGATCGTGAACCAAGGAAATCGACGATCCTCCAGCCGGGGTCCTTTTTTAGTTTCATTCTTTTATCGATCAGATATCTGCGGATTCCCGAATATGCTCCAGAACCAACTCCCAATCTGTCGATACTCGCTATCACTTTTGGAGAATTATCAAACTGCTCTTTCCATTCTTCAGTCCTTTTGATAACCTCATTTTGTGTAAAGGTGACATCCTGCTTGGTATAATACTGACAATTAGTGATAACCGCCCACTGTGGTATATTGCCCTTTTTGGCAAGTTTGATTGCAGTTCCTGTTATTACTGTTCTGTCACGACCCCATTCGGCCACATCGGTACAAACCAAAAATATATCTGGTTCAGAGAAATCCGGAATTACACGATTTTCGTCACGTTCTCCTGTCGCAGTCTCTATTGATGATAATGAATGTACTGAATCTTCTCCGATGTCTGGAAACCTTCCCAATACCCTTACTGCATAAATTGGACTGTCCACCCCATAATCATCTTTCATCTGCTCTATCCATCGTTTATCCGGAAGTTCAGCTTCCTCTGAATTGAACCATTGCACATTCCATCCCTTTTTTCTTCCCATTGCTATATCGTACACGTATCCTCTTGGAGCCCCTGGGTTTGTGATAATCCAAAAAATGTAATTGTGTTGTTGTGATCCTTCGGATGCCTGATAAATTCGATCCTCTATCCCTGATCCTTCCTCAAATATCATCATTAATGCAGTCTTTTCATGGAACCCTCTGAATTCATTTTCGTCCTGTGATGGAACACCAACCGCATAATGAGACCTGTCGAATTCATCTTTCAATTCCGTATCAAGCATCCTGGTGTTTGGGGCCCTTTTTAAATGATGATTCCATTTGTGGACTTCTGCCCAGGACTGTTTTTCAACTTGTTTTTTAAAATTCGGGGCCGTGGTTATTGTTCTCGATTGTTTGAAACATTCATAGAACCATCCAATCGCCACCCCCACACAGGTTGTTTTGCCAATGTTATGACCTGACAAATCCAATTCTTTGATCTGGAAATTATAAGGGTCCTTTGGTGTAATGGCTTCAAATATTTTTCTTTGTTCCGCTGTAGGACTGATATGACATTTATCTATTGCATATTGAACAAGATTCGTTCGATAATCGGTATATTCAGCCCCTGCTGATTTCCAAGCGGAGGCGAGAGTATAATCACTTGCTAAAATGACGATCAATCCTCCGTTTGTTTTCTTCGTCTAATAATGGCATTATTTCTTTGAATATCTCTATTCTGGCTTCTTGCCTGATCTCGATTATATTCACTTCCACATGAGTATGAGGTTTACCTCTACCCAATGCATCGTCGGCATCCGCCAGAATCTTCCTACACTCCTCCAGCATAGTCTTGGGATCATCGCCCGTCTGGTAGAGGTTGATAAGCTTATCTTTAGCGATAGCGTAAACCTGGAGCCGCTCCTTATCAATAAACTCGATATCCCTTAGCTTCCGTCCGTCTAGCTTCTCTTTCATTGCAGACTCAACTTTCGGTTTAGGGTCGCGTTTCTTGGACTCGACAATCCCCCTATTGGGGGATTTTTTCTTTGGACGCTGAATCTGAATCTGCTTAGGCTGTGGGTTCTTTCCGCAGATGAGGTATAGGGTATCTCTCATCCGCCTCTCGGATACGGTAGGATATCCCTTCTCCTTAGCGACTTTCAGGAGCCGCTTATGGGTCTTTTTCCAGGATCGGCCTTTGGACTTGTAGATTGCAATCTGCTGCAGGTCATAGATAGGCCATCGTTCAAGTATCGTAGCCACATTACCACTCCTGATAGTTATTGGAGGAGATGGGTCTATTTTTGTTCCCGTTTCCTCTTCTGCTCGTCTTTATAGATTCTCTTTAGTAGGTCCGTTTTGATTTCCGGTTCAACTTGTTTTAGCTCTAGCCCGTAGTTATCTATTAGAGGGAGGTTATCCCAATCTATATCTTTACGACGGATGAGGGGTGTATCGAACTTTCGCCAGGTGTCCCTGATATAATGCTGAGGGCGTTTGAATCGGCGTCGGGTTTCGACTACATAGGGCCAGACCCGTTCTAGGGATCGGGCCATCTTCAGGCGACCGTCACCGATATAAAGCTCCTCCATATTGCCGCCTTTCATACTCATGGTACCCATTTTATCAGCGTTGAATACGTTGAGTAGGACAGTACACCACCCTGCAGCTAGTACTTGAAGGCATAGGTCCGTATCCTCGTTATATCTACCACGCCAGCGAAAGGGTAGGGAGTTTAGGATCAGGATGCACGAATAGACATGAACGTTTAAGTAGAATGGTTTAAGTCTATCCCTATCCAGTACGAACTTTGTGTAGTTGAGGCCCCCTACGGCTATGTTTTCATAACGGTCGATAAAATCCTCTGTGGCTGCTAGGGCTGGTCCTGCGATACATCTTATTCTGGTGCCCCTGAACCGTCGCCAGATATTTCTGATATTATCATCTAGAATCCAATGTCGCTTATATCCAGCCTTTAGTGCATGTTCCCAAATCCAGTTTCTGGCCGGGATACTACCCTGTCCTAGGTTTTGGAAGGGTAGGGTATATACCCGGTCCTCTCCGAACCTCTTGATATACTCGTCTGCCTCCTGGGGCTCGACTACGATATGATACGGGACCTCGTCCTTGGCCAGGAACTTTGCCGTCAGACAGTTCTCGTAGCGGCCTTTGGACACTATATAGATGGGGTATCGGGGTAATATCCTGGCCGACATGATGACCCCTCACTCGAACTTTATCGAGCTCTTATGGTCTTTTTGGAGCTTGGGCCATTCGGTTATCCAACGATGTTCGGATTTCCGGACCTTGATCTCGATATCTTTTTCCTTGACGAATTTCTCACGGTCCTTTTTGGACTTAAACCGAATCTCGATTAGATAGTCCCTAAGGCTAGGGTCCATCTCTTCGTCATATTCCGGGAGCCCTGTCCATTCCCTGGCCTCGTTAAAATCTGCGATCTCCGAGGCTGGCCTAGTGACGTAGATTAGGTTTGCCAGCTGGAGCTCGTCGAACCCCGTACCCAGCAGTTCTCCGACGTCTATCTCCTTAATCTCTAGGAGTATTTCCGATAGAAGGCGGTCATCTACTTGGCCTAGGTTAGATATCTCGTTGTCCCCTATGAGTATCTTCTTAGCTTGGACACTATTGGGGTCGATATCTATTCGAACGACGGGGACGGTTTCCATCCCTAACTGTTTGCAGGCCTCGACTACACCATGTCCGGCTAGGATGATATTACCCCTGGCGATAATGATGTTCCGATAGATACCGTTCTTTTGGACACTTGCCTTAATATGGTCTAGCTGATCCTCCGTGTGGACCCGATAGTTATTCGAATGTGGGATTAAGCTATTAATATCAACATACTCTACTTTTAGCTGCTGAGATGGTTTAAGTGACATATTTTAATCACCCTCTTTTTTTCCATATAGTAGGTTTATTATTCCAGATACCTAAACTAAGTTTTTGGTAGTCTGCTTCTTTTAGTATCTTATTAAATAATCTACTAATATCTCTACCAGAGTATTTATTTTCTTTATAGTAATATTCGTTAAAGTGTCCGATAGAGTGTGTACCAAATGAGTTAGCTATCACCAATATATCCGGGTTACTTACATCTAAGAGTCTCAATATATGATCTATTGGGGTCTGAATATGTTCAAAATATTCTGATGCAAATATTAGGTCTATTTTATTATTCGTCTCACTAGCATCGGCTATTATTTTGAAACCAACCTCGTTACCTAGTTCAGACCCAAATTCGTATTGGTATGTTTTAGTAAGGTTTGTACCGTACACATTTGCGTCTGGATATAACTGTTTTAATGCTGCAGTTGTATATCCAATACCACAGCCTAAATCTACTATTTCTTTTGGTTGTCCAATATATTCTAATGGACCTTTAGCACAGAATACACTCCTCATATATTTTCTTGAATATAATGTCCAACAGGCCCATAGGTCAGTCATATAATATTCTTGATTATAGACACCATAGTCAGGACTGCCCTCATCTAAAGACTTATACCAATGCTCTTCTAAAGGATATACTAAACCTTGAGATATTCTTTCATTGTCATTTGACTTATAATATCGAATTATATGTTTAATCATCTTTTCGGCTATTCTAATATTTACATTATACTTTGGTTTAGAATATCTACGCAAGAAGTCTTTAAGCATTATCCTAGGTGTTTCATCTAGATATGGTATAAATTCTCTAATATTAGACAAGTTCTTTCCCTCCTTATCTTCCGCAGTTGAGGCAAAGCCAGGTATTCATATCGGCGGTCATTCGTTCATCTCCACAATCTTTAGGATGGATTCTTTCCAGCGGATTTGAGGATCGTCTTTCAGGTCGTTATAATACATCC
>Ga0180437_10006957_pt1 | contig 14912 bp, 13 predicted proteins | sample SS_ome_4_FD_132410 | JGI IMG/M metagenome (GOLD analysis project Ga0180437, IMG submission 132410) | Hypersaline lake sediment archaeal communities from the Salton Sea, California, USA - SS_3_D_1 metaG | ecosystem: Environmental > Aquatic > Non-marine Saline and Alkaline > Hypersaline >...
GCAAATCGCCACGATCCGACGCTTTGTGACGACACGATCGCCTAACGGAGTAATACTAGAGATCGTCGATGTCGACGTCGGGGCTTCCGTCGACCGGCTCAGAGGAGTTGGAAGGCTCCTCCGGTTCGTTCGCCGCGGCGATCACCGTCTCCGTGGCGAATAGCGGCGCCTCCATTCGCAGCGCGAGCGCCACGGCGTCGCTGGGCCGGGAATCGATCGTCACGACTTCGCCGTTCACGGCCACGTGGACCTTGGCGAAGTAGACCTTGTTCCAGAGGTCGTCGATGACGACCTTGATGACGCGGCCGCCCAACCCCGTGATGAGCTCCCCCATGAGATCGTGCGTCGTGGTCGGTCGGGGAATGCCGCGGTCGGACCGGAGCAGCCCCTGAATGGCCATCGCCTCGCAGAGGCCGATCGTCATCGGGAGCAGATGCTGGTCCTCGTCCAAGAGAATCAACAGGTACAGGTACTGCGACGGAGAATGCGGCTCCACCCGCCACACCCTCACCCTGACTTCGGACATCACCTAGCTCCAGGAGGCGGGGGCAACTGCATCTCCGGGCGAATCTGTGGGTCCCACCAGATGGAGCTGAAGCCTCCGGTGGGGTCCGGGGACTGCGGATTCCCCGCCGCCTTCACCAGTTCCCCGGAATCCGCTTCAGCCACAAAGGCGAGCCGGTCGGGCTGCCCCTGCTGGCGGGCGTTGCATCGCAATCGCACCCCAGAGATCCTCGCATCCCACTCCGCAGCCACGGTGGCGAGCGGCAGCGCCACCCGCAGGATGCCGTTGCGCGTGTTCTCCAACGACCAGACACGCGGCATGGAGAACTCTACCGACACCATGCCGTCTCTCGGGTCGATCTGCGCATCCACCAACTGACATTGCGGATCGACGATGCGGGCCTGCGCCCGCAGCTCCTCCAGCAGCGCCGCCTCGAGGGGAGCGATATCTTCTTCGAACTTCGGCGCGGAGGCGGCCGAAACCGCGGCGGGATTCCGGTCGATGGGCTTGGGCGCCAGCGCGTCTGCGGGCGGCGTCGCGAACCCGCCCGCCGATGCCTCCGTGGCCGGCAACCCAGGCGCCGGGCTCCCGCCTCGTCCCAGCACGAGGACCAGGATCGTGACCAGCATGATGACGCCCACCATCGCCGCCAGCGTCACCGACAAAGCCGAAGGAAGACGCGCCGCCCGGATTTCCGCCGCCGCCGACCCGAACGTGTCCGTCACGCCCTTGCGAAGCCTATCGATAACCTTCCCCCGCGAGTACACGCTATCGATGACGGCCTCCAGCTTCCTGCGGTCGACGGTGTTGCCGGGGTTCAGGTCGAGAGCCATCTTGTACCACTGCATGGCGTCTCGGAGGTTATTGCGGTCCCGTGCGATGTCGCCCAACACCGAATGGGCCGCAGCATTGCTGGGGTCGCGCCGCAGCACCTCGCTGCACTGCGCCTCCGCCAATTCGTGCTGGCGCCGCAAGCGGAGGACGTTGGCCGTCACGAGCATCAGGTAGATATCGTTTGCCGGCCCCTGCTCTTCCATAGACGAATCGCGCGAATGATGGCACGCGGGGCAGTCAGCACGGCCGGCCACCACCGGGTGACCGCAGTGCTCGCACTGACGTTTCGCCTCGCTTCGTAGGATGGACCTCATGCTGGGATCAAGCGGCGCACCGCTCCCTGTACACCTTCTACCCACTGCGCTGTACGAGGTAAACGCCCTGCGTGCGCTAACCTATCCCTCACCGTGCCAACGCAAGAGGTGACAGCGGAATCGTCCAGCGTCCGGCGCGGGCAGGCAGCACTCTCAGGCTACTCCCAGCGGTCCCTGTACACGATCTCGCCCAGCGACCTGCGGGGTCTTGCATCTGGCTTTTCGTCAGGATACCCCAATGGCGTGAGCGCAACCACACGAATGTCCTTGGGAACGCCCAAAGCCTTCTTCGCCTTCCCCTCGTCGAACCACCCGATCCAGCACGTCCCTATGCCTTGGTCGGTGGCGGCCAGCACCAGGTGCTCCATGGCGATCCCCACATCCACCAGATAGTAGGCCTGGTCCTTCTTCACCCCGCTCCGCTTCATATCGGCGCAGGCCGCGACGATCGCGGGCGCGTGCTCGATCCACTCGTTGCCCGCCTCCGCCAGCCGCCGCTTCGCCTTCGGCTCCGTCACCACCACGAAGCTCCAGCATTGGTTGTTGGCCCACGACGGCGCCAACCGCGCGGCTTCGAGCACCTGATCTATCTTCGCCTGGGGAACGGGATCTGGTCGGTATCTGCGGATACTCCTCCGCTCCCGCACGACATCCGAGAACTCCACGCAGTTCACCTCTTTCGTGAGCCGCTCACAAAGGCGATTATAGACCCCGTGATGTGGCTGTCAAGCGCATATTCTCCTCGCCTGTCGATCTAGCGGCCATCTCAGAGTCTGAATCTCCGCTCTCTATCCCAGAGAAACAAGCAGACAGGATTGCCCTCCACCTCGTCGAAGCTCTCCTCCGGCAGCATGCTCGTTGGATGTAATGCAACCGGCTTACCGGGGAGCGATGGAGGCCATGCCCACTCCCGCTGACGTCGCCAATCGCCTCGCCGCCAACATCGAAGGCGTGATCGTCGGGAAGCCCGAGGCCGTTCGCCTCGCCGTCACCGGGCTCCTCGCCGACGGACATCTCCTCGTCGAGGACGTCCCCGGGGTGGCGAAGACGATGCTCGCGCGCTGCGTCGCCCTCTCCATCGGCGCCACCTTCCGGCGCATCCAGTGCACCCCGGACCTGCTGCCCACGGACATCACCGGCCTCTCGATCTTCAACCAGAAGACCGCCCAGTTCGAGTTCAACCCCGGCCCCGTCATAGCCAACATCGTCCTCGCCGACGAGATCAACCGCGCGCCCCCTCGCACCCAGTCCGCTCTCCTGGAAGCGATGGCCGAGCGCCAGGTCACCGTAGACGGCGTCACGCGGAAGCTCGCCGCGCCCTTCTGCGTCATGGCGACGCAGAACCCCATCGAGTACGAGGGCACGTTTCCGCTGCCGGAGGCGCAGCTCGACCGATTCCTCCTTCGCATGACCATCGGCTATCCGTCCCCCGAATCGGAGAGCGAGATCCTCCTGCGGCTCCAGCTCAGCCATCCGGTCGAGCAGATCCAGCAGGTCCTGACGACCGAGGAGCTCCTGGACGCGCAGAAGCGGGTGAGGCAGATCTTCGTCCACCAGAAGGTCCGGGACTACATCGTACGGCTCGTGCAGGCGACCCGGGCGCACCCGGACATCGCCCTCGGAGCCAGCCCCCGCGGCTCGCTGGCGCTCCTCCGCGCCGCCCAGACGCAGGCGGCCGCCGACGGCCTCAGCTTCATCTTGCCCGATCACGCCAAGGCCATGGTGGAGCCCGCGCTGGCCCACCGTCTGATACTCACCCCCGAGGCCCGGCTCGCCGGGCGCCGCGCGGCCACCGCCCTCAACCAGATCACCGCGCGAATCGAGGCCCCCGTAGGCGAAGCCTTCGCTGCAACCTAGCCCTACGGCCGCCCATACACGCTCTGGTGCCTCACGATGAGCACCACCGCGCCCATGATGAAGGCCGCCCCAGCCAGCAGGTAGACCGTGATCTCCTCCCCGATCAGCAGCCGCGCCTCGATCATCGTGAACAGCGGCAGCGTCGATGACACCAGCCCCACCGTCGCCGCCTCCAGACGCCGCATCCCCTCCGCCAGCAGCACGTAGGCCAAACCGGTCGCCCCAAACCCCAGGAAGAGGAGCGCCCCCACCGCCTCCCATCGAATCGGCCCCGTGGTCGCCGGCTGCATCAGGGCCGCCACCGCCGCCACCACCGTCCCCACCAGGAAGATCGGGAAGAGGCCGCTCCCCGGCATGTGAGCCAGCACGCGCTGCCCCAGCCCATACGTCGCCCAGCACACGCCGGCGGACAGCACGATGACATTGCCGAGGAAGTACTCGGACCGAACGAGGCCGCCGAGATCCTGTCCGTTCCACCCCACGAGAAACAGCCCGCACAGCGCCGACACCGCCGCCAGCGCCTTCAGGGGCGACATCCGCTCCCTCAGCACCAGCACGCCCAGCATCGCCAGCAGCACTCCATCCGTGCTCACGATGAGGGTCGCCGCCGAGGCCGTCGTGTAGCGCAGGCCCAGCGTGTACAGGAGAAGGTCGCCCCCGATGGCCAATCCCGCGATGACGATCCATCCCCCGGGGCCGACCCAGGAGGGCCCCGCCAGCTTCGGGTCGACCTGCCGCGGAGGCAGGCGCAGACCCCGTCCCGAGGCCAGCTCCACCGCCGCGAACACGAGCGTCCCCCCGGCGAAGCGCGACAGCGCGATGAAGCCGAAGTCGAAGCTCTGGTAGGCGACCTTCACGGCCAGCGGGATGAGGCTCCACAGCCACACCGTCCCGAGCACGTACAGGATCGGCATGGATCAGACCAGCTCCACCACCCGCGCCGCCTTCGCCTCTTCGGGAAACTCGCGCTGCTCCAGTGCCTTCTGATAGTGCCCGCTAATGAACCGGAAGATCCACACGACGATATACAGGGCGATCAAAATGAGTGCCGCGTATCCAACACGCCGCACCCATAGCTCAGCCTTCTCCGAAGGGAGCATCCCTTCTCCTCACGGCCTTCTCGTCACAACATCTCCCATCCGAGGCTGCCGCTGCCCCGGATGTAACCGCTCACGACGCGGGAGCGAACTTCTGAATCCGGTTATTCCCCCAGTCCGAAACATAGACGGCGCCCGCGTCATCCACGGCAACGCTCAGCGGCATCTCGAACTGCCCCTCGCCGCCGCCCCGCTCGCCCAAGCTCCAGATCGGATGTCCCGACGGGCTGAACTTGCGGATCTGGTGTGCCCCGAACTCCGCCACGTACACATCGCCCGCGCTGTCCACCGCCACATCGTACGGCCGATCGAACGGGTCCTTCCCGCTCTGGAACTTCCCCTCGAACTTCCCCTCCGTATTGAACCGCTGCACCCTTCCGTTCCCCAAGTCGGCCACGTACAGCCGGTCATCCTTGTCCATGGCGAGCCCCGCGGGGTGGCTGAACTGGCCGTCCTGCCGCCCATCCGTCCCCCACTTCATCACGAACTTGCCGCGCGGATCGAACTTCTGAATCCGGTTGTTGCAGAAGTCCGAAACGTAGATGTTGCCGTTGGACTCAACGGCAACCCCATACGGGTAGCTGAACTTCCCGTCCGCTTCATCGTATCCCCACGGACCGCCCTGCCCGCCGAGCTCCAGCACGAACCGACCCTCGCGAGAGAACTTCTGCACCCGGTGGTTCCACGTGTCCACCACATACACGTTCCCGACCTTGTCCGTCGTCACCGATCGCGGGCACTGGAGCTTCCCCGGATCGCTCCCGTACTCGCCGAAGGCGCTCATCACCTCACCCTCAGGCGCCGCCCGGAGAATCCGGTCGTTCCACGTGTCGGCGACCAGAAGCGCGCCCTTCGCGTCGATGCCCACCCCCTCGGGATGGTCGATCTCACCCACGCGCGCGCCGCCGGCGTTCCACGCCGCGACGAACTGAGGCGGCGTGGCCGTGTTCCCGCCGCATCCAGCGAGCATCAGCCCCGCGAGAACCGCCAACACCGCCGTGAGCGCTCCCCTGCGCCGGATCATCTACCTTCCTCCTGTTCGCAAATCCGCCGGCCGTACGGGCACGATTATAGCCCCGCCGCGGGGCCGGGTCAATCCCGGGCTCATGTTACGACGCCGCCATAACAGTTCCTGCCGGCCCTCACCCGCTCAGACTGCTTCTCATCCCGGCCGCCCCGAAGTTGACTCCGCTCGAATGATGGTAACAGGTGAGACAATGCGCCAGATTGCCCCGACGCCCATTGTGATGCGGTTGGAGCTAGACGCTGTGGGAGGAGGGCATCCTCGCCAATCGACGACCTGAGGGCGGACACACCGACGAAACATCAGGAGTACTCGTCGGGCCATAGGTATCTGGCTGCGGTCAGACCGACCAGTGGGAGGAGGCGATTGCGCTGATTTGCACCTACATGAATGACGCGGTGGCGGCGGAGGGACACAGCAGGACGAGTCCGCTGGCAGGTGTCTTTGCGGGGATGATCTGGGGCAGGTCCGAGGCGACCCCAAAGACTGTGCGACGCCCGAAGGCGTCGCACAGTCATCTCGAATGATAGGCCGAGGCGTCAGGGCAGACAAGCCCAGAACGGTCCTAAGGCGGCGTCGTAGCTGCTCGACGCATCCAGGCGAGGCCGGGGCCTAGCTCTGCCATCACGGCTTCCCAACCAGGGCTGAGAGGTTGGCTTGCTTCGCTCATCAGGAGACTACTTCTCCTCGGCTATGAAGACCCACACAGAATCCTCTCCCCTAACGGGCACTCCGTCCCAGGTAAGCCCCTCGAGGACGCCGACCTCGTCGCCCACGCATAGGCCAAGCTCTTGCACGTTGAAGTGGACAACCAGGACCTCAATCTTGTCCTTCCCTGACTTGACTGTCTCCCAGCCGGCCATGTAGGTGCCGTTGCTCCTGGTGGCGACTGGGGCACCAGCCAGCGTCAAGGTGGACACATCCAGCTCGGATGGATCCAAACACCCCGCATCCGCGTCGTACATCGAGACCGCAATTGTTGCCATCGCGCTGTACATGGTGGCAGCGCGGAGGTTGATCGCGTTGGGATAGCTGTTCGGCTTGATGTCAATGCAGACGGTGAGTACCTCTGGGGGACAAGGGTAGGACGCCGGGTCGACGTAGGTGCCCGTTGCCGCCTCCAACCAGTCAGCGGCGACGTACACGTCGATCATCATTTCCGGGTGGAATAGCCCATCCGGGGCTGAAACGGGAATCCCTTTAGACACCAGGTATTCGATCTCTGTGTATGCCCAATACTCCGGCTGAACATCGGGGAACGTCGGCTCCGCTGGCGGGACGTAAGACTCGAGATCCCCGTCTGTGAGGTCGATGACCCGCGCTGTGTATACGGCCATCTGGTCGCGGGTCACGTTCAGCGTTGGATAGAACAGACCGCCAGCAAACCCGTGCATTACGCCAAGCCAGGTCACATACTCTATCTCGGCGCGTACGCAGTGGTCCCAGGGCACATCGGGAAAAGTTGGTATGGCGGGCGGCTCAAAGGACTCGAAGTCAATCGGGATAGCTGCCGGCGCCACACACGATGGCACCGCCTCGGGGTCCACGTAGGTCCCCGTTGCCGCCTCCAGCCAGTCAGCCGCTCCATAAGCATCCATCCAGTCTCCGGGGCGGAATGACCCGTCCGGGTATCCGGTCGTGATGCCTTTCTCAACAATGTACTCAATATGAAGGTAGGCCCAGTGATCCATGGGCACGTCCCAGAAGGTGGGAGCAGGTGGAATGTAACTCCCCAAGTCTCCATCTGTCAGGTTGATGACCCGCGCTGTGTAGACGGCCATCTGACCCCGGGAGATCATAAAATCGGGCCGGAACAGGCCGTCTGGATAGCCCGACATTATCCCAAGCGAGACCACATACTCGATCTCGGCGTAGGCGCAGTGGTCCCCGGGAATATCAGGATACGTTGGTACGGCAGGTGGCTCAAAAGATCCAAGACCTCCCACCGAGTGGGCCATCAGATACGCCAGCGTTCCTCGTGTCGGCACCAGGTCCTCATCAACCGCCGAATGGGCAATCAGATACGCCAGCATTCCTCGTGTGGTCGAATCCACTTCCGCAGAACTGGTGTCAGCCGGAGGTAGGCTGACGAGTGCAGCCAGGCACAAAATCAACGGTAGAGATACCTTCAGCGAAATCGGACGACGCATGTTACACCTCCTTAGACCGTCATCGCGCTCTCGCCAGGCGACAGTGTCACATCACGAGCAGTGCTAACACACATCGTGGCTTCGCCTGTTGCTCCCGTGCGAATACGAAGCCTATCTGGCCATCGGATACCCACCTCCCATCGTGCCCCGAAGGTCCGCCCTCGCTTGTGCGACACGCTTCGGGTCAGCATGCTCCGCTCCTTCCCCTCTTCTGGCCTAGCAGATCCGCTTTTGTATATCAAGCCGACATCCTGTGGAACCGCCACAAGTGCCTCTCGCAGCGATAGCAGCACTCCCCGCGCAGCCCCCAGTCAGTGCCCTGTAGCCCGAGGTACCAGTCGCTCGCCCGCCAGCGCCTGGCGACGTGAGCATGAGCCAGGTACGCCTCATGCTATCGGAGATGGCGGAGGGCCCCACTTAGGGAGGCGGCCGCGGCCTGGGCGTCTTCTGCAGCGCTGCGAGCCTCTTCTGCCGTACTCTGGGCCGCCCATGCCGCGTCTCGCGCTTCGTCGGCGGCGTTCTGAGCGGCGGCCGAATTGGCCGCGGCATCCCAGGCGGCGGCCACACGCGCACGGCGCACCTCACGTCTCAAGGCACCGAGTTGTGAGTGCTGATACCGCGCGCTGAGGCAGGCCGCGACCACAAGGAGTGCGAACAGGATACGGGAAGAGGCACGCACGAATCTACCCAGGCTAGCGAAGAGCGTCTTCATGGCTTACACACCTTGCACGGCACATATCCCTGCTGTATTGCCTCCGACTGACTGATCGAGATGCTGCTGTTAGACAGGTAGCGGCAACCCGAACGGTGATACTTGCTGCCTGTGTTGGTGACATAGACGGCATCTCTTGCCGGTGCTATAATCGCCCCCAGGAGGCGGATGCTTCATTATTGCCATGAGTGAACTGCTCGAAGTCCTGCGCTACCGCGAGATACTCTGGAATCTCGTCCGGCGCAACCTCAAGGTCCGCTATAAGAACTCCGTCCTCGGATTCGCCTGGTCGCTGCTCAACCCCCTCATGCAGATCGGGGTCTGGTACTTCGTCTTCAATATCCTGTTCGGGAGGGACGAGCCGAACTTCATGGCGTTCCTCGTGACGGGGTTCCTGCCCTGGCTCTTCTTCTCCCAGACCATCATGGACAGCACCGCCGCCGTCACCCAGGAGATGCCTCTCATCAAGAAGGCCTACTTCCCCCGCACCATTCTCCCGGTCTCGGTGCTCTTGTCCAATCTCATCCATCTCGGCTTTGCCTTCATCGTCCTGCTCGCGCTCTTCGCGCTCTGGGGTGTGGACCTCAACATCCACTACCTGTGGGTGATCCCCTCGACGATATTGGTCGCCCTCTTCGCCTACGGTATCTGCGCCATGCTCGCCGCCTGGAGCGTCTTCTACGCCGACGTCAAGTTCATCGTCAGCAACCTTCTCGGGCTCTGGTTCTTCCTCACCCCGGTCCTTTACCCCCTGAAGCTCGTGCTCAACAAGACGTTCGAGTCGCCCGACAACTGGGTGGAGTTCTTCCTTCAGAGCCACCTACCCCTGTTGAAGAAGCTCTACGTCATCGACCCGCTGACCATCGCAGTGGAGGGATACCGCAGCGCCCTCCTCCACGGCGGGGAGAACTTCATCCGGGTGACTGCCGCCGCCAACGCCACGCCTGCGGACCAGGCGGCGGCGCTCGCGCTGCAGACCTCGCTGCGCGCGCAGTACCCGACGCTTCCCTACATCATCGGCGCGGCGGTCATCGCCGTGGCCACGGCCGTCATCGGGCAAATCATCTTCCGCCGCAAGGCCGACGCCTTCGCGGAGCAAGGCTGAGGGCCGACAGTGAGCGCCATCGAAGTCCGCGATGTCTGGAAGAAATACCGCCGCCCCCACGTCAAGACGACGAGCGTGAAGGAGGCGGCGCTCGCCATTTTGCGCGGGCAGCAGGGATACGACGAGTTCTGGGCGCTCCAGGGCGTTTCGTTCGAGGTGCAGCAGGGCGAGGCGATAGGGCTCATCGGGCCGAACGGGTCCGGCAAGAGCACCATGCTCGGTATGCTCGCCCGGGTCCTCAAGCCGACCCGCGGAACCATGAGCGTCAGGGGCCGCGTCTGCCCCCTGCTGGAGCTCGGGACCGGCTTCCACCCGGAACTCTCCGGGAGAGAGAACGTCTTCCTCAACAGCAGCTTGCTCGGGCTCACCCGCCGGGAGACGCACCAGCGCTACGACTCTATCGTGGACTTCGCCGAGCTGGGCGAGTTCATGGACTCCCCCGTGAAGACCTACTCCACCGGAATGGTCATCCGGCTCGGCTTCTCCGTCGCCGTGCACATGGACCCCGACGTCCTGCTCATCGACGAGGTCCTGGGCGTCGGAGACGAGCACTTCCAGCACAAGTCCTTCGGCCGGCTGCTCGAGTTCAAGGAAGAGGGCCGGACGATGTTCGTCGTCTCCCACAACCTCCAGTCGGTGGGCATTCTCTGCGAGCGCGCCATCTGGCTGGATCGGGGACGGATGGTCAAAGACGAGGGCTCCGACGAGGTCATCACCAAGTACAAGGCCGCGGTCGAGGCATGGGAGCGCTCCCTGGCGGAGGCGAAGACCCGCGATGCGCCTGCTAGCTGAGGCGGTCAGGGCGGCGGGCAACGTCCTCCTGACGCCGACGACGCTCAGCCAATCGATCGTCCCGGGTTCGTGCCGGCGGGCACTTCTGGTGGGCTCTCGGCGCGAAGCCGTCGCCGATGCGGCCGCCGCCGACCTGCGGTCTGCGGCCCCCGATCTTTCCATCGATGTCGCCGGCCGAGACGTGAAGGCCTCGGGGCTGTGGTCGCTTCGCCGCCGGAAGTACGATCTCGTCTGCCTGCTGCTCACCGGCGAGGGCCTCGGGAGAGAGAAGGCACTCGGCCTGCTGGCGGGCGCGCCGACCATCCTCGCCCGGGGCGCGAATCGCACGTGGTATCGGGTCCACATTCCCCCCCTCCGCCTCGGCAGCCTTCAATGGTGGGCCCGCCTCACCCTGTCTCTGCTCCTCGCTATAGTCTGCCTCCGAACGGTAATCCTGCTCCGAGCGGGGGACGCGCTGCGGCGGCTCCTGCCCATCTCGCCACCGGCTCGCAACCCCGGCCCCCCCGCCGGACGGCGGGTGACGTTCATCGTCCCCACCTTCAATCAGCGGCATATGATGGACTTCTGCCTGCCGCCGCTCCTCGCCGAAGCCGGAGCGGAGCACAGCGTCATGGTCGTGGACGACGCCAGCGCGGACGACACCGCCGACTACGTTCGCCGGCACTACCCGCAGGTGCGCCTCATCCGCCTCCCCCGGAACCAGGGCTTTGGCGGCGCCGTCCGGTCGGGAATCGCCGCCTCCGACACGCCCCTCTTCGCCCTCATCAACACCGATGTCGAGGTGCGCCCCGGCTATCTCGCCGCCATCCTCCCCCACTTCGACCGTCCCGACACCTTCGCCGTCTGCTCGCGCATCGATCTCCCGAACGGCTCCCGGATGGAGACCGGCAACGTCGCCCCCGCCTGGTCCGGCGTGCTCGAGCCATACCACCTGCCGCCCACCCGGAGCGGCCCCATTCTCTACGCCGGGGGCGCCTCCTCCGTCTACGACCGCGCCAAGTACGAGGCCCTCGGCCGCTTCGAGAAGATCTACCGCCCCCTATACTTCGAGGACATCGATCTCGGCTACCGGGCGTGGCGGCGCGGCTGGAACTCGCTCTTCGAGCCCCAGGCCTCCGTCTTCCACCAGCGCCGCGCCTGGATCGGCACCCGCTTCGGCGACGCCTACGCCAACGAGACCTTCCTCAGAAACGGCCTCTTCTTCGTCTGGAAGAACGTGCGGGATGGGGGCATGCTCGCCCAGCACGCCGCCTATGTCTGCGCGCGGCTCTTTAGAGAGATCCTCAGCGGCGAGGGGACGATGGCGCGCGCCGTCTTGCGCGCCCTGCCCTTCTGCCCATCGGTCTTGCTGAAGCGATGGCAGCAGTACCGGCGCGGCGACCTGACGGATCGAGAGATCATGGAGATGGCGCGCCCGCCCTCGGCCGGCGAGTCCCCGGAGGCCGGCGCCCCGTGAAAGTCCTCTTCGTCAGCCCCTTCCTCCCCTACCCTCCCGTGGCCGGCGGCCACCGGCAGATCTGGACCTGGCTGACGCGGCTCGCTGCCGCGCACGAGGTCGCCTTCGTAGGGTTCCGCGAGCGAGAAACCGAGGCCCCGAACGAGGCCGAAGTGTCCCGCCATTGCGTGGAGACGCGCATCAGGCTCCGCAAGCCGACCCCCCACGCCCACAGCTCCTTCGCCCAGCTTGCCCGCTGGGTGACCGAGTTCACCTCGGAGGAGCTGGCCCAAGACATCGCCGACGTGAGCCGCTCCTTCCGCCCCGATGTCGTCCAGTTCCTCCACTCGAACATGGCCCAATACCGGCGCTGCGCCGACGGAGCCGCCGCCGTCGTCACCGCGCTCGACATCGCCTTCGTCGCCCATCGCCGGCGAATCGCCATGACCCACGGCCTGGAGCGGCTCCAGGCCAGGCTGGAATGGCTCCGCATGCTGCGACACGAAACCGCCATGTTCGCCCGAGCCGACGGCGTGATCGCCGTCTCCGAGCGGGACGCGGATGTCATCCGGTCCGTCGCCCGGCACGACCGCGTCACCGCCGTCCCCCCGGGCGTGGACAAGGCCCAGCTCGCCCCGCGGGAGCGGCGTCCCGAGGCCGGCCGCGTCCTCTACGTCGGGCACATGGAGCACTACCCCAATCTCGATGGGCTGCTCTATCTCTACCGCGACGTGTGGCCCCACGTGCGCCATGCGCATCCCAATGTGAAGCTGATCGTCGCCGGAGGCGGCACGCGGGAGGAGCTCCACCGCGCCGCGCCCGATACCCTCGCCCGCATGGAGCGCGATGCCACCGTCGAGATCGCCGGCTTCATCCCCGATCTGGAGGCCGAGATGGACCGCTCGACCGCCATGGCCGCCCCCCTCCGGCTCGGGTCCGGCGTCCGCAACAAGGTGATCGAAGCGATGGCCGCCGGCCTGCCTGTCATCACGACTCGGCTCGGGGCTGAGGGGCTCGCCGTCGAAAGCGGCCGCCAGCTCCTCATCGCCGACGAGCCCGCGCCCTTCGCCCGCCAGTTGGTCCACCTTCTCAAGGACCCGCATCTCCAGGAGCGTCTGTCGAAGGCCGGGTGGGAGGTCGTCGCCCGCGACCACGACAACGACCGCGTCGTCGCCCTCCTCGAGAAGGCGCTGCTGCGCGCCATGGGGGAGCGGGCATGAATGCTCTGGCGCGATACGCCGCCGGCTATGTGCTCGACTTCTTCCGCCAGCGCGTCGACGCCGACGACTTCAGCGGAGAGACGGTTCACCGCGTCCTCACCGGCCCCGGCCTCGACGACGCCAGCCTATCCGCGCTGAGACGTATCTTCCCCGCGGCCGAGTTCCGCAGCTTCGGCCCTCACACCGGCCTCTGGCCGCTGCGCCGCCTCCGCGCCGACGCCGTCTGCATCGCCATGGCCGGCGGCCCGCTGCGAGGTCGCTTGGTCGCTTTGCTCAGCGGCGCGAAGCACACGCTCCTCATGCCATCACCCGACTACATCTACCGCCTCGGCCTGAGGCGCCGCCCGGCCGCCCTCCTCTGGGCCCTGATCGACCGCTTCCTCCTCGCCCCCATCGCGCTCCTGTGGCTCGGCCTGGTGGGAGGCGCCATGTATGCCACCAGGCAGGTCCGCCGCGCCGCCGCGGCCGAGCGCGGCCGCGCCCCCTGGCGCCCCCGCCGCCTTCTCCTCCTCCGTCTCATGCCGACCACCACGTTCGTCGCTCTCCTCCGCCGTCTCCGAGCCCTCTTCCCCGAGGTTCATCTGACGGCACTCCTCGCCTCCGACGCAGACCGCGAGACCGTCCGCGCCGCCGCCGACGACGTCATCACCCCCCGCAGCGGCGGCCTCTTCGCCATCATTCGGCGGCTCCGAACCGCCCGGTTCGATACCGTCATCCTCGCCGGAGGCGCCGACTACGGCCTCCGTCCGAGCTACGTCAAAGCCGCCCTCCTCGCCCGCCTCACGCCCGGCGCCGACCGCCGCCAGTGGGAGCTGGGCGACGCCCTCCCCGGAGCCCCCCTCGGTCGAGCCCTCCGGCGCGCGCTCGCCGCGCCTCGCACCGATGCGAGCCGCAACCCTGGCTTAGTAAGTCGCATTAGACTCCGCCGTTCGTACGCGCGCGAGCCCACCCGCGGCCCCGCCATCGCCCAGATCGGCCTCACCAAGGCCTGCAACTATCACTGCCTCTTCTGCCCCTTCCACAGCCCCGCCGCCGAGAAGGACCACCGCGACGCCGAGCTCCCGCGGCTCTCTCCCGAGGTGTTCGCCCGCCTCCTGCGCGACCTCCGCACGATGGGCACCCGCGCCGTCGACATCTGCGGCGACGGCGAGCCCCTCATGCACCGCCGCGCCCTCGACATGATCGCGCTCGCCCGCGACCTCGGCTTCGACGTCACCCTCGCCACCAACGCCGCCCTCCTCACCGAGGCCCCCGCCCGCCGGCTCGTCGACCTCGGCGTCCGCCGCATGCACGTCAGCTTCAACGCCGCCACCGACGACATCTACGAGCGCCTCCACCCGGGCGCGCCCCCGGGGGCGCGCCGCACGATCATCCAGCGCCTCAGAGGCATGGCGGACTACGCCGAGGCCCAGTGCCTCCGCCCTATCGACGTCGAGTTCTCCGCCGTCCTCAACCGGATCAACATGCACCAGATCCCCCAGATGGTCGAGGTTGCCCGCGAGGCCCGCGCCCGCTGGTTCATGCTCATCCTCATGGGCCCCGTCGAAGGCGCGGCCGACCTCCTCCCCCGCCCCGAGGACTGGATCCTCATCCAATCCGATATCGACCGAGCCGCCGCACGCGCCCGCAAGTGGGGGATCGAGACAAACCTCGACGCCATCCGCCCCGGCGCCACCGCCGCCGGCACCCGCTCCGTCTACGAGTCCATCCCCTGCTACATCGGCCACGAGTATGCCCTCATCACCGCCGACGGCAGCGTCATGTTCTGCTGCCAGTGCACCCGCCCGCTCGGCAATCTCAACGCACACAGCTTCCGACAGATATGGTACTCTGAAGCCTACCGCCAGGCGCGAACACAAGCGAGGCA
>Ga0180437_10006958_pt1 | contig 14911 bp, 10 predicted proteins | sample SS_ome_4_FD_132410 | JGI IMG/M metagenome (GOLD analysis project Ga0180437, IMG submission 132410) | Hypersaline lake sediment archaeal communities from the Salton Sea, California, USA - SS_3_D_1 metaG | ecosystem: Environmental > Aquatic > Non-marine Saline and Alkaline > Hypersaline >...
CGTCGGTTCCGCCAGATATCATGCCAAATACTCCTGAGTCGAGATTTCCCGTGTAGCTTCCAGCCATCGCCTACCCACGATTTTATCACGATCCGCAAAACCAACAAACTCTTCTGCTCGACGTAGGGGACAAGCGTCAAGACCTTATTCGACTAGAATTCCCTCGGCCACAGAATCTCACTGTCGAGGATATGGCATCAGAACTCTCCCCAGAAGGCGTAGCGATCACATCGACCTGGGGCAGTTTCAGGCAACGTACGGTCGAGACGAGACGTGTCGAAAAGGGACCGATTTTGGAATGCGACTCGGGGCGACCGTAATTCCATCGCTACCGGGGGGTATGGTAGTTTCGTGAAGCCGTCGTGCCCGAGCTTCTCCGGTGCACCGAATCGCTGCATCGGTTCATCGCGACACGCACAGAACGGAGGCATTGGAACTGCTCGATGAACTTCGGTCCGATACGACTGAAAACAAGCAACTGTCGTTGCTCCGAAGGGCAATTGCGCTTAGCCAAGACGCCGTGGCCGACGACTATGATACCGCCGACATGCTTGCGTGGGTGGCAACTGTCCTTGTCGAGAAGGTGCATGATCCCCAGCTTCGGAAGGATGTTGAAAACAATCGAACGGAGGTGAGGGACAAGGTGTTCCGGGCCGTACTGGCAAGGAATACAGCAGCCACAGCGGGTGTCACACCCGACCCCGTGTCTGTCACTCCAAGGGTCCCCTACCCCGCACTGCTCCCTGGAAAACCAATTTGCGATGCCAATAGCAGGATCGCCATGGGAGGGGGCTGGAAGGCGCAGACCCCAGAGGCAACTGTTGGGCGATACGCCCAGCTGCTAATACTCGACAAGGCATCAAAGACAGTAGATGAGTGGAAGTATGCCATCCGTTCAAAAGGAAAGTTCCGACTTGACGTGTATATCCCGGGGGGCTTAGCACGTTGGGATGGCACAGATATTCTTTTGGGGCAACAATCCTACGAAGTGCTGGATCGGAATTTCAAGGTCGTCTTCAGTTACCCCGACCGCGATGATATCGGCAAACAACGGGAGGAATCCGATCTGCTCGACAAATGGCAACCCGCACGATATATGTTGGGCATCGCTCCATAGCAGAAGGCCCCACTCGCATCTTCGATTGGCGTGTTTGTGTGCGACACTACAGGTTCCTACCGAGGATAAGAAATGAGCAGGCGGACAAGACAACACAGACAAGTGGCGGCGATGCTTGGCATCAATGCCGCTGGGCCACCTGTCGAAGGACGTGTGGCCCACGAGCGCTACTCGCGCGGCACACAGGACCGCGTAGTCCCAGGGGAAACCAGAGGGAGAATCCTGATTGCCTCCGGATTCGCTGTATCGCTTGTAGCGCACTTCTTTTTCGTCGGCGTAGAACACGGACTCGAAATGGCAAGCCTGCTTTTCCCCAACACACTGACGATTGATGTGCTGTGCTGCTTATGGGCCCGAGCGCGCCAGGACGAGGAGAGGGCGCCAATACTCATGCTTGTTTTCTCAGGGGTCCTTCCCGGCATCCTGTTCTTTTCGGGGTGGCAACAAATCGAGGACGCCAGATACGCTGCTGCGCGAAGAGCCCGTTTCGCACCGCAGCCAGACGGGTTGACGGTCGGAGTTGTCGGGGAGAGACCCACAACGGACGAATCCGATATCGCGTCTCCGATGCGAAACAACTCCTGCCGCTATCCGGCGGTGGTGATCCGACAGAGCGCCAGGCACCTGAAAAGGCAGCGAAGTGCCATGGGGGCGACCCACGCGCTCTGCGCACAGCTTAGACGCGGGCATTTCTGCCCCATATTGGGGGCAAGTCGAAGGCCTGAGGGGCAGTCGCCTGGCCCACCAGTTAGAGTGCGACCTCGAACGGCAGCCCGACGAAGAGCAGGGCGATGAAAGGAATGATTCGTTTCATGAGATCAACTCCTGGAGGGTGTTCGGTTGCATGCCGCCGTACGAGCCTGTCTGCTCGTCGATGCGACCACGCACCGGACAAGCAGCGCGCAACGAAAATACATCACTTCACATCGAAACAGTAGAGGTGTGTGTCGTAACGTAGGTAGAGCCGTCCGCCGACGACGACCGGATGGGCCCAGCTTGGGCCCTTGCCCTCGACTTGTACTTTGCCGCTTAGCTCTAGGCCGTCGGCCGAACAGTTGGCCAGTGCAGCCTGCCCGCCACTCTCGCTGAACAGGTACAGCATGTCGTCGGCGAAGCAGAGTGAACCTTTACCCACCGCCCTCTCGTTCCATTGCCGCTGACCGGTCTTCAAATCCAGGCAGGCCCATCCGCCGCTGTGGTTGCCGTAGATGTATCCTTTGTGGATCACATATCCGCCGTGATGGCAAACCAACTCCTTGGTGGTCCAGGCGACGTCGACCGCGACTGAATCGTTCACTTCCTTCAGCTTCAGACAGACGCCGCCTCTGCCGTAGCCGTTCGACCAGAAAACATACCCGTCGGCGTAGGCCGGGGTCGGGCAATTGGCCGTGTTGTTCGCCGACCAGTCGTTCGACCAAAGCATCTTTCCGTTATCCGCATCGACGGCAAAGATCCCCTCGCGAGTTCCCGTCACGATCATCGTGTGGCCATGGAAGGTGACGACAATGCACGAGCCGTATTCCGGTCCGGCGTCGAAACCGGTGCTCTCCCAGACGGTCTCGCCGTTGGTCTTGTCCAAGGCAACGATACAACTCTTACCGCCCGGTTTGAAGATGGCCATGTTCTTGTAGATCAGCACCGACTCGGCATAGCCCCATCCACCCGGCTTGCCGCCAAAGTCCCTGGCTTCGCGGGTCCATTTTTCCTCACCATTGGCGGCGTTATAGCAGCCGATCAATCCATGACCGCCGAGCAGGTAGAGGTTTCCGTTGTCGATCACAGGCGTAGCTCGCGATCCGTTGGGGCCGCCACGCGCTCGGCCGTGCTCCGTCTGCCAGAGCGATTGCTCTTCCACGTCGAACGCGGAAATCACCAGCTTGTCGTCTTTGTCGCCGGTGATATAGACTTTGCCCCCAACAACGGCAACGCTGGAGAAACCCGCGCCGATATCGTCCGCCTGCCAAAGCAGCTTCGGCCCTTCGTCGGGCCACTGCTTCAGCAGTCCTTTGTCCAGCGACTTCCCGTCACGATTCGGTCCCAGCCAACCGGGCCATTCAGGTCCGGCCGCCGATGCCAATGATGCCATGATGGTCGAAATACAAAGCCAAGAGACAGTCCGCGTCACTGTTACTACTCCTTTCGATTACGTGAATGCGAGCCTACATTGACGGGCATTGTAACACAACGTGCCGGAAGTGACTATTGGGTGAAGGCACAACGTAGGGGAGTTTCAGTACAGTGGTATCGCGAGACACGTCGGAGAAGATCGAGTTGGACACGCGGGCTTCCGAAATGCGGCTTCTCGGAGAACCTGGGATTCTGAGATCTAGTTGCCGGTGGCTCGATACAGGAAGGGTCGGCGGAACATACCACCGAAGTGGTGTTCGCAGTTGCAGCGCAGGGCCAGCGTGTTCCTGCCTTCCTTCAGCTTGCCGCTGAGGTCCACGTCCCACTGGAAACGGTAGTCGTTCAGCCAATACATCTTGCGCTGTTCGCGGTAGCCGACCTGCTGGCCGTTTACGTAGAGCCAGCACTCGTTGAACAGGCCGGGAAAGCAAATCTTGACGGCGCCGCGCGCCTCGCCAGCCGTGAGTTCTACGTCGGTGCGGTACCACAGCTCGCCCGTGAAGCTCTGCCCGTCGGGCGCGCGGACGCCTTGGGCCTGGGCGTAGAGGTCCGAGCGCAGCATCTCCCACCGATCGACCGGATAGTCCTTGAGGCCTTCCAGGTCGTACTCGTCCTTATGGGCGTCCCAGTATTCGAGGTCGACCGGCTTGGTATGACAACCTTCCTCAACACCTTTGCGCTGGGGATCGCGGCGAAAGGCCCAATCGACCGGCAGCTTCGCGACGAGCGTACCCTGGGTGCCGTCGATCCGTGGGAGCAGCTCTCGATACTGCCGCACTTCGCCCGGCCACCAGGCATATCCACGATGTTCGACCTTGTAGTTTCGATACGTGGTAAAGATGCCGCTGGTGTCGGTCAACTGTTCGCGGACGGCCAGCGCCCGCTCGCCGTAGGAGACGGCCTTTGCGTAGTCACACTCGGTTGCGGCCACACGTACCATCGACATGTAGCCGGCCGTGATTTCGTGGCTGTAGCGAGTGAATCTCATGCGATCGACGTAGAGCTTCTCATTGCGTGTCAGTGCCCTGGCTCGCACGTTGATGCCGCCGATGATCTTCTCGGCCTCGTGCAACTTCTCCTTGAGCACGGCCATCACCTCGGGTGTGTAGACGGCCGGGGCGACGAAGTGTTCGTGTTCGGTGCAGATTGTCTCTTTCCACGCGTCGTAGATTGTCGACCAATAGACTCGCATCGGCTCGGCAGCGGGTCCGTAGAACGCCGGGTAGAAGTCATCCAGTAGGGCGTCTACATCTTCGTCCGGGTTCCAGAGCAGTCGAGCGCGGATGTGGAGGTTGAGAAAGGTGGTCGCGATGGCATTGCGGCTTTCGGTATTCACGCCCAGGATGCCGGCCCGGCGGTAGTGTTGCACGTCCTGCTCGAACGCCTGGTGCGAGGGGTTGGGGATGTCGCGCCACACGAGCATGCCCTGGTCGTAGTCGTAGATGCACAAGCGGCCCTGCATCACCTTGGCCCACTTGTACATCATGTCGCGATATTCCTGTCGCGGCGGCGAGCGAGCGTCGTTCATGCCGTGGATCGGGTCGATGTCGATGGGTGCCAACTCGCAATAGAGCGACCTTTCGGCAGTCATTTTGCGGACAGGTGGGATCGTCATGTTGGCGTAGGCCAGAAAGCCGATTTTGCCTTTGCTCGCTGGGTGCTTCTTCTGGAGAATCTGCGCCACGTTATTGTATAACTCGAGCATCGGATCGGTTACCGACCAGCGCAGGAAGTACTTGTCCCACTGTAGCTTCATCAGCTCCCGGTCCTTCGGGTGGTCAGAGTTGTACGAACCGTCTTCCATTCCCAACGAGAAGGACTTGCCCTGGGCATACAGTTCCTCGACCTGCTCGGCCACGTGTTTGGCGGTCTCCGGGGCGGTAATGGGGAAGCTGAACGTGCCCTTGCCGAGGCCCTTCGTATACTTGCCAAGCGCATGGCCTGTGGGCGGCATCGCGCTGCGGCCGGTCATCATGTTGCGCATCCGGAACTCCTCGGCGCCCGTGTTGTCACCCACCCACGAAATCCAGTAGGAGCGGATCTCAAAGGGCGACGAATAGGCGTAGTCCAAGTCGCCCACCTTCAGGTCACGCTCCTCGGGGATGCACTCGCCAAACTCGGTGGGCGTGTACCAGCGGCAGCCCCATAGCCGAAGCAGTTCGGCGACGGCGAAGTAGTGGCCCAGGTCGTTGTTGCCGGCTAAGTAGACGCGGTTGCCCTCGCGGCGGAGCACGATGCCCTCGCTCTGCAGATGCGGATTCTTCTTCACTACGGCCCTGAGTGCGTCGCGAAGCTTTGAATCGGCCGCAAGGGACTCCTGGCCCAGGACCAGAAGCGGCGACTTACCGCGCATTGCGGTGTCGATTGCCGGTCGTGTGTCGGCTATCGCCGGCTCGGCGCCACACATCAGGCGGATGTACTTGGCCAGGTCATCGGCCGCGCGCCGCTCGCGAGCTTTGGCGGTGGGCGAGACCACTACGACGGCCTGGGTCCGTCCGTCTGTCGCAATCGTCAACTCATCACCGCTCGGCTGCCCGGCCGTTGCCGCGATGCACACACTCATGTCGGCCACAAACAGGGCGACCACGCAAGTCAGGCAGACCAAGCAGTTTTTCATCTTCCCGTCTTTCTGATCACATTGGCGTGATACATTCCAGGTCCACATCGTCGACGATAAACTCTGCTACCACGAGACAAGTGGCCGGTCTCCGGCTTTGCCACATGCCTCATTGTAGTAACTCCCCTCCTTGTTTGGAAATACCTTGGGAATTCGGTGCATCCGACAAACCGTGGTACGATGGCTTCGCGGAACTACTCCCCGGCTTTCGACTTTCCGTTAAACTCAGCGGTGTTGTCAACCGAAGCAGTTTCCGCGACCGCAAAGCGACGCCGAGCAGCGCGATCAGGCCGAGCATAGAAAGAACTCCGCTGAAGAATCGGTCACTTGATTTGCATGGCTTCAGTAAGAACATAAACGGAATCGAGCGGCGGAGTCTCGATCGAGCTGACAGGTCTATTGAATCCAGCCCCCGTCCATCTACGGCTTGAAGCTCGGCCTCACTGAGCGACAACCGCGACTACTCGGCGTCTTCCTGGGCGGCCGCTAGCCCGGTGACGGAGACGAAAAATGCTGTTAAGATGAGCGTACGCAAAGACCAGTTCACGGAGCGGGACGTCCGCCCGAATCATAAACGAGCGTGAGGGGACCGATGGACAGTGGACTCAAAGGAAAGAGCGTTCTCGTGACCGGCGCATCCGGTGGCATTGGTGCCGCGACCGCGTTGGCATTTGCGGAAGAGGGCGCACACGTCGTGCTTCACTACCATCGGAATCGTGACGTGGCCGAAGCGCTCGCGGCGCGGATCGGCGATACGAGCATCACAGTCCAGGCCGATGTCGCCAACGAACAGGCCGTGGACACGATGTACGCCGAGGCGCTCGAGAAAGTGCCCCGCCTCGACGCGGTCGTCGTCAACGCCGGGATCTGGATCGCCGATGAAGTACCTCTCCACGAGATGACGCTCGCGCAATGGCGGCGAACGTTGGACACGGATCTCACCGGAGCCTTTCTCACCTGTCGCGGCTTTCTCCGACATCTCGCGAGCGATCCGCGCGAAGACGCATCGATCGTGCTCGTCGCCTCGACCGCGGCCCTCTTCGGCGAGGAGAACCATGCAGACTATGCGGCTGCGAAGGCCGCCATGGCCTATGGGATGACGCGGAGTTTGAAGAACGAGATTGTGCGGATCGCGCCCTTGGGGCGCGTCAATTGTGTTTGTCCAGGATGGGTCGATACGCCCATGGCAATGTCGTCGATGCAGGATCCGACGGCGATCCCCCGGGTAACGGCTACGATGGCACTTCAGAAAATCGCCGAGCCCGAGGATGTCGCGCGCGCGGTCGTGTTTCTCACCTCGTCGACGCTAGCGGGTCACTTGAGCGGCAGCATACTCCCCATCGCCGGTGGGATGGAAGGTCGGTGGTGCCATTCGGCGCCCCCACCTCAGTAGTTCTCACGTCATCAAGAACTTCAGCGGCCACATCGACCTGTAGCAACGCCTACGGTTACAGCATTTCCAGAGGATTCCAGTCCGAAGAACTCATCTCGGTTTCAAAGGCCCGGAATCTCGTGAAAATGGACACCGATCCCAGTCGCCCCCAGTTGACCGATTTCGGCGGATCGCGAGGAGTGCCCCACCGCCAAGTCCCCGAGGTCATTAGACTGAATTTCATCCCGGCAGACCGACCGAATCCCGACCTCCAGGTCCAGACGTCGCTGCCCGAGCCCAGATTGAGGCGATAAGACAAGCCGGGGACACGAATCTCTTCTCGTTGAATCCACCCACTGGTAGGGATAGCGCAATCTGCGTAGGTGGCAGTCACCCAAGCAAGTCAGGGCCCGTCCTGAAAACGGTTCCATATTCCAAACAAGACTGACGGAGAGGAGAGGCAACACCACACGGGGTACGCCGGTCCAAGGGACCCATCTCACATATCAAAACCCCGAGAAGTCGTCAGCCGGTATGCGTCCGCCCTGTCCGTGGGGTTGCACCGGGGGTATGAGCCACGAAGGGGCTATTTGCAGCAGACGCAGCGACGGGCTCGGCGGCGGCGGGCGACTCTAGCCCAGGACTCTTCAAGCCGATGGGTGAGGATCGCCTTGGTCGTTTATCGGACACACCCCCTCTGGCAGGGCATTTCCTCGGCGACTACGATGTTGGCAACGTGCCTTCCAGGACATTGGCGAGCCTCGGCATCGTAGAGCGTCCAACGGCAGGAAAATGAATCCCGGAAGACGTGGCCAGCCAGAAGAGCTGCCCTAGCCGACACCCCATACCCGATCAGGCGGCTTTGGCCAAGTCCGCGGCCGTGAACTTGATCGAATGTCCCGCATGAACACAAATAGAAGGTATTCTGAGGCGTCCGCCGGGGCGCATAGCGGGTGATTTTGTACGCTCACGGCGCGAAATCGTTGCGGCATCCCAGCCAGATAGTGGAGCACGAGCCTCATCTATGGTACAGTCGGAAGCAATGTAGGGATGAAATTGCTGTCAGTTGCCAGTCTCAATAAAGAACTAGCAATTCAAGGAGTTATATGATGAAACGCAGAACATTCATGACCGCCGCGGCGGTGAGCGCGGCTACGATGGGGACCGCCGCCACGGCGGTAACGGCCAGGGCAACGGGGAAGTTCAAACTGCGCTATGGCCCAAGAATCAATGCCTTTCCGGCCCATGTGGGCAACGATCCGATCGACAACATCAAGTTCGCTGCCGATCAGGGTTTTCGCGGCATGTTCGACAATGGCCTGGGGGGGAAACCGGTCGATCTGCAGGTGAAGATCGCCAAAGAGATCGAGAAACAGGGCATGAAACTCGGCCCCTTCGTCATGGGCGGCAACGACCGCGATCATCCCATGGTCCTGGGCGGCAAAGAAGCACGCGACGCCATCATCGCCGGAACGAAAGCGGCTGTCGAGATCGCCAAACGCGTCAACTGCGACCGGGCCCTGCTGGTGCCGGGCAAGTACGACCTGCGCCTGCACATGGACTACCAAACCGCCAACGTGATTGACACCCTGCGCTTCGCGGCCGAGGTGGCCGAGCCCGCGGGTTTGGTGATCGTGCTCGAGCCGCTCAACTGGTATGCGAACCACCCCGGCCTGTTCCTTCACGAAATCCCCCAGGCGTATATGATCTGCCGCGCTGTGAACAGCCCATCGGTCAAGATCGTCAACGACCTCTATCACCAGCAGATCTCCGAGGGCAATCTGATTCCGAATATTGACAGAGCGTGGGATGAGATTGGCTCGTTCCACATCGGCGATAATCCGGGCAGAAAAGAACCGGGCTCGGGCGAAATCAACTACGTCAACGTCTTCAAGCATATTCACTCAAAGGGCTACGACGGGGTGCTCTGCATGGAGCACGGCATGAGCCTGGGACGCGGCAAAGAGGCGGAACTGGGTTTGATCGAAGCCTACCGCAAAGCGGATGATTTCTGAATTCCTTCGTTCTGGCGGTTTGCTGGAATTCTGTGCGGAATCGGCCTTCACGAGACGATCGGGCAGACGCTGGGCCCGTACCCCGCTGGCGAACTGGCCGGCGGGGTTATTCTTGCGCTCGCCCATCGCCACAAACGGCAACGAAACTCAGCTTCGTGAGGCAACCGTTGTGGGGCACCAATCGAGACAACCAAGAGTAGGGGCCTCGCGAATCCGACCCTGTAACCTCTGCCCCAGGAGTTCACCGCATGTGTCTCAACCGACTTATCCAACCGTGCGGCGTGGCGTTGTTGCTAGCCGCCGCGGCCCACGCCCAGCCGCCTGCCAAGCTGAAGATCTACATCAACACCGATCTGGAGGGTGCTAGCGGCGTCTACAAGTTCGCCCAGAGCCGCGAGCCCGGAACGCCCTTGAATCGTGAGGCTTGCGAATATCTTATGGAGGATATCGCCGCGGTGGTCCGCGGGCTGCGCAATGCGGGAGTGACCGAGATCGTGGTGCTCGACGGGCACGGCTCGGGGGCGGTGGTCCCGCACCTCTTGGCCCCGGGGGCAAAATACATCACGGGCAAGCCCCGCCCCGGACCACTCACCGGCCTGGACGACACCTTCCACGGCGTGATCATGCTGGGATTCCATGCGATGATGGGCACGCCCGATGGAGTCCTCAACCACACACAGTCGTCGAAGACTGAGAATCGCTATTGGTACAACGGCGTTGAATCGGGGGAACTGGCGCAGAGCGCGGCCATCGCCGGCCACTTCGGCGTGCCGACGATCATGGTCACCGGCGACGAAGCGACCTGCCGCGAAGCCCGAAAGTTCTTCGGCGCGGACTGCGTGACCGTGGCGGTCAAGCAGGGGCTCTCGCGCGAGGCAGCCATACTCTATCCGATGGAAGAGACCCGGCAGATGCTCTACGAGGGCGCGAAACGGGCCGTGGCCGCGATCGCCAAGTGCCGTCCCTACAAGCTCAAGTTGCCCATCCAGGCACGAAAGCAGTACCTGCAGTTCGACTCGGCCTCCGACCGGGGCAAGCTCATCACCAAGGAAGGCGAGATTCCCGACGCCCTGCACATCCTGGACCTATAGGGCGCCCGCAGATCCGAAACAGTGGCTGTCCTGACAATGGTTTCAAGGATTGTCGTTGCGTGCCTATAATACCAGATACGAATGGAGACGTGGAAGGCGCGAGATGCACAAAGAAGAGACGCGTCAACAAACCACTCACTCTTGACACACCCCGGGGCGGCTCAACGCGCGAACCGAACCGGACGGTAACCAACAACTGAAACCACACGGAACAAGCAAAAGGGAGCCCACCGGATGTCTACTCGGCAAGGACTACAAGTAATCATAGTCTTCATATGTGGAGCCCGTGTTGTTAGTGCGACGGATCTGCAACAAGAATTCGTCGCTCCGCCACTGAAATATGCCACGCGTCCCCTGTGGTTCTGGAACAATACCGTCGTCACCGAGCAAGGTATCGCGGAACAGATGCAACAAGCCCGGGACAAGTGTGGCTACGGTGGCTTCGGCATCCTGCCCTTTGGCGACGGATTCAAGCCCGAGTATCTTACCGAGGATTACTTCAACGTGTATGGCGCTGCCCTGAAGAAAGCCAAAGAGTTGGGCATGACCTTGTGCATCTACGACGAGTACGGTTTTCCAAGCGGGAGTGCCGGCGCCATACACGGCGATGGTGTACGGCGTTTCGCCAATAAGTATCCCACGCATACGATCAAGAGACTCGACAAGCACGAGCAGGACGTGACGGGACCTGGCATCTACTCAAGTGAGATTCCAAGTGGTCACCTGATGAGTATTGTGGCCATGGAAATGGGACGCAAGAAGCGGGTTAACTTGACCCCGATGGCTAAAGACGGCAAAGTCACTTGGCCTATCCCCGAGGGAAAATGGAAGATCATGATTTTCGTCTGTGTCGAAGACGGCGATCCCAACGTGGATTACCTTGATCCGCAAGCCGTGGCGCGTTTTGTCGACATGACTCACCAGCAGTACTACAACCGCTTCAAGGAGTATTTCGGCAACACCATTGACGGCACGTTTCACGACGAACCGACCATGTACCGAGCCAAGGGCCGCATGTGGACCGGCAGGTTCAACGAGAAGTTCAAGGCGAAGCACGGTTTTGACCCGGCACCCTACTATCCCGCGCTGTGGTACGACATCGGCCCAGAGACCCAGGCCGCCAGAAACTACCTCTTCGGCTTCAGGACCGAACTCTACGCCTCCGCTTTCCCAAAGGTCATCCAGGAGTGGTGCGATCAACATGGCATCGCGGCAACGGGCCACCAAGACCAGGAAGAGGTCGTCAATCCGGTCAGCGTGGCCGGGGACCTGATGAAGTGCTTCAAATACCAGGACGTCCCGGGTGTTGACAAGATCGGCGGGGATCGGCCGGCCGAACGATTCTACAAAGTAATCAGTTCCGCGGCGTACAACTGGGACAAGGCCCTGGTCATGTCCGAAACATACGGCGCCATGGGCGACATCAGTTGGGATACCATCTACCATGTGGCCATGGAGCAGTACACCAAGGGCGTCAATCAGTTGATACCGCATGCTGTCTGGTACGACAATCAGAAAGTCACTTTCAAGCCGGAACTCTCATGGCGCCAGGGCAAGTACGCCGAGGGACTACTGCCGTACAACGAGTATATGAGCCGCCTGAATCTGATGCTGCAGAATCAAGGTCGGCACGTGGCTGACATCGCCGTGCTGTACCCGATTGCCACCTTGCAGGCTGGCCACTATCTGGACGGTGAATTGGGACACTACAAGGGCGGCGTAGCGATTCCCGAAGCAGACTATGTAGACGTGGGTGAATTGCTGGCCACACAACTGGGACGCGATTACACGTTCATTCATCCGGAGGTGCTCGATGAAAAGTGTGACATCGAGGGTGATACGCTGAGGCTGAACAACCCTGTCAATTATGAACGGTATAAGGTGATGATCGTTCCGGGGCACAAGACCGTCAACTGGAGCAACCTGAAGAAGATCAAAGCGTTCTATGATAACGGGGGGAAGGTCATTGCGACCGGGACCTTACCGTCCAAGTCGGCCGAATTTGGGCACGATGAAGATGTCGTCAAGACGATCGAAGCGATATTCCCCGGCACGAAGGACGCGGCAAGTGAAAACGGAAGAGGCCTGGCGGTCTTCCTGGAGAGGCCCACCACGAACAGCCTGCGAGACACGCTCGACGGCATGCTCGGCGTCTACGACGTCGAGTTCGAGGTCGGCAAAGAGCTTCGCTACATTCACAAGGTCCAAGATGGAATGCACAGATACTTCTTTGCCAACCTCGGCAAGACGCCGATCAGCACCTGGGTGGAATTGCGAGGATCACTGAGCCCGTCGCTCTGGAATCCTCACACGGGTGAAATCTCGAGACCGGAGTATTCGCGCGAGAAACGGGGCGCGATTGACGTCACCAAGGTCAAGATAGAGTTGCTGCCGATAAGGTCAGTCTTTATTGTCTCTCAATAGGTCACATACACGTCCCGGGCGTCTCGGCAAGACGGTCTATTCGTTGCCGCCTCCAGATAAACACGGATCAAACACGGAATTCAATAACACTGAGTAACGACACGAGGAGAATCCCAATGTTTTGTCGGAACCGATTGCTGTGGCTCGTGGCGGTAGTCTTCCTTCTGGGTGGGCAACGCGTTGGCGCTGACGAGAAGCCCTCGTGGCCGCCGAAGCTGTACGGATTCTGCATGGGACTGCCGGCGGTCCCGAACCCGTCGATCCCGGCGCAGGCCAAGCTGCTGGGCGAACTGGGATTCGACGGCGTCGGCTATCCGCTGTGGTTCGGCGACGCGTTGGACAAGAACCTTCGCTCGCTGGATGAGGCCGGATTGACGCTTCACCTCGTCTATATGACGGTCAATCTCGACCCGCATAAGCCGGCCTTCGACCCGCGTGTGCCGGAGGCGATCGCCAAACTCAAGGGGCGGCCGGTTACCGTTTCAGTTTTGCTCCGCGGCTTCCCACCCGGCGATCCGCGGGGCATGCAACGGGCCGTCAAGGTTCTTCGCGAGCTTGGCGACCTGGCTGCCAAGTCCGGCCTGCGAGTCTCCATTTACCACCACCTCAACGACTGGGCCGAGAGTTTCTTGTATTCCCTTGAAGTGGTGAAGCGTGTTGACCGCCCTAACGTCGGCGTGAACTTCAACCTCTGTCACTGGCTCAAAGTCGACGGCGACAAGGACTATCGGCCTGTCTTGCGAAACAGCGGCGACCGGATCTTCGCAGTCACGATCAACGGGGCCCAACGCGACGCGACGGCTTGGAAGGGAGGATTGATTCAACCACTCGATCGGGGCGACTTCGACAATCGAGAGTTGCTGGGAATTCTTCGGGAGATCGGTTACGATGGCCCCGTTGGACTGATGTGTTACGGGATCCCCGACGACACCCGTGAGCATCTTCAGCGTTCGATGCAAGTGTGGAAATCCTGGCAGGAGCCGTGACTGTGGCCGGGGCTGAAAATCTGCCTCAAGAGGACGAACGCTACGACGCAAGGAGAATATGGATTGACTGCACAGAATCAACCCACTCGGGGCGAGACCACTCGCCGCGGTTTTCTCAAGCGTTCCGCTGCCGGCGCGGCGGCTTTTGCCACCTTGTCGCTGGCCCGGGGAGCCCTCGCCGCCGGTGAAGGGGCCGTCGGTCGAGGGGCGCTCGCTTTCGCCGCCAGCGGGAAGCAGTTCGCGTTCGACACCGGCTGTATGAAGGGCGTCTTGCGACCTCAGGGCAGGCCGATCGGCCTTGCGTCGGTCATCGATGTGGCTACAGGTGCGGCCATCAGCCGCTCGTTCGGTATCTTCTCCCACTACCGGCTGCTGGAGACTGCCAACCGCTACGGGCACGCAGCCTGGGATTGGCCGAGCAAATCGAATCTGTTGGCCGGCGGGGTCATAGAAGCGGTGTGGACGGCCGACCAGGAGCATCCCTTTGACTTGAAGGCCATTTATCGCTGGGCAAAGCCCGACACGCTGGATCTCGTCACCACCGTCACGGCCAGGAAAGACCTGGCACGGTTCGAAGTCTTCCTGGCGTCATACTTCAACGGTTTCGCCGAGTCGTGGGTCTACGCGAAAGGCCCCGCGGAGACGGATGGCAAAGCCGCGTTCGTGGAAGCGAGCCGCGACGAAGGTGTTTGGCAGATGTTTCCTCGCGACGAGCGGGCAATCGAGCTGATCCGCGATGGGCGGTGGAAGCAGCCTCCGAACCCGGTCCAGTGGGTAATCCGCCCGACGCTGATCGGCCCGCTGGCGATGCGGCGCGACCGCCGGACCGGATTGGTTGCGCTGGTGATGGCGCCGCCGGAAGATTGCTTTGCCGTCGCGACGCCTCATAGCGAGGAGGGGCACCGCTCCCTTTATCTGTCGCTCTACGGGCAGGACGTCAAAGCGGGGCAGACGGCGGCCGCTCGTTCGCGCCTGGTAATTCGGCCAGCGGTTTCCTTCGAACGTGCCGAACGCATTTACGAGGAATATCTCAACGAGTGCCAGAAAGGATTCCCAAATGGGTAGAGAAACCAGACGCGCCATCCTCGCTTTCGCCGTCTGCCTGCCGCTAGCTCCGCCGGCCGCACTGCACGCAAGCGACGCCGCGCCAAAGTCCTTGCCC
>Ga0180437_10006959_pt1 | contig 14910 bp, 13 predicted proteins | sample SS_ome_4_FD_132410 | JGI IMG/M metagenome (GOLD analysis project Ga0180437, IMG submission 132410) | Hypersaline lake sediment archaeal communities from the Salton Sea, California, USA - SS_3_D_1 metaG | ecosystem: Environmental > Aquatic > Non-marine Saline and Alkaline > Hypersaline >...
ATGGCCAGGGAAATAGAAGAGAGAATATACAAGGCAGTCTGTGAATCTAATAGGAAACTCACCCCTCGCGAGGTAGAGCTTGCCTGCGTAGAGAAGGGGGGGACTGGCAGGCAAAGGGTCAAGGAGGCCATCAGGGCCTTGGTGGGGCGGGGGGCCCTGGGCTACACCTATGTCTACGGTACCAGTTTCCTAGAGCCCTCCTTTGACAGACCTGTGAGGGTTTCTCATCGGATTGTCATTAAGCCCCCTCATAGGCGGTATGAACCACCACCTGGAGAGGTCGTGATCGATATCGCAGGGGGCGCTGCCTTCGGAAATGGGGCCCATCCAACCACGTGCCTTGCCCTGCAATCCATAGATGTTGTCCTTGGCGACGCTTTTTCCTCAACAAGAAAGAGGCCTTTCACTGGGCTGGATGTTGGGACAGGCACAGGAATATTGGCCATTGCACTGGCAAAACTGGGCGTTGAAAGGGTCCTCGGCCTTGACATCGATCCATGTGCTGTGTCTGAGGCCAGCCACAACGTCTCTTTAAATGGGCTTGCAAAACAGGTCACGGTGGCGAACGCTCCCCTAGGGGAGGTGGCTTCAGGTTTTTCCGTCATTGCGGCTAATTTGGCCTATCCAACCCTTGCGGGTTTCTGTGCCGTGCTATCAGGGAAGTTGGCGGCAGGCGGCATCCTGGTCCTTTCAGGTTTCAAGAAATCTCCATCCAAAAACCTTGCAAGCGCCTATGCAGAACAGGGTCTGAGATTGATTCGAGAAGAGACAGATCGCCAGTGGGTCTGTCTTGTGCTAAGCAAACCAAGAAGGCCCTAAAGCAGGCACAGGATGCGCTGGAAAGGCGTCTACCTCAAGACTCGCCCCTTATCAACAAATTGAAGTAACTGCTAAAAGCGTGTTGGGGTTTCTGAAAAACGGCAGGACACTGTTGGCCCTTTCTATGCAATGGAAGCCTCGGCATGGGGAGATCCGCTTCTCTTCGGCCTCCAATGCCTTCGGCAGCTGAACGGAGATGGCCGGTGGCAATGGCTGTAGGCCTTCGTTCAGCGAATTTCCCCATCCCGCTGTTGCCACATCACGAGGGTACAAGTCTTGACAAACCTATCATCTCTGGGAACGAGAGGTGCGCCTCTTATGAAGCCGCCGGGCGCAAACTTGAGCTTCTACTATAAAAAGAAACTCCCCATGATCCTGCTGAATTCTTCTCCCTGCTGGGGGGCGGAGGGTTTTGTGTCTTTTGATACGAGGACGTCTTTTCTCAAAAAGGGCAAAAAGTCTGACACCTTTGGGATGATGACCCTTACTGCTGGGAAAGCCAATACCGGGTGGGTATGATTTAGTATGACACATTCAGTGTCAAGCTGTGTGCATATCCTTTTGACTTCGTCAATCTCGCTGAGCACGTCTTTGATCTCAATAGGTTCATAGGTGGTCCTGTCTCCTTGTTCGAGAAAGGAGATGTCCTTCATGGAAACGCCGCATCTCATCAACATGTAAAGATCGCTGATGCGGGATCTATGGACCACTGGTCTATCCAACTGGGGACGCGGTGCTCGGAGTGTCTCTCGGCCTTGAACACCTTCCAGAAGGCACCTTCTCAAGCCTTCGGCTGAATGGAAAGATGCACCGGCTATCAGCATTCTGTGTTCCAGACGGTCGGGGCGCAAGTTGTGGTTAATAAATAGGACCCCTATGCTGGGCAGCAGTCCATTAAAAGAAAGGTCTTTGATCATGATAGCAACGTTGCTCTTGTGGTAGAGTCCCACCATATCCTTTATGAGTGGATCGTCCACCGAGTCCAGGTCTATTGTGGGCACGGTCTTTTCAGGTTTGATAATTTGTATCTGGGCGTGACGTTCAAATATCTCACATGAGGCCTGGATGATTGCTTCTTCAATCGTATTCCCTGCTGCCATGCCATTGGAACCATGGATATAGGCGATGAAATGGACTGGCACTTTTACGGTCTTCCCGCTGATGATTGAAAGCCCATCCACCCAATGTCTGGCCATTCTGCTGTTCTTGATCTCTTCAACATCTTTTTCTGTCAGGTGACTCTCGGCTGCCAGCAGGTCTTCTATCCTTAAGGGATTTTCCAAATCATCCTGATGGGCATGGACGTACCCCTTCATCCATTCGTAATTCAGGAATCTGTTGGTTTCCTCATTGTACAAGCCAGGCGCGTTACACCTCACCTGCTCCTCAAAAACCGGATAGAACAGGCCTGCGCTGAGGCGTTCAGCCAACTCGGCGTGTGCGCTCGCTTCTGAAAGCTCTGGAGTAACGCCTTTCCCCTCACAGACGATCCTCATGGAATCGATCCATACCCGCCCCCAGTGCATGCTGTCCGAGACGCCAAAAGGGGAGTATTCAGCGCGGAGCTTCAGTTTTTGTAACCCCTCCTTGATCCTGTTCACGGTGTTGGACGGAAGATCACACTTGCCGTACTCATTTCTGATGTCGTTCTGAAACTCCATGGTACCTGTTTCTCCAGAGCGAAATGATGATACAGAATGCATTTTTGGGGGGGAATATAGAAAGAGATGGCCTGGTGTGTCAAGTTCTGGATATGGTGTAGTGGCCTCATCCGGCGTCATTGATGGGTCCCTGACCTTGACAGGGGATAATTGTTATAATATACGACACTGATCTATTGAACCGGCGTGCTGACGGCGTAAATAAAGTTCTTGTCAACGAAAGGGGGGGTGCGCGTTTCGGTCAGAAAGGATGTCTTGAAAAGACCTCCACTTGAGGTGTGGGGTCTTTCTTGGGGGGGGCGGTCTAGCCGCGCATATCAAGTTATGAAGCGATGTTATGAACAGGAGGTGTTTCAATGGCGGACTATTACATCAATGTCTTTCTGGATGGGGAAAAACTCAAGCAAATTGAAGATGCTGGATTGGCAGATCAGATTCAGGAGATAGACGGCAAAAAGGCTGTTCAAGTCGTCGTCAACAGAAAGGAACAGAAGAAACTTGCGAAAGGTTTCCCGGACATGCCCTTTGACGCTTCAAATGCCTGTGTGCTTCCTGAAGAGGCTGAGAAGACCTTGATCGGTTTTATAACGGAGAACAAGTCCCTGGACGTGATGAAGTTTGCGATTCTGAAGCTGTACAATCCCCTTGCCGGAAGGGGCATCTCCGGAAGGGGTACTGGGGGGCGCTAGTGATAGGCAATGAGGCCTTTTAACGCTTTGGGGGTAGGACGCTTCATTCGGATTTGACAGAAGCAGCATATCGTGTGATAGCGAGATAGGCCCTTTTACAGATAACATGCCGTTTAGAGAGGGAATGGGCCCTTTTACCCATTCCCTCTCTTATTCCAATGCGTTCTGCCCAGGCAAGGTTGACAAGGGGGAAATGGATTTGCTACCCTTTTCTTCTAACCTAGACAAGGCAGCACCAAAAAGAAAGGACGATAACGAAAGCACGAAAATACGAAGAGACGAAATCCTGGGCTGTTTCTTTTTCGTGCCTCCCGTCTTTCGTCTTTTTGTGATGAGCTTTCGAGTTCTTTTACCACAAAGAAACACAAACTTCATTATCCTGGAACTGAGCGCCTAAAAGTTAGAAGAGGAACTTGATGAAAAAACCGAAGACAACCAGAGAATATATTGAAGAACAGGTCCGGACTTTGGTGAGCACCCCTGAGTGTGGCACGACCCACTATAACCTTGCCGTGGGGCTCCTTGCAGAAGGAAGATGGGATGAGGCCAGGGAGGAACTCATGGCCGCCGTCAATGAATGCCCCACCTTGGGAGAGGCCTATGTGGCCTTGGGAGGCATTTCCTTGCACAAGGGAGATCTGGACGCTTGTATCAACTTTAATAAGCGGGCCATTGCAGTGAGGCCCAAATTTGCCCAGCCCTATGGGAATCTTGGTTTTGTCTATGTGCAAAAAGGTGACCCGGAGACAGCCATCGATTTTCTGGAAAAAGCGGTTACCATTAACCCTATGTTTATTCAGGCCCACAGCACCCTTGCCAGCGCCTATTTTATGCAGGGCCGACTGGATGACGCGATTGCAGCCGCGAACAAGGCATTAGAGCTTGATCCCACCTTTGCCGTTGCCCACAATAACCTGGCCCTGGCTTATTTTGAGAAAAAGGCCTATAACGAGGCGATTTCGCATTGCGACAAGGCCCTGTCTGGAGGGTTTCAGGTTGAGCCTAAGTTCTTAAAAGAGTTGGATCCTTATCGGCAGTGATGGGCCTTTTGTCGAACCGTTTCGGGCCTGGTTCCGGACATCCATGATCCAGCACTATGCCCCATTAATAAGGGCACCTTGCAGTCTTTGACTATCTCCCACCAACCCCAAATCGAATATCTGCTTCCTTCCCCTCGGGGCTACGTGTCTGCCGATGTCTCTTTGCGCCGGGCTCCCATGCGTCTGACCCGTTGTGAGGCCCGCCCACCCCACGGCCCTGCCTTAACCTATGGTGCCTATTTCAACGGGATTCGAGACGTCATTTCCAAAGATGGCTACAAGCGGCTAGTCCATGCCACAGGCAGGCGATTGGCAAGGCAGGTCGTGCTTTCTGATATCAAAGCGGTCCTCGTCTATGGGGAAAAGCACGGGAGCGACTACCACCCGGCCAGGATCGAGGTCTTGGTTCAGGACACACGCCTTTGCTTTGTCATGAACGTGGCTGTTACGGCAAGGGGAAAGGCCCGGTTGTGTCAAGAGGTTAACGTCTTGCGGCACCTTGACAGGAAATATGATTTTTCCTTTTTGCCGCATCCTTATTTTCAGGGAGAGGCCTCTTGTCGTGGGGACCACGATGAAGAAACAGATGCATCGATGACCATGTTTTTGGCAGACTGGTTTCAGGGGTATTGCGAGTTCCACCTTTCCATTGACAAGGAGGTCGGCTTCCAAAGGCTGGTGATGTGGGATACGGACAAGGGCCCTCAATACCTTTCTCGGCAACAGGCCAGGCACCTGTACCGTCAGGGGGCCATGATCCTCACCCTCTATTATGACATTGAGACCTTCGAGCAGATCTTCCCCTGGCATCATGCCGCCGGAGACTTCGTTGTCAGGACACAGGGGGATCGCCTTGACATGAAGCTGGTGACGGCAAGGCAATATGCCCCTATGGTGGACCCTTCTGCGGGGGTTTCAGTCTATGAAGCATTACTCCTTTTTTGGTTGAACCTCTCCGTGAGAATGCGGCTGGACCGCCTGGATGGTGTGGCTGATGTTACCTGGGCGGACAGCGACTGCCTGGGCGCCATGGTGGAAGGATTTGTGGAGGGCCTCAGGATAAAGGAGCAAAAAGGGATAGTCCCCGCGGGGTTTGGAGACGGGTTCCTTAGAAGATGCGCTTGCCTTGCCAGACAAGACCTGTCAGACAGGGTCCATGCCCTTGTCGATGCCTGTGATCAAGGGGCTCCGGATGTGCCCGTTATTAGGGGGCACCTGGAAAGGCATGTCCAAGAATTTCATCTGGCCCTTCAAGAAGCATCCAACGGCAAGTTGGCATAAATTGACATAAAAGGGCTGCCAATGCCAACGCCCTCTCGTGCAAGAAAAAACAACCCTGCCGGCCCGGTTTTTTTTGTTGACAAAACGCACAAATAAGTCTATAGGCTGGGGCTGCACAAGCGTCTTTTCATCCTTAAGTTTGCGACATTCCTTATCACACACTAACAGTGATTTTTCTCTGCGCTGGCGGTTGCTCTGCGCGGAGATCATCGGACATTGAGAGGAGGTGAGGAGCGACATCCTTGTAATCGGAAGCGAACCACAGAACGATTTCTCAAATAATGAAATGGAGGTGGAATAATGGTTGAGTTCAAACACAAAACTCCAATGATTGACCAGCTGGAAACTGGGCCTTGGACGAGCTTTATCTCAGATATCAAGCGCGAACATGAGTCCAGAATGAACAACGAAAAAGGGATCGATTACCAGTTTTCTCAGAATTGCTGCGATGACCTCTTAGGGGTGTTGGAGTTGTCCTATGAGCACGGCAGGACCCACTGGAAGCACGGCGGTATTGTGGGCGTGTTCGGATACGGCGGCGGCGTCATCGGCCGCTATTGCGACCAGCCTGAAATGTTTCCAGGTGTGGCCCACTTTCACACCATGCGTGTGAATCAACCCATGGGGCACTTTTACACCACGGAGTACTTGGAGCAACTCATGGACCTGTGGGAAAGACGTGGCAGCGGCATCACCAACATGCACGGTTCCACTGGCGACATCGTCTTTCTCGGAACGAACACCCCCCAGTTGGAAGAGGTCTTCTATGAATTGACCCACAACATCAACCAGGACCTGGGTGGCTCAGGGTCGAACCTGCGGACCCCGTCCGATTGCATGGGCGAGTCCATGTGCGAGTGGGCCTGTTACGATACCCAGGAGCTTTGTTATCAGCTTACCATGGAGTATCAGGACGAATTGCACCGGCCTGCCTTCCCATACAAATTCAAGTTCAAGTTTGATGGCTGTCCCAACTGCTGCGTGGCCTCCATTGCCCGGTCCGACCTCTCCTTTATCGGCACCTGGCGTGATGACATCCGTATCGACCAAGATGCGGTCAAGGCCTATGCGGGCGGTGAATTGACGCCCGGCGGCGGGGACCATGCGGGTCGTGACTGGGGTGCCTTTGACATCGAAAAAGAGGTGATCGATCTTTGCCCCACCCAGTGCATGCGATGGGATGGCAGCAAGCTTGAGATCAATACCCCTGAGTGCACCCGGTGTATGCACTGCCTCAGCGTCATGCCCAGGGCCCTTCGAATAGGAAATGATAGGGGCTGTTCCATCCTGGCCGGCGCCAAGGCCCCCATCCTGGATGGGGCCCAGATGGCTACACTGATTGTGCCTTTTATCAAGGTCGAACCGCCCTATGATGAGATCAAAGAAAACGTCGTCGAGCCCATCTGGGATTGGTGGATGGAAGAGGGCAAGAACCGTGAGCGCCTCGGTGAATTGATCAAACGGCAAGGGATGCAGAAGCTTTGCGAGGTCACCGGTTTCAAGGCCATCCCCCAGATGGTCCAGGAGCCTCGATCCAATCCGTACGTCTTCTGGAAAGAGGACGAAGTACCTGGCGGGTTCAAGCGCGACATTAATGAATTTAGAAAGTATCATCAAAGATAGGGGGTGAAACCATGGCGTTTATTTCTTCAGGATACAATCCCGACAAACCGATGGAAAATAGAATTACGGATATCGGACCGAGATATTACGAAGAGTTCTATCCACCAGTTATCAAGAAAAACAAAGGCAAATGGCTATATCACGAAATTCTGGAGCCGGGCATTGTGGTGCATGTGGCCGAAAGCGGAGACGAAATCTATACCATCCGTTGCGGCGGTTGTCGTCTCATGAGTGTATCGCACATCCGTGAAATCATGGAGATTGCCGACAAGTACTGTGACGGCTATGTTCGGTGGACGACTCGAAACAATGTCGAGTTTATGGTAGACACCAAGGACAAGGCTATGGCCTTGAGAGACGACGTAATGGCCCGGAAACAACCTGGCGGGTGTTACAAATTCCCCGTTGGCGGCACCGGCGCCGGTATTACCAATATCGTCCACACCCAGGGATGGATCCATTGCCATACGCCGGCCACAGATGCATCGGGCACGGTTAAGGCCACGATGGACGAGGTGTTCGACGATTTCACGAGCATGAAGCTTCCTGCCAAGCTCAGGATTTCCATGGCCTGCTGCCTGAACATGTGCGGCGCTGTTCACTGCTCCGATATCGCGATTCTGGGTTATCACCGCAAGCCGCCCATGTTGGACCATGAATATCTGGACAAGATGTGCGAGATTCCCTTGGCCGTTGCGGCCTGTCCCACGGCAGCCATCAAGCCGGCCAAGGTGGAAGTCGGTGGCCAAAAGGTAAACAGTGTAAAGGTAAATGAAGAGCGGTGCATGTTCTGCGGCAACTGCTACACCATGTGCCCGTCCATGCCTTTGGCAGACACAGAGGGAGATGGTATCGTTCTGATGGCAGGCGGCAAGATATCCAACAGGATCGACGCGCCGAAGTTTTCCAAGGTCGTCGTTGCCTTCATTCCCAACGAAATGCCCCGCTGGCCCACGATGACCAAGACCATCAAAAAGATGGTTGAGGTGTACTCCGCCGACGCGAACAAGTACGAGCGCTTTGGCCAATGGGCTGAAAGGATCGGCTGGGAGAAGTTCTTTGAGAAGACCGGCCTGGAATTCACCCATCATCTCATCGATGATTTCCGTGACCCGGCCTATTACACCTGGCGTCAGACCACCAACTTCAAGTTTACCTAGAGCCAGAAGAAGTAAAAAGGAAACCACTAGCCCCTCCCCCGCGGGGGGAGGGGCTACACACACGATACTTAGAATCTCGGAAAAGAGGCAAGCAATGGACGAAGAAGCAGCCAAAAAGACTATCATAGATGCGCTTGAGAAAAAAAAGGGAAAGTCCAAGTTTTATCTGAAGGATTTCTACAAAATGCTTCCTGACGAGAAGAACCGGGCCGTCAAGAACCTGGTGAACAAGATGGTGGGCGAAGGGACCCTCGAGTACTGGTCCAGCGGAAGCACCACCTTGATTGGTCTTAAGGGTGCCGGCAAGCAGGCCCACGGAGAAGGCGAGGATTAGTCCGAGCTGATTCCTTGAATGGATTCTCGCGCACCACTGTTCACGGAAGCAAGCTTGTTGTCGGCTAGCAAGAAACCAAACCCATGGCTGTCCCCCGTATCCTGATCGCTGCCCTTCGGGGCGGGTCGGGGAAGACGATTGTCTCTCTGGGATTGATCGCGTCTTTTCGCAAGCGCGGGATGGCCATTGCCCCTTTTAAGAAGGGACCGGACTTTATTGATGCGGGGTGGCTGGCCCTAGCCGGCGGCCACCCCTGTCATAACCTGGATACCTTCTTGATGCCCTCCCGTCAGATCCATCTTTCCTTTACAACCCGCACACTTAAGTCAGACCTGGCAGTGATCGAAGGCAACCGGGGTCTCTACGATGGTATGGACCTTGAGGGAAGTACGAGCACCTCGGAACTTGCCAAACTCCTTAAGGTCCCTGTGGCCCTCATCATCGATTGCACCAAGACTACCCGTACCGTGGCGGCCATGGTCCTGGGCTGTGTCCGATTCGATCCCCATGTGAATATCTGCGGCGTGATCCTGAACCGGGTAGCAGGCGCCCGCCATGAATCGATCATTCGGCAGACGGTTGAACAGCAATGTGGCCTTCCAGTCCTGGGTGCCATACCCAAGATCAAGGGGGATGCCTTCCCGGAAAGACACATGGGCCTTGTGCCAACGCCGGAGCATGACTGGACTGAACGATCGATTACACAGGCGGCTCACATGGCAAAGCAGTATGTGGATCTGGATGCCCTTTTGGAGATTGCCAGAAAGGCACCTGATCTTGATGATATCCCGCCCACACTGCTGCCCCCCCTTAGCCATGAGGGAGAAGAAGACGCTTCATCGCCTCGCATTGGCGTCATTCGGGATGCTGCCTTCCAGTTTTACTATCCTGAAAACCTGGAGGCCCTTGAGGCTGCGGGGGCGAAGATCGTCCTGTTGAATGCTCTTTCCGATCCAGGTCTTGGGGATCTGGATGGCCTCTACGTCGGGGGCGGCTTTCCGGAGACGCAGGCCCAGGCCCTTTCAGCAAACAAAGGGTTTCGGGAGGACGTGCGCCGGTTGGCAGAAGAGGGCCTTCCTATCTATGCCGAGTGCGGCGGCCTCATGTATCTGGGGGAGCACCTGGTCTTGGACGCAGTGAGCTACCCCATGGCGGGGGTCCTTCCAGTCACCTTCGGGTTCTCAAGAAGGCCGCAAGGACATGGCTACACCATCTTCGAGGTGGCACGGTCCAACCCCTTTTTCGAGGCCGGCACACAGGTCCGGGGCCATGAGTTTCATTATTCCAGTGTTTTAAAATGGCGAGGAGAATCAGAGGCTCTGGCCTTCAACATGATCCGCGGGCAGGGGTTTGACGGCAAAGGGGATGGTCTTTGCTACAAAAACACGCTGGCCACCTATTCCCATATCCATGCCCTGGGAACCCCTTTTTGGGCAGAGGCCATGGTCAAGGCGAGTGCGTCATTTCAACAAAGCCGGCTCAAGGCGTGAGGTATAAGAGGAGACTAAAGGCTTAAGGCACACAGGGCCAAACCTTGTGCCCACAGGCCTGTCAGAGGGTGAGCTTTTCCACAAAAAAAAGGGGTAAGTCCTAAAAAAGAACTTACCCCAGTCTTAATACTCTATCTCTTCGGTACTATTTCTTGGGATGGCACTCCTTGCAGGCAGTGGGCCCAGTAGGCTTGGCCGCCTTCTTGAGATCCTTATGGCACCCCACACAGTTCTCGTGAATGGCTGAATAGTAGAACTTCTTGATCTTTTCTGCCTTGCTCATCTTCGGCTCACCCTGCTTGGCCTTCGGTGCCTTGGCCTCGCTGTGGCAGGTGTCGCACTTTTTGACCTCATCGCCTTCCTTCCACACGTTCTTGCCGCCTTCATACACATGGTGGCAGTCGGCGCATGGAATCTTGTAATCTACATTGTGCTTCTTATGGCTCAGCGAAACCAGAGCCTTTTTGTGTTTCGCAAAAACCTTTGATTCCATGACGATGCTGTCAGGTGCCTGCTGGGTGGCATAAACCCCTGCAAACAGAAAGGCCACACCCATGGTTACAACCGCCAGTACGATCAATGATTTCTTCATAAGCTTCTTTCACCCCCTTTCCTACAGAGTTTATTATAGGCTGTATACCAAGTGTTTGTGCACAAAAATACGACGCTTTGGCTAACAGATTTCCCCCCGGGTGTCAAGAAGAAAACCCCTTATCCAGCACTTTCCTGCGGTTCTTTGCTATCTGCCTTTTCCCTCTTTTTCCCAAAGATCCTGGCACCCACAATGCTCACTTCGTAGAGAATGATCAAGGGTCCTGCCATCAGGATCTGAGTGATGACGTCCGGCGGGGTGAGGATGGAGGCGAAGACAAAGAAAAGAAGGATCGCATACTTGCGCTTGGTCTTTAGAAAGGGGACATCCACGATCCCGAGCTTTGCTAGAAATGTAATGAACAGCGGTAGCTCGAAAACGATACCAAAGGCAAAGAGGAGCTTGGTCGAAAAGCTCAGGTATTCCCGCATTGATGGAAGGGGCTTGATGGCGTCTGATGCAAAGCCCATAAAAAACTTGAACCCAAAGGGAAAGACAACAAAATAGCCAAAGAGTGCGCCTCCCAGAAAAAACACCGATGAAAGGAAGACAATAGGCACAACTAAGCGTTTTTCCCTGTCGTAAAGCCCCGGGGCAATGAACATCCAAAGCTGGTATATGATGACAGGCACGGCGAGAAGAACCCCTGCCAGGAAGGCGACCTTCAAATAGGTGAAAAAGGCCTCAGGAAGCCCTGTATAGATAAGCTTTTCCTCTGGCGGCATGGCTACCAGCAAAGGGTGCATGAGGATATCAAAGAGCTTTTTAGAAAAGAAATAGCAGATGACAAACCCGACACCGACAGCACTGAAGCAAATGATCAGGCGCTTGCGAAGCTCTTCAAGGTGCGCGCTGAACGGGATCTTGTCGTCTTCAGACATCTTTTGGAGGCCCTTCCTGTGCTTCCTCTTGTGAAGATGTGTCCTGCCCCGGCTTCTCTGGGGGGCCCTTTATGTCCCCCTCAAAGGAATGCTCCAGATCTTCATCTGCCACAGCGTCCTTCGTTGACCCACCCTCCCCGTTGGCAGGGGCCGTGCCTTCGGTCATTGGTCCCTTGACGGTCTGTTCAATATCTCCCTTAATCTCCTGGATGGTCTCCCGGGCCTCTTTCAGGTCATCATCTACATCAAGGCTTTCCTTGAAGTCCTGGGTAGCCCTTCTGAACTCAGAAATCCCCCTGCCTAAGGCCTTGGCAATCTCTGGCAGTTTTTGGGGGCCAAGGACAATAAGAGCAATAGCCAGAATCAAGATGATTTCCGGCATCCCCATGCCAAACATAGACGGCTCCTTGTGGGTTAAAATTTGGGAATCATGCACAAAATATCCATAAGTCTATAATGGTATCTAGGTTTGCTGTCAAGCCATATCCAAAAGGCCAAAAAAGACCCCAAATGGCAACCCAAAAAGCGGTGCCATCGGCCAGGCCGTCGCACAGGGCCGCTCGGAGACGGCACCTTCACGAAACTGAGCCCAGGTCATAATACTGTTGACAAGCCCCCATCCCTTTCTTAGACTTTCTGTAACCTCGCCGGAGTGGTGAAATAGGTAGACGCAGAGGACTCAAAATCCTCCGAGCCTTGCGCTCGTGTCGGTTCGATTCCGACCTCCGGCACCAGTTATTTCATGAACAGGGGCCAGCTTGAGCTGGCCCCTGTTCTCTTTGGTGGCCTCTCCTTGCCGGAGGACCCCCGGCCCTTTCTTTATAGATGGTCACGCGAATTGGATTTGGTGTGACACCTTGCGCGTTAAAAAAAACTGTGTTGCGAAGGGCGTTCCTCTACCCCAGGACAGCGGAGTCCGGTCTCCTGAAAAGGCAAAGGCGGCGCCATTCAAACCGTGGCAAAACAGGCAGTATCCTTTTTTTTCTCTTGCCCTTGCCCTTATTTTTGTCTTGACAAACAAACCCATTTTGTATATGGGTCGTGGTGTTTGTGCCGCATCCCAAAACAGGTTCCTTCCGGAACTGCGAGGACAGCCCTACTAACTATGGACCTATCAGATCTGTTAGCCGAGAAAAAATCTCCAGTCGTTGAAAAGTGGTGCGACCTGATTCTGGAAGTCTATCCCGAAGAGGGCCGGAGGTTTTTTGGAAAGCAAAAAGACCAATTTGCCAATCCAGTGGGCCGCACTATTTTTGAGGGCGCTGAATCCATTTATGATGAACTTCTGGGTGAAGCTAATTCTGAGAGGATTTCGCTCTTTCTCGACAATATCATCAGGGTGAGAGCCATTCAGGATTTTTCGCCTTCCCAGGCCACGGGCTTCATCTTCGGCCTGAAGAAGATCATCGGAGAGGAGCTAGGAGACCAGCTTCAGCAAGAGGGCATCTCCGAGGAGTGGGCGGCCTTCAACTCCAGAATAGACGGGTTGGCCTTGATGTGTTTTGATATCTATACGGAATGTCGGCAGAAGGTTTTTGATATCCGCGTTAAGGAGTTGAGAAATCAGTCTCACAAATTACTAAAAATGGCAGGTCTGGCCTATGAGCTTCCCGAAAATGAAGGGACTCTCAAAGAGGACAATGCTAACAACGGATAACCTAACACGGAAGCGAGGGAACACTAAATGAACGTCATACTGAGTCTCATACTTTCGGGTGGAGCAGTTTTCGGGCTCGTTGTATTTGCCTTCCTAGGCGTGTGGGGGGCACACCTCGAGTGGCTTTTTGGGGTGGTCATTCCCTACCTGGCTGTCGTCATATTCTTTGTGGGAATCGTCTACCGGGTGGTAAAATGGGCCAAGTCACCAGTGCCCTTCCGGATCCCTTCCACGTGTGCGCAGCAAAAGACCCTGCCCTGGATCAAGTACGGCTATGCCGAAAAAATCGATAACCCCGTCACGACATCCGGAGTTGTGATGCGCATGATTTTGGAAGTCTTTTTTTTCCGTTCTCTGCTCAGGAACACGAGACTCGAATTCGGCAGTGGAGATGAGATTACGTACAAGTCCGCCAAGTGGCTATGGCTTGCAGCTATTGTTTTTCATTACACCTTCCTCGTCGTCCTCCTCAGGCACCTGAGGTTTTTCACAGAGCCCATGCCCTTCTTCGTTACCCTCATCGAACAGGTCGATGGGTTCTTTCAGGTCACCTTGCCCGTCCTTTATCAAAGCGGGTTTCTGCTGGGGGCAGCGTTGACCTTTCTGCTTCTAAGAAGACTCATCGACAACAAGTTACGGTACCTTTCTCTGCCTGCCGATTACTTTCCGTTGCTTCTGATTCTGGCCATCGCCAAGACAGGCATCCTGATGCGCTATGTGCTGAAGGCTGATGTGGTAAGCATCAAGGAGTTGACCATGGGGCTGGTCAGTTTTAGCCCCACCGTGCCCGAAGGGATCAGTGTGCTGTTCTATATCCATATATTTCTTGTCAGCGTGCTTTTTGCCTACTTTCCCTTCAGTAAGCTGGTGCACATGGCAGGAGTATTTCTGAGTCCCACAAGGAACGTAGCGAACAACACCCGCATCGTCAGGCATATCAATCCTTGGAATTACCCGGTCAAGGTTCATTCATATGACGAGTATGAGGACGAGTTCAGAGAGAAGATGATAGATGCCGGATTGCCAGTCGAGAAACAAACCGCATCCACGGAATAGAAGGAATTAACCTGGAAAAGGAGTCATCATGGCAGATACACCAAAACCTGAAGAGCTATTAGACATTAAGCACAGCAAGGTCTCGATGGGGTTGGAGAAGGGGTGGATGCGTACTGCCCCTGATGTCGAAATCAAACCGGGCATGCATTGCTTCGCCTGCGAGCCGCGACGCCTTGAGATTGTTGGGATGCCCAACCCGAGGCAGTGGTCGGCGAGTGATGAAGACTGGAAAGTGCCCAACAACTGGAAACAGATTGTCCTGGAAGGGTTTAAGGAACGTCTGGGGAAGTACCGTAGTTTTCAACTCTTTATGGATATCTGCGTGAGGTGTGGTGCCTGCGCCGACAAGTGCCACTACTTTATCGGGTCGGGAGACCCCAAGAACATGCCGGTGATGAGGGCCGAGCTCTTCCGGTCAATCTATCGGAAGTATTTCACTACTGCAGGAAAGGTCTTGGGCCCTATCGCCGGCGCAAGAGAGCTTACCTATGATGTGCTCAAAGAGTGGTGGTACTACCTGTTTCAATGCTCAGAGTGCCGGCGCTGTTCGCTGTTTTGCCCGTACGGTATTGACACGGCCGAGATTACCATCATGGGCCGCGAATTGCTGAACCTGCTGGGCCTCAA
>Ga0180437_10006961_pt1 | contig 14906 bp, 12 predicted proteins | sample SS_ome_4_FD_132410 | JGI IMG/M metagenome (GOLD analysis project Ga0180437, IMG submission 132410) | Hypersaline lake sediment archaeal communities from the Salton Sea, California, USA - SS_3_D_1 metaG | ecosystem: Environmental > Aquatic > Non-marine Saline and Alkaline > Hypersaline >...
AAGAAAGCACAATACTCATTGACTAAAATAGTCAAGCTCGAAGAAATATCAGAATATACCCTTACAGGGTGGTGGTCTTTTCGGTTGGATATCAAGTTTTCCAATGGGGAGATATTTACTTTGAAGTCACAGGAGAAGGCCCCTAGTGAAGAAGTAGTAAATGCTTTATTGGCTGGTCCCTCTAAGTAAGCTTCCGCACTTCTATTAATGGCTTGGGCCGCTGGGGCTAAGAGAACTAAACGTGTCCGGTACGAATGGCGGTTCCTTAAGCTGCATATAGGGCTCTCCATTGTGCTCTTGTTATTCTTAATCGCGGGTAGTGCTTAGGGTCATGGGCAAGTCTGCGAGGCTCTGTTCGGCCCAGCCATTCACGTTCAAATACTCCAAGGTTCATAATCTCGAAACGGCCAGGGGAATTGACGGTGTCCGGTGCATTTTCTGGAATAACATGCCTCTAATTCTGGGGCATCACAGGATTTCAATTCCAACGTTTATTCAGTCAGTGTTTAGGGTGGGGCTTGGCCCACCATTATTCTTTCCGGTCTTATCATTATCAATCGGTGGGGCAAGCCCCGCCCTACAAGAGTTACCTTTGGTTTGTTTCGTTGTATAAAAGACGAAATCCCAATCATTTCTTGACTGATAGGCAGAAAGACTGTAGACTCCGGCCGAAATCGTGTTTTTCACGAGAAAAATCGAAACTCTTACTCTGAGATTGAAGAAAGGGCATTTTAGATGTTTACACTGATAATTGACGTAACGGCCAGAGAAATTCTGGATTCGCGGGGAAATCCGACGGTTGAGGTCGATGTTATGCTCGAAGACGGCGGGTTCGGCAGGGCCGCCGTTCCCTCCGGGGCCAGCACGGGGGCTTATGAGGCCGTCGAGCTGCGCGATACAAAGGCGACTCGATACATGGGCAAGGGCGTCGAGCAGGCGGTCAAGAACGTGAACGAGACGATCTCCAGGGAAGTGATCGGCATGGACGCCTGCGCGCAGGAAGAGCTCGACAAGCTCATGATCGACCTCGACGGCACGCCGAACAAGGGCAAGCTCGGGGCCAACGCCATTCTGGGCGTTTCGCTGGCCGCGGCAAAGGCCGCCGCCGATTCGGCCAACCTGCCTCTCTACAGATACCTCGGCGGCTGCAATGCGAATATTCTGCCGGTGCCGATGATGAACATCCTTAACGGCGGAAAGCACGCCGACAACAACGTCGATTTTCAGGAGTTCATGATTATGCCGATCGGGGCCAAGACGTTCCCCGAAGCACTCAGGATGGGTGCTGAGACCTTCCACACGCTCAAGAAAGTGCTCGGCGACAAGGGCTACGCCACGAGCGTCGGCGACGAGGGCGGCTTTGCACCCAGTCTCAAGAGCAACGAGGAAGCCCTCGAAGTCGTCACAGAAGCTATCAAAAAGGCCGGATACAAGCCCGGCAAGGATATTTCAATCGCCCTGGATCCGGCAGCGACCGAGATGTTCAGTAATAAGACCAAGGATTACAGCTTCTTCAAGTCCGCTCCGGACAAACGCGTCTCGTCGGACGACATGGTGAAACACTGGGCCGGATGGGCCGGCAAGTATCCGATCATTTCTATCGAGGACGGCCTTGCCGAGGACGACTGGGACGGCTGGGCAAAGCTCAGGAAGAAGATCGGCGACAGCGTCCAGATCGTCGGCGACGACCTTTTCGTAACCAATACCGAGCGGCTGGCCAAAGGCATCAAGCTCGACTGCGCCAATTCCATTCTGATCAAGCTCAACCAGATCGGAACACTCACCGAGACCTTCGAGGCGATCAACATGGCCAAACGAGCCGGCTGGACCGCGGTTATCAGCCACAGAAGCGGCGAAACCGAGGACAGCACCATCGCCGACCTTGCCGTTGCGACCGGCGTCGGCCAGATCAAGACGGGCTCTCTCTGCCGAACGGACCGAATCTGCAAATACAACCAGCTTCTGAGGATCAACGAAGACCTCGCCGACGCCGCCCAATACGCCGGCTTCATGTTCGAATAGCAGCTAACCTAAGTCTGCGGTTTCACTGTAGTTGCAGCAGCCTTAAACGGCACGAGGTATGCCAATGGCCGGCGCCGGGAGTTTGCGCATTCAATTGATTCGCTACCTCGGAATCATCATTTTCCCAAATAATCCACGACAGACAGCACAGGATTTGATAGTATATGTTTTTTGTAGGTTGCCTCATGATGATCGAGGTGACGAAGAAGGGGACTACGCATACCGGTCCCTGGGAAAAAGACAAAAGAGACAATAAAATATCAGGTAAATATCTTTATTAGTCCCAAGAACTGAGATGCGGCTACGCAGAAGAACACAAGCAAGTGAAAGGGAATACTAACGATGGATGATAGAGAAGCTCTTCATGAAATGTTATTCAACATGTTATGCTGCAGCATGTGCGCGGATATGCGAATCCATATTAATGAAATCCACGAGATTCATGCGATTCTCAAGGAGCTTCAAGTCCCCTGGGAGGTTAATGAAATAAAACGTAGACTTACGGATTTTATTAATCTTGCAGAAACAAAAGGGCTTCATTTTGTACTCGATCAAACTTTCGATCAGATAGAAGAATGTAACTACCCGAACGAGGGAAAGCTGCTTCTTGATTATGTTGATCGAATGAATGTCGCAGATGGTCGTATCAGTCAAAGTGAAGTTGATGTCAAACAAAAATTCAGGGCGGCTTTTTCCCTAAGATCAGAGCAGCCGCGTCCATAGCGCAAAAGGCTTAATCAACTTCAGGCTTTGCAATGTCGATCACTTCTAAATTACGGTCGCCGCGAGGGACTTTTACCGTCGCCTTTTCTCCTATCGCCAGTCCTTCAACAGAACTTCCTATCGGCGACTTGATTGAGATGCTCCCTAAATCAGTATCGGCTTCACCCGGTCCCAGCAACTGATAGGTCACCTTTTCGTTTGTATCCAGGTCCAGCAAAGTCACAACAGTGCCGAACACGGCCCGATCGCAATTGACTGTTGTGCAGTCAACGATATCAGCATTGTTCAGCAGTCCTTTTAGTTCGCCGATCCGCCCGACTATGTGGCCCTGCCGCTGACGGCCATAGATGTATGCGGCATTTTCCTTCAAGTCTCCCTCTTCTCGCGCCTCGGCAACGGTTCGCTGGACTTCAGGCAACTCCACTTCTTCGAGCTGTTTCAATTCCTCCATAAGCCTGCTGTAACCGGTTCTTGACATCGGTTCAAGATCACGCATCGAGATACATCTCCATGTATTGAATAGTCTTCTTCTTTAATTCTACAGCAACAGTAAGGCACGGGATTATAGAAGATTTCAGTGTATTTGAGAATACCTATCCTGGCTTTTTCACGAAATTGAGTCTCACGCCAGCTCAAGGCTATTCTATCCGACGCGATAGAGAAATTTGAAAGGCTCTGTAAGAAGGTGGATGCAGCAAAGATATATTCAAGAGACGGACGGCAAGCAAACTCCTGGCTTATCATATCTTTTTGCCCATGTAGTTGATACAAAACACATTCGTCGTTATTATGCAGTCAAAATGATCCTTATGACATGAGTAGCCGTGGCTGAGTTGACTTCATTTGAGAGAGTGATGCGGGTTCTGGATCGGCGGGAGCCGGACAGGATACCTCATTTCGAGTGGCTGTTTGCCAAGAACGTGCGCGAGGCGATCTGCCCGGGATGCACGAGCCATAACGACTTTGCCGTGAAGATGGGCCACGACGCAGTGCTGGTCGGGCCGGATTTCCAGAAGGAGCAGGTCGGGCCGACACAGTGGCGCAGCGAATGGGGCTATACGAACGACTACGGCAACCAGGAGCACGGCGTCGAGGTTGACTGTCCGATTAAGAACATGGCGGATTTCGAGGCGTATTCCCCGCCGGATCCGCTCGCTGCTGGCCGTTATGACACTGTCGAATGGGCAGTGAAAGAGTTCAAGGGCGACAAGGCGATAGGTGTCCATCTCAACGATGTGTTCTCGATACCGCGGGCGCTTATGGGTATGGAGAATCTGCTAATGACGATTGCCCTCGATCCGGAGCTGATCAAAGGGCTGGTCGAGATGTCGGTCGAGGTCAATCTGGCGATGGCGAAGGAAGTAGCCGCTCGCGGGGTGGATTTTATCTGGACCGGCGACGACTATGCCTGCAATACCGGGCCGATGATGTCGCCCGATCACTTTCGCGAGCTATTCTATCCGGGCCTTCGCCGGGTTATTGGCGGTTTTAGAGATCTGGGATTGCCCGTTATCAAACACACCGACGGCGATCTCTGGCCCATCATCGACATGATCATCGATTCGGGGATCAGTTGTTTGGATCCGATAGATCCGCAGGCGGGAATGGATATTGCAGAAGTAAAGGCCAAATACGGCGACCGAGTTGCGTTGAAAGGCAACGTGGATTGCGCTCAAACTCTGAGCTATGCCGGCGTTGATGAGGTAATCGCCGAGACCAAAGAGGTCATCCGAAAAGGCGGTCCCGGCGGCGGATTCATACTGTCGTCGAGCAATTCCATCCACGCCTCGGTCAAACCAGAGAATTATATGGCGATGCTCGATACGTTAAAGAAATACGGCCGGTACCCGCTGAGCGTCTGAACATACGTTGTCTGCCCGTTGTCATTCCCGCGGGAGCGGGAATCCAGTCTCTTCGCTCTGGCACCCTGCTTTCGCAGGGATGACATTGTCGGGTGCGGCTATACAAAGGATATCAGGCAGGATTTTTTTGCATCGGAGGCATTCTTATGGAGTATCTGGCGGGAATTGATTTAGGATCGACGAGTCTGAAGGTCATCATTTACGATCTCGAAGGCAACGCCGTCGCGCAGGCGAGCCGTCCGACCGAGCGCTTCAATCCTTATCCGGACCACCCGGATTGGGCAATCTGGAAGCCAGAGCAAATCTGGGGCGGCGTGTGCGAGTCGCTCAAGGAGGCGACCACGCAGATCGACGATGCTACGCAGATCAAGGGCGTCGCCGTTACCGGCATGGGCATGGACGGCGTCCCGATCGACAAGAACGGCAACTGGCTGTATCCCTTTATTAGCTGGCACTGCCCGCGGACCGAGCCGCAATCGCGATGGTGGACTGAGAATATCGGCGCTGAGAGGCAGTTCGAGATCGGCGGAAATCAGATTTGGGGTTTCAATACGGCTCTTCGCCTGCTCTGGATGGCCGAGCACGAGCCGGGGATTCTCGCCAAAACGTATAAATGGCTCCTGATCGAGGATTTCGTCAACTTCATGCTGTGCGGACAATACGGCACCGACCACAGCATGGCCTCGACTACGCTGCTTTTCGATCAGCGGAAGCGCATCTGGTCCGATGAGCTGATCGAGAAATCAGGCGTTGATCGCAGACTCCTGTGCGATCCGCAGCCCAGCGGCACGCCGTTGGGCAAGGTTCACGCAAAGGCAGCCGAAACGACTGGGCTCGCCGAAGGAACGCCGGTCGTGATGGGCGGGCACGATTACTGCTGCGGCACGCTGCCGGTCGGGGCGTTCAAGCCCGGCGTAGTGCTCGATGTGACCGGCACGTGGGAGATTGTTGTAACAGCTCTTAGCGAGCCGGTACTCACGCCCGAAGTCAGAGAAATGGGAATCCCCGTCCACTCTCACGTGGCTTCGCCCGATTTGTGGAGCATTATGGCCGCGGCGGTCGCCGCCGATATGCTCGAATGGTTCCGCGCTCAGTACGGAGAAAAAGAACAATCGTCTGACGACGGCTGGACCGGCCTTATGAAACTGGCCGAGGCGTCTGCCCCCGGCGCCAATGGAGTAATGTTTCTGCCGCACATGTCTGGAAGCCATTGCCCCGTAGTGGATAATCAGTCAATGGGCGCCTTTGTGGGGCTGCGCAACATAGTTACCAGGGGCGACATGCTCAGAGCGATCATCGAGGGGCTGGACTATCAATTTGTCCAGATTGTTCGAGGGCTTGAAAAATCCCTTCATGTAAAACCGGAAAAATTCGTGGCAATCGGCGGGGCGACCAAGAACGAATTCTGGATGCAGAACAAGGCCGACATGATCGGCAAGCCGATCGAGACGCCCGAGATCGAAGAGCCGACACCGCTCGGCGCGGCGATCCTGGCGGGCATCGGTGTCGGTCTTTACAAGGATGTACAGGACGCCTACACAAAGGTTCACAAACCGGGCAAGGTTTACGAGCCTAACCTGGAGTTGACGAAGAAGTACCGCCGGTGGTTCAAGACATACGAAAAAATCTATCCATCGCTAAAGGCCTTGAATACGCAGTTACGAGGTTTGTAGGGTGGGCTTCAGCCCACCGCTCTATGACGGTGGGACAAGCCCCAAACATACAGATATGAAACGCTCCAATCAGAACAAAAAGCGACTGAGCATCCGTGAGCGCGACGGCATGACCGTTTATTGCGCATCCGCGTGGCCCGGTTGGCACGCCGGAGGTACAACGCTGGTCGGAGTACTCATCATCGCCGCTATACTGGGAGGACTGGTTGCATTCCTATACAAGGTCAACGCCTCTTTCGACGAAGTTTCCCAGCAATCCGAATGGCTCGGCAGGATTCTGCGTTTCATCTTTCTGGGTTTTCTTGACCTATCCTTCTTCGGGGTGCTGGCCCTGCTGCTGCTCTGGTCGCCGTACTTTCTGGTCTACCAACTGAGCCCGAAGGAATTCTGGCTCGACGGCGAAAATCTGTGTCACACCGTTCGGCTGCTGGGCGTGTTCCGGCGAACCCGCAGAATCGGATTCGACCGAGTCATGGAGATAGAGATCGCGCCCTCAGGCTCGGCATTTCACTTGAAGGCCGTATACAAAATGAAGCTGCCGCGACTGATTCACTTCATTCTGACCTACTGGAATGAGAAACTCACCATGTGGCCGCTGGGCCTGGTGACGGCTATTCCGACGCGGCAGGAAGCAGAACAAGTCCAATTCGAGCTTCTCGAAGCGATGACAAAATCCACACCTGCCCCAAAGATCTGACCGTCGAGCCGCAGACGTACCCGAGAAAGCTCCGTCGATTCATACTTACAGATGCTTACCTGAGTCTGACGACCGAAAGCGTGTAGGGTTTGTCCCACGTCGTATTGACCACACCCTCGAAGGGCCAGTCCATATTGGAGATAATGACCTCGTTTCCGCGAAGGATGGCTTCGCAGGGCTGGTCAATCCCACCGTCGGCGCCGTCGGTGTCGCCGTTGATTGAAATCATCTCAACCGAGCCGTCGGGATGAACGAACTGCACGGCGTTTTGAACCATGTCGGCTACGAGGATCCTGTCGGTCTTAAGATCGCAGAACAAACCGTCGGCGCATTTGAGGCTCGGATTATTGACGAATATCTCGTTTGACGCAACGTTATCCTGAGCGTCGAACGTGATCTTATGTATCGTGCCGTCGGCGAAATTACCGCAGTAGAGATTGCCTTTGGAATCAAAGCAAAGTCCGTCGGCGCCGTAGCCTATCGTCTCGTGGTGTGTCTTGATCCTGGCAATCAGATGAGGATCGGACTCAGGCGGCGTCTTCATCTGGACTCCTTCCTCGCCGATCCTGAAGCGGAAGATGCCGCTGATCAAAGGCTTCGATCCCGGGATCATGACGGTATCGCTTACGTACATGTAGTCGCCTTTGATCGCCACGGCGTTGGCAACGTTGAGGCCGGTGACTACCGTAACGGCCTTCTGCGCTTTGCCGTCTTTGACCTCTATGCGCATCACACGCGAGTGTTGGGGTGTGTCGGGGCTGAACTGATTGTCCGCGTAGTAAATATCACCAGATGGCGCGAGGCAGATTCCCATAGGGCCTGCTTTTCCGGTCTTTGGGTGCGGCGGCGGAACGAAAAACTTAGAGACTTTGTTCCGTGCCGAGACCTTCATGATAAACGCGCCGGGCGTCGGATCGTTAAAATTCGGCACCGACAATAAGAAGCTGCCGTCCGGCAGCAACGCCATACCATCGGGCGTGTTGCAATAGTCAGGAAGCTCCACCAGCAGCTTCGCCGGTTTCGGACCTGCCTGGCTGCCGCAGCCGCCGACAATAAGACTGCAAAGCACGACTGACACAATTGCCACATTGATGATTCTCTTTCTCAACATAATTGTTTCTCCATAAGAATTTTTTTTGTCCGCTCTTGCCTTTTTCAAAGGTAGGGTGGGGCTTGCCCCACCATGACTTTTACGACGAACCAGAGCGGTGGGGCAAGCCCCACCCTACGTACTTATTTCTTATTAACAGGGGTGGGCGCCGCACATCATTCACATTGCGGTGTGCGGCCCCAGGGACCCCTGATGGGGTGCACACCCTACCTTGTCAAAATCCCGCAAGACGCTTTCGCTCGGCCCCCAGCGCATCGGCTGCTACCATCGCGTCAACAACAGCTTCCGATGTCACGCTGAAGCAATGACTCTCACAAAGCGATCCTTCCGAGGCACAGGCGTCGCCTATTGTCCTGAGCCTGTCGGGCGATACGCCTTTTAGGCCTATGTCGGCAAACGTCACCGGCAAACCGACGGCGACCTCGAAATCGACCGCCTCATAGACCTCGTCCATAGACACCGCCCTGTCCAGACAGAGCTGGCTGATTACGCCGAAGGCCACTTCTTCGCCGTGCATCAGGTGGCGGCACTCGCCGAACGAGGGCAGGCAGTTGGCGATCATGTGTGCGCTTGCCAGGCCGCCGCTTTCAAAGCCGAGTCCCGAGTGCAGAATATTGGCTTCGATAACCTTCTCGACCGAGGGCGTCAGCACGCCGGCCTCGACGGCACGTTTCGCTTCGACACCGTGTTCGAGCAGGACTTCGTAACCGAGTTCGGCGATCGCCATAGCAGCCATCGTCGAAACGCCGCCCGCGATATTGCCGGCGCCGGTCTGCAATGCGACTTTGGCTTCCACCCAGGTGGCCAGTGCATCCCCCATGCCGGCAACCAGGGCCCTGGCCGGAGCGCGGGAAATTACCAGCGAATCGACGAGGACCAGGTCGGGATTGAAAGGCCAGCAGTCGAAGCCCGTGCAGTTGCCGTCTTCATCGTACCAGACGCTGGCCGCACTGGTGGGCGAGTCATTCGACGCAATCGTCGGACAGGTGACGATCCGTATTCCGGTCTCAATCGCGGCGGCTTTGGCCGTATCCAGCGTCTTGCCGCCGCCGACTCCGACTGCGATATCGGCGCCCTTTTCCTTAATGATGCCGACCACGCGATCGACTTCCTTTCGAGTGCAGTCGCCCCGGAAGTCGACGTCGATTGGATCGAGCTTCTCGACGGTAAGGCTGTCCAGCAGCGTCTTGCCCACGATTCCCTTGACGGTCGCATCCCAGAGCAGCAAGGGCTTTTTGCCGAGTATCTTGAGGTATTTCCCGGCGTCGGCCAGGGCGTTTCGGCCCTGAACGTATTTCCCTGGGGCTATCAGAACGTTGTGCACTTCCATACCCTTTCAAATTTGAGGACGATGCTCGATTCTGGTTTCTCGATTATGTCGAGACAGCGGACAACCGTCAATCGAAAATCAAAAATGGGTCATCCACTATTTCTTGCAATTTTTGCTTTTAGTGCTAATGTCTATTGTCATGGATCTGGATTTGAAGGACAAGGTGGCGCTGGTAACCGGGGCCTCGCAGGGTTTGGGCAAAGCGATGTCGTTGCTGCTCGCCGCCGAGGGGGCCGGCGTAGTCGTCAACTACCGCCGCAGCAGCGAGAAGGCCGACGCGGCAGTACGGGAGATCAGGGAAAAACATGATGTCGAAGCGATACCTGTCTATGCCGACGTCGGTCAGGAAAAGGACGTGGTAGCCATGTTCGAGAAGATCGACGAGCACTTCGGGCGGATCGACATACTGATTAACAACGCGGCCTACTGCCCCACGTGCCAGGTGGCGGATATGACCGTGGATATGTGGAACTATACGCTTGGGGTCAATTTGACCGGGACATTCCTTTGCAGCCGGGAGTTTGTCAAGCGTCTGCTGGATCGGCAACAGCCGGGCCGAATAGTAAACATCAGCTCGCAGGCCGCCTTTCGCGGATCGACAACCGGTCACGCTCCGTATGATGCGAGCAAGGGCGGAATTGTATCGTTCACTGTTTCGCTGGCGAGGGAGGTCGCCGAGAAGAACATCATGGTCAACTGCGTCGCTCCCGGCCTGATGCACACCGAAATAATGGACAAGGCCCTGCGAGCCAACATGCAGAAGTATATCGACCGAGTGCCGATTCGCCGGATCGGCAAGCCCGACGAGATCGCTCGCGTGGCGGTCTTCCTGGCGGGCCGGGGCAGCGATTACATGACCGGCGCCACGGTAGACGCCAGCGGCGGCCTGGCGATGCATTAGGAATTGAGAATTAAGAATTACGAATTTAGAATTAACACGTTAGCGTCCTGAATGCCGTATTCCCAATTCTCCATTCTAAATTCTCAATTCTGAATGGTTATCGACCCAGCACCGTGAACATTACGTGCCATCCCACGCCGCTGCTGAGTGTATCAGGGTTTTTCTCGGCGACGTCGGCCGGGCCGATCTCGCCGGCACAGTAGGCGCCGAAAAGCGGGATTTCATTTCCGATGACACCCTTGATAGCCGTCAGTTCGTCTTCGATGTTGTCGAGCTTACCCTGGCGCCCGGCACAGTTGAAGGCCAGCACGGAAAAGGGTTTTAACCTCATATTCTTCATCGCCTCGTCGGCGCCTTCGGCGGCAGACGATATGACCTTATCGTTTTCTTTTGCCTGCCTGCCGGCGAGAGACACGTCGAAATCACCTGAGAGCATCAGGGCGATCGCGGCATCAGTATAAATTCGCCCCTGGAAATACACGAACGTCTGGCCCGCATTCTTGTTGGCCGAGCCGCCGGTGATTGGAAAGTCCTTGCCCAAAACCTCCTGAGCGCCGTCGAGAAGGAACTGATTCTTCGGCGAGTGCGCATCAGCCATGATGACCATCAGACGATCATCGTCGCGTCTGGGAGTCTTTGCGGCCAGTCCTGAGCCGCCGGCGCGCAAGCGCACTGCGATTTCGGCCTCGTTTTCTTCCATGGTCAAGTCCGCAATTCCCAGGTTCTGCTGGAGCGCCGCCGAGGTCGCTATTCCGTCGCCGGAGATGCCGAGCAGGGAGACGGAATCAAGGTCAAAACAACCTTCCTGGCCAAACGAGCCGTAAGTTGAAAAACCGAAGACAATATCTTTCGGAAAGACCGCACAGACGCCCTTGAGCACCTCTTTCTTTTGGGCCCGGCCCTCGAAGCACTCGGCCAGCACAACAGCGTTCAGCGAGCCCGAACCCATCTTCTCTCGAAGCGCCGAAGCGGCCCGCCTGCCCGCTTCGAAGGCATCCGTGTTGTCTGCCGAGGCCACACGGATCGTTATCGATCCGCCCTCTTCGGCATCGGACGAAACATACGTCTCATTGACGGCACATCCCGACATTAGTAGCAGACATATCGAAAGTGCCAATATTGAAAGAGTCTTTGCCATGCGTATTTTTCCACTCATGTGAACCTCCCTTTAGCATAATTGACTGCCGGTTTGTCTTAATGTTTTGACGAGCACAGCCCGAATTCCACCTTGCTGTCGTAAGGCGGATCGGCGGGCCATTTTGCCGGGCTCCACTTGCACCATGCAAACCGATTTCGCTGCTCCGGCCAGAGCCCGGCGGCCTTGCCCCAGTCACGGATGCCCGTCCCGTCGGGATCGTGAACAAGGATCGAGAACCTGATCTCCCGGCCAACGGTGGGCCTGATTGTCGGTACGGCCGAAAACGGGATCGCACATTCATAATGCGTGATCTTGCCCTGCCTCTTGACGGCTATCTGTGCATCTTTGAGCTGGAGTGTCTCAAGACTCCTTTGCCGTTGCGTGACCGACAATTCCTGGCCCGGCTTGATCAGTTGAAAGCATTTGTCCTTGCCGAACATACCGCCAACATCGACGAGCAAGAACTCGGATCTCTGCGCTTTGGCCTGAGCTTCAGATGCCGTGACGGCAGTGCGCGGGGCAAGAGCAAACTGCACCGCATCAACCCAAGCGGCACTTTTTTTGTAGCTGTACAGTTTCTCCTCTTCTACCTGAGCATACAGATAGAAATAACGCTTGTTCCAATAGGTACTGACGATAGTCTTCCTCTCGACTCCGCTCGAGGCAGGCCCGCCGGCAGCAGTGAACGTGAAAGGGATCGCGTCAGACCAGTCACTGAACTTGCCGTCGATCTTCGGCTTGAAATAGGGCGCGCTTGCACAGACGACACTCTGTTGACATGACGTCTTATCGGCGCCCTGTATAATCGTTATCTCGATGGGGTACTCATTTGATTTCACATCGGATGCTTTCTCTATCGTAAAAGGCAGGCTTTTCACCTCGCCGGATGCCAGCGTCACCTCTCGATTCGCCGGAGTCCATTGCCAACCCTCAGGGAACTCCGGCTCAATCGTTACAGTGCATTCGGCGGCGCCCGTGTTTCGCACTTGTATATGCGTTGTAGGACCTGTGGCCGGAGGGACGGTGAAGTTTTCGGCGCGAACGGCAACGTTAGGAGCCGATATCGCAGTTCCGACAACGGCGATACAGTTCAACATAGCGAGTGGCCACAGCCGATACATCAAGATCCTTTCGAGAAACGATCGATCAGCCTCAATATGATACCCCGGACAGGCGGGCCTTACAAGCACCACATTGAACAATGGCCGCCGGTCTACTCCAGAAGACTTCAAAATTTGTGCGCGACAACTTTGATAGTATGGCCCGAAAGGTGTACTATGATTATCAGCGTACCGGACGCCGCCGGTCCGCGGTAAGGCCTGAGGCCATCTTCATTCGCTGAAAGGGCAAGTACGGATGCTCGGCCTTATCACACCGGTGTTCAGAGAGCTTGAATTGACGGGGTACACTTTGTAGCATGTTGGTAAGAAGTATGGTAACGCAGTGCAGCCGGCGTATGCATGGTGATCCCGAAAGTGCGGCTCAGTAGACGCGGCGGCTTTTGGGAAGCCTGGAATCCTGAATGAGGTGGTTCGGTGCGCAGGAAAGCCTTGATTTTGACAGTTAGTGTGGCGGCGCTGGGCCTTGCGCTCTTTCTGTACAGAATTCGACCGGCAAATACGTTTCACATCGAAGACATACTAACTGTTTATCAGGAACACGCGGACTACAACGACTTATCCATCGACTATCCCCTCGATGAAACGCTGTTTCCGCCTGAGATTATCGCGCCCACGTTCCGATGGAGCGACAGCCTCTCGGCCTCGAAAGCATGGCTGGTTCAAGTAAGCCTCGCCGGCGGCGAGACGCGTCTGCACTTTCTGTCACATCGGCAACAATGGAAGCCTCAGCCGCAGGACTGGCGGAAGATGAAGAAAATGACCGTCGATCGGGATGCCGAGGTCGTCATACTCGGGGTCAGTTCCGCCGAACGCCCGGCAATCGTGTCAAAGGCCAGAATGACTTTCAGGACGTCGAAAGATCCCGTCGGCGCTCCTTTGTTCTATCGTGAAGTCGAACTGCCGTTTGTTAAGGCGGAAAAGAACCTCCCCGGCGTCAGGTGGCGATTTGGGGCTATTGATAATCCGTCGCCTCCTGTGGTCCTGAAGGATCTGCCCGTCTGCGGCAACTGCCACTCATTCACAAGCGACGGCCGAACTCTTGCGATGGACGTGGACTACGCCAGCCGCAAGGGTTCATACGTCATCACGAAAGTCAAGAGACAGATGGTGCTGGCTCGGCAGGACGTCATCACATGGACCGACGAAGAAAACACAGAGCAGAGCCACGGCCTGCTGTCGCAGGTATCTCCCGACGGCCGGTACGTCGTCAGCACCGTTAGAGATATGTCCGTCTTTATTCCGCAGCCGTCTCTGGCGTTCTCACAACAGTTCTTTCCCGTCAAGGGTATTCTGTGCGTGTTTGACAGAGAGACAAGGAGATTCCGCAACTTGCCCGGCGCCGACGACCTGCGATACGTGCAGACCAATCCGACCTGGAGCCCGGCCGGCAAACACATGGTCTTCGCCAGGGCAAGGGCTCCCGATCTGAGTAACACCAAACATCAGGGCTTCGTGTGGTTGACGCCTTCGGAGAGCAGAGAATTCGTTGACAAAGACGAGCCGTTTTCTTTTGACCTGTACAGAATTCCCTTCAATGAGGGCGAAGGAGGAACTGCCGAGCCGCTCGAAGGGGCATCCAATAACGGCATGAGCAACTATTTCCCGCGTTATTCGCCCGACGGCCGCTGGATCGTGTTCTGCCGAGCCAAGAGCTTCATGCTCCTTCAGCCGGACAGCGAACTGCACATTATTCCTGCCGAAGGAGACAAGGCGCGCAGGCTCGGATGCAATACTTCGCGGATGAACTCCTGGCACAGCTTCTCGCCCAACGGCAGATGGCTCGTCTTTGCGTCAAAGGCCTATTCCGACTACACGCAGCTATGCCTGACTCATATCGACGACAGCGGATGCAGCACCCCGCCGGTGCTTCTCGAGCACTTCACCGAACCGGACCGAGCCGCCAACATCCCCGAATTCGTCAACGCCGATCCAGACTCGATTGCCGCGATCCATGAGCGATTCCTGGATCGTTGATTTTCTGTCCGGCGTCTTCCGGGAGCAATGCTGTTTCCTTATTGTTAATGCGAAACGTCGCACCCTACCTATGTAGAGCTGACTGTTTTCGTGACTTCGTCAAATTCGTGCAGGACTCTTTCGTCTTTTTGGCCGATGAAGAAGTCAAGCAGGAAGATCGTCAGGCTATTTGCGGCGAAGCCGGGGACGATTTCGTACATTTTCCCGCCCAGCCCGGCCAGCTTCCATGATACGAGAACAGCCGTTCCTATCGTCATTCCCGCCAGTGCCGACTGCCAGCTCGTCTTGCGAGAGAACAGTGCGAACAGGACCAAAGGCCCGAACGCGGCGCCGAGACCGCCCCATGCAAAAGCG
>Ga0180437_10006962_pt1 | contig 14905 bp, 14 predicted proteins | sample SS_ome_4_FD_132410 | JGI IMG/M metagenome (GOLD analysis project Ga0180437, IMG submission 132410) | Hypersaline lake sediment archaeal communities from the Salton Sea, California, USA - SS_3_D_1 metaG | ecosystem: Environmental > Aquatic > Non-marine Saline and Alkaline > Hypersaline >...
ATGAGAAAGTGGCACGTATTGTCATCTTGTGTAATATATTCTCGTGTGTTGAATTGAGGTGCTCCTTTTCGATCGATCAGTTCATTGAAGGCCATCAGTCGCTTCATTTCGGATCCTTCGGCAGAATCCATAGAGTTCAAATGATTCCATTGTTCTTCGCAGCCGATTGAAACAAGGAGTTCTTCCATTACTTCAAACGCTTTGTATCTTCCGAGCCTCTCCCCAAGCCTTACATAAAGGGCGGAAGCGGAAGACATTCTTTTGATAAAATCCGATTCTAACCCCCTGATCTTTGACCAGCGAGTTTTGTTGAATATGGCGTTCTTTCTGACCAAAGCCTTAAGCAGGATGAGCGGCCATACTCGACCAATACGTGCGCTAACAATATATTTGATGGCTTTGATTTCTTTGAGTTTCATCGATGTGGATAAAACCGCACAGCCTCTTAGGCCAACCTTCATGCCGTTGTAAGACCTTGTGCTCTTATATGGTTAAAAGCGTGGCATCTGTCTTTAATATTTCAGTAAGAGGTTCCCCCCAATATTTTACCTCGATATTCATTTTTTCTAATATGTCTGTGACGCCTAATTGGTCTGTACAGGCCTTACATGCTGTTATGTGGACCCCCGCCCTCAATGCCTCTTTGATTTTTTTTTGAATATTGACGTCCTCACTCACCAATTTGGCAGGAGCACCCCAAATGATAAGGGTTACATGCTCCCACCAGCCCTTGAGTAAAGAATTAATACTATACATAAAAACCATTTTTTCTGCTGTAATTGGATTACCATTTGTCCATAATATGAAAAGATGTGATTTTTCTTTCATCGCAGCCCTCCTGTTTTTATTTATTCGGTCTGTGGATGGAGTAGGAATAGTATCTGTTTATCTTCATTTTTTAATCCGACCCTGTTTCCTTGACTAGATTACTCATGACCTATCAGGAGCAGGGCACGAAATTATGATTAGAGCGTAAAAGCTTCTTCCCTGCCGATGTATTTTTTTCTCAGTTTTGGTTTCTCAATCTTTCCTGTAGGGCTTCGAGGAACTTCTCCGAAAAAGATCTTGCGAGGTCTCTTATATCTGGGTAACTCCTCGCAGTAATGGAAAACGTCTTCTTCGGTCAGTTTTTTTCCTGAAACCACATCAATGACAACAGCAACGATCTCACCCAGTCGTTCATCCGGGAAGCCGATGGCTGCGACATCCTTTACATTTGCATGCGTATAAATAAAATGTTCAATTTCAACAGGAAAGACATTTTCACCACCTGTGATGATGACATCCTTTTTCCTGTCAACAAGATAGATAAAACCATCCTCATCCTCTCTGGCCATGTCCCCCGTGTAGAGCCACCCATCACGTATTGCATTGGCCGTAGCCTCAGGATTCTTGTAATATTCCCTCATTATCCCGTTACCACGAAGAATAAGTTCCCCTGTTTCACCACGCTCCACATCACGTCCATCCTCTTCAACAATACGTGCCTCCCAATTGAATCCTGGGTGTCCGATAGAGCCAACCTTATGCAGGTTTTCTGTTCCGAGGTGCATACAATTCGGTCCGGAGGTTTCACTTAAACCGTATGTGGTATCATAGTCCATATAAGGGAAGTATTCCTTCCACCGCTTAATCAGGGATGGAGGAACAGGCATGGCTCCAATGTGCATGAGTCGCCATTGATCGATTTTATAGTCCTTCAATTTTAATTCTCCACTATCGAGTTTTAAGAGGATATCCTGAGCCCACGGGACCAAGAGCCAGACGATGGTGCCCTCTTCTTCGCTCACAGCCTCCAAGACCCATTCAGGGGAAACTCCCTTCAGGATTACAGCAGGGCTCCCTACAATAAAACTGCCAAACCAGTGCATCTTTGCGCCGGTATGGTATAAGGGGGGAATAAGGATGAAATTATCATCTTTGGTTTGCCCGTGGTGCACCTTTTCCGTTATACAGGCACAGACCATGTTTTCATGGGTCAGGAGAATAGGCTTTGGGGTACCCGTGGTGCCAGAGGTAAAGTACAGACCGCAGGGATCATCAAAACCAAGCTCAACCTGTGGTGGGGTAGCCGGCGCATCTTCCAGCACCTTCTCAAAAATATCTGCGTAATCGGGGATCTGTGTGCCGGCAAAGATATAATGCTTTATGAAAAGCTGATCTTTTATTGCATCTATCCGGTCGGTAAATTCTTCACCAAAGAACAGCAATTCTGGTTCCGCAACATCTACACAATATTTGATATCGGCACTTGTGAAACGAAAGTTGAGTGGTACGACCCATGCCCCTGTTTTGACGATACCAAAATAGGCAATAAGCCAATCAATGGAGTTATGCATGAGGTGTGCGACCCTGTCACCTTTCTTGATACCCCTGTCTAAGAGCACATTTGCGAAACGGTTCGCACGTTCATCAAACTGCTTCCATGTAATCTGCCATCTTTTCCTCTCAGCCGGTATTCTCTCAACAAGGGCGATCTCATCTGGATACATCCGGGCGTTTCTTGCTAACATTTCTCCTATATTGATGTACATATCAGTTATAGACCTCCATGCCTTGAGGATTGATAAAAGTATGTCTCATGATAGAGGTATTATAGGAAGTGGTGGTTTTTTGTGTCAAGGGTATCTAACGCCAGCAGGATTATTATAATGGGGGTTTCATTGAATCGAAAGGGATTCATTTCCCCTCTCATTTTGTTGCTGGGCTTTTACCTGGCTTTATTTTTCTTTTTTTCTGGCTCTCTAATTCTTCAAGAACCTTGAAAACAAATCGTGCAGGCCAGTCTGCCATACCACCACTCAGGGCTAATGCAACAGCAGTTGCTTCCAGAATCTCTTCACGACTTGTACCCACATCAGCAGCACTGCTGACATGATACTCAATTCAACCGTAGCATCCATTACTGATACTGATTCCCAAGGCTATCAGTTCTTTGTATTTCTGGGCAAGCACGCCATCTTTCAGTGCATTAGCTTCAACCTCCCGAAACTCACGAAAAGTGTTGATACCACTTCGGTACATCTGCAAATTGTACTTCTTCCTTGTCTTCCGTATCTCTTTACTATTAGGGAACATAGCGCCCTCCTTAATGAATTAAGCCACTACCGCAGAATAAAGCCTGCTGACTGTTGCTGTCAGCTGAAGTAATAGGGTAAGTGGCCTTATTTAGCTACATTTATCTATTATTGACCTAAAGCCATCCGATGTCCGCCGTGAACAAAGAGCACTTGCCCTGTAATCCAGCCTGCCTGTTCAGAGGCAAAAAATACAACTGCATGTGCGATGTCTTCAGGCAGACCAATTCTCCTCAATGGTATATCCGGAATAAGTGCTTTTTCTAATTCGGGTGAGATATACCCAGATTGTACCGGTCCTGGCGATACAACATTCACCGTGATTCCGTATGGGCCTAATTCTGCCGCGGCACTTCGGCTATAAGATTCCACAGCATATTTACTTGCGCGATACGATACTTCCCTCGGGCACCCCCAAGCGCAATCTGCACTTATGTTAATCACTCGACCCCAATGAACTTTTCTTTCAATGATTCGACGGGCGAAGATTGCCATGAGTATCGCAACGGCACGTGAGTTCACTGCAAAATGCCGATCGTGGCTGCCAACATCAACCGTTGATATTGCTGGACCTCCCTTCCATAATACATCATCATTACCGAGAGCCTCAGGCGGAAGAAAGGTATCTGCTGCATATTCAGCCGCATTATTTACAAGAATATCAACGTGCCCAAATGCTTTCTCCGCTTTTTCAAACAACAGAGTAACGTTTTGAGGGTCTCCCAGGTCACCGTCCCAATGTTCCGACTTTCCTCCGGCTTCCCGAATAGATCTGACCACCTCATTGGCATCCTTTCCCTGTTGTTTAAAGAAGAAGGGTAGCCCTGGTTCCTGTTTCTGGCTGCCAGATGAAAAATCAACTTGTTGGCGATATCCATGAAGAAATACTTGAGCACCATGAGAGGCGAATTGCCTGGCAATCGCTGCGCCAATACCATAGGGGTTATTTCCGCCTGTTACCAGCACAACTTTCTCTTTTATTCCTGGATCGATCATAACATTATCCATTCTTTGGAGATTTTAATGTCGCAGATAATCTGAACAAAAAGTGTCAGCTTTTTGCATCAGAGTTAACTCGCTCGTTATATGGCTATGCTCATTTCATTGTTACAATTCGATATTGAAACGAAATTGATGACCAATATCCCTACACAGTGGCCATGCTGAGTAGTTGGCTTGGTACTGTTGTTTTCCAATCCCGCAAATGAGTGAGGCGGGACAGACTTCACACTTTATGTCTCAATCCAACTTGTCATCTTATTTTTTACCTGAAACTCAAAACCATTTTTTTCAAGAAACTCTCTGATTTCCTCAAAGAGAATTGCCTTGTCTTTTGGGTGTAAAAACGATGCCAGCATGATTCTCTGAGGCCGAACTCCGGGCTTTTGGAATAGGTTGAGCGTGTAGACTGATTCTTGGTCACATTCCTCGTAATGCTCAAGCGTGAGAGCATGCAGATTTTCTTTGTCTATTTCCACTCTGGACCAAGGATACCCCTGAGTGCCATGGACAACGAGTGAATTCCCAGCTGCCTCGAGGACCTGTTTCTTATTCTTGAAGAAAATAGCAACTGGTATACCGATCGTTCCCAAAGAGCCAAAGACAAGCCAAACAAAGAAGAAAGGGCTACCTTCACTATATGTCGCGTATATGACAATTGCACTCACTGGCGCCCAAATCAGCCAGAAGGCAATGAGAAATCCAACATACACACGATCCGTGCGAAAATCTCGTGGATCGATTACATATCGTCCACTGGTTTGAATGGCCAACCTTTTTCCGGATTTCTCTTGATTGATCAAGGTCAACCAAAATGATACCCCAAGAAAGATGAGGGAGGCCAACTCTTCGATAATTCCTATTTCGCTCTGCATCCCGGAGGGCGAAGTAGCTATCGATTCTTCCATCTGAAATGCGACTCCGAAAAAAAATATACACGCCAAGGAAAAAGTAATAATACGTAAAGGCAGAAGAAGAAAAGCACCCAAGGTTGATCTGAAACAATCGGCACGTTTCCACGACATAATTCCGAGTAAAATGCATGCAGAACCGTAGGAAAAATAAAGGATACAAAGCGATAAAGGAAGATCATGAGGCCCCCATATGTCAAAAGCAGGGATAAAGTTCAAGATCCCTGATATGATGAAAAGGACGCTGACGATTCGGAGTAAGACGATGCAAGTAGTTCGAGCCATAAGTAAAGGAGACCAATCTTTGTTCACATACTACATTTGGGTGCCGTTTTCCTCGTTTGTTCGATCCTGCGGCAAAGGCCGCAGTCCACCGTGAGCTGCTTGTCGGTCACACTGCACACCGAACCAGCACCGCCATAACTTCTCAGAGAAAATAACGCTGTTATGGTACTTAATTATGCCGGAGCCCCTTATTATTCGAAGGCGCCAGCATTGTCAAAAAAAACGCAGTACGAGGCATTTCTCGAGAGACCTTTCAAATTGAGTATTTCTAATAATTTACCTTGTCAAGTCCTTTGAGGTTTAAAATCTTGCGCGCTTCCTCCGGTGTCGCCGGTTCAATACCAAATTCTTCTGCAATACGGATTAACTTGGCTACCTGCTCAGCACTGCTCTTCGCTAGAACACCTTTCTCCAAATAGAGGTTGTCCTCTAGGCCTACCCGAGCATGACCCCCCATCAACAAGGATGCAGTGCACATGGGGAATTGTTGCTTTCCAGCTGCACATACAGAAAACTCGAAATCACCAATCTGTTTTCTGGCCATCTCCAATAAAAATACGAGATCCGCAATGGTTGCCGGTATACCTCCTAGGATGCCTAAAACGAATTGGAGGTAAACAGGTTTTTTGATGACCCCCTTGTTGATTAAGAAGGCCACATTGTTGATCATCCCCGCGTCATAGATCTCAAGCTCCGGCTTCGCTCCATGCGCGTCCATGATCTCGATGTACTGGCGCATCGTCTTGAATGTATTTGGAAAGATAAAATCCTCTGTACTTTCCAAATACGATTTTTCCCAGTCGTACTTCCACTCTTCGACACCATCTGCAATATGGAACAAGGCAAAATTTAGCGAACCAGCATTCAGTGTTGTCAGTTCCGGCTCCAAATTCGATGCGACTCTCACTCGATTTTCCACTGGTTCCCCCAGTTTTCCTCCTGTGGTAAAACAGAGAACGATGTCACATTGCTTCTTCACTTCAGTTGCAATTTCCCTGTATAAATTCTGATCTGCGTTTGGCATTCCTGTTTCAGGGTCACGAACATGAATGTGTGCCACAGCTCCCCCTGCATTATAAACAGCGACAGCTTCGTTAATTAATTGTTCAGGTGTCACTGGAAGATAAGGCGACATGCTTGGTGTGTGTATAGAGCCAGTAAGTGCTGCAGTTATAATTTTTTTACTCATCTTTTTTACCTCCACTCATAAAACTTCTCATGATACATACAATGACCTGTTCTCATTAAATTCCTTGATAAAATCGTCCACCATTTCCTCGAGAGGATAATCGATATGCCAACCCCACTCGGACTGAGCACAACGATCGTCAAATATTAACCGCGCGCTTCGCTTGAGACGCGGGGTTCACACAGAGAGAGTTCTCTCTTATTTCTTTTCGCTGACCCCAGAGGAATAGGCTCCGCATTTCACAAGGCGGAGGAGAGTGATATAGCCAGTTTCTATGGTTCGCCCTGGTATCTCTTCTTTGGCTTGAATGTCACCGAGGGTTTAAACCTTTCAGGATAGCGAAAGCCCTCGGCCTCGACACAGTCCCCGTACTTAGCCCTAAGTTCCGGCAAAGGACCAACGTCCAGGGCATACATGGGGCAGGCTTCTACGCAGATGGGTTTCTGTCCTTGTTCCAGCCGTTCCAGACAGAGGTCGCACTTTTGCATCTTGGCGTTCTCTTCCTGGCCAAACTGGGGTGCGCCCCAGGGGCAGGCCTTGAAGCAGGCCTTGCCACAGTCCAGGTTTCCCAAGCATTTCTCACGATCAACCACCACTATACCATCCGATTCCCTTTTTATGATAGCTCCTGCCGGGCAGACCATCGCACAGGGAGTGTTCTCGCAATGACAGCAAGATAGGGCCAAATAGGCTACGAACAAGTCCGGGAATTTGCCTTTTTCTATAGTATGCACGCGCATCCAGTTAACTGGACCTGCGCTGAGGTCATGCCAGTCCTTACATGCCACGGTACAGGTGTAGCAGCCCGTACATCGGGTCTGATCAAAGTAGAATCCCATCTGAGTCATGGCATTCCTTCTTCCGCTGGCTCAACCTGAACAAGGGCGCTGTTCATGTGATGCGCCCCGCTGGGGGAATGAGCGTCGTCTGTTAGCACGTTGGCGCAACCTCCCTGATCCACGCCTTGTTCATCAGGGTTGTACCATGTGCCCTGGCTGACGTTGACTACCCTCGGCATAATGCGCTCTGTAACCTTGGCCGGGATGCGTATTTTTCCACGGTCGTTAAAGACATACACTAGATCCCTGTCCCGGATGCCGCGTTCTCTGGCGTCAACCGGATTTATCCAAATGGAATGAGGCTCGATCTCCCTCATCCAGGGTACATTGTGCCAGGTGGAATGAGCCCTCGTTTTGTAGTGAGTTGTCAGCAGTTGCAGGGGATACTTGGCGGCCAGGGGGGCATCGTAACTTTCAGAGTGTTTCAGGTACTTGGGGATGGGTGGGAGTAATGGATTGTTCATCTCCTCCAGATGTTCACAATAGATCTCGATCTTGCCAGACAGGGTGGGAAAGGGGTTGTTCTCCGGGTCCTCGATCTGTTCCTTGAACGAAACAATTGGCTCCGGGAGCTTGATCTTGACTACGCCGTTGCGCTTCATTTGCTCGTAGTTGGGGATATCTCCTCGAGAGCTGGCGATGAAACGCAGAATATCGTCCTCGCTCATGGCGCCAAGGCCCGGAGGGAGGCCCAATCTCTTGGAAAGCTCCCGGACTACCTCCAGATCAGATTTGGATTCGTAAAGGGAATCAATGGCCTTATTCAGGTATATGTAGTAGGGCGAGCCCAGACATGCAGGGGCTATATCATTACGCTCCATGAATGTATTCACCGGCAGGATGATGTCGCCAAGCTTGGCGGTCGGGGTCATAAACTGCTCATGCACCACAACGAACTCGAGGGCCTTGAAAGCCGCTACGCCGCGTCGGGTGTTTGGATGCTGGTTGATAAAGTTGCTGGCCACCACATACGCCATCTTGAGGTCGGCAGGATAACCACCGGCGCGTCCGCGCAACATGGCGTCAAAGATCTTGGCACTGTGTATACGGGCACTATTGGGATTTGTGCCTCCCCGTAACTTATAGAGACTGTTTTTTCGGGGAGGGGCACCATTTTCCACGGGATTGCGCGATCTATACGTTCCGGACGTTGTCTCGCGGCTAGAATAGGCCCTCATGAACCCGGAAGCGTACCCCCCGTTAATGCCTATGTTGCCGGTTATAGCGATGAGCACGTTGGCTGCGCGGGAGTACTGTTCACCTCTAGCCGCCCGGGCTGGACCCCAGCCAGCGATGAGAGCAGCCGGCTTTGACAGGGCGTACTCCCGGGCAAGGCCAACAATGGTCTTGGCGGGTACTGTGGTGATGATCTCGGCCCATTGTGGCGTCTTAGGGATGCCATCTTCGTAGCCCAGTACATAGTCCCTATATCGGTCAAAACCCACAGTATACTTTTCGATAAAGGCCTTGTTTTCAAGATCCTCGGTGATGATGACGTGGGCCATGGCGATGAGCATGGCCGCATCTGTGCCAGGGCGAATGGGGATCCATCGGTCTGCGAAGGTGGCGGCTGTGTCAGTGTATCGGGGGTCCACGGCCACTATTTTGATGCCCTTTTCTCGAACTCTAGAAAGGGTGAAACTAGTTTCAGGGTCATGAATAGTGTTGGCCGGATTCCAGCCCCATATGATAACCAGGTGGGAGTTTAGAAGGTCATCTCGGGAGTTACCTGTCCTGATGGTGCCGTATGTAGCCATAGAGGCAAACAGAGGTCCCTCGTACGAAGCCACGCCCCAGATGCGGGTGAAACCGCCGAACGCAATAAGCATGGAAGCCACTGGAATTGGGCCGTGGAGCATGCCCTGGTTCCCTGAGCCAGCGGCCAGGAAAATACTCGAGTTGCCATAGGTCTTTTTTATTCTTGTCAATTCCGAGGCGACCTCATCCAGGGCTTCATCCCATGAGATCCGTTCAAATTTTCCCTCACCACGTTCCCCGATGCGGCGCAAGGGATACTTCAGCCTGTCAGGGGAATAGACACGCTGCCGGTAAGCACGGCCCCGCAAGCAGGCCCTTACCTGCGGTTGCTTACCGTTGTCGGTCTCTAACCTGAGGATCTTCCCGTCCTTGACATGCGCCCTGAGGACACAACGGCCACCGCAGTCATGGCAACAGCCTGTGGGCACTATGATGATATCGTCCTCGGATAGCGGCGACCTTTTCGTGATCATATTTGCCTCTTAAAAAGCTCAAAGTTCCGTTTGAAAATAGGCTTTTATAATTACCAATAATTGTCACTTATTTCAATACTTTCTCATTGTCGATAAAACAATATAAAGGGGTCTTTTTTTAAATAGTTCTTTTGCGTGCCATCTTCCTAATTTGTTCGAGCCTGCGTCGAAGGTTCCTGTCCACCGTGAGCTGCTTGTCGGTCACACTGCATACTGCACCACCACCGTAACTGCTCAGAGAAAATAACGTTGCTATAGTATTTAATTATACTTAGCACTGTTGTTGCCTTTGCGAAATGAAGGACCCTACCTTGGTTCAAAATGAAATTGTACGGTAATCCTACATTCTCCTCCTTTAAGTTTGAGACAGCGGCTGAGATCTGGAGTTCGGGTATATTTAAGCCCCATCGCGTCAAACCATCCCTCGATTCTCTCAAAGATCCCGCATTCGTAATCTGGAAGGAGCCCTAATTTCTTCATCCCTCTGTGGGCAAAGCAGTCTAAGAAGTGAAAAATTTGCGAGTTATTATCAGGGTAACTAATTTGAGCGGAGACAAAATCCGGAAAGAAGACGTGTTTTCCTAACTCAAACAATTCCTGGTATTCCTCAATATTTTTCGGGGATGGCGCCTCGACCATTTTCATCAAACGCCCGAACTCAATCTGCCCCAACTTTCTGCATACCCGAATATTCATAGGGCTTGCCTCAGCCATGCCGAACTTCGCCGCCACCTCACCATACCAAAGTGCGTCATGTGTCAACCAGTTTTTAATCAGGATGTTTCTGAGCTGATCTGAATTTATTGTACTTACTGCCATTATTATTTTCCTTTTTGTAAAAAGATGATCTTAACGGGTGGACTGAAAGGTGCGCGAGTGCTTTTCCGTGCATCCTTATCCAGTCCGATGTTAGCTTTTCCATTAATTATTCATTTTTACTATATTCGATTAAGGCTCCATGCAGTTCTTTTGTATATGAGAATACCGCAAATTGTGGGGCTACATATTCTCCTTTTTTATTGCCTCTTTTAAGAAAAACAATCCTGAAAGGCCTTTGTTTATTCACTCTCTCGATTAAGCCTTTATCATACTCTTGAAGGTGTTTAAAACAAATTGTTCCCTTTTCTAACTTTCCCTTATACGTGTGAAAGACATTTCCTTTGTAAACAAACATTGCATAGCCTATTGTTCCGCTATCACTATAAATCGATTCCTTTGAACTGAGTTCTATTGTATTGATCAAAATAGCAGCCACAATGTCAGCATTTTGATAATTGGTTATTATAAGACTTTCAGGAAGGTAATCTGGAAATTGTACTTTGGAACGGAGAAATTGACTGCCACATCCAAAAAGTGAAAATAAACAAAATAGCATTATACAAATGAAATATGTTTTTAATGTACTCATAACATTGTGCCAACTAACGTGAAATGAAGAGGTGTTTAAAACAATAGGAGCCCGTTATTCTCCAAAGGCCGATAGCGCTCTTCTGGCGATCTCTTCACCCCATTCCTGTACAAAATGTCCGGCTTCGGAATGCTCGTATGGGTCGGGGCAGTTCCGTATGTCATTGCGAAGTGCATGCATCACCGAAGGACCAAGCACCGGGTCCTTCATGCCGATGGCCATAAATACCGGTCCTGTCCATTTATTGCGCAGCCATTCGCGGGCGTTACGCGACAACACTGCACCGGGCGTATCCGGTCGATCAGGGACTATTTCTGGAAAACGGCGCACACCGGCCTTGTACCGGATATCTGGAAATGGCGCTTCGTAAGCAGCACATTCTTTTTCCGATAGATGTGAGCACGTGAGCTTCAGCAGCCGCCCAGCGGACATGTCAGGATTCTTGCGGACCCAAGCGCGCCAATCAAGAAACCCTTTAGAAAGTTTAATGTCTCCGGTACCGAGCGTCGTGTTCATAATCAGCAATCGGGAGATTCGATCAGTCATATCCATCGGAAGTGTGAGCCCGAGAACTCCGCCCCAGTCCTGGCATACAAGGGTGATGTTTTCGAGTTCTAACTGCTCAATAAACGATATAAGCGTGTTGCGATGAAAGTCGAAGGCATACACTTCTTCAGCCAGTGGTTTGTCCGAACGCCCGAAACCGAAATAGTCCGGAGCAATCACCCGATGGCCTGCACCTGTGAAAATTGGCATCATCTTCCGGTAAAGGTATCCCCACGTTGGTTCGCCGTGTAGGCACAGGAAAATATGGTCAGCATGTTGAGGACCTTCATCCACGTAGTGTATCCGCAAGCCTTCAAAGCCTTTCAAATCATCGATGTAGGCTGGATCATAAGGAAACCCTGGAAGATCGACGAACCGTTCCTCCGGGGTTCTTAACACTTCTGTAATGGTGATGCCTCCTTTTGCTATAATTACATATTTATCAAATGCATAACAAAAAGCTTGCCGGTCACAAACGCATAAGTGTTGTTTGGTCAGGTAAAGCGACTGTTCATTTTATTTTCCCCATAATTTTGGAAATACAGCCCATACCTTTGATTTATATTCAATATATTCATTACCAAACGTATCTATTAAATATTGTTCTTCAATATGTATTAATGTACGAAAAATTATGTACATAAAGATAGGAATGGTGATTCCTAAAGTTGAACCTCTTAATATTACAATACCAGGCACAATAAAGGAAATCCATGATGCATAAATAGGATGTCGTAAATATGCATAAACACCTTTTTTGCATAACGTGCCTTCATAAAAATATTTATCGATTGTAAAAGCAGGAATAAGAAAGATAATTAATCCGATAACAATTAACAAAATGCCAAGTATAGTATTGATTAATATTGAATAGATAACAAATCTATATTCTGAAAATACTATATTTTGAATAGCAAATACGATTGCTGCGTATATCAAGGATATTATCGTAAATTTGGGGCCAACACCCCACCTTGTCATTTGTTTCGTATTCATTTTTTATGTTAGCGTTCGAGATCGGCGGCACGGCTTGTCCGTGTCCGCTGAACTGGCTGGTTATATGGTGTTTTTCATAACTTTTTCAGACATTCTACCCATAAGCTTTTCATTTGTACTAAGGTGTTGATGAATAATCATCCCTATAGACCAAAGGGTACAACAATGAATCATCAATTAATTTAGTGGTGCTATTCTAAAACTTTTATCTTATGAAAACTGCCTGTAACACTTCAATAATACGTTCACCATGAAAAGGCGATTCCCTAATACAATCATCCGCATCACTTAAAATCCGTTTCAAGCTTCCCCAAAGTGTATACTTCTTGAACTTATCATCACGGTAGATGCCCATGGCCTCAGCAACAAGATTGACATAATTGGTGACACTAAAATCGTAGTGAGCTTCTTCGGCTGCAAAAATCTGGTTGCAATAGTGACAAACAGTAACTAATTGCCTCGCTCCGGTCTTGGCAGCATCTTGGAGGCGCTCTTTACGAATCTGAGCGAAGCTTTCCGGAAACCAGCAGATGGCCCCACTACCGCAACAAACCGTTTCCCGGCCATGATGTTCCATCTCCTTGAGCGTCACCCCGGGCAACTGCCGTAAAACCTCATGGGGGCCATCGGGGTCAACCCCCGTGTAGGCCGACTTACAAGCTTCGTGAAGCGTGACTGTCCCGGCTGCTGCCCTGGTAAGCGGTAGTTTGCTCATGTTTGCAGCTAAATACTGTGGGAATGATAGGATTTTGAACGGGATATCCATGGCGGGCGCAATACTTTTATCAAAACGACAATGGCAGGTAGGGCACCAGAGTATGACAGTTTCTGGCTGAAAGCGGGCTATGGCGGCCACCAGCTCTTCAGCTCTTTTAATTCCATCGTGGATCTCACCCAAAAACAAAAGACCGTCACCGCAACAATAGTCTAAGCCAGGTAGAAAAGCGTAATCATCCCCGATGGCATCCATGATATCAATTGCGTTCAGAATTTTCTCCGGTTGAAAATATACATTGCAACCGGGAAAGAAAACGTAGCGGGCACCTTGCTTATCGCTGGATGTGTTGATTCTATCGTATTCAGCCCCAGATACCTGGACACTCGCTAGGACCCGATTGACACTGTCGGGGTGCCTGGCGTCGCCGTATGCCTTATTCGCCAGCCCTTTGGAGATATATTGGCTCTTGATGAGCTCATTAACAAGCATTGGGTTCAGATCCTCGGGACACATCCCAGCCGTACATTTAAAGCACTCCATGCAGGCAAAGGCCTTGGTATAAGCCAGTTGATTGGGAATCCCGCTGTCCATGAATTCAAGCACCCCTTGCTGAATATCCTGCGAGGACGTCTCGCTAACGTCAGTGTAAGGTAAAATTGGGCATCCTTCGGCACAAAGCCCGCATAGTGTGCAGTTTTTAAGAAAACGTTGTTTTTCCTTGATGTAGTGATTACGAATCGTCACCAATGTTTTTCTCCAGTTTGTAATATTCGTTAACGTTACGGACTCAAGGATTCATGCATTGTGCTTGAAGCCGATCATATTTAACGATACTGTAACATGCTGAACTTTCAAAAATTATCGCCATCTTAAATTATTTGTTCATCCATATAATGATTTGTAGGTAATCTACTACCAACATTAATAAACAAGACTCTAATAAAAATATAAAACATGAATAATGGTAAAAACTTCCAAAAATGAGCCAGAGCAAGGCGGTCAGGTTCAGCTGCTGATTATGTGGCCCCGTTGATAAATGATGTCGGGGTAGATTCATCATAATGCTTGCGATAGAGCTTACCGCCAGCGCCTCTATAAGGGAGTAATGCTGGGACGAATCTTCGATATTTTTCATAATCTTCACCAAATATCTTAATCAATTTTCGCTCTTCAAGAAATACTATGTAATGAGAAAGAATCAGTATGGTCACCCAAGGAATAAGGAACAAAAGATCCGAAAACCAAATTATCACCAATGGCGGAATTGTCAACAGGAGTGTAGAGTAGAGAGGATGTCTCACGTAGTTGAAAGGGCCGTGCGTAATTAGTTTGCTCTTCTCATCTAACAGGTTGACCTTTACCAAGTTTAAAGAAAGATTGAACCAAATCATGCCCAACAGGCATACAATGACACAAGGCACAGTTAGTATGGCTTGCATTTCGAAGCTTAGTGAGATGGGAAAAGAAATCCACCGCCGGATAGCTATAGTTAAACCCTCAAAAAGAAGACCCAATAGGAGCAAGTGTGGCCCTACACCAAGTAGATTCTTAAATCTTTTTAAGAGTGATGGACTCTTGTCTTTTCCTGTAGCTATCGTTTCCCTATTCTCCTTGAATGTAATGCGGTTTGTTATTTTTTATTATCACTTTAATCTTAATTGTCTGAAATACTTAAAGATGATTGATGTAAAAACCACATAACGGCG
>Ga0180437_10006964_pt1 | contig 14903 bp, 10 predicted proteins | sample SS_ome_4_FD_132410 | JGI IMG/M metagenome (GOLD analysis project Ga0180437, IMG submission 132410) | Hypersaline lake sediment archaeal communities from the Salton Sea, California, USA - SS_3_D_1 metaG | ecosystem: Environmental > Aquatic > Non-marine Saline and Alkaline > Hypersaline >...
GTCTCCACGATCATGTTGCCGCCCAGAAGGACCCCTACCTGGATGCCTACCACAGTGACCGTCGGGATCAAAGCATTGCGCAGGGCGTGTTTCACCACCACCAGAAACTCCAACTGACCTTTGGCTCGGGCCAGGGTGATATAGTCCTGACGCAAGATTTCCAACATGCTGGAGCGCAGGACGCGGGCCACAATGGCCGCCATGGCCGCCCCCAGGGTGACGGAAGGCAGGACAAGGTGACGGAGGCTGCTGACCAGGGCTGCCTTGTTGCCGGTCAGGATGCTGTCCAGCACATAGAGGCCGGTGACCTCCACTAGCTCCGCGTCGTAGTCAATGCGGCCCGAGACCGGCAGCCACTTGAGACGCACGGAGAAAAAGAGGATCATGATAATACCCAGCCAGAAAGTGGGCATAGAGATGCCCAGGAAGGCTCCAGCCATGCTAAAGCGGTCAATGAAGGAGTGCTGCCTGACAGCGGAGATGACCCCGATGGGGACGGCGACCGCCAACCCGAAGATCAGAGCGCCCAGCGCCAGCTCGATGGTGGCCGGCAGGTGCTCGCCGATCAGCTCAGCGACAGGCTTGCGCTTGATGTACGAATTGCCCAGGTCCCCTCGCAGCACGCCGCCCAGATAGATAAGGAGCTGGCTATCCAACGGGTTTCCCCCCCGGAGGTTCAAGATGAGGGGTTTGTCCAGGTGAAACTCTTTTCGCAGGTTCTTGATCTCCCCAGGGGAAACGGAGGCGTCACCCATCATGATGTCCACCGGATCGCCTGGGGTCAGGCGCATAAAGATAAAAACGACGATGGCCACGCCGAGCATAATGGGGATGGTGGCCAAGATACGTTCCAAGACTCTTACGGCACGCATGTTTGCGAACCTCCAGAATTATCTCTCGATCAACAGATTCCCAAAATCATCTACTTGCAAACGCCAGCCGGATCCCACCAGCGTGGTGGCTTCCTTCTCCTGGATGATCACTGGTCCATCCACAATGTGGCCAGCTCGTAGTGCAGCGCGCTCGAACACGTTGCATTGTAGCGGCCCTGCAGAAAACCAAACAGATTGGCTTCCCCGCAATGCCACGTCAGCCGGACGGGATGAAGCTTCTATGGGAGATGGTTCGGGTTTCGCCAACCGTTTCACTGCCAACAACCGTAGGTTCACTACCTGGATCGTCTCCCCAGGTGCGCCGTGACCGTATGCTGCCCCATGGGCCTCGTGAAAGTGGGTCCAGACCAGCGGTACGTCGTCAAGTGAGAGATGCGGCCCCGGCAGAGCGACCCTTAGTTCATAGTTCTGCCCAAGATATCGCAAATCAGCGGACACTCTGACGGAACGCGCTTCAGGCGGCACGTCAGCGCGTTCAAACCAGGTCTCTGCTTCGACCTCCAGACGAGTGAGGGCCGCATTAAGTCGATCCAGTTCCTCCAGTGTCAATGGGGTCATCACTGTCTCCACGAAATCCGTGGTCATATCGGCATATAACAGGCCCAATGCGGAGAAGAGGCCAGGTAGCTGCGGCACGATTACCCGGCCGATGGACATCTCCTCAGCCAGATCGGTGGCGTGCAAAGGCCCAGCGCCGCCATAAGCCACCAACGTAAAGTCCCGCGGGTCATGCCCACGTGCTACGGTGACGACCCGTAGGATGCGCAGCATGTTGGCATTGGCAATGGCGATGATGCCCTGCGCGGCTTCCTCCAAATTCATATCCATCGGATCGCAGATCCGCTCGACGATGGCCCGCTCGGCCAGCGTGGGTTTTAGCATCATCTCGCCGCCCAGGAAAAAGTCGGGGGCCAGCCGGCCGAGAATCAGGTGGGCATCAGTGACCGTTGGCTCTGTTCCCCCCTTGCCGTAACAGGCTGGGCCGGGGTTCGCTCCAGCACTATGGGGCCCCACCTTCAGATGGCCTCCAGGATCAATCCAGGCGATGCTGCCAGCTCCCGCGCCACATTCGGCCACGTCAATCATTGGGAACCTGACAGGGTACCCACTCCCTCGCACTCGCCCGCCGTGGTGCAGATCCCCACCGACCTCGTATTCGGCGGTGTATTGGGGGCTGCCATCCAGGACAAGACCCGCCTTAGCGGTCGTTCCTCCCATGTCGAAGGCGATGACCCGCTCCAGCCCCAGCGTCTGAGCCAGGTGCCCGGCGGCGATAAGCCCTGCTGCTGGACCCGACTCGACCAGGGTGTGGGGGCGGCTCACGGCCTGTTGGGATGGCAGTGTCCCTCCACCTGAGTGCATGATGGCGAGGCCATCATGGTCCCATTTGTGAGCCTTCAGGTTTTGTTCGATAGCCTGCAGGTATGAGACAACCTTGGGAGCAACAGCCGCAGCAATGACCGTCGTGCTGGCGCGCTCGAACTCGCGGAACTCGGGCAGCACTTGACTGGAGAGGAAGACAAATGCCCCTGGCAGCAATTGGCACACCAGATCTCCTAGCCGTGCTTCGTGGTCTGGATTCCAGAAGGAGAAAAGGAGCACCACAGCCAAGGACTCAATGCCCGCTTCACCCAGGGTTTTGATCTGAACCCGAGCACCTTCCTCATCTAATGGTACCACAACCCGGCCATCGGCGCCAATTCGCTCCCGAATCTCCCTAACCCGGTCACGAGGCACCAGCGGCGGGCGCCGATCTTTCATCAAGTCGTACAGTTCGGGGCGTTGCTGCCGTCCAATCTCCAGCAAGTCACGAAAACCCTCGGTGACCAGCAATCCAACTTGAGCTGTCTTACCCTCAAGCAGCGCGTTGGTGACGATGGTCGTGCCATGGACTAACCCGCTCACCTGTTCAAGGTCCGCCTTGGCAGCCTTCAGGACGCGCCCCAGGCCCTCCATAAAGGGACCGGCCGGATGCCATGGATCTGAAGGGACCTTGGCCGAACGCAAAGCGCCATCGTGCTCATCGTAGAGCAGAACGTCGGTGAAAGTGCCCCCTACGTCAATGGCCACGCGCATGAGTCACACTTCTCCTCCTGCTTGCATCCGGTCTCGCAGCGCTGCCGTGGCAATCCAGTCCACTGCTCCCCCGTCGGTCAACACTACACCGTATGCCTGTCGCGCCTGATCGTGACTCACCTTGCCCCGGCCATAATCGCGCGCGACGTGCTCCGGGTCCCGGTCCAGGGGAGACCCAAAGCCTCCCCCACCAGCCGTCTGTGCACTCACCACTTCGCTCTGACGGACCAGCACTTCTGAGACTTTGGATCGGATAAACCGTTCGGTCGGGGTACCTGGATTCAGTATGAACCGTCCACACCCGCCCGGCAGCCCGCCCATTAGCCCCCACGGTGGAATCCGATGCCGGTCAGAGTGAGCGGAGAAAAGCACAGGGGACAGGGCTTGGATGTCTTTGCGGATAGACAGACCGCCACGGAATTTCCCCGGGCCACCCGAGTCAGGCACCAGGCCATAACGCAGCACGCGGAGCGGGTATTCTAGCTCCATCGCCTCGACCGGTAAATTCGACGTATTCGTAATATGAACCTGAACGCCGTCCATCCCGTCCTTGGTGGCTCGCCCCCCCTGCCCTCCTCCCAGCGCCTCAACATACACAAAGTCCTGGCCCGAAAGGGGTTTGGTTCCGCCAAATATGATGGCCGTAGTTGCGCCATTGGAGGCAGCGACAACCCGCTCGGGCACGGCTTGGCTCAGGGCACCCATGATGGCATCTACTACTCGCTGACAGGTATCGGTTCGTCCACCGACAGCCGCTGGCTCTCGAGCGTTGACCAGGCTTGCCTCCGGTGCCTGGATATGAATGGGGCGCTGAAATCCGGCATTGGGGGCCACATCTGGTGCAACCACGGCTTTGACAGCGTAATGAACCGTCGCCAGCAACGCCGGCCAGACCATGTTGATGCCACCGGCCGCCTGGGCCGCCGTACCTGCAAAATCTAGAGAGATGGCGGGCTGCGATCCGTGAGACACCGTGACCACTACGTTAATTGGCAACGGTGTGTCTGAAATGCCGTCATCATCCATCGCATCGGTGAAGTGGTAGGTTCCTTCGGGGATCTCGCGCAACTCCGTGCGCAACCGTCGCTCACTGTAGTCGAAAAGCTCTGAGATGCAAGCTGCTATCGTGATGGTATCATAGCGCTTGAAGAGTTCGAGCAAACGCCGCTCCCCCAGGCGCAAAGACGCAGTCTGAGCTCGAAAATCGCCCAGACGTTCCTCACGACCACGCATGTTGAGCAAGATGAGTTCCAGAATATCCTGCTGAATATGGTTCTGGGCAATGATACGCGTCGGAGGGATACGCAGGCCCTCTTGCAACACCTCGGTCGAATCGCCTGCCGTACCTACGCCGGGCGACCGTCCACCCACGTCGGACCAGTGAGCGATGTTGGCCACGAAAGCCACCAGTTCACCTCGATAGAAGACAGGCTGGACGAGGGTGATATCAGGGAGGTGGGAGCCACCACCGTGATAAGGATCATTAGCAATGATGGCGTCTCCAGGTTGCAGTTCCCAAGCGTCCAGGTGGTGAGCGATCTCGGCCATTAACCCTTGCATCGAGCCCAGGTGAACCGGTATTTGCTCCGCCAGGGAGATCAAGCTGCCGTCTGACCTGAACACCGCACAGGAGCAATCCCGCCGTTCCTTAATATTGGTCGAATAAGCAGACCGGACCAATGCCACACCCATCTCCTCAGCGATGGACTGCAGTGCATTACCCACAACCTCAGCGGTAATGGGGTCGGCTTCTCGTTGTGTGGTTGTGATCACAACTTGTCTCTCTTCCGAAGCGCGAGCCCACCCAGAAAATTCATGATGATCTCGCGGCCCATGATCACCGTCAGATTGGCCACATCCAGCGGCGGGGAAATTTCAACCACGTCGAACACACGAGTCAGAGGATGACGCCCCAGAGCTGCTACAGCCTCTAGAATCTGGGTCCCAGTCAATCCACCGGGGGTCGGGTTACCCGTCCCCGGTGCCCAGCCGAAATCCAAGGCATCTATGTCCACCGAAACGTAGAGCGCCTCGACACCGTCGGTAGCCCAAGCGATAGCCCGTTCCAACACCGCCTCTATGCCTCTTTTGTGAACCTCCTGAGCGGTGATCAGTCGAATCCCCTGCTCATCTATGTATTCACGGTAAACGCGCTGCGTATGGAAGCCATGCGGGCCGATCTCGACAAAGTTCTGCGGCTTGATCTTGCCGTTAGATCGCTCTAATGCCATGCGAAATGGAGTTCCACTCGAGATTTCACCCCCGTACGAGACCCGCACGTCAAAGTGTGAATCAAAATTAATGACTCCCACATAGCCAGGTGTCACGTCGACCAGAGCCTGTAGACAGGGGTAGGTAATTAGGTGATCTCCCCCCATGACAATGGGAATGACCGGCACGTGTAAAAGATGGGTGACTGCCGTGCATGTCCGCTCGATCGTGGCATGAACGTCGGTGTACACCACCTCGACATCGCCAGCATCAATAACCGTGAGCACCTCACTAATGTCAATATCCAGATAGGGATCGTAGGTTCGAGAGGCAGGGAACGATGCTCTGATCTCTTTAGGTGCTAATCGGCTGCCAGGTCGGCCACCGACGGTACCCCCATCGAAGGGAACGCCGACCAGCGCTGCATCGGCGTGGTTGAGATGAGTGATGTCTTTCAGAATCTCTGTGAAACGAACCTCATACTCATCCTTGACAGGGGCAGAAACGATGACACTCGGTGGTTTCAGAAAAGGAATTGCTGTCTTCATTTGGGTTCCGTAACACTCCTGACCGCAATGGGCTATTTTGAAAATGCCGCGCGTTGTCTCTAACGCAGCGCTTCTGACATGATATCCCCCATCATTGTGGAACCGATATAAAGGGCCCTGACCTCTTTGTTGTCTAAGAGGTTTTGCCCAGTGTCGCTCAGTCTGGTCTCACCCAGAACCAGGACATAGCCACGGGAGGCGACACGCAGCGCGCGTTTCGCCTGTTGCTCGACGAGTAAAATCGTCGTACCGGCATCGTTCAGCTCCTGGATCTTTTCAAAGATCAGCGCAGCAAACTTGGGTGCAAGGCCCAATGATGGCTCATCTAACATCAAAAGGCTTGGGCTCAGCATTAACGCTCGCGCGATGGCCAGCATTTGCTGCTCCCCGCCGCTCAATTTATACGCCAGTTGATGGAATCTCTCAGCCAGAATAGGGAACAGTTCGAGTGTGTGGTCAATCCGCTGGCGTACTACAGCTTGGTCGTCCACGATATAAGCCCCCATCTCGAGGTTTTCCTGCACGGTCATGCCTGGGAACACGCGACGGCCTTGGGGTACGTAGCAGATACCACGATGTAATGTGTCATGAGGCTTCAGGCCGATGACTTCTTCACTTTGGAATTGAATGCTGCCGCGCACGTACTGTAGGCTGCCACATATCGCTTTGAGCAACGTTGACTTGCCAGCACCATTGGGTCCAATCAGGCAGACAATTTCGCCAGGATGGACATGCAGGTCCACATTGCGCAAGATATCGTAGTCTTTTCGATAACCGCCAGCTACCTGTTCCACCAGAAGAATGGGCTCACTCACCGAGATATGCCTCCAGCACGCGCGGGTCCTCTTGAACCTCTTGTGGGGTTCCTTCCATGATTTTGTCTCCCGCGTCCATGACGATGACGGGATTGCAGTAGCCCATAATCACGCCCATATCGTGCTCGACGATCAGAAAGGTTTTCCCTTGCCGATTCAGATGGTGTACAAAGTCCATGATGCGCTCGATGAGGACAGGATTGACGCCAGCCGCGGGTTCGTCCAGGAGGATCAAGTCAGGATCACCCATGACAACCGAGACAAACTCCAATAGCTTCTGCTGTCCATAAGACAACTCACCTGCCAGCTCATTCCGCAGCTCAGCCAGCCCCACAAACTCTAGCAACTCCAGTGCCCGTTCCACTTCAGGGGGCGATGTACGGGCGTGCAGGAGGCTCATGCCAGCCCGAGCGCTGACAGAGGCAACGGCGTTTTCGAGCACAGTTAGGTTAGCGAAGACCCTGGTCTCCTGGAAGGAACGCACGATCCCCATCGCCTTCACCTGGTGAGGTTTCAGCCGTTTATAGCTCTGGCCCCGGTATCTGAGTGTCCCGCTATCAGCAGGATAGAAGCCAGTAATGACATTGATCGCAGTACTTTTGCCAGAGCCGTTGGGTCCGATCAGCCCCGTCACGGTGCCTTGACGGATTTCGAAGCTACACAGATGCAGGGCAGCGATGCCCCCGAAGTGCTTGGACACGTTCTCCAGAGATAGCATAACTTGGCCACTCTGGCCCCTCTCTTCGGGACGTCGGCGCTCACCATTCGCTGCAGGGCGATCAGAGCTTGGCGGCGACTTTGGCAAGGGGACCTTTGCAGCGGCCGAGACAGTGTTCGTGGATCGCCGCTGGCTGAGGGAAACCAGCCCCCCAGGCAAGTACAAGGTAACAACAATGATCAGCAGGCCGAACAGCAGAACATGCAGTTCGGTTGCCAGCACAATGTTTAGAAACTGACTGAGGGGGATCAAAATCAACGCACCGAGCATCGGACCCACAACGGTGCCTTTGCCTCCAAAGATAGCGAACAGTAAAATGTTGATGCTGATGAGGATGCTGAAAGTGCTGGCTGGGCTCACATAGTTCATATAGTAGGCATATATGCCCCCCACGTAGCCGGGGAAAAAAGCACTGAGCACGAAAGCAAGCGCCTTGTAGAACGTCGTGTTGATGCCCACAGCCTCAGCTTTCTCTTCATCATCCTGAATGAGCTCCAGTCCTAGCCCAAACTTGGACTGTTTGATGATATAGTTCAGCACCACTGCGCCGGCCGCACCCAGAAGCATGGCGTAGTAGAAAGGGCGTTTTGCCACCTCGGCATCCCAAGGGGAAAGCGGCAGGAAAAGACCTCGTCCGCCCTCGGTCAGAGAATCGAAATTGTAAATGATAAGCTGACCGACTAGCGCCATAGCTAACGTCGTAATGGCAAAGTAGGCCCCACGGGTACGCAAGCTGGGCAGACCAACCAAAGCGACAAGACAAGCTACCAGTCCCGCCAGCGGGGCAGTGAGAAAAGGGGACCATCCAAGCTGCAGCAGAAGTAATGCCGAGGTGTATGCGCCGGCACCAAAGAAGACGATGTGACCAAAGGATTCATAACCTGCATAGCCGCCGATAATATTCCAACCGGAGGCCAGGGCGACATACATGAAGACAAGGATGGCCAGATGCTGGACATAGAGGGTGGGCACTACCCAGGGCAGGGCCAAGAGCACTAGGCAAAAGAAAACAAGAGGTATCCGCTTTCCCAGGAGCGGACACGTGATAGCGATACCGTTGCTTATGGAATTCAGTTTCATGGCTACCCTCGCGTCAATGCACCTTGGCCCATCAATCCCCCAGGACGGTACAACAAAATCAGGATAATGACCAAAAATCCAACCAAAGGAGACCACGAGATGCCGAAAAGTAGGCTGACCAGTGACTCAGCTATGGCTACGAGGTAAGCTCCCAGAAAAGCTCCAGTCACACTGCCCATCCCCCCCAGAACCACAATAGCGAACAGCCGCCCAATCCAGTCCAAGTGAACGGACGGATAGAAAGCATAGATCGTGCCTAGCAAGACCCCTCCTACCGCCACGGTGGCCATGGCAATGGCGAAGGTCAAGGATGAGACGTGTTCCACATCCACACCCATATAAGTGGCTGCTTCGCGATCTTGAACCACCGCGCGAATCGCTTTGCCTACCTTGGTGGATCCGAGAAACGATCTGAGGAAGAAAAGCACAGCGGCGGAAAGTCCCAGCGCAAAGAGGCGGGGATAAGAGAGCCTCACAACGCCCAACACAACGGTCCGGGTAGCATAGGCAGGGGCAATGGCCTTGAAACTGGTTGTCCAGAGTAAGATGATCAACACCTCGATAGAGATGCCCAACCCAAAGGTCAGGATCATGGAAGAAGACTCCGCGAGAGCGCCCAGCCGGCCAATTAAGCCTTTGTAGATCAACCATCCAAGAACAAAGAACAGCGGGACAGTTATGACCAGGGAAAGGAACGGGTCCAATCCCAGCGATTGGAAAAGCTGGAAGGTGATATAGGCTGCCAGGACAGCCAGCACTCCATGGGCAAAGTTAATCACCCGCATCACGCCATAGACAATGGCTAGGCCAAAAGCCATGATAGCATAGATCGAGCCTAATACCATCCCGTTCACCAGTGTTTGTAAAGCTAGGTTCATAAAAACGCTCCAGAAACAGTAGACAGCAGGTTTGGTGAGTTGGCCAGGAGGCCAAACCCACCAAACCTGCAAGATCACTTTACCGCTCTGCCCAGGCGGGCAGAGGATAGACTGGATCGGCTGTGGCCGCCTCAGGGGGCCAGAGAATCTCCTGCTCACCATCTATCCACTGGATGAGTAGGACAGCCGGTTCAGGCTTGCCTGTCTCGTCCCAGGACAGGGTGCCGATGACTGTCGGGAACTCGTTGGCTGCCACATAGTCTCGCAGGACATCGTTGTCCAAGCTCTGGGTCGCCTCAACGGCAGACTGAAGCACCTGAGCAGCCGCATAAGCACCCGCCGCATGGTAGTCAGGGGGACGATCCCACTTTCCCTGGAAACTGCTGACAAACTCCTCTAGCCCTGGGGTCTGGGCCTTGGTGAGGAACATCGTGCTACCCCACACATAGTTGGCGTCATCCTCCAGGGTTTCGATCCAATCAATCATAGCCGGTCCCACAGAGAACCACATCGCCTTGGGACTGTAGTCAAGCTGTTTGGCCGCCCGGACGGCCAGGACGCCCTCGGGCAAGAAAAAGTGGCCAAAGAGCACCTCGGCGCCGCTCTCCTTAACTTTGGCCATGGTGGTGGTCAAGTCGGTGACACCTTCAGGCACCTTCTCATCGTAGACGACCTGAATGCCCAGGGTTTCCAGTTCCTCCATCAGCCCTTCGGCCTCTGCGACCATGGCCTCGTTATCGAGGAAGAGGACGGCTGACGATTGGGGTCGTTCCGCCTCAGGAAGGCTCTCTAGGAAGCGCATCATCATTCTGGGAAAGTCAGCGGCCAGGCCGGGCAAAGTCAGGAACATGTACTTAAATCCCCGTTCGAAGAGCTTGGGCGAATTGCCACCGCCTTGCAGGAAAAGCATCTTGTACTTTTCCGCCACTCCACTGACTGGGTAAATGACCGAACTGGTATAGGGCCCCAAGATGAGGTCCACTTTGTCCACGGTGATCAGCTTTTCGTAGAGACTCACCCCAGTGTCAGGGTCGCTTTTGTCATCGTAGATGGTCATCTCTATGGGCCTTCCCAGGAATCCTCCTCCGGCGTTGACCTCCTCCTCCCACAAGCGGTAAGCCTGTTCATAGTACTTGCCACTGTCCGCGTACTTGCCTGTCAGCGATACCGTGGCACCGATCTTGATGGGCTCAGGAACTGGGGTTGCGGTAGGCTCTGGCACGGGAGTCGGTGTTGGGGTAGCCTTAGGCCCACAGGCTACGGAAACCGAACTCACCAAAGATAGGATTACCAAAACTAACAATGCCCTTCGCATTTCTTTATTCCTTCCTTTCTCAATATGAGAGCATTCGGAAACTCACCAACAGGCACTTGAAACCGCGATAAAGCAGCTTACGCTGGTCATTTAGGCTGCAAAAAGGCCCTGCAGCCGCAGTTATCGCTAGCCTTGACTGCTAGATGGGATTTCGGGAGCCACGAATGATAGTTTCCGAACGCTCTCAATACTTTTTAGGGGGGGCGCCAGTCCACCCTCCACTTATCGAATTTTCGGTTTCCTGGGAAACTGGCCCAGGGAGGGCAAGGCTTTGCCCTCGTTTCACCGAGTTGGTTCTGCTGTTACTTGTCCCCGCTACGGCTTCAGCCACACGTCGTGCAGGTTGATGCGGCTGTCGGGGCTGGGAGCCCAGTTCATGACCTTGGCCGAGCAGGCCTCGATCTCCTCAGGCAGGAAGAGGAACACGGCTGGCGCCTCCTCATAGACAATGCGCTGGGCCTCATCGTAGATCTCGTGGCGCTTGATCACGTCAGGCTCGACCTCGCCCATCTCGATCAACTCATCCACTCTAGGGTTAGAGTAGGTGGAGTAGTTGCCCCGGCCGTTGACCCCGCCTTCCGGGTCCCAGGTATGCCACTTGGCCTCGAAGTGCCCTACGGGATCGAAAGCCGAGTCGCCCCAATCGCCACAGAAGGCCAAACGCTCACCGTCGCGCAGCAGTGGCTTCACCACGCTATAGTCCCACAGCCGCACGGTGACATCGATGCCTAGCTCCTGGAATTGTCCGGCCAGCGCTTCAGCCCTATCCTTGTGTGATTCTTGCGCATCAAGGACAAAGGAGATGTCCTCCGGGTTGTAACCGGCCTCGGCCAGCAGGGCTTTGGCTTTTTCGGGGTCATAGCCATAGGGCTCCAAAGTGTGATCGGCAAAGTTGTTGTAAGGTGACAGTGCGCCAGGGAGGACGAGGCCCCGCCCGCCCAGGATCTTTTCCACGAGCAGTTCGGCGTTGACGGCATAGTTCATGGCCTGCCGCACCTTGACGTTGTCAAAGGGCGCTTTGTGCGGATTCATCTCCATCCAGAACGGCCGCGTGCCAGCGCAGGTTTTGACCACCACGTTGGGGTCGGCTTTCAGCGTGTCATAAATGTCTGCGGGTACGCCCTGGATCAGATGGACCTCGCCAGCTTGCAAAGCCGCCACCCGCGTCGAGGCCTCGGGCAGCATCCTGAAGATGACCCGTTTCAGATAGGCCAGACCGACGGGCGGCAGGAGCTTGGAACCTCCATAGTAGTCATTGAAGCGCTCCATCACCACCTGGGTGTCCAGGCTGCCCTCCACGAATTTGAAGGGGCCGGCCCCGATAGGATTTGCAACAAAGCCCTCGGTGCCCACCTGCTCCATGTAATCCTTGGGCACAATACTATGGTGGCAGAGCATCTGCAAAGCCACTGGGTAGGGTTTGGAGAAAAGCAAGCGTACGGTGTAATCGTCCACCACCTCCACGCTCTCCAGCGGTCCGATGAGCCCCTTACGGGCCGCAGTGTGGGGCTCGGGATACTCGATGGCGTTTTCGGTGATAGTCCGTTCAAAGGTGAACTTGACGTCTTCGCCCGTCAGGTCCTCACCGTTGTGGAAGGTGATGCCTTGCTTCAGCTTGAACTCCAGTGTCTTGTTATCAATCCATTCCCAGGAGTCAGCGATCTCGGGCACCACTTTGTTGGTGGTGGTACGGGTGACCAGGCCGTCAAACATGTTGCGCAGCACCGTCTCGGTGGGCCGGTCGCGGTAGTCAGCCGGGTCAAAGCTGTCAATGGACTCAGTAGCCAGGCCCACGATGAGGGTACCGCCACTCACCGGGGTAAGCTCTTCTATCATTGCGGCTGCTTCCTCGGCACTGGGGATCCACAGTTTCCAACCCGGTTCGATCAGGTCAGGGTTGCTGATGAAAGCAAAGGTGGGATCCTCAGCCGCTTTGGCGTTGGTAGCTTCCATGATGGCCACGTACGCCATCGGGTTGCCCAGGTACTTGTCTGCCAACAGGGACAGGTAGTCGTCTTTTTGAACGATATAGCTCTCACCTGCCTGGGCTGGCGGCGCGGCACTGACCATGCCTGGTACCAGCGTCAGAAACAACACCAAAACGATCACTAGATTAAACTTTTTCATGATTTGTCTCCTCCTTGCCTATGTTAATTTGTTGAAGGATAAAAATGATAAACTGCTCCGTATCCGATAAACCACCTCCTTTCATGAGGTCCCTTGGAAGGTCGAGTAGGAAATGGGGACAGGTAGCAAGCCAATCACATCGACCGTCTTGAGGCGGATGCATCCAAGCCCGCTAGATTGCTACTCGTTTCCGAGAGAATTCTCCAATGCGCCATGCATCACCGGTTTTCCGTCCGATTGCCATCACAACTGCAAAGTGGAAAGAGCTTTATTCGCCTTGGAAAGGCTTACTCGCGTCCGTTGAGGTGCCCTCATCACGAGTCCTTCATAGATTACATCAATGAGAGCTAGCTGGGCGTTACGGACGCTGGGAGAATCGTCATGAACCAGATTCTCCCAAGCTGAGGTATACAGTTTGATATCCGCTACTTCAGCCACAGGAGAGACCGGGTGGCTAGTGATGCAAATCGTCTTTGCCCCAGATGCTTTGGTCAGCTTGAGAGCCTCCACCGTATGTCGCTTGGTACCTGAGTGAGAAACAGCAATACCTACATCCCCATCGGCCAAGAGGGAGGCAGAGATGAACTGCATTTGAGAATCAATGAAGGCGTTGGCGTTGATGCCCAGTTGCATCAACTTGAACTGCAGCTCCCTCGCCGCTACGCCCGATCCGCCGATGGCATAGATCTGCACCTGGCTAGCAGCCAGGATAGCATTCAGTGCCCTGTCCAGTTCTTCCGCGTCCAGGACCTTGAGGGTATCCCGCAGGGCTTTGATGTTGGCTTCCACGATCTTTTCCGCCATGCTAAGCAAAGAGTCCCCGGGTTTGACATCGGCATAAACAAGGCTATCTGGCGAGACCGACTCTTTGGCCAAGGCGATCTTGAAATCCTGATACCCCTCAGTGCCGACCTTGCGGCAGAATCTAAAGATCGTCGCATCGCTAACATCACAGGCCTCAGCCAGCTCGGTGATGGAAAGTTTAACTACCTCATCAGGATGGCGGAGGACATAGTCGCCTATCTTCTTTTCTCCAGCAGTCAGGGAGGGCAATAATCCCCTGATTGTCAAAAGAATGTTCTCATCCCCAGGCACCAGGCGTCCCCTTTTCAGGCGTTGTGCAAAATTATTTTCACTTGTATTATAACAGAGTAAATTTTCTTTGTCAAGACCATTCGTCATAGGAACCGTTTTACATCCGGTATTTGCCACTCCAATTGGCGTTTGTAGGTGGGATGAGGCTTGAAGGGGCGGGTACATTCCTTGACGGTGCAATTGCCCAGGATCTCTATCTCCTCTGGGGTGGCTTTGCCCAGCCCACCGAGCTTGCAATAGTGCAGGTAGCCGACCTCGTCCAGGTCAAAGCCCATGATCTGCACAGCCACGGCGTCGGCGGCCAGGAAATCGGTGCTGGCGATGGCCAATCCCAACTCAACGGGGTCACCATGGGAGGGGCCGCTGCCCTCCATGCCTGCATAACCGTCAATGACGCTCAGGTGGGGGGCCATGACCTTGGCCAGGGTGTAGAGGTTGAGATTCATGGCCGGGTAACCTTGGTGGAGGGCGAACTTGTCGCTGCGGTTGAGACTCTGGATAACGCTGGTTTTGACCTCGGCCAAGAGGGGCGATTGTTTCAGGCAGGTGGGCACAAGCTGGCCCACGGTGTGAAGCAGGCTACTGCTCCCCTCTCTCCCAACATCACGGATCATGCTGCCCACGACGATATTCTTCAGGGATAGAGTTACCAGAACGGCATCGTGGGTTTTGGGTGGCCCGATGGCGATGCGGTAATCGCTCTGGACCACGCTTCTGGCGGCCCGCAGTTCCAGGGGCCGCAGGTGGCGGTCGTAGACCTGGACCCAGACCCAATCGTCCCGATTGAGGTCAAAGAGCTGGACACCGTATTCATCCGCCAGTTTCAGATAGCCAAAGTTGCGATAGCCAGTGAAGGTGTCGGAGGATGAGCCTTCGGCGATGGTGATAGGGCCGTCGTAGCGGGGGTGTAGGAAATCTAACAGGGCCCGCACGCCCTCCACATGGGTACTGGCCAGTTGGCGGGTAGTGGACACAAAGTTGACCTTGATCAAAATGTCCTTTACCTCATCCAACTGGATTTCGCCTTTGATGAGGCTCAGTGCTTTTGTAATGTTGCCATAACGACTGTCGCCCTTGATAAGGGCGACTTTACTTTGAGCATCTCCTGATTCCACCATTTGCTCCTCCCGGTCTCTCAGCTCTTTCA
>Ga0180437_10006965_pt1 | contig 14903 bp, 21 predicted proteins | sample SS_ome_4_FD_132410 | JGI IMG/M metagenome (GOLD analysis project Ga0180437, IMG submission 132410) | Hypersaline lake sediment archaeal communities from the Salton Sea, California, USA - SS_3_D_1 metaG | ecosystem: Environmental > Aquatic > Non-marine Saline and Alkaline > Hypersaline >...
CGGCCGCGGGGCCGGCGTTCCGAAGCCGGACGTACAGCGGCTGAAGAAGTTCTACCAGGGCCTCGACAAGCTCTACGGGGTGGATGTGGGCGCGAAGAGGGACTTCTGGCGGGAGCTCCGTCGCCTCCGGAGGCGGTACCCGGGGTCCTTCACCCCGGAGCAGACCCTCCGGGTGGTCAAGGAAGTGATCCCGGGGGCGCACTACACCTCGGAGGAGATCGAGGCCCTCATCGAGCAACGCCCGATTACCCAGGTCACGCAGGCGGGAGTCCAGCTCCGGCCGGTCGACTCGAAGGGGGAAGTGACGCTCGGGGACATCTCCTTGGTGGACCTCGCCCGCTCGAAGGGGATCTCCATGGGGACGACGGCGCCCCATAGCGACCCCATGACCTGGTATGTCGAGTTCGACATGCGAGGCTACGGCGGGGAGCCCTACGTCACGGTCCATGCCGAGGCGAAGAGCGCTTCGGACGTGATCCCCGAGGCGCGGAAGTGGGCGATCTACTACGCCGACAAGTACGGTCTCAGCCTCGAGTTCTACCCGCTCACGGGAACCCCGAGACGCAAGACGAAGTTCACCGATGTGGTGAGTGGCAAGAACAAGATGGGCTACCGGATCACCATCTCCTTCCCGGTGATCGGGCAGCCGAAGCGAACGGACCTCCCCGGGATGAACCTCTACGGCTACTCGAACCGGCCGCCGGGGATGCGGCCCGGGAAGGAGGTTTTCGCCCAGGCCTTCCCGCCAGGCTCCGAGGTCGTCCTCCTCGAGGACAAGGTCACCTACGTCTCGGGAGTGGGACGGACGACCATCCCGGCCGGCACGGGTCTCATCGTCAAGGGCACGCTCTACCCGACCATCGAAGCCGTCACGGGATCCGGGGCCACGCTTCGTTTGAGAGCCGACGAGATCGGGCAGCCCGCCCAGATGGTTCAGGTCGTCCAGACGCCGGCGAGGCAGCAGTTCATTTCACGGCATCGGCGCGGGATCGGCATCTTGAGGGCGAAGATCATGACGGGGAGGGCCGCGGAGCTCCTCGAGGACACGCTGGCCGAGGACTACGTGACCCTGCTCCCGGCCGGGACCGTCGTCACCCTCGGACCCCCACAGGACCGGCCCGAGGTCGAGCGCTGGTTCTGGCGGGCGGACGCGGGAGGAGGCGCGACGGTCCTCCTCTTCGAGGAGCAGATGGGGAAGGCCTGGCGGCTACTGGAGGAGTGATGAGGTCCTACCTCTACCACGCGACCCCGCTTCGGAACCTCGAAGGGATCCTCGCGCATGGACTCCAGCCAGGGGTCGCTGGCTCCTCGACATGGGGGGGCGGCTACCAGGCGCACACCGTCGGCCGGATCTTCGCCACACAGGGCCCGAGGGCCCTCTCGTGGGCCCATCTGGTCGGGAGCCTGCATGACCTCGAGCACACCCCAGACATCGACATCGCGGACCCGGACATCTCCCAGCAGCAGAAGTGGGAGTGGTTCCAGGGGACCCGGGACTGGACCGTCGTCATCCTTCGCTTCCCCCGCTCCGCGGCGAAGGACCTCGTCCCGGACCAGCGGGGGGCTGACGGGGACTGGCGCTTCACGACGCCGATCCCCCGCCGGCGTCTCCAGGTCTGGCTCCCGGCCTCGGAGACGTGGGTCCCCTTCAACGAGGAGTCCTACGACACGCTCCGCAGCGAGGTCGAGGCCCTGCTTCACCACATCGCGACTCAGGACCCGGTGCGCTGGCATACGTGGCCTGGCGTCGGGAAGATGGGGCACACGTTCCGGGTGAAGTCGAAGAACCCCATGTACGAGGTCATCTTCACCCAGCCGATGCACCCGCACAAGGAAGTGGCCCTCCGAGAAGCCATCGCCCACCTCGAGCACATGCTCGAGTGGAAGGGCCTCGGGTTCCTCATGACCAGGCGCTTCATCATCGGGAAGGACCTCGAGGGCCGGATCCGAAGAGCGCACGAGCGGGCCGCCGCCGGCTACGTCACCGCGGGGGGGAGCCAAGGCGACGTCCTCCTGCTCCCCGGCAAGCACGCCGACATGCTCCACTTCGCGCTCCATGAGCTCGGCCACGCCTACTGGGACGAACACTTCACCCAGGAGCAGGCCTACGTCTACATCGACGCCTGGGGTCGCTCGAAGCGCTTCGCCGGCCACCAGGGTGAGAAAAGCCCAGAGGAGGACTTCGCAGAGGCTTTCGCCTACTGGATGCAGGACAAGGCCTTCCTCCTCTCCCCGGAGGTCCGAGAGCGAGTCGAGGCGGTCATGGCGCTGCGCCCCGAGTTCGATCCGAGTGACCTCTACCAGGTCTTCCAGGATGCAGAGCAGGCCTGGAACCACCAGCGGATCGACTACGACATCCCACAGGGGGCCCCGCTCCCGCTGCCCATCGATCTGGGCCAGGAGTTCGACCCGAGCTTGAAGGGTTGGCATGGGGCCTATGTGGGCTCGGCAGACGACTGGCTTCCCGTGGCGATGCAGCAGGAGTGGGCGAACGCTGAGGCGGTCTACCAGGTTGGGTATGAACCTCACGAGGTCCCCGTCTTCCTGATCGACGACCCGCGGGGAGGGAAGATGTGGGAGTACGCCGGCGACGAGCTCTACGAGAAGATCCTCGTGGCTCCCGCGAAGACGCTCCCCCCGAGCATGTATCGCAAGGTCATGGTCCGCGGCGAGGATGACGAATGGAGGAAGCTGGCGAACCCATTCTCGAGCGCTCGTATCCAGACCGGCGTGAACCGTCATGGGGCCCATTTCGCGAAGGCCTATGTGGGCAAGAGGCTGGCCGGCGCAGTCGGGGCCGTCCAGTTCTCCCTTCGCTATCTCGACGTGGCCACGGCTTCTGTCAAGCCGGAGTTCCGGCGCCAGGGGATCGCCCAGGACCTCTACCTCGCGATGGCCGCGGTTGCCGCCGACCTGGGCCTTGTCCTTCGGTCTCGCGGGTACCAGAGGAGCAGGGACGCTACGATGGCATGGCGGGCCCTGGCCAGGAAGGGGATCGCGACCGAGGGTGAGGACCGCGACTTCTTCATCGACCTTCGGCCCGCGGCCACGAACCCGACCCAAGATGCCAAGGAACGCGCCAAGCACGCCTTTCGGCTTGCGACTGCCAAAGACCTCAGCCGCGACTTCTACCACGCGACCCGGGACGACCTTGCCCTGATGATCCAGGAGGGCGGGTTCCGGCTTCCCCAGAAGGAGCAGTGGGCAGTCACACACCGCTACGCCGTCCCGAGCCTGTCCCTCTCGGAGCACCCCGCGGGGGCCGTCGTCTACTACCCGGGGGAGTCGCTGTTCCGGGTCCGCCTCAAGCCGACGGCGAACCTCATCAAGGTCGGCTCCAAGAGCCTCTACCTCGGCGGGCGAGACCTCCTCGACAGCATCAACCAGTGGCTCCAGGTTGCCCGCGACTACGGCATGGACGGCCTCTTCATGGAGGTCTACGGCAGCGGGACCGTCGGGCACCAGCTCATCAACCTCGACGCCATCGAGAGCGTCACAAGGGTCATGCGTGACGGCGAGCCAGTTGGCGGGTGGCAGGGGAACCCCGTCCCGCCGAAGAGCATCGGGAGCCCCAAGGCGCTCACGAAGGAGGGGCGACGGCTCCTGAAGCAGAAGGGGCACAGCCCCAGCGAGGTCAAGGATCTCATCGCAACGGCCAAGCCGCACATGAAGCGGTGGCTCGAGAACGCACGCCGGTCCGCTGATAACGGCTCGATCCGGCTCTACCGCGGCCTCAGCGTCACTGAGAAGAAGCCGATCCGGTGGGACGCCATCGGGACTCACTGGACCTACGACTACGAGGCGGCCCAGTTCTATGCCGAGGGCTACGGGGAGGGCATCGCCGGGCACTACCTCGACGACGAGGAGCTCGACGCGGTCGAGCCCGTGATCCTCGAGGCGGACATCCCTTTTGAGGCCATCGACTGGGAGAAGAGCATCTACACCTTCTTCCGCTACCCCGAGGAGCACGAGTTCTGGATTCACAGCGGGGTCCCCGTCCAGGTCCTCGGCCAACCGGCCGTGACGAACCCGGTCTGCGGAGACTGCTTCCGGTGGGCCGGGAAGGCGATCATCCAGGAGCCGGAGCACGTTCGCCTGGTCCACGGGACCGTCTCTCCTCCGTGGCTGGGGAAACACCGCTTCGCCCACGCCTGGATCGAGACATCGAAGCGGGTCTACGACTGGCAGACGATGGTCCCTGAAGCCGAGCCGGCCCGCTCGATCTGGCCGGCGAAGTACCGGAAGTACGCGGGGAAGGGCTGGCCTCGCAAGACCTTCTACCGGGTGTTCGAGCCGAAGGGCGTGACGCGCTACACGGGGACCGAGGCCGTGCGGGCCATGGTGACGAACCGACACTGGGGGCCATGGCAGTGAGAGAGTACGACTGGACCCTCATCCCTTCATCGATCAAGTCCTTTCTCGCGGAGCCCAGTGAGGGCGGGATTCTCCCTGACCGGTACGGGGTCATTCCCGGGAACGTGATCGACTGCGGCGGGTTCGGATGTGTCCTCTCGACAAGGGACCCCGGGCGGGTCGTCAAGATCACTCAGGACCGGGACGAGGCCGATGGCTTCTTCCTCCTGCATCGGCTGAGGCAGGACGGGTTCGGGATCCCCGGGTTCGTCGAGGTCTACGACGTCCGGGACGAGTACCGGCGAGAGTCCATCTACGTGATCTGGCGAGAGGCCGTCTCCCCCATAGCCATGGAATTGGCAGGGGACTCTCTCGCGGCCTGGTACCTCTTCGACGAGCTGAACGGGGCCACACGACACCCGGAGGCCTACCGGTGGGCTGCCACCCAGATCACGGGCCAACCCGGCCTCGAGGCCATCGGCGCCGGGCTCCTCGCGCTGGCTGACCACGGGATCTACATCTACGACGTGAAGCACGGGAACATCGGCCGGCGGGACGATGGGACCCTCGTGGTCTACGACTTCTCCCTGGGCTTGTCGATGGAACGCCCCATCCGCATCCCACCGTTCGAGGAGGTCGCGATGAACCCTACCGGATCTGGCGCCCTGCGCCTCGTCGAGGGTATTTCGTCGGGATCTGGGGTCTACTACAAGACCGGGGTCCCCGTCGTGATCCCCGCCGCACGAAACACCCGCCCGGCCCCTTTCCTCGGGTCGAGGTTCGGACAGGACATCGAGCCGGCCGGCATCTACTTCATCGAGAGGGACCCGCTCTTCGTCCCGGCCCCTGGGTGGACCACCGCCGACGTCGCGTTCGCCCGACCACTCGTCATCGAATGGGCTGGCTATGGACAGGACGGGTGGAAGCGCCGCCTGTCGGAACGCTTCTGGGGCCTCACTGGGGCAGCCCTTTCCGCAGCGATCCTCGAGGACGGGTTCGACGGGATTGTGACCGCGTCACCCTACCCGGAGGACATCATGGTCCGTGAGATCGTTTCCTTGGTTCCGGTCCCCGGGTGGAGCCGGAGGAAGCGCAGGAGGAACCCGATGACCCCAAAGAGCGTGGCCGCAGAGTCGAAGAAGGCCTTCGGATCCGTCAGCAAGGACCCGCACGTCTGGCTCCGGGTCTACCGCATCGGGTCCGGGACGGCCGAGACCCGGGCGAGGATGGCCCGGATGCGGGGGGACGCGCTCGGGGCTCGGGAGCTCGAGAAGGACGCGCGGGACATGCAGAAGCGCGCGGATCTCCTCGAGCAGTGGATTCGGGGGAAGGAGAAGCGCTCTCCTGGGCCTCGGAGAATCAAGATTCGCTTCAGCGAAGACCGCATGGGGAGCGTGATTCTGACGCCGGTGAACGAGCGGCTCCGAGACCGGATCATCCGCCACCTGGCCGACCTTGGGGTGGAGTCCGACGGCACCGTGTATGTCCAGGATGGGGACTACGTCCTCTTCGAGCACCTGTCCCAGGGCCAGATCCGGGACGTGCGTGAGGGGTGGGACGTCACTGTCCTCATGGACCCGTGGATCTTCCTGAACTACGTGGGTTACGATGCGGCCGAAGGAGTGGTGCTCCCATGAACACCTGGTATGCCGGCTGGAACCCCCCTATGACCACCTGGTCTGCCGGCTGGGACCCGCGGGTCGCAAAGGGCGTCGCCTACGGGGTCCCCGCGCTCACCGCGCTGACGGCCCTTGGGGCCGTTCTCGCGTTCCGAAAGGGCCACCCGGTAGTCGGACTGGCCCTGGGGGCCGTGACCGCGGCAGGAGGCCTCGGAACGGCCTTCGTGTGGTATGTGACGAAGAGTCTTGGGCAAGGGGCCGGCGTCGAGATCGGGACCGGAGCCGCCGCTTCGCTGAACCTCTTCTAGGGGGCTAGAAGGAGCAGGACCATGTTCCGTACGAGAGGGTGGCGCGGGACGCTCGGGAACCTGAGCCTCGGCGCGGCGATCTACAGCGCCGCGAAGGGGTGGGACCGCTCGGCGCTCGCCTGGTTCGGGGCCTGGCTCGTCATCGACGGCTGCGCGACGATGGTTCGGCTCACGAGCCGGCCCGAGGACATGGAGGGATGGCACGCCGTGAAGAACCTCCTCCACACCGAGGGGCACCTCGTCGAGATGATCGGGCAGTGCAAGCCCGGCTCTCGACGGCACCGGCTCGTCTCGGTCCTCGACGGGGTCCGCGGGGAGCGCCAGGCGCTCGCCAAGCGGGCCCTGAAGGACCGGTTCGGCGGCCGGGTCCCACCGAGCGTCGAAAGCTCCTGGTGCAGCGTGAAGCACCTCCTCACGACCGAGGGCCACCTCGAGGAGATGATCGAGAACGCCGCGCGGGCCGGGATCCCCTGCGACGACCTGGCCGAGCAGCTCACCTTCTGCCGTTCCGCCCGAGAGGAGATCCTCCGGGTCGGGACCGACGGGGAATGCCTCCGGTGCAAGGATGACCTCCGATGATCGCGCCGCTCTACCGAGGCGACGAGATCGTCGCCTGGCTGTTCTGGTGCCCCGGCTGCAACGCGACGCACTCCTTCAACGTGGACCCGGACCGCACCGACCGGTGGACCTTCAACGGGAACCGGAAGAAGCCGACTTTCTCCCCGTCGCTCCTGGTCCAGTTCCACCAGGAAGGAGCCGACGCCCCCGGCGCGCTCGGGGGCCGTTGCCACCTCTTCCTGACCGATGGGATGCTCCACTACCTCAACGACTGTAGCCACGACGCCACCCTGGCGCTCTGGGATCCGGTGGCAAGCCTTGGCTATCGCTTCGAGCACCGCGGGCCGCCCAGCCGACCCTTCTTGCGTGGGGCCATCCTACCAGGGGGCATGGGGGGCGTCTAGCCGAATGCGCCGGCCTTCCGCATCTCGGTGAGGATCCATCCGATTACGCACTGCTCGCGTCCGAGCGCCTTCGCCGTGTCCTGCCGCAGGCGCTTCCAGTCCGACCCGGTCATGGCCTTCCCGACCGCGGTCTTCTGCGCGAGGATCGCGTTGTATCGGCCGAGAATCCAGGCCTTCTCGAGGTCCCATCCGAACTCGTCATCGGACATGGGGTCACGACCGCCCTGTTGGAGCGCGCTCGCAGCGACGGCAGACGATGGGCGGCGGCGGCCCGCAGCGTGTAGCGGGGGTTGTCGCGACGACGCGCCGGCAGTCGGAGCACCGGAGCGTCCAGCGCGGGGATGGCCTGTGCTCGGATTCCATGTCTCAGACCTCTTCGGGGAGGGGGACGGTCTTTCCTGCCAGGGCCGCGTTCGCCTTCTCGACCATCTGCCGGTTCCGGATCGGCCCAGCCGAGCGCCCCCACCGCTTCCAGTCCGCGGGGAAGGACCGGACCCGGATCCCATTCGACTCGGCCCAGGCCCTCCCGAAGCGGTCCGGGCCGTGGCACTCCCCGCAGAGGACCTCCGTGATCGTGTGACCCCGACACCGGAGGGTCTCGACGAAGCGCTCGATCTCCTCGAGGACCTGGCCGTAGTCGGTGAAGGACCGGCTCCCGGCGATGAGCAGGCTGGTCACGGTGCCCCTCCCTTCCTTGCCTGCGCGAAGCACGCCCCGAGCGACCCGAAGGCCTCGACGAAGCGGGTCATGGGGACGTTCCAGCCCAGGAGCATACTCGGGTGCGTGTTCCCGGTTACCTTCTGGCCGCTCTCGTCGATGAAGGCGACCCGACCGTTCACGAAGCAGACGGCGTCGGTGCGGGGCCAGACGAGCTCGGCCCAGTACCGGGTCCCGATCCGGTAGGTGCAGGAGAGGAGGCCGATGATCGGCGTGAACGTCTTGGCCTCCTCATGGATCTTCGCGAGCCAGTCTCGCATCCCCTCCCCGTAGGGAGGGTTCACGAACACCCAGCGTCCGGCCCAGGGCATGGAGAGCCCGTCCTGGGGGAGCATCCTCTTCCCGTTGGCGAAGTACCCCTCCTTCGTGCAGTAGGTCCTCGCCGCGGTCGGGTTGTGCGACGCGTTCGCGGGGTCGAACGGGATCTCTCCCCCGAAGAAGGCCCGGACCGGGGCCAGGATCTCGGGCGGCGTGTACCACTCGGTGCTACGACACGTCTTGTCCTCGGCCTTTGCCCCCACGTCGCTCCTCTCTCCCTTCCTCCCTGCAGGCCTGGAAGATGCAGTCGTCTCGGTGCTTTCTCATCCCTTCTCCAGGTAGATGGCCTCGGCCCGCTTCCGCTGCTTCTCGGAGAGGCCCCGGCCGTCGTCGAGGACCCGCTTGGCCACCGACTCGACGAACTCGACCTCCCAGTCCGTGAGACCGTGATCGATGCCGCAGAGCGCCTCCACGAGGGCCTCGTCGCTCATTGCCATTCCGCCAACCTCGCGAGCCCAAACAGCACGGCGAGGGCCGCCGCGATGGCCAGGACGAGCTTCGAGAACGGCCTCGCCACGAAGAAGTTGAACTTCCGATTCATGTCCATAGCCCCACCTCATTCCTCTGATGTATCTCCTTCAAGATGTTCGCGGCATGCGCTCGTCGTCGGGCGCCTCCTTTCGCGTGTCGGCCTCGACTTCCGCCTCGGCCATTGCATCTACGATCTTGATGGCTTGCCCGAGACCAACGACCTCGTGTCCACGGTCGAATTGAAGCAAGCCGAGAGACGCCTTGTATCGCTTCGACAACGCGTCGAGGACTTCTCGGAGCGCCTTCGCCCTCGCCTTCCGACAGCATGGATCCGTGCGGCATCTTGGGCAGGTCATCGCGGCCAGGTCCCAGCCTACGGGCGGATTCCAGAGGACCAGTCCGCAACGAGAGCACGTTTTCATCGATCTGCAACCTCGGCTTCCTCAGCCTCCTTGGCCATCTTGTTCGCCTCCGCGATGGCCTCGCGTTGCCCGCGCTCGAAGCCGCCCTTGTACGCCTCCGCGATGGCCAGTGGATCCGATCCGGCCTCCTCGTCCGCCTCCGCGATGGCCTCGACCTCAAGCAGTTCGGCTAGCAGATCCCGCGCCATACGCTTCGTGATGCCTCCGCTCGTCAAGAAGCATCGAAGGATCCCGACGCAAGCCAGCTTCGGCCATCGGATCATCGTCTCCTCGCCTCCGCTTCCTCTTGGCACCGGTAGATGCAGCGCCGGGTCTCGTCTGCATGCCGCGGGGCCTTCCGCTCCTCCCCGCACCGGAGGTACATGTAGCGCTTACAGATGGGGCAGAGACAAGCCTCCGGGATCGCTGCGCCGGCGTCGAGGACCTCGACCGAGCCCCCGTCGGACCCTTGCTTCCAGTACTTGTAGCCGCAGCCGCTCCCGATCCGGCCCAGGAGCAGCCAGGCGACCTCATCGACGTCCACTTCGAGATACCAGCGAGACCGCTCGTCCCAGAAGGTGGCGATCACCACACGGCCCCGGAACCACCACCCGCCCGGGAGCGTCACCTTCACGATGTTCCCCGGCTTGATGTCCTCGCTCATGGGATCACCCTCCCAGCCATCGCCTTGTCCCTCTCCTGGCGGATCCTCACGAGAAGCCCCTCCAGGTTCCCCAACAGACGGGCCACCGTAGCCAGGCCGAGCGCCGCCTCCCAGACCTCGAGCTTCGCCTGAGAGATGGTGCGCCGGCAGTCCACGCAGTGGCCGCTCTCGTGGCTTGTGCGCCAGTACCCACAGCCACCGCAGATGACCTCGTTATCCGGGCGCCTCTCGATCTCCTCGCGCTCCGCGCAGGTCGGACACAGCCGCTGCTCCCAGTCGTCTCCGCACTGACCGCACTTCATGACGACTCCCCCTCCCGCCGCACGCGACACTCGACGATCACCAGGCCCTTCGCCGCGAGCCACGCGAGGACGTCCATCGCGTTGAAGAAGACCATGATCCCGCGAGGCCCCATGTCCGAAACGATCTGCCCTCGAGGAGACCCGCGGCCGGCGAGCAGACGGGTGTCCCGTTTCCCCCATCGGCCCGGGAGGATGAGGCCAACCTCGGCAGTCGTCTCCTGCCTGGGTACGCGCCCGATGGCCGCCTTGCACCTCTCCGCGAGGTCATTGGGATGCATGCTCGGACTCCTCGGCCAGGCGTCGAAGGCGCGCGATCACCTCGATGCGACCACCCTGCGTGTCCTGGACGATCCTGGCTGCCGCTCGGAGCGCTCCCGCGCAGTAAGAGGCCTCCGCACCGTCCTCGGAGAGCAGCGCCTCGACCGCCAAGCAAGCCATGCAGATCATCGCCGGGTCATGCCGCGTCTCCTCGAAGCACCGGCACCCACTGTCCGCGATGTCCTCGAGAGCCTCGAGGAGGCGCTGCATGCGCCGACACCCGTTCATGAATCGCTCCGTTCCAGCGCGGCCTTCCCGGCGTCCGTCACCGCGTAGTAGTGCAGTGTCGAAGGCCCAGGGAGCGGGCCACTCGCCAAGCCACGCTCGACAAGCGACGCCCAGACCACATCGTCCGGTCCGCCCGGATCGGCTGCATACCAGTTCCGGTAGCCTTTGGGCCACCCCAACGCATGGCCCATCATGTCGACCTCCCGGGCGTCCAGCTCGGACTCCCCGCCGCCACTCCCGGTCTGGTCAACCTTCCGGGCCCACGGGGCGGTCCCCACGCGCTCGGCCTTGTCCGTCGGGACCCGGTAGAAGGCCTCCCCGCTCCCCGGGATCTTCACGTAGCCGACGTAGAGCCCGGCCTTCACCTCGGTAACCGTCATCAAACAGGCCCCGAAGGTCTCGATCTCCGGGTCGATCTGAACCACGTCCCCGACCTTCACCTCATGCATCGATCCAGCCCCTTTCCCGAGCGCACGTCGCACAGACCAGAACGAAGTCGTCCACGGTTTCCGCGGGACACTCCCCGCACTGGATTCGGCCCAGGGCCTCCGGGGAAGCCGGCTCGACCTCCACGGCCTCCGCGCCCGACAGGACGTGGATGCAAACGGCGTAGCCAGGCTCCAGAGGGTGCCCCGGCTTGCCACATTCGACGTAGGGGTACTCAGGCATAGCCCCCTCCTTCTCCATACGTGTTGCGACGGCTCAGACGGGCGTCCTCCCGCCAGAAAACTCTCCCCAGGCCCCTGAGTAGGCGTTGAGACACAGCAGATTCTCCTGCTATGATGATCAGCGCAGACGACCCTCAAGTACACGGCCCCTGAGTAGGCGTTGCGACGAGAAACGATCCCTCTCGCGGACTACGTCCGGCACCGCCCTCAAGTACACGGCCCCTGAGTAGGCGTTGCGACGACGCCCCAGATGCGGGCATAGGGTGCGCGGATCCGCCCTCAAGTACAAGGCCCCTGAGTAGGCGTTGCGACTAGGTCCTGCTCGTCAGGTCCACCGACGTCGAGCACCCTCAAGTACAAGGCCCCTGAGTAGGCGTTGAGACACGCCGAAGCTCTCTGCGATCTCCGCTCCAACCCTTCCCTCAAGCACAAAGCCCCTGAGTAGGCGTTGAGACCCGAGGAGCGTGCTCTTGCCGTTCGCGCCGTCCCCGCCCTCAAGCACAAAGCCCCTGAGTAGGCGTTGAGACGGCTCACTCCGAACCCCCGACGGCCAAGGCGATCTCGCTGTCTATGGCGAGAGACGACGAGATGGCACGCCTCTGCGCTCGGTTCAGTCCAGACTTACTGCACGCAGTCCACGCTTCCGTAGGCGCGAGCGGTTCGCGCTCCCACGCCACCGTCACGCCGCTCGCAGCCAGGATGTTTCTTGCGGCATTCACGTCTCTGTCCCAGCGCAGACCGCATGTTTCGCAGACGTGGTCCTTGGCAGCAGGGTCCTCCCAGACGTCGGCATGCCCGCATGCGTGGCAGTTGACGGTCGTCCCCTCGTGCGGAACGTCTGCGACCTGGAGGACACCCCCCTTCAAGGCGTTCTTGAGGTGAGAGAGGCCGGCATCGCGCAGGTACTTCTTCGCCATGTCCGCCTTCACGCTCCCTCCGCGCTCGACCGGAGGCTTCTTGTGCCAGTCTCCGTAGTTCAGCTTCTCCAGGACCACGCAGCGGTAGACCTCCCCGATCCTCCTGGCCCATACCCGATACTCCTCCCGCCGGTAGAGGAGAAGCTGATGCTGGAGGTTGGCCTGGAAGTGCCAGACGTGGTTTTCCCGGGACAACCACTCATCGAGTCTCGCGAGAGCCCGTTGTTCGTCGAGGGTTCCGATGGGGCGCTCACGCATCCACTGCTTCACCAGACGGGCAACACTGCGCTGCCCCCACTTCTCCAGGTTGCGAGAAGGGGGCAACAGGAGCTCAGGGAGCGACCCCTTCCTCGACTTCAGCCAGGGATGCAACCACTTCACCTGTTCATTCAAAAGGACGTCGCGGTACGACTGCATGCCCTCGACGCGCCTGAGCTGACCGAGCCAGTTTCCATCCAGGCGAAGTTCCCATTCCCTGCCGTCCGAGGCCGCGCACGTACCGACCAGAAGGTAGTCCTCGAACTTCCTCCATCCGACGTCGATGGCGACGACGCCACTCTGCGCGTACTTCCGAAGACGGATCCCTTTCCGGTTTCGGTTGGTTCGCTTCTTGTCGCCTCCTCGCCTCCTGATGGCGTCGTAGTCTGCGGCGGCGGGGCACTCCAACGCGAACACGACCTCCCACTTCTCCTTGTCAACGAGGAGCCTCTTGAAGAGGTAGATCCACTTGATCTTCGCCTCCGCGGGGAGGTGGCGGTCATAGGAGATGGGGATGGAGGTCCAGATCGGCTTCCGATGCTCATCCGACCCGATCCGCAAGTCAAGGATGGCATCCCCCATCCGCTTCGGTCGCCTCTTCCCCTCGGCCCAGACCCCATCCGGGAACAGCGTCAGCCTGGCGGTGGTGTTGCGTCCAGACAGAAGCTCCTCCTCGGTCAATCCGCCTTGCGTCTGGACGACAAACCGCGTCGACCTGACCGACTTGTGCCATCCACGGAACTTCGGGGGCGCCCCAGAGATGAACGAACCAGACTCTCTAAGGATCTTGGACCGCACCCCCCACCACAGACCCTCGTCCTTGTATTCGCTGTAGGCGTTGGACCTCCCTTCCTTCCTCTGTTGGTTCAGATGATCCCCTCCATCCTGCTTCCAGCGATCCGAGGCGAACAGCTCGGCCTTCAACGCCTTCCGCTTCCCGACGAGGCCCTTCTTCTCCGCTTTCAGGTCACGCAACAGGTTGGCGACCCCAGGGTGAACGTCCCTCCCGCGCTGCTTCTTGTTCTGCTCCTTCTGCGCTTTCTCGTGGAGCGCTATGATCTCGCCCATCTTGTTGATCTCGTCCTCCAGGGCGAGCAGACCGGGCGCGACCTCCTGGATGATCGCGTCCCTCTTCGCCCTGATGTCCAGCTCGACTTCGACCAGGCGGTTCCGGTATCGGTGGCCGAGAACCATCTGCCACCGGACCTCGTCCTCGTTCGTCAGCGGGGCGTAGGCTCCGTACTTGTAGTTCCGCCCCACTCCGTCCATCTTCTTCTTCGGATTCCTTGGCATGCTCGCTCCCCTTTCTCCTCTCTCTCCTCTCTCTCCTCTCTCTCCTCTCTCTCCTCTCTCTCCTCTCTTGAGCAACCCGCCTCGGCCTTCTTCATACGTTGGCCTCCGGGTCCCTACGGAGAATCCCTCCAACAACCTTGTGGTGCCAGGCGCCGACACCATACTTCGTCGGGATTCCGGTCTCGTTCAGCGACCGGGCTATCGCCCGGAACGACATCCCGCTGACCTGCATCTCCTGCATTGCAGCGATGACCTTAGCCTCGGAAGTATCGACGACGATCCGGTCCTCCTCGAACCGCTCTCCGTAGCGGGGGAAGCGACACGCCTCCCCGCGGTCCCGCTTCGCTTGGAGTGCAGCCCTGGTCCGCGCCGAGATCAGGAGTCGCTCGTACTCCGCGAAGGCGTCCACCATCCTCCTCATGAGGATGTCTGATGGGTCGTTCCCGTCGGTCCCCTCGCCGGCCGCGGACACCAGCCTGGCCTTCCGCCTCGAGATCAGCCGCTCGATCATGGCGGTGAGGATCACGTCGCCCCGGGCGAGACGGTCCCGCTTGGCCACCACGAGCACATCGCCGGGCTCGAGGGCGTCTATCGCCGCCAGGAGGCCCTTGCGCTTGTCCAGGGACGCCGCGCCGCTGACCCCGTCGTCCTGGTAGACCTTGGCGACCTCGAGGTCTATGCGCTCGGCGGCAGTCCGGCACGCCTTGAGCTGGGCCTCCAGGCCCAGGCCAGTGGCCGCCTGCTCGTCGGTCGATACCCGGAGGTAGGCGATGGCTCTCATCGGGTGAAGACCGCGCAGTTGTGGGACACGAGACCCTCCATACAGCGGAACGCAGCAAAATAGGGGGCTCCAGGCCGGCACCTAACGCCCCATGGGTTCCACCACCCTACTCTACCACCCCACCCCGACGAGGAGAAGCCGCATGAGAAAAAAACTTCAAGGGCTACCCACCATCATCATCATCGGGGAGCCCAAGACGCTCTTTCAGCCGGCCGAGGACACCAACGCCACGCTCGTAGGCCGCCCGGGCCTGCACGACCTCATGATCGGCAATGTGGTTCTCTCGGGAGTACTCGATGGCCCCATTGATGTACGCAACTAAAGA
>Ga0180437_10006966_pt1 | contig 14900 bp, 9 predicted proteins | sample SS_ome_4_FD_132410 | JGI IMG/M metagenome (GOLD analysis project Ga0180437, IMG submission 132410) | Hypersaline lake sediment archaeal communities from the Salton Sea, California, USA - SS_3_D_1 metaG | ecosystem: Environmental > Aquatic > Non-marine Saline and Alkaline > Hypersaline > Sediment...
GGCCCGGCCGTCCGCCTGACGGCCATGAGCCCCCCGAGGGCAGGGAAGACGTCATGAGCAGACAGTGTCAAACCGTGATCGCGGCGGTCCTGGTGATCTTGTGTGCCGCGGCGGCGCCGGCGGGGCCGCCGACGGTGGTGCGGGTCGTGGGCCCGCCGCGCCCGACGACGAAGCCGGCCGGCGACGCCGCGAAAGCCGACCAGCCGATCGCCATGAGCTTCAACGGCGTCACGATCGTCCAGATCGCCAAGTTCCTCAGCGAGAAGAAGGGCAAGCCCGTCCTACCCGACGAGTCGGTCAAGGCCAAGAAGGTCACCGTCGTCTGCCCGAAGAAGGTCCCGCTCTCCGAGGGGTTGATGATCCTGTCGGCCGCGCTGCGCCAGAGCGGCGTGATGATCGAGGAGACCGAGCAGATCATCTTCCTCCGCCCGATCGCCGAGGCGAAGCGGTCTCGATTGCCGGTCGTCGGCCCCGAGCAGAGCGTCTCGACGATCGCCGACAAGTCGCAGATCGTCGACAAGGTCTTCCAGATCAAGTACTACGACGTGCAGCGCCTCAAGGACGTGATCGTGCCGCTGCTGCCGACCTATGCTCACGTGACGGCCGACTCGGGCACGAGGCAACTGTTCATCACGGACACGGCGGGCAACCTGGAGCGAATCGAGCGGCTGATCGGGAAGCTGGACGTCTCGACGGCCGACAAGACGATCAAGAAGGTCTTCAAGATCGAGAAGGGCGACGCGAGCGAGATCCTCTCGATTCTCCGCCCGCTGATCGAGGGGTCGATGGGCAAGCGTCCGGGGACGGTCACCAGCTCGGACGGCCCGCCGGCGATGTCAATGGAATCCATGCGCGGCGGGCCGGATAGGGGAGGCAGCCGGCCGAAGCGCCCGAGCGGTAAGTCGGGCAGTGGTGGCGCGGCCAGTGTGGTCGTCATCGAGGGCGGCAAGGAGCCGGTGATGCTGATGGCCGAGATCGCCCGGAACTGGATCATCGCCGTGGCGCCGCCGAACGTGATGGCCCAGATCGAGGAGTGGATCACTCGCCTGGACGTCGATCCGGAGAAGGAGAAGGACTTCGACATGCTCCTCGTCGAGCACGCGGAGATCGACGAGGCGGCCCAGCAGATCATGGAGACGATCGACTCGATGCCGGGCGAGGAATTCAAGAGGTCCATTCGCGTCGTGCCGTTCCGGCAGGCGAGGAAGCTGATCGTCTTCGGCTCCGAGCGGGGCAGGGGCCTGGTGAAGGAGCTGCTGGCGAAGATCGACGACCCGGAGTCGGGCACGAAGATCACGCGGGAGTTCATCCTGAAGTTCGAGGACGCCGAGAAGGTCGCCGAGAAGATCGAATCGCTGCTGAGCGGGCGGTACCTGTCCTACGAGAGCTACTGGGGCAGCAAGCAGTACCGGTACGACCGGAGTTCGGCGCGGATGCAGGTCGTGCCGGACTCGCGGCGCAACAGCGTCACCGTCATCTCGGACACGAAGACCATTGAGAAGGTCGCCAAGCTCATCGAGGAGTGGGACAAGCCCATCGCCGAGGGCGAGGTCGAGCCCCGCGTCTACACGCTGAAGTACCAGGACCCGCAGGAGCTGAAGAAGCTGCTGGACGACATGTTCACCCCATCCCGCCGTGTGGAGGGCTCGTGGTTCGACCAGCGGATCGTCGAGAACACGCCCGTCGGGCGGCTGGCGGGGCAGTTCAGCTTTCAGGTCCTGACGAACTCCAGCATGCTCATCGTCACCACCAAGAACGTCGCCAACTACGCGGTGATCGACAAGCTCGTCGAGGAGCTCGACCAGCCCCAGCGGGCCGGGCTGCCCGTCATCGTCGAGCTGAAGTTCGCCAACGCTGAGGACCTCTCCGAGCAGCTCAACGCCCTGCTGTCGCTGCCCGGCACGATGGCCGAGATCATGCGGTCCGAGCGGGGCTTCACGCAGGGGTTCGAGAAGAAGCGGCTGACCGGCTCGTCCGGCGGGGCGCCGACCCCGCCGAGGCCCAGCCAGCCGGGCGGGACGAGCCCGAACCGCATCGGGTTCTGGTGGCAGAAGGAGCCCGACCGGCCCGACAAGACGCCGGCCAGCAACATGGTGGGCAAGATCCGCTTCGTGCCCGTCGTCCGGCGAAATGCCCTGATGGTCCTCACGCCCGAGGCCTATCGCGAGCCCGTCCAGGAACTGGTCGAAACGCTCGACCGCCCGAGCATGCAGGTCGGCGTGCACGGCTACATCGCGGAGGTCCAGCACGACGACGTGACGACGTTGGGGCTGCGGGTGGCGTCGGACCCGTCGATCTTGAACGACCCGCGGCTGTTCGACTCGGCCGTCAGCGCCAACCTGAACGACCGCTACGAGAGGATCTTCACCGGCCGGGTGGGCACGAACACGTTGACGGGCAACGTCAATGTCAACGTGCTGCTTCAGCTCCTGATGAAGAAGTTCGGGCTGAAGGTGCTCTTCGAGCCGACGCTGTACACGAAGGACAACCAGGAGGCCGTGTTCTTCGACGGTCAGGACGTACCCGTCCAGGCCAACGTGAAGGAGTCTCAGGAAGGCACGAGCCAGACGCGGAGCTTCGAGTACACGGAAGTCGGCACGCGGTTGCGGGTACGGCCTCACATCACGAGAGACGGGCTGGTGGACATCAAGATCAACCTGGAGATCTCGCGGATCGCGCCGGGTCAGAGCACGCTGGGCAACTTCATCTTCGACCGGCGGGAGACGACGACGCACGTGGTCGTCGAGAGCGGGCAGTGGATCATGATCAGCGGGATCATCCGGCAGGAGGACTTCAAGGAGGTCCGCAAGGTGCCGCTGCTGGGGGATATTCCGGGGATCGGCAAGATCTTCCGCAGCATCGACACTTCTCAGGTGAATCGCGAGTTGGTGGCCTTCATCCGGCCGATCGTGATACAGAACCCCGGCGAGACTCCCGAGGATATGGAAGACAGACGCCGGATGCTCGAGGGCATGAGAGACGACCTGAACAAGGCCACCAGCAAGCTGCCGCCCGTGCCCGCGGCGCCCGCGGTGACCACCCAGCCGGCCGCCGGGGGGGGGGGGACCGGGAAGGAAGGCCACCGATGAGGCGCGCCGGGCTGCGATGGGTGGTGACCTCGGCCCTGGCGGTCTGCTGGGGCTGCGACGGGGCGGGTCGAGGCGGGATTCGCGCCGGGGCCGGCAGGCCCCCGCCCGGGTGGAAGCCGCTGCGCGTTTCGCACGTCCGCCTGTCGGTGGACAAGCTCGGGCCGATCCCCAATAGCGGGCTGCTCCTGCCGGCTGTCGGCGGCGAGGGCAAGTGGGTCGCCTACCTGACGGTCTCGGCTGATTCGGCGGTCGAGCAGCGGGCGCTGCTGACGGGGCGCGGGCTGAAGGGAGCGGCCCTGGCGATGCGCGCGACGGTGGCGGGGGCGGCGCCCCGGACGATCTGTCCGTCCGGCGCGGCCTGGCCGGCGTGGTCGGCCGATGGGAAGCTACTGGCGTACGTCGCGGCCGGGGCAGGTGGGCAGGCGGTGCTGGCCGTTCACGACGTGGCCGCCGGCACGACGCGGAGGATCGGCGTCGGTGTCGCGTGGATGTTCATGCCGAGTTTTTCTCCCGACGCCCGGCGGGTCGCCGTCGTCGTGCCCGGGGAACTGCCGAACCAGTCGCGTGTTCACGTGGTGGACCTGGAAACCGCCAAGCTGACGCCCGCCCCGCAGGGGGCCGACGAGCAGTGGCAGATCGCCCCGGCGTGGCGCGACCGGCGGCGGGTGGCCTTTGTTCGGTCCGTCGGCCAGGTCGTCGAACTCGCCCAGTGGGAGGTCGGCTCGCCGACGGTGCGGTCGGCGGCCCCGCTGGCGGTCTCGGCGGCGATGTCGGACGCCTTCCAGAGCTTCGCGGGGCTTCCCGCGTCGATGGCCCCCGGCGGGCGGGGCTTCGCATACTATCGGGCGATGGACGACCGCGTGGCGATCGCGCCGCTGCCTGGCGGGCAGGGGCGGTCGATGCCCGATGGCACGCGCGCCGGCTGCTGGCTGGGCGCCGAGCACTTCCTGTCAGCCACCGATGCGGACCTGCTGTTGACCGCCGTCGGGAGCGGCGAGTCGAAGCGCCTGATCGACGGGCGCTGGCTGCCGCTGTGGGGCAACTGGCGGAGGCGGGAGGCGATCGTCTGCACGGCGACGTCGGACCCGTGGACGTTCGGGCTGGTCCGCCTGCGGCTGTTGGCGGAGTAGTGGGTGCCAAGGCCGCGAAGTGCGCGGCCGTGTCTTCGACGTCGGATGAAGCACTGCCGCTTAACTCCACGGCCGTGACACCGGGCGGGGAATCCGCAATCCGCAATTCGCAGTCCGCAATTGCGCGCCGGCTACCCGCGAAGCTGCCTGACGACGGCAGCATCGCGGGCGGACAGGTCGCCGTAGTCCGGGTCGCTGCCGACGTCGGGGCGGCGCTTCCAGCTTCGGGCGCAGGCGGCGTACTTCTCGCGGGCGTCCTCGACGGCGACCTCGACGGTCGAGCCCTCCGGCAGGTCGTCGGCCCGCTCGACGCGGGCGTAGCCGACGCCCAGCAGGTCCTCCAACTCGCCGAGATAGGCCTCGACGATCTCGGCGGCCCCTTCGTTGTCTGCCGCGACGCGGAAGACCGCCTCCGCGTCCAGCGGCTTCTTGACGCCCGCGTTGCGCAGGGCCTCGAGCTTGACCAGCCCCTCGCCCCGCAGGTCCATCAGCCCAGCCCAAATCGACGCCGGGCCGAGCTTCAGCTCGTCGCCCGACCAGGCGCCGAGGTCCGGGTTGACCGCCCGAAGGTCCTCCGCCAGCCGGAGCTGCTCGGCGTCTACCTCCGGCAGCGAGGCCAGGTGAACGCTGTCGGGCGCGTCGGCAGGCTTGTTCGGGATGTGCTCCCACGCCTCCTCGCATGTGTGCACGAGGATCGGCGCCAGCAGCCGGACCAGCGTGTCGAGCACCTGGTGGATAACGGTCTGGCTGGCGCGGCGGCGCGGCGAGTCGTGCGCCTCACAGTACAGCCGGTCCTTGACGGCCGACAGGTACACGCTCGAAGCCTGCACCGTGCAGAACTCGTACATCAGCCTCGCCGCACGGTGAAACTCGTAGCGGTCGTACGCCGCCCGAACGTCGCGGACGAGTTGGTGAAGCTCCATCAGCATCCACCGGTCGACGGAGTGGTCAGCCGGCTCGGAGGCGTCGGTGGCCGGGTCGAAGTCCGCGCACGCGCCCATGCAGAACCGCATCGTGTTGCGGATCTTCCGGTACGCGTCTTCGGTCTGCGCGATCAGCTTCTCGCTGCACCGGACGTCGTCCTGGTAGTTCTGCGAGGCCACCCACAGCCGCAGGATGTCCGCCCCGCGCTGGTCGAGTTGCTCGATCACGTCGATCGCGTTGCCCAGCGACTTGCTCATCTTCCGCCCGTCCTCGGTGACCACGAACCCGTGGGTCAGCACGGTCTGGAACGGCGCCCGCCCGGCGGCCCCGAGGGCCGGCAGCAGCGAGAGTTGGAACCACCCGCGATGCTGGTCGGAACCTTCGAGGTACAGATCGACGGGAAGCTCCTCGACGAGCCCGCGCCCGACCGCGACGGCTGCCCAGCTCGAGCCGCTCTCGAACCACACGTCGAAGATGTCCCGCCCGACGGTGAGGTTCTCCGGCGCGAAGGCTTCCGGCTCGCCGATCAGGTCGTCGTCGGCCGGGTCGTAATCTCCCAGCAGCTCGGCCGGCGAGCAGGTGAACCACGCGTCTGAGCCCTTCTCGGCGACGGTTCTCGCGACGGCGCGGACGCTATCGGGTGTCATCAGGGGCTCGCCCGCCCGGTTGTACAGCGCGGGAATCGGCAGCCCCCAGCAGCGTTGGCGGGAGATGCACCAGTCGGGGCGGCTCTCGAGCATGCCGGCGATGCGGTTTCGGCCCCAGCCCGGGACAAACTGCACGCCGCCGTCGTCCGGGTCGCGCCGACAGACGTCCATCGCCAGGTCGCGCAGCGACTTCGCCTCGGCGACTGTGGGGCGGTCTACGGAGATGAACCACTGCTTCGTCGCGCGAAAGATCGTCGGCGTCTTGCTCCGCCAGTCGTGCGGATAGGAGTGGCGGACGGCCTCTTCCAGCAGCAGTGTCTTCCGCTCGGCGAGGCGCTCGACGACCTTCGGGTTTGCCTCCCACACGCTCAGCCCGCGAAGGAACTCCGGGGCCGTATCGTCGAACGTGCCGTCGTCCTGCACCGGGCAGTAGATCTCCAGCCCCACCTGGAGCGCCGTGCCGTAGTCCTCCGCCCCGTGGCCCGGCGCGGTGTGGACCAGCCCCGTGCCATCCTCCAGCGTGACGTAGTTGGCCGGCACGACGGGACAGGTCTTCTGAGGCAGCAGCGGATGGGCGTAGGCCAGCTCGGCGTCAAGCAGCTCTTGCCCCTTCATCGTGACGAGCACCTCGTGGCCGGTGAGGTAGCCCTCGCGCTTCTGCCGAACCGTGCCGAGGACGCGCTCGACGAGCTCGGCGGCGATCACCAAGAGTTTCGCCCCGTCAGCCGTTTCGACGCGGACGCACGCGTAGTCGTAGCCCGGGTGGATCGCCACGGCCAGGTTGGCCGGCAGCGTCCAGGGCGTGGTCGTCCAGATCAGCAGGCCCGCCTCGCCACCCTCGGCGGCCGGCAGGGCGTCCAGCTTTCCGCCGACCAGCTTGAAGGAGACGTAGATGCTCACGTCGTCGCGGTCGTGGTATTCCAACTCCGCGTCGGCCAACGCCGTGCGGTTCTCGATCGACCAGTGGACGGGCTTGAGCTGGCGATAGACCAGCCCCTGCTCGACGAGCCTGGCGAAGACCTCCAGCACGGCCGCCTCGTACCGCGGTTTCATCGTGATGTAGGGCTCGCCGAACTCGCCCAACACGCCCAGCCGTCGGAACTGCTCGGACTGGAGGTCGGCGAACTTCTCGGCGTAGTCGCGGCAGCGGCGGCGGATCTCCATCGGCTCCATCTCGGCCGCCGAGCTACCCAGCTCCTCCATTACCTTCGCTTCGATGGGCAGCCCGTGGCAGTCCCAACCGGGCAGGTACGGCGCGTCGAGGCCCGACATCGCCTTGACCTTCACCACCACGTCCTTCAGCACTTTGTTCAGCGCCGTGCCCATATGGATATTGCCGTTGGCGTACGGCGGGCCGTCGTGCAGGATGAACCGCTCGGCGCCTTCCCGGGCGGCGCGGATCTGCCCGTAGAGGCCCGTTTCGGCCCACTTCGCCTGGATGACGGGCTCTTTCCGGAGCAGTCCGGCCCGCATGTCAAAGGACGTGCTCGGCAAGTTGAGCGTGTCCTTGTAGCTCTTCTTCTCGCTGTCGCTCATCGTGGGTGCTCCTTCCGCCACGGCGGCGGGGCTCTCGGCCCGAAGCTGCGCCGGTGGCGGACCTTGTCTTCTATCGGGAAGCGGGGCCGTGATGCGACGAAAAAAGCCCCGAAGCATGCGCCGGACCCGGGGCCGATCCGTCTCTGCCGGAAGGTGGGCGGAGCGGCCTAGGGGCTGAGGCGTATGGCGATCGGGGCAATGATGAAGGCGCGGACGCGCCCGGATCGGCTCGGTGAGCCGGTCGGCCCGGTAGTCCGTTGGCCCGGTCGCGTCCGCATCATGCTCCTGCCTTCCGATTCCGCCCTGTCTGTCGCAGGGCACCCACAGAGAGTATATCGGCCCGCCGTGGGGCGTCAATGCAATAGTGGGTGCCGCGCCGGCCTCCGGCCGGGCGCCGCGGGTCTGCAAAAACCGACGGATTGATGTGATCGGGCGCGGCGCCGGGCGTCTAATACAACGGCCATGACGGATGGCGCGACCCACACGATGAGCTTGACCGGTCGACAAGTGGGCTTGGACGACACAGTTGCGGCCCGCGCGGCGCGCGGTGAGAGCAGGGCATTTGCCCAGATCGTCGCCGCCCACCAGGGGCGCGTCGCCCGCGTGGTGCACCGTCTGCTGGGCTGGCCGGACGAGGTCGAGGACGTCGTCCAGGACGTGTTCGTCGCCGCGCTGAAGAGCCTGCCGAGCTTCCGAGGCGAGGCGAGCCTGCCAACCTGGCTGTTGGCCATCGCGGTGAACCAGTGCAGAAGCCATCAACGACGACAGCTTGTCAGACAGAAGTTCCTGGCCGCCGCCCGTCGGCTTGCCGCCCCCCGGGCACCCCGGACGGCGGGTTCCCGAGCCATGGATCGGGAGAAGCATCAACTGGTCCGGCAGGCCGTGCGGCGCCTGCCCTTGCGGCTTCGAGAGGTCGTCGTCCTGCACTATCTCGAGGAGATGCCCCTCGAGGGCATCGCGCGCGTCCTGGACCTGTCTCGCAGTGCGGTCGGCACACGCCTGCATCGCGCGCGGAAGCGACTGGCCGAGGATCTCTCGGGGAGATTCGAGGAGTAGGACCATGAAGGAAGATCAACTGGCCGGAGAACTCCGGGAGGCCGACGCCGCCTTCGGACCGGCGCCGGCCCTGCCGGAGGACCTGCACGACCGCGTGGTCCGCCGCTGGCGCCGCCGCCGTGTGGGTCGGCGGCTCTCGGTTGCTGCCGGGCTCGTCGCGGCCGTCGCGACGGCCGGCACGTGGCTTTCCCTGACCGGTCCGACGAAGACGACGGGGCTGCCTCCCGAAGGCGTCCATCCGACGGCGAGCGGCATCCGGGCCCTGGACGCCGCGGCCGACGCCCGCCTCGCCACGGTCGAACGGATGCTGGTCTTGGGAGAACGCCGGCGGGCGCTCGGCGCGGCGGCTCCCGCCCAAGCGATCGACCCTGTCGAGGCGGTCAGGCGACAGGTTGAGCGATCGGCCTATCTGATCCTCCTGCGGGCCGACCGTCTGTACCAGGTGACCGGCCGCCGCGACGCGGCGATCGCCACATATCAACAGGTCATCAAGACATTCCCTCAGACACGGTGGGCAGAGGTTGCCCGACAGCGGGAATCCACCTTGCAGCAGCAGACGGGAGATACGCTATGAACCAGAGCCATCGAAACACGGTAGCCACACTCGCCGCGATCTTCGTCATGGGCGTCACAGCCCTCGTTGCCCTGCCGGACGAGCCCGCCGCACGCATCGACAACCAAAGCGCGTTCGAGTTCATCGCCTACCGGACGGTTCGCATCACTCACGACCCGTACGCCCCCTGGGCCGTTCCCATCAAGCGCCGACCGTCCGCTCAGCGGCCGATCCGTCCGACCGTAGTGACTGGCCTACAGCGTCTTTATGCGATTGGCCCGACGCGCGTTCGCGCAGCGGACGAGGCGATTCTCACCGCCCGGAAGCTCATTCGCGAGAAGCTGTCGATCCCGGCGAATCAGGCGATCGACTCTCACGCATTCTTCAACGTCGTCCCGACGGAGGACACCAGCGGCAGCGGAGCGGGCCCTCTGCGTCTGAAGACGCACGCCATCCTCCTCCAGATGTCCCTCGGCGTGATGAAGGACAAGGCCGCCGTCGCCGAGCAGATCCTGGACGAGGTCTGCAAACGCCTGGCCGAGCGGGTACAGAGATGGCACGGGGAGGACCTCGATGCGGTGGACCAGAAGCTGAGGAGCCTCGACAAGCAGATCGTGCAGGCCACGCGCCAAGTCGAGCAGGCCGTCATCCAGGAGAAAGAGATCCGCGACAAGCACGGGATCACCACCTTTGACACCGACGAGCTGGAGAAGCAGGCGAAGGACCTTAGCGCGTCGCGGCAGCAGTTGGCGCTCGACCTGGCGGGTAAGAAGGCGCGGCTGGAGGCGATCCAGAGGCACATTGCCCGCGTCAGCGCCATAGCCGAAAACAGGGCTGAGCGCGACACGATCTCGAAGGAGCTGGCGAAGATTGTTGCCATCCGCGAGCAGGTCGTCGCGGCTCAGAAGCGACTGTACAAGACGGGGGCCGTCTCCCAGGGCGATATCCTCGAGCTGGAAGCAAAGCTCGCGGAGGCCAAGGTCCGGCTCGCCGAACGCCGTGAGAAGCTCGTCGAGATGGCCGGCGGCGGGATCCTCACCAAGCTGAACGGGGAGCTGGCGACGCTCGGGATGGATGCCGTCGAGTTGGAGGCCAAGCTGAAGATCACCGACGAACAGCTTCTGGCGCTCGCCCGTCGGCGGGTCCAGGCGCGGATCCACGGGGCGACGGTGAAGGCGGATTTCAGCATGGCAGTGAAGCTCCGCACCGATCTGACGCAGGAACGCTACAAGACCCTCGAGCGCAGCCGGGAGTATGTCTGTCCTCAACTGACCGTCGTCGGCCCACGCGAGCCGAAAACGCCGCCCTTCCGGGGCAACCGTACCGAGAGATCCGAGCCCGATGGGGAGCCGAGCGGCGCTAGAGGCGGCCCCGCGCTGCCGTGAAGGCGGCGTCCTGCCGGAGGATGCCCGGACGCTCCTTCTCGTAGATGCCCACGCAGAGGCCGTCTTTGCTTCGGAGGTGCTTGAGGGCGAAGGCGAACGCCTCGTCGGCGGGCAGTCGGCCGGCGGCGAGGACCTTGTATCCGATCACCGGCTTGTCGAGCGTCTTCAGCGTCGCGACGGCCAGGTCGCGGTGCTTCAACTCGTACCGCTCCTGGACCGGGCGGAAGAAGCACTGGAAGTAGAAGTCCGTGGGCAGTCCGCGGCGCTCGTACTCGGGGTGTGTGTCGTGCCGGTGCGACGCCAGCCCGGCCGGGAGCTTGTGGCTGCGGATCAGCTTCAGCCACGTCTCGATCACGTCGAAGCGCTTCCAGCCGAAATGCTCGTCGGCGCGCCCGCCCTGGATGAAGATCGCCTTCGCCCCGCCCTCGATCGCCGCTTCGATCGCCTCGACCATCTTCCCGCCCGGCGGGTCCGGCTGGGCGATCCACGTGCGGAGCTTGCCGCCGCCCTTGACGTAGCGGCCGAACAGCTTGATCCAGCGGTCGTACGGTGGGGCGGCGACGGCCGTGACGCCCAGGCCCGCCGCCGACTCCAACACCTCCATGATCCGCTCGTCAGTGTAGTAGGCCTTCATCTCCTCCTGGAGCTTCTTCCCGCCGCGGTGGGCGAAGCCGAAAAACGGATTGCTGCCCAGAATCAGCCGCGAGACCTTCAGCTTGCCCAGCCGGATCGTCGGCATCTTGCCGACGGCCTTCGCCGCGTCCGCCCCCTCCGCCGTCTGCATGGCCGCGGCCGCTGCGCCGATCATCGCCGTCTCCTTCAGGAACCGCCGCCTGGATACGCTGCACTCGGACGTCATCGTCATCGCTCCGGTTGTCGAGTGCGTCTGTGTCGTTCAAACCGTGTTCCATGGTACGGTATCTGCCGCTCAACCGCAGGGGGATTGCGGCTTGGAGGAGTGGGAGTTGGGGCAGCGGGGGGCCAGGGGATTGCGGGATGGTGGGCCCGGGGGGAAGATGCGAAGTCGCAAGCGGCTTGCGCGGAGAGGGATTGGGACGGTGATCGAGTGTGCGAGAATCGGAGATCTCGGATGTGTACCTGGCGGTGGTGCGGACGGAGTCGCGGTGCTCTGGCGGCGGTGGCGGTTGGGATGCTTGGCGCTGCGGCGGCGGGCGATACGCGGGGCGGGTCGCTGACGCTCCAGACGTATCTGCTCCCGGAGATGAACCTGCCCGCGCAGGAGACCGACAAGCCCTGGTGCGACGTCGGCGGCGAGCAGGGGGCGGTGGCGGTGCTGGACTTCAACGTGCCGCTGCTGAAGCGGCTGACGGTGGAGGCCGACGATCTGCTGGCCGTTGCGCTGCGGCTGAAGGTGAAGAAGCTCACCGGGCAGGGGGGGGCGGCGAAGCTGAGCTTCCATCGGATGCTCCGCAAGGCGGGCGCTGCGATGCCCCGGGCCGGGACGGACTATGCGGCCGAGCCGATCGTCTCGGCCCCGCTGGGCGGATGCGTCAAGAACGGCTGGGTCGTCGTGGGTGGCTTCGCCGGTGGGCTGCGGAAGTACGTGACGGGCACGTGGGGAGATTGCGGCATCCTGGTCCGCCTGGAGGGGGCTGGCGCGGACGTTCGCCTCCGCTGCCAGGGGGTCGGCTCGCCGGGCAGCGGGTACTGGTCGAAGAACCTGCCCGGCCTGGACGTGACGATCCGCCGGCGGGAGAACCGGTACCTGTTCGACTGGCCCGTCCGCCCGCGGAAGGGGGTCTACTGCATGATGGAGGGCGGTCGGCTGATGTACGGTGGGAAGCGGCTGCGGTTGTGGGGCGTCTGCCGTGGGGCCTCGCACAATCCCAAGCAGGTCGAGCGCGTCAAGCGGATGGGATTCAACGCGATTCGGCTGTGGACGGTGCACGGTTACGGCGAGGCGTCGGCGAGGCGCGGCGTGTTCGACGAGACGAAGACCGAGAAGCTCGACCGCTACGTTGCCGAGATGAAGAAGCACGGCATGTGGATCATGTGCCCGTCTCTGATGAGCGACGTCTGCGGGATCAAGACGGCGCGGAAGGGGCTCCTTGCCGACGATTCGTGGCTGGCGGGGGGGGAGGACTGGGCGCAGTGGAAGTCGGCCGTGACAGCGAAGGGGGCGCCGCTGAAGTTCTTTTACTACTTCGACGAGCGGCTGATGCGGATGCGCAAGCGCCACGCGGCGAACTTCCTCAGTCACCTCAACCCGCACACCGGCCGGCGGATGGGCGAGGAAGAATGCATCGCGATGTACGAGATCTGGAACGAGAACGGGTTCCTGAAGTGGACGCTCGAGCGGGGGTTCGCCCAGTGGCCGGCGTACTTCCGCGACAAGCTCCGGCGGCAGTGGAACGCATGGCTGACGAAGCGCTACGGCGACGAGGCGGGCGTGAGGAAGGCGTGGGGGGAGCTGGCGGCCGGCGAGTCGCTGGACGGGGTGACGGTGGGGTTGGCGCCGCTGGTGACGGAGCGGAGGGAGTATCCCCCGCAGCGGGCGGCCGACTTCGTCCGGTTCATGATCGAGACGGTCAACAACAGCAACGAGGAGTTCCGGGCGTACTGCCGCACGCTCGCGCCGAAAGGCGTCGGCGTCAACGTCGTGCCCTTCTCCGCCGACACGCAGTACCGCAACAACATGCCGTGGCACTTCGCCAACGCGCAGACGGAGGTGGTGTGCTTCGGCATGTACTACCACACGATGCAGTCGGCCCTGAGGAAGCCGCCCTCGATGGGCGGGCTCGACACGAACACCGTCGCCGGGCGGGCCACCGTGCTGTACGAGGTCAACTGCGGCAAGCCGAATCCGTATCGGGTGGAGTTCCCGCTTCGGCTGGCGGCGCTGGCAAGCTGGCTCGACTGGGACGGCGTGTTCTTCCACTACTTCCAGGAGCCGCTATGGTATTGGAAGACGATCAACCCCGACGAGCAGTATCTCCTCCAGGCGCTGCCCTACAAGTACAACTCCGCCGATGTCCACTTTGAGACTGACCAGGTGATGTGCTCGTCCATAGCCGCCGCCGGCCAGGTTTTCCTGCAGGGGTTCCTTCCGCCGGCGCCGGCCCCGGTGACCTATCGGGCCGGGGCGAAGGCGATCTTCGGGTACGACAGCTTCGGCGGCGTGCGGATGGTGGCCGATGCGTTCACCCGGGGCGCGGCCGTGGCGTTCGGGCCGGACCGCGACGAAGGCATCACCGTCGCGGGCAAGGCACCGGCCGATCGCGGGCCGTACGTGCTGCACTTCCCGCGGGAGCTGGACTATCGGCTGGAGGGCTACGACTTCGCCGCCCGCAAGTGCCTTGAGCGGACCGGGAAGGCGACTAACGTCGTCAAAGACGACGGGACGGGGCTGTTCCTGGCCGTGCTGCACGTCGAGAGGCGGGAGGCCGAGGCGACCGTGCCCGTGACGGCGACGGCGAAGTGGCCGGCCTCCGCGAGCGGGTCGGCTCCCACGGCGGGCGGCGCTAAGGGTGCCGATGCAACCGGCAGGCTGTACCATCCGATCCCGGGCGTGCGATGGGCCGACGGGGCCGCCGAGGCCTACGGGAAGCTCCGCGACGCGAAGCTCCCCTTCACCGCGATCGGGGCCCCGCCGAAGGGCAGCGGAGCCGAGTCGGTCACGCTGTCGGGGGTGAAGGTGCTGTTCGACGCACCGGCCGACGTGGAGGTCGCCTTCCGCGACGGGCGGATGACGAACGTGAGCGTCTCGTTCACGCAGGCCCCGCCGCTGACGGAGGTGATCGCCGCCTACGAGAAGCGTTTCGGCCGGCCCGCCCGGAAGACGCTGGCGTCGAAGGTGTATGGCACGAGCACGGTCCGATGGGCCGTGCGGCGTGGAGGAAAGACGATGACGGTGACCCTCACCGAGCACCAGGGCTCGACGGGGATCGTCTTTGAGGTTCGGTGACAGGCGGAGAAGGAAACGGTGAGATGGAGTTCTTGGTATACGCATCGAAGGACGTCGAGTCTAATCGCGTCGAGACGGAGTGGGGCTCGCTCCGCTGGCTGGCGAGCGAGGAGATCGGCAACGCCGAGGGGCTGACGCTCGGGCGGGTGATCATCAAGGCCGGCCGGAGCAACCCCGCCCATTGCCACGGCAACTGCGAAGAGGCGTTGTACCTGCTGTCCGGGCGGCTGGAGCATTTCGCCGGGGAGCAGTCGGTCATCCTCGAAGGGGGTGATACGCTCACCGTCGCCGCCGGCGTGCCGCATCACGCCGTCAACATCGGCGACGAGGACGCCGACATGATCGTCGCCTACTCGTCGGCGGAGCGAGAGTTCACCGAGGTCTGACCGAATCGATACCGGCAGGAAAGGACCCGTCATGGAGCATCTCGTCGCCACGCCGTGCTCGGCGCCGAAGTGGTCGCTGCGTGAAGTGCTCGCAGCCCACGCGGAGCTGGGCTTCCGGAAGTTCGAGGCGTTCATCGGGTGGGTGGACAGTGCTCTGGACCCGACGGCCGACCCGGCCGGCTATCGCGACGTTGCGGCCGAGTACGGCTTCCGGTTCACCTCGATGCACCTGCCCGCCGTCAAGGATGACGTCGAGGCGTCGCTGCCGA
>Ga0180437_10006967_pt1 | contig 14899 bp, 13 predicted proteins | sample SS_ome_4_FD_132410 | JGI IMG/M metagenome (GOLD analysis project Ga0180437, IMG submission 132410) | Hypersaline lake sediment archaeal communities from the Salton Sea, California, USA - SS_3_D_1 metaG | ecosystem: Environmental > Aquatic > Non-marine Saline and Alkaline > Hypersaline >...
CAGGACAGACAGGGGCGGCTGAGCCCGCATCTTTTCCCTGCTCCCGGCAACCACCTCGGCCATGCGCACCGCGTAGCGCGCCGGTGTCTCTCCCATCACCGTCTCAGTCTGCACGTGCTTGGCGATGTTGTTGAAACTGGTATCGAGTTCGTGCAGCGGGGCCAGGTGTCCATAGTCCTGGGCGCTGACCATCGGCCAGAAAAAGGCAATCGACGAGAGATAGTCACACACGCGCGCCATCTTGGCCACGTCTTCTTTGCAGGAGTAGCGCTGCTTCCCGGTGTCAAAGTCAACGGTCAGCGTGCCACAGCCATCGGTGCCGAAATAACTCTTTGTGCCATCCAGGAACAGATCGGTTCCTTCAGCCCGTCCAGACAGCACGTAGGACCTCGGCGCGTGGCGCATCGCTTCTGTCACCATGTCCGGGGACAGCCGCACGATTTCGCTCTCCCAGTCGACCTGGGCGCCATGTTCAGCAAAGACGCGCAGGGCGCGTTCGGAGGGAAATCGCACCCCGACGTGCTCCAGGACGTGCAGCGTGGCCGATCGGACGTCCTCAAGTTGATCGGCACTCAGTACCTCCAGACGGAACCTGGGGTGAATGGGTCTTATCTCCGGCACCTTGTTCTCCTCATCTCATCAGACTGGATTGTCCGCCAATGTCGTGATGTCGGGGGTTTTGTGCGTCGCGCAGTTGATGCCGCCGCCGATGGCCAGGATGGGAATTGGGGCTACAGATTTTGGCTGTCTTTGTCTGCAACGGTTTCGCGCGATATGGAAATCGCGGCTACAGATGCTGGCTATGTCTACAACGGTTTCGCGCGATATGGAAATCGCGGCTACGGATGTTGGCTATCTTTTTCTAGGGTTCGAAGTGAAAGTCGGGTCCCAGATAGCGCCGCACGATGCGCTCCAACTCTGCCTCGACTCGTGCGGACAACGGCGGTGGCTGGTGCTGGGCCAGGATGTCCTGCGCCCTGCGGCGACAGACCTGCTCGATGGTCTCTCCCTTTGCCCGCCACGTCTCGTAGGCGTCGCGGTTCAGGATGCGGGGTTGCCAGTGCTGGCGGAAGGTCCGCCGGGTGTGCTTGGCCTTGAGAAAGTTGCCGCGTGGCGTGTTGGCTTTGATCAGGGCTACCTCCTCTTCGAGGTCGTGCAGGCCGATACCCTGCATCAACCGGCGCAGCCCGGCTGCCAGCTCGTCGTCCAAGACCATCTGCACGTATGAAATCGTCGAGCCGGCATCGGTCGCGCCGACGCCATAGATGATGTCTGCCCCTTCCAGCATCAGCGGAACGGCGGTGACAGCCTTCTCAAAACCGGCCTGCGCGTCCAGTTCCTTGGCGTCTGCCGACAGCCCGCCGCACATGGATAGCAGGCCGTAGTAGCGTCCCATCCGCGCTGCCCCGGCGTTGATCATTCCTCGCTCCGGCGCGCCCAAGGGCAGCAACCCGGTGCGCATGTCGAGCACCGCGGACACGCTGCCGTACAGTAGAGGCGTGCCCGGGTAGAGGATCTGGAGGACGACCATCCAGGCCAGAATATCGGTGTTGATGACGACCAGTTCGCCCAGAAGCGTGGCCGGCGCCGAGGCGCCGCCCATGGCCATGCTGAGCAACGTGATGGGCACGCCGTGTTCGGCCCAACGCAGCATACAGCGCACGTTCTCAGGCGTAAAGTACCCTGGACTGATGGGGCAGTATAGCGTGGCAAAATTGGGGTGTGCGCGGAGAGCGTCTTCCCCTCCAGCGACGGCAGCCAGCATCTCGACGGCCGCATCCACCCGCTCCGCCGACAGGGTGCGGTGAACCGTGGGTTTGCCCGTACAGCGCAGCAACTCGGCGATCTCGACCAGATCCGAACACTCACCCAGGTCGGTGGCCGTCACAGTGGGGCGAACGATGTCCACCTGTGGCAGCGCGTCCTGCAGGGCAACCAGGTCCCGCACGTCCTGCCAGGTGGCGGGCCGGTGTGCCCCGGTCTGGAGGTCAAACACGTTCACCGGCGTGCCGGCGCCCATAAAGCAGGAGCCTCGGTCGAAAGGTGCCGGCTTTTCCCCAGCTCGATCGTAGAGTGTGACATCTCGGGGCAGGCGGGTCAGGGCCGTTTCCAGCAGGTCAGGGGTCACTCGAACCATGTGTGACTCTAGATCGACCGGGAAACCTGCGGCCTCGAGGCGAGTGAGAGCGTCCAGCTCCGGCACGCAAAAGCCCGCCTCGCTCAGGATTTCGACCGACTTCTCATGGACCAGTTCGGCGGTAGAATCCGGCACATAGCTGGCTAGCATCGTACCTCCAACTCAACTTCTCGATCCTTTGGTGTCACACAACCCCATCCCAGCGCAGCGGGTCCCGCCCCTTGGTCTGGCTAGAGACTTGCTTCCTCGTCCTGCAGGTCAATGTGGGGTCTGTGGTTCGTTCGCGGCGGCTCAGCCTCGCCCCAGCGGTATGATAGCTTGTACATCTTGAGGATCATAAAAGTCTCGGTCCGCTGCACGCCCGGAACTTGTTGTAGTTCTTGGTTGAGGAAAGAGACGAAATGATCCCAGTCTTTGCAATAGACTTCAATGAACAGGTCAAAACCGCCGGAGGCCATAAAGAGGTAGCTGACTTCGGGGAACTGGGCGATCTGATGTGCCACGGCCTCGATCTGGCCCGACTGGACGATGACTCCGATCATCGCCGCCGCATTCCATCCCAGGAACTGGGGTTCCACGATGCCGACGACCTGCAGCATCCCGCTGTCGGTCAACTGCTTGACGCGACGGCGGACAGTTCCTTCTGAAATGCCCAATTCGGCAGCGATGTCAGTAAACGGCACCCGGCCGTCATACTGGAGCCGGCTGATGATGGCTCGATCGGTCTCGTCCAGAGGTTTCATTCTTCGATTGCCCCCTCGGATCTGTCGGTAGCCTTACTTATTATACCCGTATTTCGTAGAAAAGTCAAGCAGTCTTACGAATTTCAATTTCTGGACGAGTAATTCTTGCGAATTTCGCAATGCTCTTGGAAGGAATCTCGTAGTCTGGCACGGGGTCGTTGGGGAGCATTGTGTGATGTGCTGAACCGCTACTTTCCCAGCAGGATCACCCCCCCGATCACGAGAGCAAGCCCTGCCAGGTGGCGCGGTGATAGTGATTCGCCAAAGAAGCACCAGCTAGCCAGGGCCAGCAGCACTGCTGCTACCCCTACCCACAGGGCAAAGATGACAGCCAGTTCAGCACGCCGCAACAGCATGGCAAAGACGATCAGCGCCAGGCTGTAGAGAGACAGCCCGACGACAAGCCCCGGCCAGCGATCTGTTTCGGCCCACCATTTGAAGGCCAGATCGCCGATGAGCTCTAGTATGGTGGCGACCAGCAACAATCCCCACAGTGTCCAGTCAATGGAACGTGCCATATCTGAGTTTCTTTCCTTGGCCGAGTGCCCGTTGCCCGCCTCGTATGGCGCCCTTGTTTGCTTCCTCGAAGGCCAAGGCGGCATGGTCCAAAGTGTGGGGTTGCCTTGCCGTTCGATTTGTCACTGGCAGAGGAACGGCCTGCAATATTCAGCGAATGAGACCGTAATGCATTACCATCCAATAGCGTAGCCGTCCCGCCGGGGATCGGCGCCCCCCATGAAAGAGCCGGTGTCCGCATCGACCATAATCCCCTGTCCACCACCTACCATGGCAGACCAGTCGCCCAGCCGGTTGAACTGGTGCCCCCGGCGTTCGAGCTCGGCCAGCACCTGGGCAGGGATTCGCGTTTCCGCGTCGACCAGGTATCCAGGAGAGGTGGCTTTCACGCGCGGGGCCTCGATGGCGGCCTGGACGTTCATGCGATGGTCCAAGACGTTCATGATCATTTGAGGCGTGGTCTGCAGGATGCCATAGCTACCCGGGGTACCGATGAGTAATCGCAGGCCGTGGGCATCCCACACCTGGGCCGGCGACAAGCAGATCTCATTCTTCTTGGATGGGCCAATGGCGTTAGGGCTCTGCGGCTCCAGATCGAACCAGTTCATAAAGTTGTTCAGTGTGATACCCGTGCCTTCGACTACGATGGCCGAGCCAAAGGCACTGCCCAGGCTTTGAGTGACGGCGACCGCATTTCCCCCGGCGTCGATGGTGTCAAAGTGGGTCGTGCACTCGGTCTGCATCCAGGCATAAGGGTCGCCAGCGGTCATCTCATGCGACACTTTTGTGGCCGTGTACCGCTCTCCGCCCGTAGGTTGGGCCCGCCCGTCGATGAGTTGGCGGCGTGTCGCCGCGTACGCTTTGGAAAGGAGACCATCGGTGGGCGGGTTCTTGATGGCGGCATACTCTGCCCGGTCTGCGGTGGCCAGCTTGGCAGCCTCGATAAAGCGGTGCAGAGTTTCGGCCGTATTGTGGCCCATGGTCTGCACGTCAAAGCCCTCCATGATGTTGAGGGTCTCCAGGTATTGCACGGCCTGGCAAGGTGGGGGTGGGGCAAAGACCTTGTACCCGCGGTAGTCGATATGAATGGGATCGAGCCAAACGGGAGAAAAACCCTGCAAATCTTCATAGGTCAAGAGGCCACCGGCCTCCTCCATGCAGCGGACGATGCTGGAGGCGATCTCGCCCCGATAGAAGACGTCCGGGCCATCCTCGGCGACGGCACGCAAGGTGCGGGCCAAGTCCTGCTGGATCAAGACTTCACCGGGCTGAGGGGCCCGGCCGTTGAGTAGATAAGTAGCGGCTGCCGGGGAGTAGGTGAGCAGGCCCGGGACACGGGCCTTGATGAAATCGTGGTTTTTGACCGTGACTGCAAAACCCTGCTCGGCATACTCGATAGCTGGCTCAAATACCGTGCCAGCGTCCATGGTGCCGTACCGGCGCAGCGCCTCGAGCCAGCCACCGCAGGCACCCGGCACCAGGGGCGATAGGGAGCCCTGGGCCTTTTTTTCCGGGCGGTCATAGAGTTCGAGGCTCGCCGCTTTCGGGGTGAGCCCGACATAGTCGAGGATCTTGTGCTCACCTTGTGTGGCGCTGTAGATGTGCATCATCCCGACGCCGCCGATGCCCGACATGTACGGCTCAACCACGTTGAGGGCCGCAGCGGTGGCCACGGCTGCGTCGATCGCATTGCCGCCTTGCATGAGGATGCGCAGGCCCGCCAGGGAGGCCAGGGGGTGCGCTGAGGCGACCATGCCACGCCGGCCGGTGACTGTAGCACGATGAACGGTACCTAGCGAAGAGAAGGTCATGGGATGAACTCCTGTTTTCTGAAAAGCGACGCGAGTGGTTTTGTTTGATGGTGGTGAGTTCTAATCTGCGGTTGATACAAGATGGATTGGCGCGGTGTCAGAACGATGCTGGCAGCCGGATCCCTAGACCCAGTTCCCTCGCCCTGCGGTAGACGTGCGGCAAGATCGCCGCGTATTCGCCCCAGATGCCCAGCGCGATGTAGAGGATAATCTCGTCGTCGGACTCACGACCTGGTGCCCGCCCACCGACAACCTCTGTCCAGTCGGCGTGAACGTCTTTCTCCGAGAACTCGCCTCGCTCGCCGAGGGTGATCAACTCTGGCACGCGAGGCCGCACGTAGCGCCAGCTGTCTACAATCACCTTGTCGGCGGCGGTGAGCAGCGATAGCTCCACTTCCTGGTAGGAGCCCATCTTGGCCACAAAAGCCCCCGGCTTGAGCCAGGCCGTGTGCACCATCGGCTCGTTGCCGGTGGTGACGGTGACGACAATGTCGGCGCCGCGCACGGCCGCCTCGCGGGTGTCCGGCGTGACGACGGGCAGGCCGAGCCTGGCGCTCATTTCCTCGGCGTACCGGGCGGCCACCTCCGGTATCGCGTCCACGATGCGAGCTTCTGCCAGGTCAAAGACCTGGGCAAGTCCCTCCAGGTGGGTGCGGCCCTGCTGGCCGGCGCCAAAGATGCAGACCACTCTGCTGCCGGCGCGGGCCAGGTACTCGGCGGTGACGGCTGTTGAAGCGCCGGTTTTGGTCGCCGTGATCCAACTCCCTTCCATGAGGCAGACCGGCAGCCCGGTCGCAGCCTCGAACAACAGGACCATCGAAGAGGTGGTGGGCAGTCCCCTGGCCGTGTTCCCCTCAAAGAAGCTGAAGGTCTTGACAAAGGCCAGTCCTTCGCCCGCCAGGTAGCCAGAAAAGGGCTTGATAAAACCGGCGTCGCCGACGTGCATGTAGAATTTGTTTCCTGCTACCTGACCAACCGCGTCGGCCTGGATCCCTTTCCTCGATAGGGCCACTGCCTCGGGTATGGTAATGCACTGCTTGACATCGTCCTCGGTGAGGTAGAGAATCTCTTTTGAGCGCATGGGTCGTTTTCCTCCGTACGTCACGGTTGACGAGGCGGCTGTCCTCACAGCCGTCTCGTCAGGGTGGGTTGTCGATGATTCTGAAGGCTCGTGTGGCACATCTCCTCGAAAGTGGTCAAGACCGGCGTTGAGTCACTGATAATACCTTTTCAGTTAAGAAACGCTCTCTTGGTTCTTCTAGCCCAAGGGACAGAAACAGTGCGATCAGGGCGCAGGCCAGCGAGAAGAGAAACAGCACCTCAAAGCCGAGCCAATCTACGATGGCCCCGCCCACGGGCGACGTAAAGACCGCCAGGCCGATGGTGGTATTGGTAAAGCCAACGTACATGACCCGCTCACTGGCAGGGGCCAGCTCGAGCAGGTAGTTGCCTCCTCCGATGAAAGCGGCCGTCTGGTGCGCGCCATAGAGCACGAACACCAGGGTAAAGATGAGGCTTTTGTCCAACCCTATGTCTGGCAGGTGGATGATAAGCAAAGCGAAGGCCGGAGCCAACGACGCGGTCAGGGCCACGAGCTGCATCAACAGGCGGTTGCCCCGCCGGTCTCCGACCCGGCCCCAGATCAGGTTGGACAGCACGCCGGCCAGCGTCGAACCCAGGAGATAAGTGCCGACCATATCCTCTGGCGCGTCCAACGCACGGCGGGCGTAGACGGCATAGAACGGCAAGGCATAGTTGGCAGCGGTGATGGCCAGGTGCAAGGCCAGGAAGCGACCGTAGCTGTGATGCTGTGCCGGCAGCCGGAGCGCCCGACGCAATTGTTTACCCAGGTTGACCCGGTGTGGATTCACCTCCCCTGGTGGCTCGATGACCAGGCTGAAGGAGCCAACTGCTATTATCACGAAAAGGAAAGCGAGGAAAAAGAGCAGTGCATAGTTGTCCGGGAAGGTCAGGCCAGAGTCCGGTGCCAGGACAACCTTGACCAGCGCACTCCCGGCCAGGCCAAGCGACCCACCAATGAGTCGTCGCCAGGCAAAAAACGCCCCTCGCCGGGTAGGGGAAATCGTCTTGGCCACGACATCCATAAAGGGCAACCCCCCTACGCCACCTGCCAGGTTATTGATGGCGAACAGCGCAAAGAACACGGCCAGCAGCGCTCTCGGGTCATCCAACAAGAAAACCGACAAAGCCAGCAGCCCTACCGCTGCCGCCCGCACCACGGCGACGGCGCGGTAAACGGGCAACGTGCGGCGTTGTCGTTGAAGATAACCGGACAGAAGCAGTTGCGGAAGGTACCAACCACCCTGGTCAAGGGGCGTCAGCAGGCTGATGAGCAGGTTAGAGCGGGTCAGTTCGCTGACGAACCAGGTCATCACCAGTTGGGTGTTGGCCACTGCCAGGTACAGGTTGTAGCCGACGCCGCTGGCCACGCCCAGCCGAAAGTTGCGGGAAAGATGCTTTTGCGCCGTGGCTCCTGTCATCGTCGATCGCGCGCCTGTCTGTGTCCTGTTGTTCTGGGCTGTTCCTCCTTGGCGTCCACGTCCCGTCTTGCCGCAGGGACCTCTTTAGGCCTAGGCCAGTCCCAGCGATGCAAGACGCTCCTCCGTGGGCACGCCGTCGCCTGTCCAACCGCGGAGATCGTAATAGATGGGCAACATGGCGTCCAGGTCAGGCAGGACCCCGGCTGCGCTGCCTGTAGGGCGCGGTTCGGTCAGGAAACGCTGGGGCAGGGTGTCGTCAGCGACCGTGACGCCCAACCGCAAGTTGATGAGCCGCTTGAGCTGGAACAGCTTGTCACCCATGCGCATCAGGTCCTGAGCCGTCCAGTTCCAGCCCAAGGCGTGGTTGAGCAGATCAGCCAGCATTCCTGGGCCGACACTTGCTTTGGCGATGAACTTGCAGAGGCCAAGCGGATTATAGATGCTCAGGTAGGTCTGATAATCGTAAGCCATCTTGACCTGCTCCGCAGACGACGCAAAGCGATCGACTATTTCAGAGGGACCCACGTCGGGGAAAATGAGGCCCCAGCCGTTCCAATAGCTCAGCCCCTCCAGGTGACAGGCTCCCCGGGCGGCGGTGGCATAGTTGACGGCCATGCTGACAAAGGCACGCGGGTCGTGGTAGGGCAGTTCCATGCCTTTGACGTGGACGGCAAATGCTTCTGCGCCCTGCCCTAGTTTCTCGGCCGCCGCGCGCACGCCGTCGGCCAGCAGGTCGCCTATCCCTTCGCGGTGGGCGATCTTTTCGATGAGGGCGATGATCGCCTCGGCATTGCCCCAGGTCAGGTCGAGCCCATCGGTTTGCGCCGGAGTGAGCAGACCCTTTTCGTAGGCTTCCATGGCGAAGGCGATGACGCCGGAGGTGGAGATGGTGTCCAGGCTGTAGGCGTTGCACATCTCGTTCATTTTGGCGATGCTGTCGAGATCGTCATTGAGGAGATTGGCACCCAGGCCGGCCAGCGTCTCGTATTCCGGGCTGTGGGAGTGAACGCCAGCGTAAGGGCCGTCTTTGATGTCGACGACCTTGCCGCAGCCGATGGGACAGGAGAAGCAGAAGGTGTGCTTGACCCAGATGGTGTCGTGAATACGCTGCCCCGAAATGCGCTCGGCGCCTTCCCAGTTGCCCAGCCGCCAGTTGGAGAAGGCCAGGTTGCCGTACTGCTCAGCACCGACCATACCGCCTGAAGTGCCGAACTGGTTCATGCTGATCGTGCCTGCCTTGATGTCGGCGTTGGCGGCTCTGACGAACTCGTGGAACGCCTGGGGATCGTGATATTGCGGCTTCTCCCGGCCCCGCACGGCGATGGCCTTGAGGTTCTTGGAGCCCATCAAGCAGCCCATGCCGCCCCGTCCGGCCAGCCGCTCGTGGCCTCGCACGCCAGAGGCGACGCCCGCAAAACGCACGCCGTTTTCGCCTGCCGGGCCGATGCTGGCCACCTGGGCCTTGGGGTCGGTCTCGGCGCGGAGCCGCTCGACGGTTTCAAAGTGGCCTTTGCCCCACAAATGCTCGGCGGAACGGATCTCGACCTTGCCCGCCAGGCCGTCAATCCAGAGGTAGACGGGCTTTTCTGCTCGCCCAGTAAATACCAGCCCATCGTAGCCGGAAAAGCGGAGTTCGGCACCCCAATGGCCGCCCATGTTGGCTTCGTTCCAGATGCCGGTCAGTGGCGAGCGACCGCACCAGGTGCTGCGACAGCCGGTGGGCGAAAAGGTGCCGGTGAGCAAGCCGTTGAAAACGTAGAGAGGATTGTCGGGATCGAGAGGGGGGACGGGGGCCTCCATTTCGTCGTAGTAGAGCTTGGCCGCCAACCCGCTGCCCAAGAGATAGTCGCGCACGGTTTCGTCGGCGATCTTTTGCTCTTGCCACTGGCTGCTGGTTAGATTGACGCGCAGGAACTTGCCTGCACATGCCAAAGACATGTTGACCTCCTGTATCAATTTAGACGTTATATTTTGATCACGACGCGCATCTCGCGTCCATTTCTGTCGTACGTGAGGCCCAGCCGGTCGCCGGGATGGTGACTGGCCATGGCGGCGTGGACGTCGGCGGCGACGTGGATGGGGCGACCACCCAACTCGGTGATGACGTCGCCTGGACGCAAGCCAGCCTGTTCTGCAGGAGAACCGGGCTTGACCTGTCCAATGTAGGCTCCACTGGTCGGGCCGCTGCCTCGCTTGTGTGCGATGCGGGCCGCGTCGGCGATGCTGACGCCCAGTGCGGGCTTGCGGGCCTTGTCCTGGTCGAGCAACATCGTCAGGCGGCGCCGGTCAAAGCCGACGACGACCTGGTCGCCAATGGCCGTGACCGGTACGCCGCGCTGTCCCGATAGCTGGACCATTTCCTGGGCGGCGAGCGGGTCGGCAGCGACGTTCTTTTCGGTGAATTCGATGCCTCGGCGCGAAAGAAACTCTTTCGTCTGGTAGCAGTAGGGTCAGGTGGGGGTGGTATAGACCGTAACGTTCATGGCAATCCTCAACTGTCGAATGTCAAATGTCAAATGGCAAATCAACAAATCAAAAATGACAAATCGCAAATCACAAATGTCAATCACGGTGCTCAACGTTGGCTCTTACGTGACAAGCAGGGATGCCCCCGGATGAAGAAACGCCAGGGGGCTGTCAGGGCGCGCGGGTCGCCTCGGACGCCGATGCGGGGACTGGTGGCAACTTGCGCGTCGCCGGGAGGCGCGTCGGCTTCGATCCAGATCGCGTCCGCCTGGCACAGGTCGGCCTGGTTGAGCGTCCCGTCAATTGCCAGCGCCTGGCACAGTTTGGCGGGGCCGCTGGTCAGGTCGTGGTCGGCACGGCCAGGACGGTGCTGGCGCATGGCCTCCAGGCCCTCCAGCGGCTCCAAGGCGCGGATGAGTACCGCTGCCGGGGAGCCTTGTCGTTCAGTGACGGCGTTGAGGCAATAGTGCATGCCATAGATAAAGTAGACGTAGGCATGGCCGGGCGGGCCGTACATGGGCGCATTCCGGCGGGTGCGTCCGGGCCGGGCGTGGCTGGCCTGGTCCGTCTCGCCGAGGTAGGCTTCCACTTCCACGATGCGTCCCGCCAGCCGCTGGCCATTCAGGACGCGTACCAGCCGCTGGCCCAGGAGCTCTCGCGCCACGGTCAGGGCCGGGCGAGCGTAGAACTCGCGTGACAGTCGTTGCACGCCTTATCCTCCCACAGCGGGCAGAAAGACGAACAGTTTGTCGCTGTCTTTCATCTCTGTTCGCGACCAGGCGTCCGGCTTGACCATGCGCGTGTTGACAAAGATATGATAGTCGACCGTCAGCCGCTGGCCTTCGCCCCGGAAGGCCGGGCCAAAGTCGGGATAGTCTCGGCCCAGGCGATCCAGCGCCTCGGCCACCGTCACAGCCGGGCCGCCCCACTCGAGTGTCAGCGAGCGGCGGCCGATGGTTCGCCACAGGGGTTCACCGATCTTGACGAAAATGCGCATGAGGAAATCTCAAGTCTCAAATCTCAAATCTTGGTGTTCAATTGTACCATAGAGAGTGGAGAGTGGCAACTGGGGCAGTGTCAAGGCAGGGTGGTCCGGTTCTCTTTGGAGCAGTGGCCGGGTGAGCTTGAAGCGTAGCAGAGGCCCATCAGAAGTATGGGCCAAAAACGGATGTTCTTGCGGCCAAGAACGACGCCGCCATGGTGCTCCTCGCGCCAGATGGGTCGCATGGTTTCGACGAGGCGTGGTTCGTTCGCTCGGGAAGCGTTCGATACCTCGTTTGGCAGGAGGTGGTATGCACTGATCCAGCTTTTTTGTTGGGAATAGCACTCTGTCTTACTGACCAACTGCTTGACAGCGGTGCACACGTTTCCTGCCCAATGCGCAAAAGTACCCCCAGAAGAGCAAAACGCCCGCAGCGACTATCCCACTGGACACCAGGAAGAGAGCACCGTAGCCATGCATCGAGACGACATAGCCAGCCGCCGTCGACGCGGCCGATGTACCTAACCCGGCTATCATGCTGATCGAGCCAGACATGACGGACCTCCACTCAGGCACGACTTGCCGCTGGCTGAAGGCCATGATGGCTGGTCGCGTGATGGCCGCCATGGCAGCCATGGCCACGTAACCAAGACCCGCCGCCATGCGGTGGGGAATCAATCCCACCGCCAGGATGCTGAGGCCCATTCCCAATGCCGTCACGACAATACTATGCTCCTGGCCCCACCGTGCGGACAGCAGGGGCATGACCAGTGCGGCAGGCACCGACAGGAGTTGACTTGCAGCCAGAAGCACGCCGATTTGCGCTGTAGGGACATCCAGACTTGCATCCAGGTAAACGTTGAAAAAGATGCGAATCCCCTGCTCGCCCATCATCCACAGCAGATAGAACAACCCTATGACGACAAACAGAGCATACGAGACGGTTCCCTGATTGCTTTCCTGCTTGTGCATCGCCTGTGGACTGACCTTGCGCACCGCCCAGAGCGTCCAGATGGCAGAGGTTAGGCACAGCGAAGCGGCAAGCAGTGTCAAGCGGTAGGGGGCTGGGTTGTCCAGTGACGCAGACGAAATCTTGGCAAAACCTCCCGGCAGCAACCCTCCGGCCAGACTGCCAACAAATGCACCCAGCGGCAAGAGCGCGAACTCGGTAGAGAAGACGTGATCTCGCTCCTGCGGATCAGTGAAGGCCATCAAGACAGGCGCAATGTTGACGAAATAGAGTGCAAAGCCCAAGTGGGCAAGGATGTAGGTTGCCAGTACCCATCCTCGCTGCCAGGCGGGGATAAGATCCGTCAGTGATGCCGAAGCAAGACCTATCACCAGCATGCCCATGCCGGCAGTCATTACACGGCGTGCACCAAGGCGCCTGCCGAGTACACCCGCAGGCAGACACGAGAAGCCATAAGTTAGCCCAGCCACGCCGTTGATCAGGCCAATGAATTCTGGACCGAGACCAAGCCGCAGGAGGTAAAGATTGAAGAGCGTGGCAAAGACACCAAAGAAGGTGAATCCAAACAGCGCCATGGAGACAAGAATCAGGCGCACATTTCGGTCGAAGAGTCGCAATGCTTCAAGATAGTCAGCCACTATTTCAGAGATTTTCTTCCTGCTGAACATTTCTCTGGCACCTTTCACGCGACACGACGTCAGGTACTGCGAACGTGGAAACCGTCGCCGTCCCCTGTCCAACATTGGAGAAGGTGGCACAGGGGAGGGTAAGGGCAAGTCCCTGCCAGTCTATGGGCCATCTGTATCGACCAATAGTCCCATTACTTCTCTAACCACCCTCAGGGTTTGATCCACATCCTCAGCAGTATGAGCAGCTGAGGTGTAAAAGCGGCCTCTTGTGGGATGGAAACGGACACCCCGCTCCAGACACAACCTGCGGAACTGCTGGTACCTTGCTTTGTCGACCTTGAACGTGTCGCGATAATCGGTCAGCGGCTTGTCGATACCGAACTGCAACCACCATGCGGAGGCGACCCCCGAACAGTGGAGGACGATTCCCTTCTGGCTGGCGATCTCGGCGATCCCTTCTGTGAGCTGGCGCGTGATACGTTCCATGTGCTTGTAGATTCCTGGCTTCTCCAGTTCTCTGACAGTCGCTTGGCAGGCTGCAATGACCATGGGATTTCCGTTGAATGTGCCCACCGGGTGCACTCCCGACTCCATGATGTCCCGCTTTCCTGCCACGCCGGCCAATGGATAGCCGCCCGCTACAGCCTTGGCAAAGGTGCAGATGTCTGGCAGGACCCCAAAGTACTCTTGAGCGCCGCCCAGAGCCAGTCTGAAGCCGGTGATCACCTCATCGAAAATAAGAATGACGTCGTTCTTCTTTGTGATCTCGCGCAGCCCCTCCAAATAGCCGGGCTGAGGCATGATCGGCTCGCAGTTCAGCATCACCGGTTCTGTGACGATTGCCGCTATCTGATGCCCGTGGCGCCCGACGGTCTCCTGAACAAGGTCCAGGTCATTCCAGGGAAGTACGAGTATATCCTGAACTGCCGCTTCTCGCTGCCCAGCGCTCCCAAGTGACTTCCAGGGCTTGTTCCGAGGCCCCATCATGGCCAGCGACGAGGGCGCGCAGCTGACCAGTTCCTCATCAGCCCACCCATGATAGTGCCCCTCGAACTTGATGATCCTGTCCTTGCCGGTAAAAGCGCGTGCCAACCGGAAAGCCAGCATGTTGGCTTCAGTCCCAGTAGACTGATAGCTGACCAGTTCCGCACATGGAATATGTTCGATCAGCTTTGCAGAGACGTTGTTGAGAATCTCAAACGGAGCGGCGAACTGGGATCCTTGAGCGATCTGTTTGATGACCGCCTGCATCACAGCCTCGGGGGAATAGCCCAGAATAGTGGGACCGTACCCTCCCATGTAGTCGATGTACTCATTACCATCCACATCATAGATCCGCGAGCCAACGCCGCGCTCAACATAGATTGGATATTCCTCCAGCGGCGATTTATGCAGAGCGCTTGCCAAACCACCCACCAGCGTTCCCTTTGCTTGCTCGAAGAGCTGCTTCGATCTGGTCGTGTTTAATGTACCACTCATGTCAGTTACCTCCCTGGTGAATTCTCCACTGACTATGGTCTCTACTTGTTCCTCGTCAGAAGGAATCTGGTCGTAGCAGAAGAACACAAAAAGGCTTGGAGTTTCTGGTCATTTCAATGGACAATAACTGTGCCATCTTTGCGAACAGTTATCCCCTGACCATCGCTCACGTATTCCAGGAATTCGTCACCCAGTTCGTCTACTGCACATATTCGCTTGCCAACCCACACCTCGGCTACTGCCAGTCCCGCTGCAGCCAGGGAATCAACATGCTGAGAGAAGAGCATGGCCCTGGGAGCAATGCCCATGTGCGCTACTCTATCCCAGGTAGCCCCTGCAGAAGTGGAACCAACAGTCTTTGGAAGGCAGATGATCTTGTCCGTCAGGTTTTTGCCAAACAGTTCCTTGTTGCTCTGGTCCGAACATATCGCCACCTGGGCATCAGTCAACATACTCTTGTAGAAACAGGCCAGGCTGTTGAATCCCACGTGGGTTACCAAGGCCTCCCCCTCGAGATCGGCGGGCAGGACCGGTCTTCCCTTGAATATCCTGCTCATGTCAAACCTCCCTTCCTATCCTGCCACTCACGATGATGTCCACTAGTTGGTCATCGGGGAACATTCTGGCCGTCGTAAAGTACCTCAGCTTGTTCGAGTTGGTGACGA
>Ga0180437_10006968_pt1 | contig 14897 bp, 10 predicted proteins | sample SS_ome_4_FD_132410 | JGI IMG/M metagenome (GOLD analysis project Ga0180437, IMG submission 132410) | Hypersaline lake sediment archaeal communities from the Salton Sea, California, USA - SS_3_D_1 metaG | ecosystem: Environmental > Aquatic > Non-marine Saline and Alkaline > Hypersaline >...
ATTAGAAGATAAGTTAAAAACGCGTCCTACCAACCGGCTACAACATGTTGTGGATATGGGCACTCCGAGTTAGAGGAAGCTGCAAAGTTGCAGGCTGGCAATACTGAACATACGCTTTTCAGGGTTATCATTCCGCACTTGATGAAGGACCCAGGCCATCGAAAACTGCGCATTACTGCCAAGGCTGCAAATCGTCATCCAAGCCGTCAGGGGCCGATGGATTTTTTTGCGGCCGCAATTACGTTTTCGGGTGTGATTCCGAATTTTTGGAAACATACTTCTCCCGGGGCTGAGGCGCCGAAGGAGGATAATCCGATGAAGATGCCGTTGTCGCCGAGGTATTTGGCCCAGCCTAACTCGACGCCGGCTTCTATAGCAACGCGGGCCTGCACGCTCGGCGGAAGGACCGTGTTCTTGTAGCCTTGGTCCTGCCGGTCGAACAGCTCCCAGCAGGGCATGCTGACGACTTGGGCCTTGATGTCCTGTTTTGCCAAAACCTCGGCGGCAATGATTGCGACAGAAACCTCCGAGCCTGTGGCTAAGAGCAGCACGTCGGGATTCTCGACTGCAACAAGAACGTATGCGCCTTTGGTCAGGTTTTCGGCTGAGGCACAACTGTGCTGGTCGAGCGTCGGCAAGCCCTGTCGCGTGAGCACAAGCGCCACCGGGCCATCTTTGTGCTCGAGGGCGTATTTCCAGGCCTGGGCGGTTTCATTGGCGTCGGCTGGTCGGAAGACCAGCAGGTTGGGGATAGCCCGCAGCGCGGCGAAGTGCTCGACCGGCTGGTGCGTCGGACCGTCTTCGCCCACGCCGATGCTGTCGTGTGTGAATACGAAAATGGCGGGGTATTTTGACAGAGCAGCCATGCGAACGGCCGCTCGCATGTAATCGGAGAAGACCAGGAACGTCCCGCTGTATGGCCGCACAAGTCCGCTGACGGATATGCCGTTCATAATCGCGCCCATTGCATGTTCGCGCACGCCGTAGCGAATGTATCTGCCGTCGTGTGCATTTTTCTGGAAGTCTTTTGCGCCTTCGAATCTCGTGTTGTTCGAGGGCGTAAGATCGGCCGAGCCTCCCAGAACCAGTGGAAGCTTCGGCATCAGCGCGTCGAGGACCGCCCCGGATGCCTTGCGGGTTGCTATCGAACCGTCGGCTTCGAACTTCGGCAGAATCTCGTCAAGGTTCACCCCCAGCTTACCGGCGGCGGCGTTGCGGAACTGCTCTGCAAGCTGCGGATGCGCTTTTGCATACTTCTCGAACATTGCCCGCCAGTCGCTTTCGAGTTTTCGCCCCTCTTGAACGGCCTTTCGCATGTGCACCACCGCCTCTTCGGGTATGTGGAAGCTTTTGTCCGGATCCCAGCCACGGTTTTTCTTGATGAGCCTGATTTCGTCGTCGCCGAGAGGCGCTCCGTGCGCGCCGGCGGTGTCCTGCTTGTTTGGGCTGCCAAAGGCAATGTGGGTGCGGAGCTTTATGATTGTGGGCCGGTTCTTTTCGACCTGGGCCTGCTGCAGGGCCTCGGCGATTGCGTCCATGTCCGTGCCGTCATCCTCGAGGATTATGACGTTCCAGCCGTAAGCCTGATAGCGTCGGGCGACGTCTTCAGTGAACGAGAGTTTTGTTTCACCGTCGATGGTGATGTGATTGTCGTCGTATATGACGATGAGATTGTCGAGGCCGAGGTGCCCGGCCAGCGAGCTTGCCTCGCTTGCGACGCCTTCCTGAAGGCAGCCGTCGCCTGCGATTGCGTAAATATTGTGGTCGATTATGTCGAAACCGTCGCGATTGAAGTAACTCGCCAGGTACTTCTGGGCTATCGCCATGCCTGCGGCGTTGCCGATTCCCTGGCCTAACGGCCCGGTAGTGACCTCCACGCCGTATTCGGGCGCATATTCGGGATGCCCCGGTGTTTTGCTGGCCCATTGACGGAAATTCTTGATCTCTTCGAGGCTCAAATCGTAGCCGGTCAGATGCAGCAGCGAATATAGCAGCGTGCTGCCGTGGCCGGCTGAGAGCACGAACCGGTCGCGATTGTGCCACTTCGGATTTGCAGGATTGTGCCGCAGAAATCGTGTCCAGAGCACATACGCCGCCGGCGCGGCGCCCATGGGCATTCCTGGATGACCGGAATTGGCCTTCTGCACAGCGTCCATGCACAAAAACCGAATCGTCCAAACACAAAGCTCGTCAAGCTCAGAAAAACCACTCCAACTCATTGCCGCTTTCCTAAATAATCCTTACGCATTACTTAAAGTTCCCACGACAACTCCGCCGCAAGAGCGAAAGGCTGAACATAACACCAAACAACCCCACCTTCAAGCATTTTTTGGAGCCGCGAAAAGGCACAAAGGGTACGAAAGTCTGAAACCGCAGGCTTTTGTGAATAGCCTGAGCTTCAATAGTGAAAATCCAAAAAGTAGGACAGTTCCAGGACAGTCAGGCGGTCATCTCCGGAACAGACTTCCGCAAGTTACCCACCACTAAACGCTTGCGAAACTTCACAAAAAACAACGGAGAGGGCGGGATTCTTCTTGTTCAAAATCAACAGGCCGTTAAATCGAACGGGCAGATGCAGTCGCCGTGCTTGTCTGCGGCCGCTCTGAGGCGTTGTCTGACCGTGTCAAAAGTGTCGTAAAGGATCCGCGGGGTATCGGAGACTTTTTCCCTGTAGACCTTTTCAACGCGGTCGAGCTTGGCAAGGTTTTCCTGTATTCGAATTGTAAACTGCCTTATGTAGTCGGCCTTGGAGTACTCCCGACCAAGATGTTGCCTGAACAGCGCGGCCAAATCTTCATATTCTGGTATCATGCCGGTCGGCGTCTCGATCACGTCGACCTCGCCGTTCACCCGGAGCTCAGCCCACAGAATCCAGACCTTCTTGTCGGCCATGCCGTTGAGGTATTTGCCGTCGCTGCTCTTAAGGAAATAGTTGACAGAGAAAATCATCGGCGGATTCTCTACTCCCTTTGCGAAATCGAGGTTGTTCTGAATGTATCTACCTAAAGGAATCGACAGAAAGTCAAGATTCGACATCAGGTTGAATGTCCTTAGACCCTCTTTGCCGAGCGTCGCAGCGGTAGTCTCGGATTCGAGCGCCGCGCCCTTTATAAGAATACCCTCCGACCAGTTGTAGGCCTGCTCGACCGGTACCCACGTGTCGCTATCGCGTCCGCCGTAAATGATTCCACCGACAGGAACACCGTCAGTGTCATCCAGCCGTGGGTCCTTGTTGCTCAGCTCAGATATGTTCAGGGTGTAGCGGGCGTTCTTGTGCGAGGCAGTGATCTCGTTGCCGTCGGCGTCGGTTTTGCCCTTGTGCCATTGACCGGAATGATTTATGCCCTCGGTGGGCAATTCCGAGCCCATCCCGAGCCAGTGCGGCTTGAGTTGGCTGTCAACCAATACGTTCGAGAATATTACCTCGCCGGGATTTGTCAGCGCCTCGTAAATGATCGGGTCGTCTTGGCTGTTAACGTCGCGAATAATCCCGAATATCCCCTTCTCAACATTAACACTCTTCATCACGCCGTCGATCCTTCGCAGATACGCGATATCGTCGCCCACGATGGTCTGGCCCGGGATCATGGAAGTGGAAGTCTTTCCGCAAGCCGACGGGAACGCCCCGGTAAAGTATGTGACCCGTCCGCCCGGCCCGTGGGCGCCCATTATGAACATGTGCTCTGCAAGCCACCCCTCCGCCGAGGCCTTTTGTATCGCCAGCCGCAACGAAAGCTTCTTTAGACCAATGGTATTGCCGCCGTACTGCGTGTTGACGCTGTAAACAATGTTGTCCTCCAGGTCGACATAGACGCGTCGCTTGTCGATGTTCTTGCTGACGCAGTTTTCGAGTTCGCCTTCGGAGTGAAGGAAGCGGAAAAAGTCCGGCGAATTGCCGATCTTCTTGAATTGCCCATATCCAAGCCGATAGAGTATGGTCTCGCTGTGCGCAACGTATGGCGAGTCGGTTATCTGAATGCACGGGGTCGAGAAGACCGAATCCGTCGGGCCCAGACAGAAGAAGCAGATAAGCATTTCTCGGTCTTTCATGGAGTCTTTCAGGAAGGACCGGACTTCTGCAACGCCGGTGGTCCTATCGATCGAATTCAAACTCACACCCAGCTCCGAGCCGGGTGAGAGCAGGTATTTTGTTTTCGCCTTGTCACGTGCCTGGTCGTGGTATCCGTCAAAGTGGCATGTGTGGCCGGGTATCGCCAGTGCCGTCTCCTCGCCGGTCTTTAAGGCCAGTTGCCGTATGTACGTGACGTCGTCGGGCGAATCGGTGCAAATATGAACCGAACTCGGCGAGCATAGCTCAATCGCATCAGCCACAAAATCGTGCATTTTCGTGTTTTCCACAGCGACGAGCTTCTCGTAATTCTCCGCTGTCAAATTTTCTTTCAATAGTCGCTTTGAATCAGACATCTGTGATCGTAACCTCCTGAAACTCCAATCGATTATCAAAAAGCGCAGGATTGTAGCGGCAGCAAACATGTCTGTCAACTGGTGCTTCCAAAAAAATCAGCTTCGTTATAAGTCCAGCTTATAGTTCCCGGATACGCCCAATCCTGACCAGGCCGACATCAATAGTGACTGGATCGGAGATAAATGCGATTACTATATATGTCTGGGCGACACGACGGGTGATGGCTGACTGTCACCAACGCATGTAATTGGAACCGTCAGCATATTGCTTAATTCCTGCCCGGTTGCTTCTGTCTGTTACTGGGTTCGATGGAATTTGTCCTCTTTCGATGTGTGCGTGGATGTGAACACGGGCGGGTGGATGTCACCTGGCGACCTCGGTACGGTGGTGAGCGTGCTCTTGCCGCATGCCAGCATTTACTACCGGGTCAAATGCTGTGGCTAAGAGCGCCTCGTTACCTGCCTAAAACGGTACAGTAGCTTCGGCATACTGGCCCGTTAGCATAAGTACGACTCAGGGTTGCGCGTCATTCGGTTTCGAAAAAATTTCGGCCAGACCGCGGCGCTCAACGCTGGCTTTGCGTATGCGCGAGGTAAGATTGTCGTTGCAATAGACGCGAACTTACAGAACGACCCTGCGGACATACCTAAACTGGTCGCCAAGCTGCTCTGCGAAGATTTTGACGTTGCAAGCGGCTGGAGAAAAAGCAGATGTGACAACGTCTTTGGCCGGCTCTTGCCGTCGAAGGCGGCCAACTGGATTATTGCCGGCTTAACGGATGTCAAACTGAACGATTTCGGTTGTACGCTCAAGGCCTACGGGCGGGAAATCCTCGGCCAAATAAAGCTGTACGGAGAGATGCATCGCTTCATACCGGCTCTGGCAAGCTGGAACGGCGCAAGAATTGCTGAGGTGGTGGTCAACCACAGGCCCCGGACGGCGGGTATCGCAGAGTATGGTCTGGGCCGTACTTTTAAGGTGCTCCTGGACCTTGTTACTGTTAAGTTCCTGGGTTCTTTTTCGACCAAGCCGATTTATGTTTTCGGCGGCCTGGGTATGGTCAGTGCGATAACCGCGATAATATGCGGCATGACTGTACTCTACCAAAAATTCATGTCCGCTTCTCATTTGCCGATGAACAGAAATCCACTTCTGACACTAACGGCCCTGATGGTTACCACGGCCATTCAGTTCATTTTGATGGGGCTGCTTGCAGAGCTTCTCATCCGCACATATCACGAATCACAAGATCGCCCAACCTACACTGTCAAAGAGATACTGGAATAATTTTATGACAGCGCGACGGACGACGACGGACCAAAGGGCCTGTTGTAAAACAGCATGCTCTTTGTTACTATTAGCTCCGGTGATCCAACTTTATCGAGAGGCTGAACTATGACGCCCAGAGAGCTGGTGGCGCGGACGATACGGTTCGAGTGTCCCGAAAGAATGCCTTATCATCTACCGGAAAGATATGGCACGGACTTTTCTTTCGTGGACATGAAACCGTCCCCGGACGAGCGACCCCGCAATAAAGGAACGAGTACGGACGAATGGGGGGCGGTGTGGGAAAACATCGGTGTCTGCAATCTGGGAGAGGTAAAGGACCATCCGCTGAAGAACTGGAGGGATTTTGACAGACTTCATATCCCCGATATAACCGAGCCGGCGCGATGGCTGGATGTGAAAGGCGCCAGGGAAAGGGCGGGTGAGCGGTTTTTGATAGGTTATGGGATATCGCTTTACGAGAGGGTGCATTTTGTCCGGGGTCTTGAGAATACCTGGGCCGATATCCGCCATGCCAGCGAAGAGCTGTGCAGGCTAATCGACATTCTCGTGGAGATGAACCTTTTCGCGATAGAAAAGTATGCCCAGGCCGATTTTGACGGTCTTATTTTCTGTGATGACTGGGGGCTTCAGAACCGGTTGATGATATCGCCCGAGGACTGGCGGCGGATATGGAAGCCGAGGTACGAGCGTGTTTACAAACATGCACACGCCCATGGCCTGTTCACTTTTCTGCACAGTTGTGGCTATATCGTGGAAATACTGGATGATTTTATCAAAGTCGGCCTGGACGTCATTCATATGGACCAGCAGGAAAATATGGGCCTGGAACTGCTGGGAGAACGCTTCGGCGGTCGAATTACTTTCTTCAGCCCTGCAGATATTCAGACGTTAATGGCACACGGGACACCGGACGAGATACGTGCGTATTGCCGAAAAATGGTCAAGACTCTCGGCAGAGCCGAAGGCGGCTTCATCCCTCGATGGTACGAGGACCCCGCCGGAGCCGGACACAGGCCCGAGGCTCTTGATGCCATGTGTCAGGAGTTCGTCCGATTGTCGGGTGCCCCATGATTATCTCGGGAAGCCGGATCCTAAAACGGAAGTCTATCTACCTCACGGGGCCGCACATGCGGGGTATGTGATCTCGTTTGCCCACCTCCTTTTAGCAAATGACCGTTCTTGCTGTGCAGGTTCCGCAGGCCGTGAGGCCCTGGAAGCAGCCGACTTGACCACTTGAAACCTGTCACTTTTTGTCGAGCAGTCTCTTTGTCCGCAGGATGTGATGGTAGTGCTGGGCGAAACGGTGGGCCTCATCTCGGACGTACTGCAGCAGCTTCAGGGCCGGTGATGTTGTCGGAAGCTTCAGCGGCTCGGTTCTTCCCTGAAGGCAGATAACCTCTTCTTTCTTGGCCAGCGCGATCAAGCATATTCGGGGCGGGTGTTGACCTGATGTTTCATGTGCGGCCAACATTTCTGTGAGGGCTGCTTCCGCGGCGTGTAGTTGGCCGAGCCCGCCGTCGATCAGTACAAGGTCGGGCCACAGTTCCTCACCACGCAGCGCGTACTTGTATCTGCGTCTTACCACTTCGGCGATCATCGCATAATCGTCGATGCCTTCAACGGTCTTGATTTTGAACCGCCGATAGCCGCTCTTGAAGGGCCTGCCGTCGATGAACTTTACCAGCGAGCCGACGGATTCTGCACCGGCAATGTGGGCGACGTCAATGCCCTCGATAATCCTTATCGATTGGGGCGACTCGAGAATCGCCTGGAGCTTTTCGAGTGCTTCGGCTGGCTCTGCGGCGAAGACTTCGGGCTGGACGTGCTCGTCGGGTGTTCCTCGGTGGTCGAGCCTCTCGATCAGCCGGATGCGGTCGCGAAACATGGCTGCCTTTTCGAATTCAAGGCCCTCGGCGGCAGCGGTCATTTGCTTTTGCAACTGCCGCAGGATTGTGGACCGCTTGGACTGAAGGAACTTGATCAGGTCGCGGATGATTTTTCGATACTCGTCCTTCTCGATTCTGGCGGCGCAGGGCGCGGTGCACTGTTTTATGCTGTACAGGATACACGGGCGAAAGAACTTGCGCTTGGGGTCGTCTTTGCTGACAGCCAGGTTGCATGTTCGGAATTTGAAAATCTTCTGCAATTCGACCAGAACCGCGCGCAGGTCTCTTGCGCCGGTGAATGGGCCGAACAATCTACTGCCCTGGGGCCGAGGCTTGCGGGTGATATAGACGCCGGGGAAATCGTCGCGGCTTGTTATCTCCAGGTACGGAAAGGTCTTGTCGTCGACCAGGTCGGTGTTGTAAGGAGGTCGAATGTCCTTTATCAGGCGGGCTTCAGCCAAGACGGCCTCGACTTCGTTGGGTGTTTCGAGAAAGTCTACGGTCCGGACTCTTTCTATCATCTCGGCGATTTTGGGCCCGCGCGATGCGACCAGGTCGGCGGCGGGCTGGAAATAGCTGGCCGCACGCGAGCGAAGGTTTTTCGCCTTGCCGATGTAAAGGACCTTTTCGGCCTCGCCTTTCATAAAATACAAACCCGGTCCCGTGGGAAAATCCTTTATCTGCCGGCGAATTGCCTCCAACCTGTCTGGTTCTTTATTTGTGGTCATCAGTTCATTGTAGAACTACGACACAGGCGGTAAAAGAGTTTTTTGCACAAGAAGAACCAACGGCTCGGCAAGGTTCTGGAAAACATACGAAAGGACATGGCTGTCGATCCGGTCGGTATGGCTGTTGCGCTACCGCGAAATACGCTTTCCGCAGGGCTGCTTTGCAAGAAAAACCTCAAACCGTTGCAGCTACATTCCCAAAAGCCAGTTGCCCGCGAGGATGGCAAAATCAACAAAGTTGACGGCCGCATCGCCGATAAGTTCCGCCCTGTCGCAGTAGTTGTGCAGATGAGATACGCGTCATCGGCACTTCCGCTGCCGCCGCCGTAGTTGTATCCTGCGGCGGCGGGCAGCAGAACATGAAGAGTGAAGAATAACAGGACTAATCCCGTTAATAGGTGATTTCCGTTGTGGCCGGGCCGGGTCTGCATGCTTGCTGAGACCCTTGCCGGAATGAGCGGCTTCATTTTTGTCCCCTTTCAAAGGCTTATGATCAATATGCCATGATGAACCTGCCCTGCGCACAGTCGAACCGGAGGTTGCGGCGCGCGGTGATTGTTTATAAAACAAGCGCTTAATTTCGGAAGGCAAGGTCGGTATGAAAACGAAATTGGATTATTGCAAAAAACTCTATGACAGCTTTCTGACCCGCCTTCATATCTTCATCCACCTGCAATTCTCACCCAAAAAGCTCTCATTGCAGGGATTTTTTGGGAGTTTTCCCGCTTTTTTCCTTGTCACAGGCTGTTCACCAGCTTAATAGATGCCCGGAAGTGAATTGCTGTTCCGTAAATTTTTATTTTTTTTGACGAATCATCATAAATCCTGAATTCAGCATAAGTTATCCGAACAGCAATTTCACGGCCCTGTTTGGTTCCAGCCTGACCGAATCCGGGATAGTTGTCTGATGCGCTCGGCCGGATTTGCCCGGCGAGCGTAAAAAAAGATACCCCCGGGTTGTGCCGGGGGTGGGAAAGGAGAATCCATGATTATTGGGGAAGAGCGTTTATTTGACTTCGAGGACGGAATTCAACTCCCCGAAGGGATTCAGCTCGGTATGTGCGTTGTAGGGGTCCTGCTGCCAGTGACCGTCAACTACGAGGCGGTAACGATATTTGCCGGCGGGCAGCTTTATCTTTGTCTGCCAGACGCCGCTGTCGCCGACTTTCTCCAGGTAGCTGCCTTCGGGCTGCCAGTTGTTGAAATCGCCCGCGAGCTGCACTTTCTGTGCACGGGGATACAGCGTGACGAATACGACCGCATCGCTCACCTGCGTGACCCCGTAGTAGTCCGCGAGCTTTGCATCGGTTTCGGCTGGCGCGGGCGCGGGAGTCTTGACCTTGGGGGCTTCTATTTCTTTTATCGGCGTCTTTGCCGACTGGAGCAGCTCGTCGGCGGTCGCGCTTATGGAGGCCAGCTGTCCGGCCAATGAGTTTACAATCTCGTGCCGCTGGCGTTTTGTTTCCGAGCCGATGACTTCTTCGGCAAGGGCGCTGAAATTTGTCCTGCCTTTGCTGAGCGGGTCGTACTCGTTTATCGGCTGGCCGAGACTGGCGGCCTCTTTGAGCTTTGTGTTGAAGTTCACGATGGTCTTGAACATTTTGTCGGCGAAGTGCTTCCTGAGCTCGCCCAGTATCTCCCTTGCCATCTTTGTCCTGATGTCGTACATGCTTGCAAGGACGCGAACGTTTACCTGCTGCTTGCACCGCTTACAGAGAATGCTGAGCGTTTCGAGCTGCTTGCTGAGGCCGTGAAGGGCGAAGTAGCCGGTCTCGACCGGCACGATGACGTCGGTAGCCGCCCGCAGTGCGTTAAACGTCAACAGGCCGACGGCGGGGGGACAATCGACTATCACGTAGTCGAACTCGTTCTTGACTTCATTGAGCACGTTCTTGAGGGAGCATTCGCGGTCGATAATTCCGGACATCTGCTGCTCGAAGGCGGACAGGTCAATACTGGCAGGCGCCAATTCCAGCCGATCGCTTATCTGCCATAGAATTTCGGTGATCTTTATCGGTTCATTCCTGCTGTGGCTTATGAGCACGTCGTAAATGCTCTGCTCAATCTGGTCCTCCGGTACGGCCAGCCCAACCGCGCAGTGAGACTGTGAGTCCATATCCACCAGCAGGGTCCTCTGGCCCTGCTCGGCCAGCGCACTTGCGAGGTTTATCGATACGGTAGTCTTGCCGCAACCACCTTTCTGATTGACAACACCTATGGTTCTCATAGTTTTTTCCCCAGCGTTAACAAAAACAATATTTAGAAACCTTATTTTTCACCGAAAAACGGCTTTCCAATGCTGAAAACAGCCAAACACTCATAGGTTCTATTCGGCAAGGAAATATAAAAAACTTTACTGTAATTATTGGACGGGCCGATAAGAAAAGCCGATTTCGACACAGCCAAGTCGGTTCCCCCCCCGACAAGGCCGAAAGGCCCCCGTAAACCGAACTGAATCGACCTTTTCAAGGCTGTCAGAGACTACTGCTCGCCGAATGTCGTGCACGCTCGGATATGGTTTTGAGTTTGCGGTGGCAAGGGATTCGGGTTATAAAGTGGGTATCTTGCTGAGGATGTTTGTGCCTTCGTGAAACAGGCGGCTGTGATGGAAAAACTGTCGGCGTATCAAGATAAAAGCAGGTTCGAGATTCCCCGGACGATGAAGGCGGTGACGCTTTCGGGGGTTGGGATTGAGCGGTTGGCGTACACTGAGGTCGCTGTGCCCGAGGTCGGTGCAGGGCAGTTGCTTTGCAGGGTGGACGCGGCCGGAGTTTGCACGTCGATTCTGAAGATTATCAAGCAGGGCCCTGCGCATGCGCTGGTCAACGGCTGGGACATGGAGCGGCATCCGGTCATTCTTGGTGACGAGGGGTCGCTTACGGTGGTTAAGGTTGGTGAAGAGCTTGAGGGCAGGTACCATGTCGGGCAGCGTGTAGTTATTCAGCCGGCGGTGGACGTCGCGCCGATAAATCATCGCGAACGCTACGCCGACAACGCGGCGAACATGCACAAATGCTCGGTGGGTTATACGCTCGGGGGGTATCTGGCGGACTATCTCCTTGTGCAGGAGGAAGTTCTGGAGGGACAGTGTGTCCTTAAGCTGCCTGATGAGTCGATGGGCTACTACGCCGTCTCGATGGCCGAGCCGATATCGTGTGTTTGTTCTGCTCAGGAGCGCAGCTATCACATTTACAAGGCAGGCCCGTTTGCACAGCGCCGCGCGAAACTCGGGCTTCTGAAAGGCGGCACAACTGTTATTGTTGGCGCCGGCCTGATGGGCAGGATGCATCTTGAAATGGCGATGCGTTTTCGGCCCGCTAATTTGATAATTTCGGATGTGGCGCCGCCTCGGCTGGAAAAGGCCGTAGACAAGTTGGACCGGAAGGCCGGGAGGCTCGGAATAAACCTTCTTGCGGTTGAGGCCGAGAGGCTCAGCGAGACGGTCACGAAGGTGACTGGCGGCGCCAAAGCCGACGACGTGATTGTGGCGGTGGGGATTCAGTCGGTTCAGCAGGATGCGCTCGGGCTTCTCGGTAAAGGCGGTGTTGCGAATCTTTACGGTGGGCTAAGCCGCGGGCAGGATATTCTCGAGGTCTGCGCCATTGACGTGCACTATAACGAGATAAGGCTGGTCGGTTCGAGTGGCGGTGAACCGTCGGACATGAAGGCGGCGCTCAGGGCGATAGCAAACCGTGATATTGATCCGGGCAACTACGTGTTTGGCGTGGGCGGGTTGGAACATACAACGCAAGTTCTGGAGATGATGCAGGAGAATAAGGTCGAAGGGCGGGTGATATTGTATCCTCATGCCCAGGTCGATAAGCTGGAATTCGTTGATTACTGGGACAGGGCTATGGAGGATGAGTTTTTGAACGAACATCTTCGGGTGTAGAGAATTGGTGGCGGCCATGCGCTGCGGGTTGATGAGCCTTGGGTTCTTGACGTGTCTTTATTTGGATCTGCGGCAATCGATGTAGACGGCGACGAGGATAACGAGGCCTTTTGCAATGTGCTGTATTGAGTGGTGTATCCCGCTTTGATTTAGGCCCTTGCCGAGGATGCCTATGATGACAGCACCCAACAAAGTACCATACATTGTCCCTCTGCCGCCGGTGAAACTTGTGCCGCCGATGATGGCGGCGGCGATTGCCGAGAGTTCGAACATGCTCCCGGAAGCCGGTTCTCCTGAGTAGAGTTGTGAGGCATGAATAAGCCCTGCGATGGCGGCAAGAATCGAGCAGATAACATAGACAGAAATGTCGATTCTTGCGACGTTGATTCCCGTAAACCTGGCAGCTTCTCGATTTCCGCCGACAGCGTAAAGGTGCAGCCCGAAGCGGGTTCTGTGCAGCAGTACGGTCATTGCGACGAAGACGACGAGCATTATCAGGACGGGGACGGGAACTTTTCCGAAGAGGCGCCCGTTGCCCAGAGCCAGAAAAAGTGTGTGGCTGTCGGGGATGGACATTGGGCGGCCCTGGTTGAAGCGAAGTGCCGCACCCCGCGCAATCAACATTGTTGCGAGTGTGATAATGAACGGGGGCATTTTTGTTTTCGCGGCACAGGTTCCGTTAACCAGGCCGAAAATAACTGCTACAGCAATGCCGGCTGGCAAGGCCAGCAGCAGACCGAGGCAAGTTGCACCAGTTGTAAGAAAATAAGCTGTCGTAGTGCCGACCACCGCGACAAGCGCGCCTACGGAAAGGTCGATTCCCCCCGTCAGGATAACAAGGGTCATTCCGAAAGCAAGTATGGCGTTGATAGAGATCTGTTGAGTCAGATCAAGCAGGTTATCCGTGTTGAGGAAGTCCCGAACCTGGGTTCTGAAAATGAGCATCAGCACAACTATGGCTGCAAGCAAAGGGGCGATTTCTTTCAAGCGTTTTTTCATCAGGTCAGGATCGGCTTTTCAGTACTTTAGCACGGCAATTCAGTACTCCTTATAGGGTACACCTTTGCTGTCGTTGCCGGCTGTGTTTAGGATGATTATCTTTCTGGCAGGCGAGTAAATCCAGCCAGTATCGCCACCAAGTTCCGCAGCAACCGGATTGCCGCCCGATATGCGCACAGAGTTTAGTTCGTTAAACGGATTCTCCGGTATCTTCCTGAGATAAGCCGAATCGTTACACAACTGCATTCTAAAGAAGTTGGCGCTCGGCGGGCTCGCGGGGTTGTTATTGGGATATCCGGGGGGCACGCCATTGTGCTCTGCGGCGTAACGTTCGATTGTGCTTCGAAGAATCTGCACTGTCCGCTTTGCTGCCGATTCCTTAGCCTGCTGAGAGTAAAGCCCTATCTTCGGCATGGCAAACGCGGCAACGATACCCAGCACCGCTATGACTATTACTAACTCAATAACCGAAAACGCCAATGCCTTTTTCACAGAACCGCCGTCCCATTCAATGTCTTCAGACTAACATATTATCGTAGGTCGATGACCGGTATATTAACCAAAAACCAATTGAAGGAACATAGGCAAAATCGCAGTAGCAGCGGATCCTGCAAGTTCGATCGCAGGATTGCGCAGGCAGTCTCGTACACACTTTATAGGACATCCAAAAGCCGCTTCGTTCCGTTGGTATAGAATCCACCCCTTCTTTGATACAACTTGCCTCTGCAGCCCCGTTATTACTTCAACACCCAAAAGCTCCCAACGGCTGGGCGGCCATAAATTCGAGCAAACAAGAGAATTTCGTTTCGCCTGCCGTTGATTATTTCTGAAAGTCCCATTATGGACACGCTCAAATCTATGTCAGAAAAGCTTAAACAACATGCTGGCTTATGTCAAATGCAATTCTGCAGAACGCAAAGGTTGACTCCTTCTTGGGAATTGGCCTCAGTGTACGGGCGGTCACCAGCCTGCGCAAAACGCAGTTCCGCAACATGGGATTCGCCGCGAAGACCTTTCAGCCGCCGAAAAAGGAAAGCCCCGGCTGCTTTAACAACCGGGGCATATAATCCTGGCGATCACCTACTCTCGCCCCAAAGGACTACCATCGGCCGGACGGGCTTAGCTTCTGAGTTCGGAATGGGATCAGGCGTTTCCCCGTCAGTATGGTCACCAGGAAGTTCGTTACTCGCCGGTCGCGAGACCGGCGGTGTATTCACTTATAAGTCAAATATGCAGACACCTGTATGAGCCAAAACCAAGGACCAGACAACTGTGATTTGCGAACGTCAACCAAGGATTGATATGGCCAAGTCTTCGAGCGTTAGTACCGGTCAGCTTAACACATTTCTGTGCTTACACATCCGGCCTATCAACCAGATAGTCTATCTGGGCTCTTCTTCCGCCCGAAGGCAGAACGGAATCCTCATCTTGGAGGGGGCTTCCCACTTAGATGCTTTCAGCGGTTATCCTTTCCCGACTTAGCTACCCGGCGGTGCCCCTAGCGGGACAACCGGTACACCAGCGGTCGGTGCTTCCCAGTCCTCTCGTACTAAGGAAGCATCTCCTCAAGATTCCTGCGCCCACGGCAGATAGGGACCGACCTGGCTCGCGCCGGTCTGAACCCAGCTCGCGTACCACTTTAATCGGCGAACAGCCGAACCCTTGGGACCGCCTAC
>Ga0180437_10006969_pt1 | contig 14896 bp, 12 predicted proteins | sample SS_ome_4_FD_132410 | JGI IMG/M metagenome (GOLD analysis project Ga0180437, IMG submission 132410) | Hypersaline lake sediment archaeal communities from the Salton Sea, California, USA - SS_3_D_1 metaG | ecosystem: Environmental > Aquatic > Non-marine Saline and Alkaline > Hypersaline >...
AATTTTTCATCAACAAGAGCTGAATTGAAAAGTTTATTGATAGCTTGCTTGGCGCGGACGCGTGCATCATTTGCATGATAAACACCCCGACCAAGCTCCACAAAATCTTCATCAAGTTCATCGGCAAGAGCTTTTTTTCGTATCAAATCATGAATGTCCCATGCTCGTTTATTGGCTTCCAGCAGCTGGGCATAGAGATTATCAAGTTCTGCGGAAGATTCTATTGCCTGATTGAAGATAGCAGACAATGTTTCATATTCGTTGCGAATATTTACACGTTTTTCAGGATCTTCAATTCTTTCTAGTTTGATCTGTAGAATAGTTATTCTATCAACTAAATCAGCAAGTGATATTGGTATGCTGATGAGCGGTATATTGCTGGACGTTGCATGTGTTGGAATTTTGACATCTGTTTCGATCTCTTGCGCAAGTGTTTCTTCATATGATTTTTCTTCAATCAACGGAGAATCTAATGTCATATTAATTGCTCGTTTTATTTTGAATCGCGTATCATTATTTTGGAGGATTTCCTTGACCCACTGTTTAAATTCATCATCAAACTCTTTATTTCGTTCCTTGTCTCGTGTCAAATCCTCAAGTCTCCAGAGCGCTTTATTGACCTCTGTTAGATTTTCAATCAGATCTTGCAACTCCTCAGAGTGGGCAATTTTTTCAACATAGATTTTTGTTAGTAGTTTATATTCCTTATCAATGTTGATACGTTTTTGGGGATCATTAATGTTTTCCCGTTTAATTACCAAGATCGTGATTTTATCAAAAAATTCCCCAAGTGCGAGAGGAGCGACAATTTCGACCTGTTTTGTTTCTACACTAACCTCTGAAGCTTTAGCATGAAGAAGCATTGATGAAAGAAGTGTTATGGCTGGAATAATGGAAAGATTCTTCATAGTATCTCCTTTGACTAGAATTATAAAAAATTCCTTTTTCTAGACTACAGGCATGTCAAATTTTTTTGAAGCTTTGCGATAACATTGTTCCAAATTTCCGTTTTTTGATTATTCAAAGAACTCTGCCAAACAATAAAACTTATAATGATGTTCATGACTGTTGATTCCTCATAGCCTTCAGTTTTGGTACATTATTAAGGGAAGTAGTTATTTTATCCGTGACGGGTTTCCAATTGCCCGCTTCTGATTGCCTGAAAATAGACATGGATGGGTACCACGGAGAACTTTCAGTTTGTAGGTACCAACGGCAATCAGGTGAATATGGCAAGAGCATCCAGACTTTTTTGCCCAACCCTGCTGCCAAGTGTGCAATTGCTGTATCTGCGGTGATAATCAGATCTAAATTTGTAATAACCGCAGCGCTGTCCATAAAACTTCCTCGCGTTTTATCGAAATCATGGTCGAAGATATGTACGTTCATTTCTGATGGAATTTCAGCTCTGATTGCATTATCGACCAATTGTAAAGAATATAAGCTTATATGTTTATCCTGTGCTAAAGGAAGTAATGCCTGCACAGGGAAAGCTCTTCGTTGAATAGGTAGTTTATAAATTTCATGCCGTTCATCAACATGCCAGCAGACCCCAATCTTGAAATTCTTATCAGATGAGAGCTTGTCTCGCCATACGTTACTAAGCTGTTTGTCTGCGTATAAATACTGATCAGGTGCAGGTACTGTCTGAGGCGTTAATTTAAGCTTTCCTGGCATGTCCATAAGAGCGACTTGGTAATCAAGAGCGCGAATATTTGAATTATCATTTATAATATGATCGATGTAAGGGCAAAGAGATAAAAGGGTTACCAGTTGCTTTTGTACTTTGCACCAAACTGTTGCCCCTTGTTGCTTCATATATTGGGCAAAACGTATAAATTGAAGCGTATCTCCAAATCCTTGTTCGCTGTAAAGCAAAATGGTTTTCCCTTTTATGTCTTCTCCCTGCCATTCGGGAATTGTTTTATTACGTGGATCTTTTTTGTGTTGCTTCCAACGCCATTCATATTCTTGCCATGCTTGATCAAAGTCGCCTAAGGCCCAGTAGACGTGAGATAATGCGACATGTGTATCAACGTGATGAGGATTAAGAGCTGCGGCCTTATTGAGAGATTCTATTGCTTCATTAAATTTGCCGTATACTTTTAATGTATGTCCTAAATTATAATGTGCATTCGATAATGTAGGATCAAGTTGTGTTGCTTTTTTGTACATCGCGATTGCTCCTTCAATATCTCCCTTCCAGTTAAGAATATGTCCCTTCATTAGGTGTGCATAAACATTGTTAGGGTTAATCTGATGAGCCTTTTCAATCGCCGAAAGAGCTTGATCATAGTCATGTTGGTCTGCAAATATTTTTGCCAATTCAATATGTGCTGAAAATAATGTCGGTCTTAACGTGAGCGCATGCCTAACAATAAAAAGAGCATCGCTTAGCTTTTTTTGAGCTCTCAAACTTCTACTTAATAATAGATAACCTTCAACATCTGTTGGATTGATAGAAAGTGCTGCTTTATATTCGCTGATTGCGAGCTCATGCTTGTCTTGTTTTGCATATGCTTTTCCAAGGCGAATAAGGGCTTCTACTATTAAAGGATAACGTGACAATGCCTGACGATAGTAAGTAATTGCATTTTTGACGTTGCCTCCATCATATTCTTCATCTCCCTGTTTAAATAATTGTTGAAGTTTATCTAAGTCAGATGAAGATAGTCTATTGAATCTCATCGCTTGAGGTGCATGCTGAGGGGTTTGTTCATGATGCGTGTTGACATGTTTTGAACTATAATACCACACAGAGGTTGTGATCATAAGTATGAAAATACAGCCTAAAAATGTTATTCCTAAGGTGGATATTTTCAAGTTCATAGGTTCTCCTTTAAGGCTTCATTACTACAGACCGAAATATTGAATTTCAAACGTTTATGCGCACAATTTTTTAATGCTTTTCTTGATTTCTGCTTTATATTTGCTGCCCCGGGATACCTGCCGTGCAATTTCTGAAAAAGAAGGATCAAGAACGTTGCCATTAATTACTTCTATCTGTTTTTGCAACTCCATAAGATAGCGGTTTGCGTGCAGAATTTGTTGAGAATATTCTTTAAGCTGTGGCCATTTTGCAAGATGTTGTTTGTATAACGTTAAAAACTCCTCAGCATCTTCACTATCTTTAGCTTGATCAAGTGCTGCAAGCGTCATCTGATCAATAAATTCATCAAGAGGCAATGATTCAAGTTCTGTGCAAACTTCGATATTTTTTGTTGATTGCTTCTGATGAACACGTTGTTCAAGATCAGAAATGCCGGTAAGAGTTGAAGATTGTCCTTGGGTTATTGATTGATCAGATACTTGTGGATTGTTAGACAAAAGATCCATAAGTGCTTGAATAATATGTTGTATAACGGTTGTCCAATCTCCGGTACGTTGTTGTCTGAAGAGGCGTACATTTGGATACCATGGTGTATCGAGACGTTTGAGCATCCAGCGCCAATCTGCAGGCTCAGGTAGAATGATCCATGTTGGAGCTCCAAGTGCCGCTGCCAGATGTGAAATTGAAGTGTCTACCGTAATAATGAGATCCAGATTCTTAATAACTGCCGCTGTATCCATAAAACGACGCTTATCAAAATTAGGCCCAAAATCATGTATGGTAACTGATTTATCAAGATCTTTCAGTTGATCAGTTCCAAATATTTTTTGCAAACTATATAAGGATACTCCCGGTAATTTTGCAAGTGGTTCAAAAAATTTAACACTCATTGATTTAGCCGCAACTGTTGAACGCAGAAATTGGGTGCTATAGTTAGCATTTCCTTGCCAGCATATGCCAATTTTGAAGTTCTTGTCTGCTGACAATTTTTGTTTCCACTGTGCTGTCAAGTCTGAATCTGCCGTTAAATAAGGTATTTCGGCAGGAATTGTTTCTTCGCGTGTTTTTAAGACGAGAGGAATACTCATAAGCGGAATATGGACATCAAAATCGGGAAGTGTTGATGTATTGGCAATGATTTCATCTATATAATCGCATAACGACAAAAGCTCTACGAGTTCAGGACGTGATTTGAAAATGACACGAGCTCCCATATTCTTGAGAATTTTTGCGTAACGAATAAATTGGAATGAATCACCAAGTCCTTGTTCAGCTATAACGAGAATTGTTTTGCCCTTAAGGTCGGATCCATCCCAGACGGGCTTTGCATAAAATCGTGGAATTCTACCCTTGGTAGTTTCCCAGCGCCATTCATACTCTCTCCAGCCATCATCAAAATTACCCAGCGTAAGATAACAAAGTCCAAGACTCAGATGGGCTTGCGTATGTTCAGGATTTTTCTCGATAATCGTTTTAAGGATATCGACGGCCTCAGGTACATATCCTTGGCGTTTCAATACATAAGCAATGTTATAAAACGCCGTAGTGGCTGTAGGATGAAGAATAAGAATCTTTTGGTAAATTCCCAATGCTTCATCGAGTTGACCGCGCATAGTCAGTATGTTTGCTAAATCAAGCATAATCATGATATCTTTTGGTTGTAGCCGATAGGCAATACGCAGATGATCAATAGCTTTTTCATATTCTTCTAAGTTTCGATATGTTTTGCCCAGAAATTGATGTAATGAAGCATCTTCAGGACTTAACTCCAATGCTTGTAAAAATATCTCTACCGCTCGTTCGTTATCACTTTTTTCTTGCAGCTCTTTGCCTAGTTGATAATATGCTTTTAGATAACTGGGCTTCAATTTAATAGCTTCAGTAAACACCTCAATCGCTTCATCATGCTTTTTTAACTGTTTTAAGGTAAGACCCATATTGTAATAATATTGCGGGGCTTTGCGGGTATTATTAAGCCCTTGCTTATAATAATGCAATGCTTGTTCAGGTTGTTCTTTAATAAAGTAGATATTGCCGAGATTAAAGCATGCAGCAAAGTGAATAGGATCATGGTTAAGAACCATTTTATAATAGGTGATAGCTTGCTCTGTATCAGCTCGCAGACGTGCCTTTTCTGCTAATGATAATGCTTCTTGCAAAGAGAGATTATCAGATGGCTGTGAGGCAACATTATCAGATTGTTCGATAAATTTTTTATAAGCTTCGTGTGTTGGAAGTGCATCAACATTTTCTTTATGTTTAAAATAATCAATTTCCGCATGAATTGCAGTTGATGAGAGAAGGCAGAGCGTAAGAGCTGACATTTTATGCATAGTGTCTTCCTTTTTCTGAAATTATGAGTGTTTTATATCGTGTAGATTTAATACTAAAAAATATGTCTGCTGTAAACATTAAATCTATATTGTTATAAAACATTTTCGTCTAATAGCTCGTGCAAATATTTTTCAAGTAATTGGCACAAGGTTATTATTGAACTTTGTGCAATTCTGTGGTTAGCATTAAACGTTTGGCGTTATAAATAATTACGCAAATGAGGAGCTTCTTATGGTAACTAAAGATATAGCCAAATTTCTATCTGGGGCTGCCGCTATGGAGGTTGTTAATCATACTATCCTTGCACTGAATAGTCTTTTGCCAATGCATATTTTTGGACTTGTTATATCTAAAACAGCTAATTATGTAATCTTGGCTTCCTGGATTGTCGTTTTCGCGGGCTCATTCTATCTCGGCTGGATGAAAAAGTGAAATTCGCACGGCCCTTCGGCAATACTCAGGAGAGCCTTAAAAGCCGTGGCTTCTTGAATGTTAATTCGTTCGTATGACCTTCGACAGGATGCTTTGCATCTGCTCAGGACAGGGTTCGACGTGCCTTTAGTACTGACCCTTCGCCAAGCTCAGGACTGAAGGCAAACCGAAGTATCACCACGAACGGATAGTAATATTTCCCGTTCGTCCTAGTCCTGAGCCTGTCGAAGGATACGAACGATTTAATTTGGCCCATTCATCCCCAGCCTTCAAAGCCTGTCCTGAGCAACGCCGAAGGGGCATGGGGTATGCTGGGAATGTAATAAAATTACTGAAACTTTAGACTTGTATCATTAGTTTGAATCGTTTTGAGCAAATTGTTGCTTCCATTCAAGCAAAGCTTGCTTAAGATTTTGTAATTTGTTGGGTTGTGTAGCAGAGACAAGAACATGCGGTTGATATTTCCTTATATGTTCTTCTAATATACCCAGATTCTCTACTTTATCGGTCTTATTAAAGACATAGAGCATCGGTTTGTCGATCTCAAGTTCATTCAGAATTTGATGAACAACGCTGATGTGATCTTCCCAATTAGGATCAGAACTATCAACAACAATCAAAAGAAGATCGGCATACTGTAGTTCGGATAATGTTGATTTGAACGCTTCGATAAGTTGATGAGGTAACAGCTGAATAAAGCCTACCGTATCAGAAATAATTCCTACTTTTTGACTATCAATAAAAAGTTCTCGTGTTGTGGTATCTAATGTAGCAAACAGTTTATCTTCAGCCAGAACATCACTTTTTGTCAATGCATTAAGGATTGTGGATTTTCCCGCATTGGTATATCCAATAAGACTAATAAGCGGAAGCGATGTTTTTAATCTTCTTTTCCGTTGTGTTTCGCGTGTTTTTTCAATTTGACCAAGTTGTTTTTTTAGCTTGAGGATATGCTCTTCTATGTGACGAGCTTCCCGTTCTTTTTCGGTTTCGCCAGCACCAGCTCTCAAGCCCTTTATACCTCGTTGTTGGGCAAGATGAATCCCTTTGCCTGCAAGACGAGATTTTTTGTGTCTGAGCATAGCAATTGCAACCTGCTTTTTACCTTCAGCTGAATGTGCAGCCTTTTCAAAAATTTCCAAAATTAATTGTGTGCGATCAAAAACACGACAATTTAAAAGATTAGAAAGGTTACGTTCTTGTATAGCAGTCAGAGGCTCTGAAATAATGACCTCTTCGATATCATTTTTATCACAATATGCTTTGATTTCTTCGAGTTTACCTTTGGTTACAAAATAAGCAGGATCTATATCCCGGAGCTTAATAAACATAGTATGTTCGCTGCAGATGCCATTGGTATGTGCAAGAGCTATAAATTCCTGAAAATAACCCTCAATATTTTGGATTTTATTGTAGGGAGCCTTAATTCCTAAAAGAAGAATGTTAGGTAGTACAGGCTTTGTGCTTTCCGCTTTGCGGGTCATGATTGTTCCAATTTAAAGTTTTGCTCTATTTTCTTACATGATTTTACCCAGAGCGTTGTTCTTGTCAAGCTCTTTTACCTGAATTTTCTTTATTCCGGGCAGGCCTGCCCGGAATAAAGAAAATTCAGGTTCTCGGTAAACCATTGCAATATGAAAACATATGGTGTTATTATTTATGTAAGGGGGAAGTGTATTTTTAATATTTAATTCAAGGAGGGTGTTATGAAAAAAATAGCAATAGTTGTCTTAGTCTCATTATGTCACCAAGCAGGGGCGCGTGATCTATATTCTACCGGTAATATTCCTGAAGGGGCACCTATCAGGAAAGTTCAAGCTGTGGAAGGAGTTAAAACATATAAAACAGAGTTGCCAGCAGCACTTCCTAAAGTTCCCGCAATACCAAAACAAGATATAACGCCGTATATAGGAATCATAAAGGCATTTAAAGATGCAGGTAATACTGATGAATACAAAAAGTCACGCGATGCATTTGTGGAAGATTTAAAGAAATTTTCCACAACATATCTAAAGCTTGCTGTGGCTCGTATGGATGAAGGGCAGAAAGATATTCTCAATAAAATAGCTGAGCAGTTTAAAACAATTCTTGAAGGTTTAGAAGAGGGCGTAAAATCGGTAAAAGAAGGTATGACAGCACAAGAAAAGTTAGCTCTTAACAAGAAGCTCCAAATGAAATTAATGGGTTCGCAAATGGGTTTAATGTTTGCTATGATGCCTTTTGCAAAAGCCTTGCAAGATCCAAGTGTCAAGGTTCCTGAAGAAGAAATGAAAGATGCTGCGTTGTATTGGCTCAATATTGCGTTTTCTATTGTCCGCGAATTATTAGCAATAACCTTATAATTAATGATAATTTATAGTGGTGATAAGAAATCAATTCTTATCACCTTTTTTTGATTATATAAATACATTTGTTTAATTTGACTCTCTGATAAGCTATTTGGCGTTTGTGCCAAAAAAATCTATTCATTTCTTTTTTATTAAAATGCTTGCAAAATGGGGATTTTTCTTTACAATTACGACCTAAGTTGAATGTTTTAAATACTAATTATTTACCGAAAGGTCGTTGTTATGAACAAGAAACTAACACTTGTTTTATGTTCAGTTGTTGTTTGCAATGCTTATGCAATGGAGCAACCTGCTCTTGAAACTGCAGAGCTTCCTGTAGAAGCGCAGCAGGCATTTGTGAGTGATTCGCTAGCTCCTGAACATGTTGGATCTTTGGAAGATGCAAGTGCCACCACTCAAGAGCAAACAACTGCGGAGCCGGAGGAACGTAATCCCTATTCCGGAATAATTGATGCATTATTACAAGCGCGTAAAACATGCAAGCCGTCAGAAGCGCTTTTGAAGCAAAATTCTCTTGAATTGCTAAAGCAAGCACAAGGTCATTTGATGGGTATTTTAGCTGAGGCATTTAAGTCGATGGACTCAGATCAACGGCGCATTTGTGCTGATATCTTTTCAAATCTTCATGAACTTGCGGCTGATGTCAAAAGCACTTTTAATTTGGCAAATGAGCCTGGACGCAGTGAGCAAGAGAAGCAAATTTTGTGGAAAGCTTTAGAGGAGAGATCAACGGCTCAATTATTTGTTCTAGCCATGCTTTTTGGCCCACTTGATCAGGCTGCAACTAACCATGCTGGGCTTACCAAAAAAATAGAAAAACAGGGCAAAAAAATAGAAGCCTTGGGAAATAATATACTTGCACAGGTTATTAGTGTCCTTGATAATGCCAAACAATTGGCAAGTGAAGATCAAGAAGCCTAATTGACACATGATAATTTTGATAAAAAGAGGGCCTTGAAAATGGCCCTCTTTTTTGCATGAATATCCTTTTTTTTCTACTTAAATATGTCTGTTTTTTTTGCTAGACTATAACTCTTGATAAAGCACATTATTATTTCACATAGGTCATGTAGATATGTTTGATTTTTTATCCAATAAATTTTCATCGATATTTTCTCGTCTTACGGGAAAAGGGCACCTTACTGAGAAGAATCTCCAGGAGACATTGAATTTTGTTACTGATGCGTTAATTGAAGCAGATGTTCCTTATGATCTTGCACAGAAATTTATAGCTTCTCTTAAAAGTGAGGCTATAGGCAAAAAAGTTCTTTCATCTGTAAAACCGGGGGAACAGTTTATCAAAATTGTGCATGATAAGCTTATATCTTTTCTTGGTGGTCGCCAGGAATTATATTCATTTCAGATTCCTTCCGTAATAATGATCATGGGACTTCAGGGTTCTGGAAAAACTACCTCATTGGCAAAAATTGCTACATTTATACAAAAAGAGGCTGCTAAAAAGGGCAAAAATAGAAAAATTCTTTTGGCCTCTGTTGATTTTTATCGTCCTGCAGCTGTTGAACAGTTAAAGCTTTTAGCTGATAAGTGTAACTGCTCCTTTTATCGGCCCGATGAGAGTGATCCCATTACGGCAGCAGTTAAAATTCATGAATATTACAAAAATCAACGATTTGATCTGTTGTTATTAGATACAGCAGGACGTTTACATATTGATAATCAGATGCTTCAGGAGCTTCAGGCAATAGATGTGCATCTTGAGCCGCGCTACAAGATGCTTGTTCTTGATGCTATGACCGGTCAAGAGTCTTTAAATGTGGCCAAAGCATTTGAACAGTCTGTTGGCATCACAGGGGCATTATTGACCAAAATGGATAGTGATTCTCGCGGGGGGACAGGGTTTTCATTCTGTTATGCCCTCAAAAAACCTATTTTGTTTGTTGGCGTAGGAGAAAAAACAGATGATATAGAGCCGTTTCGTGCTGAGCGCATGGCAGACAGAATCTTAGGAATGGGGGATGTTGTTAGTTTGGTCGAAAAGGCTGAAGAAAAAATCGCCAAGGATGAACAGGAGTCGTTATATAAGTCGATGATGAAGGGGCAGATAACCCTCGATGATTTTGCAAAACAAATGGATATGATGGGTAAAATTGGCTCGTTGGGGCAACTTATCAAGTATATACCAGGCCTTGGGGGACAAAATATCTCTCCTGAAATGGTAGAGAAGGGGGAGTCTGAGATGAAGAAATTTAGGGCCATTATCAGTTCTATGACTCTTAAAGAGCGTAAATTTCCAGGAATATTAAACGGTTCCCGTAAAAAACGGATTGCGGTGGGGGCCGGAGTGAACCTGGAAGATGTAAATGGATTATTAAAGCGCTTTGAAGAAAGCAAACAATATGTTAAACTATTTAAGAGATTTCAACGTTTTTAACTAAGAATTGTATATTATTTAAGTTTTTTAGAGGAATTTATGGCAGTAAAAATACGTTTGTCACGAGTTGGAGCCAAACACCTTCCCTACTATCGAATTGTTGCAGTTGATTCAAAAGAGAAACGTGATGGGGCATATCTTGAAAATCTTGGCACCTATGATGTACTTCATTCAAAACTTGTCCAGTTTCATTCCGATCGTATTGATGAATGGATCGCTAAAGGCGCAATAGTTACCGATTCTGTCAAAAAGTTATATCGAATGTTTAAACAGGCGAGTAAAAAATAATAAGTTATGATGAATTCTGTAAATGATCGTGAAAATGCAGCCTTGACTACGCTCAAGACAGTCTTAGAGCAGGTTGTCAAAACGATTGTTAATAAACCTGAACTTGTACGGATAGAGATCGAATCTAAATCGGATGGGAAGCAATTGCTAGCTATTCAGGTAGATGAGAAGGACCTGGGTAAAGTAATTGGTAAAAATGGCCAAACGATTAAATCGATACGAGGACTTATTAATGCAATTAATCCTAGTTTGCAGGATGTTGCAGTAGATGTTTCAATGTAATGAAGATATCAATCATTTCTGTAGTTCCCGACATTTATAAGCCATTTCTGAAGTCAAGCCTTCTTCAAAAAGCTCAAGAGAAAGGCATTTTAACTATAGATCTTGATGCCTTTTTTTCCTTTGCTGAGCCCAAGGAGCGTATTGATGCGCCGATTTATGGCCCTGGGGCTGGTATGCTTATTCGGCCTGAAGTTGTTCAGCGTGCCATTGAAGCAAAGGAGAGGGAGTATGGAAGAGGTTATAGGATATTTTTTTCTCCTCAAGGGGACAAGCTTAACCAGTGCGTGGTTCAAGAAATAGCCAAAAAAGCAATGGAAACAGAACATTTGATGCTTTTGCCAGCCAGGTATGAAGGTATGGATGCACGCGCCGAAGAGTATTATGCCGATAAGATTGTTTCGGTTGGAGATTTTGTGTTAATGGGGGGAGATCTTGCGGCGATGATGCTTCTTGAGGCTTTTGCTCGTTATGTTCCGGGAGTTGTTGGGAAAGAAGAGTCGGTTGCCGATGAATCTTTCTCGGGGCCATTTGTTGAATATCCCCATTATACCGAGCCGGTTGACTGGAAGGGGATGAAAGTTCCCGATATTCTCAGATCAGGTAATCATGCGGCCATTGAAGAATGGCGAATGAAGGAGGCTGCTCAAAGAACCGTATTTGGCAACTTTGGATGGCTGCGGTCAAGCAAAATGGATGAGCAACAGCGCAAGCTTGCTGAAGAATATATCCCGAACCATTATTGTGCCTTACTGCATGAAGAAGTTCTGATAGGTCCTGAAAAAAAGAAAGGTACTACCTCGGTAACATCCCTTGATTTGCATGATATTGCTCGTTCAGCACGAACATATGGCCTGAAAGGGTATTTTGTAGTAACACCTCTGAAAGACCAACAAAAAATTGTGAGGCGGTTGTTACAATTTTGGAGGACTGATGGACGGGATTATAACAGGGAACGGTATGAGGCTGTTAAATTTGTCGACGTGCTGGATCATTTGGAGAATGTTGTTGCAGCCATAGAGGAGTGCGAGGGGACTAGGCCGCTTATTGTGGGTACCTCTGCTCGTGATATGGGGCATGCCCGAACAATAAGTTTTTATGATCAGAAGAAAGTTTGGGCAGAACGCAAGCCTGTTTTATTTATCTTTGGTACAGGTAAGGGGCTGCAAGAAGAGATTCTTGATAAGGCAGATTTTCTCCTTAAACCTGTAGAGGGTTTTTCGGATTTTAACCATCTTTCGGTTCGTTCTGCCGCTGCTATCATATTTGATCGATGGTTAGGTATCAACGAAAAAGATTGTTAATTATTGCCAAAAATTGATTTTTTGCTATACTTAAACTTCAAATAAAGCTCAAAAATTAATGTTAGGATAGCCATGAAAGCTCATAAATCTACTAAAGAAACGATTTCAGATTTAGGTATGTACAAGCGTGATTTTCCAACTTTTTCTATCGGGGATGCGATTGCTGTGTCTCAACGAATCAAAGAAGGGGATAAGGAACGTATCCAGGTCTTTGAAGGTGACGTGATTGCTATGCATAATAATGGCGCTTCTAGTACGTTTACGGTTAGAAGGATCGCATCAAATTCAATTGCGGTTGAGCGTATCTTTCCGTTTTATTCTCCGAAAATTGATTCTATTCGTTTTATTCGCCGAGGTAAGGCCCGTCGCGCAAAACTTTATTATATGAGAGATCGTATTGGTAAGGCTGCACGTGTTAAAGAAAAAGTATTAACCAAGGCAGAAAAACAGCACGAAGCCAAAGTTGCTGAATCACTCAAAACGCCAGAAGATACCGAATAATAATGGAATGGAGAGTGAATAGGCTATTAATTGTTGCTTCAGGCCTCTTTGTTATTGCAGGGTGCTCTCAGATAACCCACAAAAAAAGAGTGCATACATCAGGTTCAGGCCAGGCAAGTAACAATGTTGGTCTCAAAGAGGTTGGTGATACGCAGCTGGTAAAAGAACTAGAAGCCAAGCTCATGGATATTCCTATTCCACTTGAAGTTAAGCCTATTAATTCATGTTTTAGCCAAGATCCCCACGAGGATAGTTGTTCTTTAGGGTATTGCGTAAACTCCACAACAGAAGACATTGAACAATTTTATCTTCAGGAGATGGACAGACTTGGATGGAAGAAAACTTTTTCCATTCACGGCTTCGAAGATTTAATCGGTTTTGAGAAACCAACGCGGTTTAGTCTTATTTCATTAAGACCTGATCCCAAAGTTGATACTATTCGACTTATCATTTTTACAGGCAAACGATAGTATAGTAGATTTTAAGAATAAAGCCCTGCAGATACAGGGCTTTATTAATGAAGTCTATGGTTAACGCTATTATTCGGTAATAAGAGCAGTTGCTGCATGCGGAAGTTCGAGCTCATCGGTGCTTATTAGTGATGCTCGCTCTCGCAACAACATTTTTTGCTGTGCCAAAAGCTCTCGCGCTTGTTGTTTTTGCAATGCTTGCATCTGTGCATATTGTTCTTGTTTTTGTTTGATTAATTCTTGTTTTTTCGCTTTTGCTTCTCTTTGTGCGAGTAATCTTTGCTGTTGTTTCTTTTTATAGGCTTCCCGTTCAGCGGTACGGAGTTCTAATTGTTTCTTGCGAAGGGCTATCTTTTCAGTCTCAATCTCTTCTTTGAATTTTAATCTCTGTAATTGTCGTTCATGGCGTTCTTTAGCCAGAAGTCGTTTTTGTTTTTCACGTTCGCGACGCTGCAAACGTGCTTCCTCAGCCTTTTGTTCCTTTACATATTTAAAGAGTTCGGCTTGTTTTTGAGCATGGTCTTTTATTGCGAGCTTGTGGTGCTGAAGAAGGGCCAAACGTGCTAGTTTTTCTTCTATGAGCGATTCAAATCTATGTTGTGCTAGTAGCTCAGCAGCTTCGCGCTTATTATTGAGTCGTTCGCGATAACGTTGTTTCTTTGCTAGTCGTTCATTGGTTTTGTTTTCAGACTCTATTGCACTGTGAGTATAAAGTTCTTGTCGATACTTGCGCAAATCGGCCTTTCTCATCTGATTTTGTTCACATCGTTCTTTTTTTGTTTGTAATCGCTTGTTATAGGCAAGCTGTTGCTTTAATTTTCTTTTTTCAGAGGGGCTTACTTTAGTGGCCTGTATCTCATCGGTCTTTTCTCGCTTGCTCCATGCTCGTTGCTTCTTTAATTTTCTTTTCTCAGAGGGGCTTACTTTTTTGGTCAGTTCTGCCTTGGTCTCCATTACTTGTTGTTTTTCTCGGGCATTGAGGCGTTTTTCTTGATGTTTGCTTCGAGGTTTCTTAAGAAATTCGCATGGTGCACAAGATTGTTTTGTTTCTTCTATTATGAGGACTTCTTCCTTTGGTGATCTATTTTTTCTTCTTTGTATTAGGGTAGATTTTTCTTTTTTCAGGTCGGTCGTCTTATCAATCAGTACTGCTGGCTCTTGGATAATTGCAGAAGTTTCGTATATGCGGGGCGTCTCATCTAATTCTTCAATATATTCCACTTCTTCGAAATATCCAGGTCCTGTAGCCTCTTCAATATCATCTCCCGCATAAAATGAAAAGGGGAGGATGAATGTTGCTAAAAGACCGATACGCAATAAGTTGTTTAATGACTTTGTAGTGAAAGGCATTATACCGCTCCTTTTTTGAGGGTTTTATAATACAATAAGGGTTGTATTATACAATGTGTACCACATCACATTTTAATATATTAACAATTTTATTCATTGTCTATAGATTGAATATACTTTGAGTATCTAGCTTGAAAATAGTGCAATTGACATTTTCTTGAACGTTCTTTTCAAAGGCATAACAAAGGGAGTTTTAAATCTCCCTTTGTTATCCAAGTTTTGATAGGCATCTTATTATATTGTTTCGCAAATTCAATTCTGAAGTGCATAGTTTGAAATGTAAATAAGCCAGGAATCGTGTAAGATGACCTTTATTGGCTCAAAACAATGAAAGGATCATCAAAATGCCAAAAGGCTACACGCACCTG
>Ga0180437_10006971_pt1 | contig 14892 bp, 7 predicted proteins | sample SS_ome_4_FD_132410 | JGI IMG/M metagenome (GOLD analysis project Ga0180437, IMG submission 132410) | Hypersaline lake sediment archaeal communities from the Salton Sea, California, USA - SS_3_D_1 metaG | ecosystem: Environmental > Aquatic > Non-marine Saline and Alkaline > Hypersaline > Sediment...
GAACTATCACCAGTACCGACAATAACGGATATGCGTCCACTTGCCTCATCAATTGTTATCTCTGCAACTTTTTTTCGTTCATCCATTCTAAGGTTGATTGTTTCGCCTGTTGACCCACATGGGATAATACCGTGAACTTCATTTTCTATCAAATAGTTGATTATGGTTCTGAAACCGTCCTCATTTATTTCATTGTTTTTGAAAGGAGTAACGACCGGTACGTTTATGCCTTTAAGTTGAACCATGAAATACGCCTCCTAAGTGATTTGAAGTGGCAAACTAATTGTAAAAGCATATTTATTTAGGTTTCATTGAAACCTATTGAAAAACAATTGAATACATTATAGCGATGAGAATATGGGTTATGAAATTTGAACCATATGGTTCAAATTGCTTCGTGCGATCTCATCATCATCAGTTAGATTCCATCGTACTGGGTGTAACTCGAAACACCCTCCTACCCCGTCGGCTTTTACTCTAGTAAAAGCGTTCGGTTCGCTTTTTCGTACTATATTACCCGCTCCATTGACATCGGCATTGATGAGCATCCCCTGTGCACTTCTGAATAACCCTCTTCTTACCCTCTTTCCTAGATACTGTTCGTGATGTTCTATTGCTTCATTATCCAGAAAACTACACTTGCTGGTATGATTTTCTTCCACCAATTCTACCGCTATCCCCTCTTCTTCCGCTTTGTAAGTTAGTTGGTTGATGATTTTCTGGTAGGGGATCAACACAAAGATTTGGTTATTCCGTGTGCCTAATTCCACCTGTTGTTTCCACTCGGGATTATACCCAATCACCAGTTTGCCGATGTTATGGTGCACACACCAGTTTATAATGCTTCTGCTGAGTTTGTGGATGTAATCCTTCGATTTTTTTTCGTACTTGACACGCAGTTTCTTCATTTTACTACCGTCTTGTATTCCCTGTCTCTTATAAATGCTCTGCAACCGCGCCTTTTCCTTCTGATAGAACTGGTTGATGCTCTTTATCCCTCTTCCATCATCCTTAACAACAATCGGTTTTTTGCCGATGTTGTTCACCAGAGTGATGATGTTCGAGACCCCTAAATCGATGCCTGCAATACACCTTTTGTTAGTTGTCTTCGGTGCAATCACTTTCTTATAAACGATTTCACACACATACCCTACTCCTTTGGGAAGTACTCTCACTTCTCTCAGATCGATGGTATCTGCTAGTCGTGTGGTTATGTCATAATCAAAGGTGAGCTTCTTTGGGAATAGGAGCACGTTGTTTTTGATGCGACACTGTTGGTTAGTAAACACTAACAGATGTTCGCCATTCTTCTTTTTGTATTTAGGTGGCCGTGGTTTCTTCTTGAATTTCACTGGGTGGCGTTTCCATTCTTTAATCGCTCGAAAAAAGGATTTCCATGCTTTATCGAGCAATCGAAGGATCTGTTGTCCTGTTTTCGCTGGCAACTGTTGGTAATTGGTACTGCGTTTTAACTGCTGATAGAGTTGGTTGTACCGTATCCACTTACCCTGGTTCTTCAATGACTGTTTAATACTGTAGTTAGCTTCATTATACAAGTTTTTTGAGAGATGACACAAGTAACTAAGGGTAATAGTGGGGTTTAGCTAGATGTGTTCAGTTCTTTTAACTCTCACTTACAGCAATCTCCACTTTTGTCTTTTGTCTTTTCTCTTTTCTCTTTTGGAATACAGTTTCATTGAAGAGCACGCGTTTTCAGTATTTAATAATATCATTTGAGTATAAAAACCCCTTTAGTCTAACTCTATTGAACCATACCATTTTGGTGAGTTATCGCGCGCGACTACGTGCTAAAATAGTCAATCATGAAATTATTATAGATTGAATGAATGAAAGTCTTAGGTAAGTAAGTATAGGAAATGGTGGAGAGATAATATGGAAAACGCCATGATATCCAATATTGAGTTATTCACAGGAAGAACAGACGAAATAAATCGATTTAGAGACTTTTTAACAAAAATTAAGACAGGAAGCGAAGAAAAACGAGGAGGTATTCTTAGTAGTGAGAGGGGTATGGGTAAGAGTCTTACGTTGATGAAATTTCAAGAGTTAGCGCAGATAGAACGTTTCCAGACTATTTATAAAAAAATCACCCCAGGAACCGCCGAGAGTTTTTTCACTGACTTAAAAAGTCAAATAGTAACTCTCGTGCCCGAAAAGAAAACACGTTTTGGAAAGAAAGTAGATTTAGAAATGATACCGTTACCTAAAGGAACGACTACAACATCTGAAGTACTTTCAGAATATATTGATGAATTTTTTCGAGGATTAGATGAAATTCAGGAAAAACTGGAGTCACAAAAAATCTGGGCTATGTTTCTAGTCGATGATACGGAATTTTTTGCAATTAGAGATTTTGAAAACGCTTATCACATTTTGATTGAAATTCTTAAAGAATTGAAAGAAAAAAAATACAATGTAATAATTATATTTTCCATTACTGATGAGTTTGTGAAATATATCCCTTCACTGAACTTGGAATCACATCTTGAAATGTTCTCCCTTGGAAAAATGAGTTCAAAAGAAGCGGAGATATTTCTAAAACGAGTTGAAACACAATATGAAATAACTATTTCGAAAGATGTGAAAGAAAAACTTATTCGAGCGGGAAGAGGAGTCCCCTTTGTTCTAGCTTTAGCAACTAGTTATCTCTATGAAAACAGAGAAAACGCATCAATAGAAGAAAATGTCTGGGATAAATGCAAAGATGCGATTCTAAATGAAAATATAGTTGATATATTTGATTTACATGATGAGGAACTTAAAATACTTGAAAATATTGCCTCACGCAAAGAAAATTTAGATACTTTGTCAGAACTAGAAGCTAGTTCTGATTTAAAAGACGATATAAGTACTATCTTGAATAATCTGCAAGAAAAACAGCTTCTAGTGGTAGAAAATACCTTCGTCTATTTTTCTTCTAAATTTCTGTTTCAAACATTAAAGAGAACATCTGAACGATTGAATATCTTTGGAAGAGCAAATATACTTCTAGATTTGTTTAAAGAATCGATAGGTGCAGGAAAAAGACCAGATACCCCGATTAAGGAGAAATTGGATGAATTGACTAATATTGCTTTCGCCCAACGTGAAACGCCGATTCTTACAGAAATTGCAGAATCTTATAGCACCATGGGTGAAGTTTTAATGGAACAGGAAATGTTTTATGAAGCCTTTGTGCTTTTCTCAAATGCCACAAAAATTTTTGAAAAAATAGATGATTTTGAACGCGCAGCTCTCTTATGTGATGAGATGGCCAAGAGATTTTCAAAGGTTAAAAAACCCTATTATGCACGCAAGTTTCTTGCAAATGGTTCAAGGCTTTATGATAAAATAGGAAGCGAGTGGAAAAGGAACGCGTTGTCGAGGAACGCCGCAATGTTATATGAGGAAGCTGGAGATGTATACGCCGCAGAGTCGTTTGACGCTTTTACTCGCTTATTTTATAGGCGCGCTTATTCACTTTACAAGACGGCGAATGAGGGGGCAAGAGCAAAAAAAGTTTGTCAAAAGGCTCGAGAATCCATAAACAATGAATTATATCGAAAAGAGTTTGATAAACTTGCAAAAAAAATAATTATAGAACCTAAGAGGGATAAATAATGTCTGAAAAGGTAGAAAATGCCCTAACAAGGTTGGAAACGATTAAAAAAGATCTTGATAAGATTTCGAAGTCATTTGAGGAAAATTTTACTGCATTTAATTCGACACTCTCGTCGGGATATGAAGAAATCAAATCAACTGGAGAAAAGGTTTTTCAGGAAGGAGAAAAAAAGATAGAAGAAGATACGAAAGAGATCCAAGAGAATTTAAAGAAGCAAAATTTGCTTCTTCAAGAAGAGTTAGAGCAAAAACTAGAAGTCGCAAAAACGACTATAATTACAGAAATAGACAGAAATGTCACAGAACTCAAGAATATTCTGAATGAACTTCAATTTAGTCAAAAGCTCGAAGGAATCACCAGCCAATTTAATACGACGTTAAATGAAGAAAGGGATGGACTCACGTTTTTCGATGAAAATGTTGCAAAGATGAAAACTGATTCACAAGGGATGGTACAAGAAGCAACAGGGAAATTTGGTGAATTTCTAACTACACAGAATCAAATTAATGATCAATTCCATCAAAAAATTGTAGATATACTTCAGAATGCTAATGAGACTTCTACAGAACTCCTCAAGAATCATGAAGAAGGAATAAGCACACAATTGACGCAAAAATACTCAGAACTTTCGACTAATTTTAATGAAACGCGAGAAAGCTTGATTAACGAGTTAGAAGCGAAATCTGTTCAGTTTTCAGAGATGCTCGAAGGCAAAAAAAATGCATCGAGTACTCTGATTATGGAATCTATAAACATGCTTATGCATCAAGCAGATTCTATCAAAGAACTTCTGCAAAATCTTCTTGAAAACGAGCGATCTCAGTTTTCTACAAGTATCGAAAAGACAAAAGCAGACTCATCACAAACTTTTGAAACACATAAGGAAACATATAACGAAGTAATTGCTGGAGTGGAGAACCTTCTCTCAGATATTCTCGAAACAAAAATAGATGAAGTTAAAACCCAATTAGAAACTGGCATGATGAAAAAAGCCTTTGAGTTAATGAGTTTTCAAGAACAACAATTTACAGAAAAGAAAGAAGAACTTGAATTAGCTTTTAGTGAAAAGTTGGTTAAAAGCCTTGAAAATATTGAAGGCACAATTGAAGTTACCCAAGATCAGATGCAAACAGGCATTAAAGATATCTTAACACGGATCGAGGAATTAATTCACGACCAAAACTCGCAAATGCGAACAGCCTTTTTAGAAAATATTGCCACAGTAGCAGAAGTCTGCGAATCTTATGAAGGTGAATTTATAACAATAGTAGATAGCACTCTTTCAGCTCACAAGAATAATGTAGAGAAGATTAAGGCAGAAACTGAAGAATTTCTAGCGAAAGCCATGGAAGATTTTAAACTTAAAATGAATAACCTCAAAGAAAATACGCTTAACTCATTAAACGAACAAAAACAAACCCATGAAGCAACAACAACCGATCTACAGACAAATATGACAGAATCCCTGGAGTCTCATAAAAATAATTTCACGAACGCGACCGAAGAGTTAGAAAAAACCGTAGCGCAGGAATTAGCAAGTATTTCAGAGAATTACAAATCGGAAACGACAACTCATAATGACAATCTTACAAATGCTATGAATGAAACGGTCACAGACGTGTCTAAAGCGCTAACAGTGATCAAAGAGACAATTAATGCCCGCTTTAAGAATAGCGATGATGAGATGAATACTACAGTAAATACAATTGGCAAAAACGTTAATGACAGCACTAGAAATCAGCTAAAGACTATCTCCGAAAGTCATAGTAATGCACTAAAAGAGAATAATGAAGCTACAAAGGAACATAGCGACACCACCAGAGAACATAACGATATGATGAAAGAACAGGTTTCTCAGTGGATTAATAGTATAACCGCGGCAAATGCAAACACGCAGGACACAACAAAGGATAAATTGAATTCTCTATTAGAAGACACCATCTCTAAATTGACATCTTTAGCTGAAGATTCTAAGAAGGGACTCTTGGATGTTCTTCTAGCTGAGAACGAAAAACTGGATAGATTTAACACCGAAATGAGTCAGAATGTGTCCAAGACACTTGAGGAGCAGAAAGAGGGGGCGAAGAAACAACTTATAGATCTAACAAACACTTATTCATCAGCAATAAATGAAGATAAAGACAAATTGAAAGAAGAATTAAAATCATTGACACGATCCTTACGGGAACTTTCTAATAGTGTGGAACGGATCGGTAAGGAACTAGATCGCCTGAAGAAACCAGTTCAAACAGATTTTAACGATGCTAAGAAATCAATTGATGAAATTTCACGAGAAATGAGCAAATAAGAGGAGATTGGATAATGCTTAATGCAGAAGAAGTATACGAATTAATCGGGCTCAATGAAATTGAAAGAAAAATTTACGAAACAATCGTTGGTTTAGGAGCGAAAACATTAGAGGAATTAGTTCTTTATGCAGGAGACCCTCTTCCAGAAATACAAAGTAATTTGATCGCACTTGAACAGAAGGGGCTAATTCGTCGGATTCCAGGTAAAGTAGATATTCTAGTAGCTATGGAACCACGAATCGTTTTAAGCGAAAAAGTCGAAGAAGATCTCACGCAACGGCTGTCAAATGTACGCGACAAGATAACAGCTAAATGGAATGACGTCAAGAACGCGTTGTCATCTCAACTTCAAGGATTCAAGGAATCTACAACCGCAGTAATTAATGAACATCTTGAAGAATTCAAGAAAAATGTTGATATAACCAAAGAGCAGATTGATTCAATTTCAAAGGATTTCGGCGAGCACGTCAAATCTGATGCTGACCAAAATAGAGAAACAATAACAACCACCTTAAAAGATAATTATACCGCGTTTGAAGAGACATTGACCGGACTTAAAGACACATTATTTGATGCATTAGATAATACTTCAAACGAATTTGAAGCCGAAATGCGGACACTAAACGAACAATTGGCAGAAGCCATTAGAGAACAAATAAATGATTGGAGAGCAAACGTTACACGCTACCAAGAAAAGAGCGAACAACTGCTTGAAAGTACTGAGGAGACAGATGCAGAGGATGTTGAGAAATTTAAAAAAGATGCTAGTGAAACGCTGACTAACCTAACTCAGGTTTATACAACTGGATTTACGGATGCTAAAGAAAAAACAGAAGGCATTGCAATTTCATCTATTGACGCCTTTAAGGAAAAACTCAATGCACTTCTTTCTAATATTTCAACTACACTTCTTTCTAATATTTCAAATATAGATACTAAACTCATGACCTTCAAAGATGAAAGCAGTGGCATGTTAAAAAGCTCACTCGCTGAAGTTAAGGCTGTTATTAAGGACCTAAAGAAAAAAAATATGGAAATTATAAATAAAACGAAAGAAGGAATATCATCTTTTGCTGAATTAATCAAAGCAAAAATCGAAGATGCTGGAAATACTGTAACTTCACTTGATCAAGGACTAAAAACGCAGATTGAAGCGTTTAATACACAAGTAGACACATTTGTAGATACAGAGAGAGACGATATTGTTACAAAGATGAACCAGTTAAAGGAAGAAATTAGTGAAAACCTTACCAAAATGTTAACTGAGATAAGTTCACTAAAAAGTGATTTTGATGGTCTCTTGAAGTCACATGCCTCAAACGCGGAAACAATGCAAAAAGAGCTTTTAGATGTGGTTTCACAAACAATTAAAGATGCGAAAAGTAAGGTACACGAACTTGTTGGGCAATCGATGGAGCAACTCTTAGAAGAATTCTTTGAAGGTAGCACTCGTTTACAGGAAAAATTTAGTACGCTTGCATATGAATTATCCGATGTTGTGAATAATAGTATTGTTTCTACGAACGTACTTATTGAAAATTCTGTTAATGACGCTACGAGGTTAACAGAAGAAAACCAGGAAAAAATAACCACAGAAATTAAAGCAAACATAGAATTAATCTCTCAAACTTTAGAAGAAAGTGAAAAAAAGGATGCTGACCTGTTAACAAAAACAACTGATCAACTTAAAGAAGCGATTTCACAAGTCAAAGATGCTAATCAAACTATAGTTAAAGAAATTGATGAAGCACTCTCAGAAATGATCACCAAAGCGAATACAACTATAGATACGACAAAAGAACAAATTAAAGAACAATTCAATATAGAACACGGAAAACTAAAAGAATCAAATGAAAAGACCCAGACAGATCTTTTAGAGATGTTCTCGGTTAGCAATAAAAATATGGACAAGCAGTTCACAGATGTAAAAGGAAAAACTGCGGCCCATATTGAGGGAACCTCTCAAAATGTGCTTAAACAACTGGAGGAGTCAAAAAAGCAAAATATGGAACTTATGAAAACGTTCATCGACAATGTGCTCACAGAAAGCATGGGAATAAGAGATGAAGTGCCAAATGTCATCGAGAAAGAGTTAGAGGAGCATAAGGATCGAATAAGTCAACTTGACATACGCTTCGCGGATACTTCTGGACGACTCTTGTCTATCGTTGACGTTTTAAAAACGAAGACCGAAGAAAAAGCCAGCAGTTTATTCGGCTTGCGCAAGGCAGGGTTAGAGGAATTCATGACAGACTTGGCGTCAATGGAGGGAGAATTGCAGTCATTGAGAGCACAGGTCAGAGATGTAATAAACTCAAACACGGAAGCGTATGAGTTGGGAGTATCATCCTTATTGGATAATATTAGCCGAAATATGACATACAGAGTGGAGACCATAGAAAAAGACGCCGAATCCAATTTTGAGAAAATGAACACAACCTATGAAACAATCGTTTCAAACTTTGCATCCACCTTCCAAGGTGCTTTTCAAAAAGAGATAGAGAATGCGTTAGAACGCTTCACTAATGGTTTAAAAACCAATAATTCAGAGGCTAAAGAATCTGTTGTGCTCAGATTGGAAGAAAATAAAGAATCGATCAATGAAATGACTTTTGCTGCTGGAACAGTACTCACCGAGAAACTTAATGAGGCTAAAACTGCTTTTGAAGAAATTCAAAAAACAGCTGCTATAAACACTAAGAGTTTAGAAAAGGCTGGAAAACAAATAGATTTACAATTACAGTCAAACATGAATGAAAGGAAGGAACTTACGACCAATTTATGCGATACTCTCACTAAAATCCTCGAAAATCTTCGAGACGCGAATCAAGAATCCAGCAATAGTTGGGTAGGACAGTTCAACGAGTCATTTTCTCAATACGAAGAAAAGATTGTATCTACTTTGATACAACATAAAATGAATACAACTACAAGAACCATTGAAGAGATAACAGCGCAGGATTCGCTGCTCAACACGATAAAAACGAATGTTGAGTCTCTAGCAAACTCTCTTAAAGAAATAAATGAAAGCAATTTACATTCTCTACAAGAGAATACGAATACTATCCTAAACGAAAAGGGAGCAGAGATAGAACGCAATAACTCAGCGTTACAAGAAAAAGCTGAAGACGAAATTAATACAAGAAAAACGGAAACTGAACAATCTGTTGAAACTTTAATTGAAAAAATAACTGAGGAGAAGATAGATGCTTCGACATCACATCTGATGGAGTTGAAACAGAATCTATCGGATATTGTATTGAATGTACTTGAGGAAACTATACAAAAAGTATCGGGATTTAATTCAACACTTAACACCAAACTTTCAGAGACAGAAGATATGTTAAACAAACTATCAGGGACATTAGATGAATCGGCTTCAACTTTAGCTGAACTGGACTCAAATATCATACAAAAGTTTGAACCTCAAGCAAAAGCCCTTCTTGAAAAGTTAGAAAAAACTACAGAAGGAGCCACGGAACTTAAAGAGGTTACAACAGAACTTGATAAACTTTCCGTTAGCGTAAATGAGAAAGTCAAAGAAGCAGATTCCGAGATCTCTGAGATCAAAAAGACCATTTTTGACGTTTTAGAGGAGAAAGAGGGAATAATTACTGAAGATATTGAGACGATACTAACTAAATTCGATAAGATATTGGATCAAGCGAATACATCCGTAAAACAAAAGGTAGACGAATTAAAAAACGCACTTATAGCCAGCGGGAAAGATTATCTTGCAAAATTTGATACTCGACTAGAGCAGATAATCACAAGATTGGATCAACTCTTATCAAGGCCCTCAACAACGATCCTTGAAGGAACTGTTGATTTTAAGGGATCCTTCTCTAATTTACTCTCTGTACAAACTACAAAATACCGCGAGAACATATATAGTAGTATTGACAAAATTAATGAATTTCTGGAGAATTTAGGCATAGAAGTCGAAACAGCAACAAAACAACTTAATGAAAAATTATCTGAGACAACTTCTTCACAAATTCAGAACTATGAAGGCACTGTAGTTACCCACAAAGATGAACTACTCCAAATAGTCACTAATCGAGTCGAAGGAATCGAAAAAGAATTAACTGATGTAGTCAATGTAATCCCATCTGAACTAGAAGCTGCGGTAGCCGCAAGCAATAAGGCAGCCCGTGTGCTAGGCACAATTCAAAAACTTTCGAGAAAAGCAGAGCCTTTGCCAGTTGAACAGACATACCGTGTGGTTGGGGATGCAAATATCCTTTTCAACATAAAGGCTATTATAGACAGAACAAAAGCAAATCTCATTTTAGTAACGCCAAAATTTGAAGATATACCAGTAGATTCTTTATCAAATATTAAGAAAACGATACGTGTCACATGTGTTACAGAATTAGCTGAGGCTAATATGAAAGATGCAGGGCAACTTCAAGAGCGTGGAAATGTCCGCGTTAGAAACTATCCTGATCCGAAGATCTATGTAATTTCGCGAGATAGCGAAGAAGTTCTCATAGCTCCAGCAGTAAAAGGAAGAGATCTAATAGGAATCCTGTCGACAAATGACCATTTGATAGAACTGATAAATAGTGAGTTATTATCGGGATACACCGCGAAAAGCAAGGCGATTTAGGAACACAACAGTCTTTTCTCCATTTTTTTGAACTTCACTTATCTTTTTAACTTAGTAGTGCTTATTCATTACAGCCCGAAGAATATGAAATATAAGTAGATATTGGAGATACTGGGAAATACGAAATATTTGAAAATTAAACTTCTATAACCTTTATCAATGATTACGAAATTCGAGGATGACAAGAATGGCATTTCAATCAAAGGAAAAAGAAACTGAGATCATCCCACGATATAATCCCATTATTACAACAATTTTAACTTTCGCGTTTACATTCGCTTTATCGCTTTTTATTTGGTGGCTTTTTATCGATCCCGAAGGCGAGTTTTTTATTTGGAGAACTTTCCGGTTGTATGAAGAGGCTTCAGCTGATCTTGTTCTCAACTACATCTTTTTATTTATTCTATCAATAATCCTATATCTCCAATTCATTGACCCAGAGATGAAATTCAAAGAGTTTCTAAAGACTACATTAAAAATAAGAGAACACGAGACAGGGTTAGCGCTAACTGCCTTAAATATTGCAGTTATGTTTGTAATAATTGCATATATTACATTAGTATGGGGTGAAATTAACTCGCTTTTTAATCGAGTCAAAGATACTTCTTTATTTTTCATATCATCGACAGGCATTTTCATCTATTTATTGTGGTCGTTTTTTTGGGGACATTGGCCTTTAAACGAGCTTAATAGATACAAAATAAGAGTTCTTGAGTTTCTATGGTGCACTTTTCTTCTAGTTTTAACCTATGCTTGGTTTGTTCTCCCAGCACAAATAGCAAATAGTGAATTTAAACCAGTTATAAGTCTTAACGCCTTTATTGGGTATCTTTACAGCGCCCTAGCAGTTACACTGCTTTTAAGGATACTATGGGAAAGTTGGCCAATTGAGAGAATAAAAAACCAACCCTATCAAGGAATATTTGCAAGTTCAATATGTTTGGTTGGAGGCTATGTTTTTTTTGCACTTCTTGTACTAGTATCTACCCAATCTTGGTTTCTGTGGGAAAATCCAGGTAGTGATTGGTATCTAAGAAATGCTGCAAATTTTTCCATATTTATAATTTCATGGGTATATTTCTGGGCAGTTTATTGCTATAACTGGCCTAATGAATACGATAAAAGATTTAATGTTTTTATGAGAACTCTATTGGTTTTAATCCTCGCGACACTCAATTATTATGTGTATTACATTTATTTAGGTGATTTTCTTAATGAAAGCAGCCATTTTTACAATAAAGTCCCGTTCATATTTCAAGGGCTTTGGTTGGCAATTTTAATCGTGTATAACAAATTTTTTGATAGTGTAGGGCTTTGGAAATAGTCTCTAGGATGAAGTCCGCGAAATAAAATACAAAATAGTTGTTTTCGACAGCTTACTAAAAAATTTTCTTATTGAACTGTTTCCAAAGCATGTGAGCTACCTCGTGCTAAAGCATCGAGGCTTCCTGCTTCAATGACGGACTCGATCCCCTTGCGGGTTACGGAGGTCTTATCTCCACAGGCTTAACATCCCTACGCCCCGTAGGTACTATAATTGGTTTCACCAAAAAACTATATAAACACAACGCAATTCATCACCACGCTAAAGCATTGGTGCTTTCTTGCTTGGTTATCAGTAACAATTTTTTATTTTCGTTTTCTTTCCTTACTGCAATTCTAACGAATTTGTTCCCTAGAGAGGATTTATTCGAACAATCTTTAATAAAAAATCCTTGTTCATATAGTCGTTCGCATAATTCTTGGCTTGTCAGGGAGTTGGTGATTTTGCATAATAAAAAGTTGGCATGAGACTTTACGGGGTTTATAAGGTCGATTTGGTTTAAGCTGGAGAATATTTTTTCTCTATCTTGAATTATGCACTCTATTGAAAGGTTGTAGTGATTATTATATTGTGGAAACAATTCTATAAACCGTTCTGCGAGTGAATTTATGTTCCAGATAGGTAAGTGTTTTTCTATTATTTCTTTTATTTGATCATTTTGAGTTAGGAGATAGCCTAAACGCAAACCAGGTATTCCAAACTCTTTACTTAGGCTTCTAATAATAATTAGATTCGGATATTTCTCAACCAGTTTTTGGCAAGAAAATATATTTCGGTCTCCAGCGAAATCGATAAATGATTCATCTATTAAAATTCCATCTAAATGAGTTAACTGCTCTAAGATCTTTTTAATATCTTTTTTTCTATTATAGTGCCTGTTGGATCATTCGGATCAAAACGTGCTAAAAAAGAATAGAATTCGCCGGATAGTGATAGGGGTACGTTAAACGTCTTACTCGTGGATTCCGCGTTGACATCACTTTCTGCCTCTATCATGTTGTCTAACCCGGTTTTTTAGTATAATTTTCTAAAAAAGGATATTTAAAGGCACCGTTTTTTCTGTTTACTGGTGGAAACTTGAGAATATAGAACCACCTGTGTACCAGCATTGGAAGATGGGATTCTTGGGTCTGCTTTTTGACCACCAGAAAGTCGATCTCGAAATGATTTAACTCGCGATAGATCATATTAACGATGATTTCCTAAGGTTCTAAAAGAAGGACTAAAAATTCCCGCCGCCCCATCGTCTCAATGTTTTGGAACAAACCCCTACTATATTTGCAGGAATGGTAATAGAAACATAATGCACCATGAAAATTATGTTGGGTTTGTCTTCTTAAAAAACCTCATGCTATTTCAAATGTATATATGTATCCAAGTTTTTGTATTTCTGAAATTCACACTCGCTAAATCAAACACTCGCTATCCTTAATAAAAGGAAAGGAAAAAGCGGAGTTAAGTTTCCTCTTCTTCTAGTTCTTTGCTCCATTCTCCTTCAATTAATATAGGAGTTTCTTTACCGTCACTTGTTAACGCTGTGAGGGTTAATTTTTGATTATATCCTGCAACGGCATCCCAATGATACAAAGTTGTCCTATCGGGCTCATAGCCAGATCCTAGTGCAAGATGTATAGTCCGGTCAGCCTTCTCAGCTTCTATCAGGTAATTACTGGGCAATTGTGCATGGGGATTCGTGCCAATACCTAACTCACCGATTCGATCGATATTGTCTTTGTACAATTGCAGAACTTCATTTGTTAGTGCCTGTTTTTCTTCTAAATGTGTAAGTCTTTGCGTGACCTTTTCTTTTTCATTTAAAAGTATATTTAGGATCTGTTGATTTCCTGTTATCTCCGTATAACGCCCATTTTCAATCTTTATAACGAGAGGTGACTCAAGAACGTAACTTCTATCGATAGATATCACTTCATCCGACACGAAAACGCCTGAAAGCGATTCTGGCGTAAAATAAACCTCTCCACCAGGAAAGTTGGCAAACATTCCTGGCCATATAGCTTCAGAGTCACTTTTCCTGATTTCTCGCCTACCAAGGGAAACTATCAGGCTTGTAGCAACTCCATCGGTTGGTTGTCCGGTCACTTCGAGTTTTTCTGCTTTTTCAAGAACTTCTTTGATGCGCTCGTTTCTCTTCCGCATTTTCTTGTAATCTACGCCACACACTCGTAAGAACGTTGAAATTGGCAAAATTTCCTGCAAGCCTAACCTTACCAAAGGCTCACGATCATCTTCACTTGACTGTGGATACCACTTAAGTTTTGATATTAATTGGAGAGCACTTGTCCATTTCGTCTTTAAGTTTGGTGTAGGATATCCAATAATTTCACCGAAAATATCCTTTCCAAAATATCCTTCTCCCTTGAAGATACAAATTGCCTGAGGTAAACGAGCTTTGTATCTCATACCGGATACAGCAGAGAAAATTTTATAACGTTTAAATGGTTCTTGAGGAACGTATTTTGAGAATTCTATCCCCCAAAATGCTTGAATTGTAGACCAAATTTTATCAGCAGGATCGTTTGGGTGCTCTTTTGTATTAAGTGTTAAAATGCTCGCGATCCGTCCCCGCTTATAAGAAACATCTTCCAGTTTATAGGCTTGGAGATACGCTTGAAGATAATCTTCTTTTGGTTTTTTGCGACGTTTCTCGGAAGGTATATTCGGAAGGATGATAAGTGTATCTCCTCCACGAGGAAGATTAAATCCACTTCTTATGATCTCAAAACATACTTCTTCTAAATCATCTTCTACATTTGATAGTGTAACCCACGAATCAGCTCCATCTATTTTTAGTATAATTTCTGGAGAACCTCGAACACTTTTAAAGGCGTCACTGTCGAAATCTAAAATGATCTGGGGAGCGCGAACCCAACTTTCCAAAGGATTCTCATTTTTTTCTTCAAAGTATGGATTTAATCTGTTCATAATAGTCCCAAATTTTTGCTCATATTCGTAATCGTATGAGCCACCTGCACGTACTTCAATATATTTATCTATAAGTTCCCAA
>Ga0180437_10006973_pt1 | contig 14889 bp, 9 predicted proteins | sample SS_ome_4_FD_132410 | JGI IMG/M metagenome (GOLD analysis project Ga0180437, IMG submission 132410) | Hypersaline lake sediment archaeal communities from the Salton Sea, California, USA - SS_3_D_1 metaG | ecosystem: Environmental > Aquatic > Non-marine Saline and Alkaline > Hypersaline > Sediment...
GGGTCGTAGCCGCTGGCTGATTCCCAATCTCCCCACTCATCGGTGCTGTCGGCGCGATATTGCTTTTGCCACTGTATGCAGTCAAGGGGCTTGCCGGAAGGACTGGCAGTGGCCGTGAACGTAATACTCTCGCCGCTGCACTCCTCGGTTGCGCTCTGGCCGACGGATGCGACCTCGACCGTAGTTACAATTATAGTGTCGCCGGCGTCGGAGCTGCCGCATTTGGCTTTGATCTCATAGTCACCGGGCTTGGTGAGGTTACTTAGCGTGGTGGTGGCACCGGTGTCTGAGCTCAAGTCGGCATCGGCCCCTGTGGGCTGACTTTCAATGGTCCAGTGAGGCTCGCCTGTGGGAAAGGACCCTGACGGATAAGGTTCAGCCCTGAGGACGACGCTGCCATCCACACACAGGTACAAAGGCCCTTCGTCCGAGTAGCCGTCCATGACCACTTTGTCAACCTTAACCACCCGGATGGTTCTGGTAGTCGTATCGGTGTGGTCCTCGCAGCCCGAACCGTCGCAGCAGCAGTCGTCATCGTCGTCGGTGACCCGCACCCTGCAGGTATAGCTTTCGGCGGTGGAGTAGGGATGGCTGGCTTTGCCGTCACCCGGGCTTTCGCTATGGTCGTAGCTGCCGTTATCGGTCCAGTCCCACTCAAACTTCCTGATGCCGTTTATCATGGTGACGCCGCCGCACGAGCTGCACGAGGAGCAGTCAGGGTCGGAGGAGCCGTTGGCATCAAATGTGACCGATGAGCCTACACACACGGTAGTGGCGCTGACAGTCATCGTTGCATCTGGGTCCTGACAGCAGGCGTAGGTATCCGCAAGCGGCCAGAATGCCGAGGCGAAAATCAGAATTTGAATTATTGTTCGGGTCTTCATTTGTTGTCTCCTTGGTCCTTAGTGATGGATTCGAGGAATTCAACGTGCTCCAAGAGGGCGGCGGCGCCCTTTGCGGGGGCAGAATCGGGGTAATTGGCAATTGCCTTTTGACAGGCGTCGCGCATTAGGACAATAGCGTCGGTTGTTGCCATACGGCCCTGCTCCTGCAATTTTCTGTAGCATCGGGCGATCCTAAACTGGGCGGTGTCGGCATGCCGCCAGTCGGGCCAATCCCGTACGACCTTCTCGTAGTACTCGATTGCCTTTTGGTACTCGTCCAGATGACGATAACAGTCTGCGGAAAAGTAATATGCGTCGCAGGTCTTATTCGAGGCAGGCAGTTGTATGATTTTGTCCCAGATGGCTATTGCCTTGGCGAAATTCTGGCGTGCCTCGGCTTGAGAGCCTCGGTTCTGACATACGGAAGCCTGCCTATGGTATTTCTCTCCCATCTGAAACAAGGCCTTGGTGAGACCCTCATTGTCGTTGAAGTCGGCGACGAGGTTCTCAATTTCGGCCTCGACAACTTCATCATCACCCCGGGCGATGTTTGCCTCGATGATTGCCTTTACTATGCCCATTTGGGAGTTTCGCGCATAATCGGCGTCAGGCCAGCGGGCGACAACCAGTTCGTAGAGCTGCCTTGCCTTTTCGTATTGTCCGACCTTGCGATAGTTGTCCGCAAGGTGGTCAAGCGCCTTGGCAATGCCCTGGTCCTGCGAATAATCAGCGATCAGCTTATCTATCGCCGCGGCGGCATTCGGATCATCACCAATGACTATATATGTCTTTGCGATTCCCATCTGGGCCCGTATGGCCTTGCTGTCGCGGGGGTGATTTTGCACAACCCATTGATAAAGCTCGCGGGCCTTACCGTAGTCTCTTACCTGATGATGGTACGTATACGCGACGTCGTGCACGGAGTCTCCCGCGTCTTCTCTGCCGCCGAACCTTGCAATCAATTCATCGGTAGCTGCCTGCGCATTAGGGTCGTCTCCGAGCTCGAGATACAACTTTGCGACGCTCGCCTGCGACTGCATCGCTTCCCTCGCATTAGGCCATGTTTCGACAACGCGTTTGTAAAGCGTTAACGCCTTGTCCTCTTGGTCGTACTCGTGGTACTCGTCTGCCACCTCGTCAACCTCATTGGCTATGCGCTCGTTTGCTGCGAATACTGCAATAAGTTTCTCAACCGCCGCATCAGCCGCCGACTCCTTTCCCAACCTGATATTTAGCTTCGCGATATTGACTTGCGACCCGACGGCATGTTCAGCTTGAGCCCAGTTGTCCACCACGTGCTGGTACACGGCCAAAGCCTTGTCATATTTTCGTGCTTCGCGATATGCATCGCCGACGTGGTCAACGGCTTTCGCTATCCCCCCATTCCCGGAATAACCGGCAATTAACTGCTGATAGCTTGCTTCCGCGTCCGCCAGCTTCTCTTGGCGAACATACAGGATAGTCAGCTTCTCCTGCGCGGCTAAACCCGCGTCAGTCCCCGGATTATCCGCCGCAACCTGGCGATAAATCGCCTCCGCCTGCTCATACTCGTGCTGCTGTGCGTACGCCTTGGCCTCGGCAAGCTGGGCTGAAACATCAGCTAAGCACCTGCCTGCCGGCAGCATAAAGACCAAAACTATCACAAAACCTGTTAGAAACCTTCGCTTAACCATGACAATACCTCCCAAATTAACACAAAATGACCGTTGTTTGATGTTTTAGACTGGTATCCGCTGCCCTCCCCCCAAGGACCAAAATAGGTATGGTTATCTTCATTTTGAGCCCTTTTCCCGCTCAAAAACCGCCGATTTTGGCTCACATACGAGCCCTTTCCACAGATAAAGCGAACCCACCCCGCCAAGTGTTGATATAAAATCTCAGATTTCTTGAAATTTCTTCAAAGCGCTTTTCCCTCCTCCACCCCGAACACCGGCCACCGCCAACTACCGGCCATTCCACCGGGGCGACCAAACAAATCGCTCCGCGCAAAAGGCGCCAATATCAAGGGGCAGTCGGCAGGCAGAGCACGGCAGGAGAAGTGCAGGAGTGGTTATCAAGGCAGGGCACGTTCAGGCGTTGTTGTCTTCGCCCCTGTATTCGGGGACAAGCTCTTTTACCTTTTCGACTATGCGGTCGTGGTCCTGGGTCCGGGCGATCTCCAGGAGGTCGTTGATGGTGGTGCGAAGCTTTTGACGATCCATCGGGATATTATTCCACACGACGATCTTGGGATGCCTTGTGGGCTGCATGTCCTCTCCGGCTATGGAGAGCTCTTCGAAGAGTTTCTCGCCTGGTCGCGGACCGGTGAAAATCATTTCTATTTCCTCGCCGGGCTTGAAACCGCTGAGTGTAATGAGCTCGCGTGCAAGGTCCATAATTCTAACGGGCTCTCCCATATCGAGGACAAAAATCTCCCCACCTTTACCCATAGTTGCGGCCTGGAGGACAAGCTGAACCGCCTCTGGTATGACCATAAAGTATCGCTTCATCTCGGGATGTGTCACGGTTACGGGTCCGCCTTCGGCAATCTGCTTTTTGAAGATGGGCACTACGGAGCCTTCTGAGCCGAGGACATTGCCGAACCTGACGGTGACAAAGCGTGTTTTGCTGGTTCGGTCCAGGTCCTGGATGTACATTTCGGCGATTCTCTTGGAGGAGCCCATAATGCTGGTGGGATTGACTGCCTTATCGGTGCTAATCATCACGAAATTGGCGCTGCCGTACTTTTCGGCGGCGTCGGCAATGACCTGCGTTCCGATGACATTGTTCTTAACGGCTTCTCCCGGGTTAATCTCCATCATCGGCACGTGCTTGTGGGCGGCGGCGTGGATGACGACCTCGGGCAGGTATTTTTGAAATATTTCCTCGACGCGTGTGCGGTCGGTGACATTGCAGATCAGGGCCTTTGTGGACAAATTTGGGTAGTGCCTCTGGAGTTCGCGCTCAATGTAGAACAGGGGATTCTCGGCCTGTTCGACAAGCAGGAGCAGCCTGGGGCCGAACTTGGCGACCTGCCTGCACATTTCCGAACCGATGGAGCCGCCTGCGCCGGTAACCAGTACGGTCTTGTCCCTGATAAAGGCCTCTATGAGATCAAGGTCGAGCTGCACAACCTCTCTGCCGAGCAAATCGTGTATATCGACGTCTCGAATCTGAGAAACCCGGAACTTTCCGGAGGCGATGTCGGTAACGGAGGGGACCGTTCGAAAGCGAATTTTGGTACCTTCGCAGACCTGAATGACGCGTCTGAGCTGGTGGTGACTGGCGGAAGGCATCGCGACGGCAATCTCGTCGATATTGTGCTGCCTGCATATTGTGGGCAGTTTTTCGACTGTTCCGAGTATGGGTATGCCGTGAATGTTGGTTCGCTGCTTTGCAGGGTCATCATCGATAAACCCGACCACGTCATACTGGGTTACGGGCATCCGGTGTATTTCGCGCAGGAGGGCCTCGCCGGCATTTCCGGCCCCGACTATGAGGAATCGTTTGAGTCGGCCCTGCTCGACGGTGCGAAACTCTTCGTGGTAGAGTCTGACAATCATGCGCAGTCCGGACAGAACCAGGACGGTCATAAAAAGGTCGGCGACAAACACGCCCTGGCCGACGTTGGTTATGTTTTCGATCTTCTGACGGACCTGGCTGGGGGCAAGGACGAGTGCGGTCCAGAGTAAGACAATGATCAAAGTGCTCACAAGCGAAGCTCGCAGGATTCCCATAAGGTCGGATATGCCGACGTATCGCCACCAGCCGCGATATTGCCCGAAAAGCCCAAAGACCACAAGCTTGATGATTACGAAGAAAAACAGCATAAGCGGATACTTATCCACAAGCCAGTCCCGCCTGAACTGCATGTTATATGCGACAAGGAATGAAAGCAGCAGTGACGCAGCGAAGGCAAACAGGTGAGCGAGTATAACCAGGGGTCTTCGAAGTCTTAGCAGGGCCGTGGGAGGCCTAAGTTGTTCGGGTTGAAATGGAATATCCTTTTCCGACCTTGTATCTGTATTGGAATCAGGCATATTCTTTCAGCGTTATAGACATCGGTTTTGGCGGACTTTTACTTACCCGCGTAATTATAGCGATGTGCACGACCAAGTCAACAAGCCCGGCCGGAGCGGCACGTCTGTGGGGTGGTGTTAATTTTTGGGCCGGACAGCTTACTCCGTAGAATCCGCAGAGTCCGGCTCTTCGAGTGAATCCTCAGGTTCGTACTGTGCAAAGGAGCCTTCACCCTGAGCCTCTCCGGGAGGTCTATAGATGTCTTCCAGAGGGGTGTTGTAAACTTTCTTGCGTATGAGTGCATAGATTATGGTATTAGCCGAGAAATAGAAGCTCATGACGAAGGCCACCATCAGACCGATTACAGCGAGCACAAACAGGGTTATCAGATGAGCTGCGATCGATTCGGCCCAGTTTGCCGGCGCGGCGGCGGTCGGCTGCAGCAAGGCGCCGAACGCCGGCCCGGCCCACAATCGCGACAATTTGTCTGTGTACATGCCCACATCGAGCAGTACATAAGTGGAAAACAATAGCAGAAAGGCAAAAACGCGAACGAACAGGTAGCAGATTGCCCCATACACGGCTGCGATTCCGGAGTAAAACAGCATTCGCCAGGGCCTTGAATAAACGTAAGTGAAAGCACGGCTCATCGCATCGAAGCAGTCGGAGCCGTCGTATGCGACGGCGGGGAACATCAGGTTGAAACCCGCCACGGCCCCAATTAACAGAAGGGTAATGATGGCTCCGACGACAAGGGCCAGAGGCGTGAAGAGACCTGCGAGCAGTTCCCCGGCCCGCGGCACATTCCCGACGAGCCCAAGCAGCGCAATAAAGATGCCTGCGCCAGCAATCATAGCAACAGGGACCAAGGGAGCAGCGAAGAAGCTGAGGAATCTTCTCGCGGCAAAGTGCAGCGGTTCAGGCATGCCGGGTTTCTCCCCCTGAGCCAGCTGCAGGGCGGCGATTCGGCAGATGGCGCCGCCGGCCACTGACAAGACGGCGAGTTTTATCACGAAAAACAGAGCGCAGTAGCGCGGATGGTGTGTGAACGCCCAACAGAGTGCCTTGGCACAGTCGCGGACACTTTCTGCCACGCCCACGAGGTTGAATGCAAAGAGGGATTCGAGAGCGTTGTGAAATTTTTGTCGATTGAAGTGCCACATGGTGTGAAAGACGCCACTGCGGCCGCCGGCAGCCTCATTCTTTTTGAGGAACTGGTCATATTGCTGTGGGGCATCAATGTAGGCCTGCAGCTCGGTTGTTCCGTCGGCGCCGGTGACGACGGGCTTGCTGAAATCCATAACCCAGCCTGCGATGCTGATGGCAATCAGCGCCGCCAAAGCAATTATGAGTTTGCTGGGCTGCCTGGCGAAACGGAAGGTGAGGAATAATTTTGGAAAGAGCAGGTCCTGCGTGAGGTTCTCGAAGGCTGCGTGAGACTGTTTTTCGTTTTCCATATTGCACCCTTTCAAAAAGGTTGCATTTTGTGTGCATCCGTAAACAGCAGCTGCTCGCTTATAATAGTCAATTATCGGCCGGTCTCAATAGATTTTGCAACTTTTTTGCGGGTTTTCCCTCACGGCCTTTTTGGGGAGGAATCCGGCAGGACAGGGGCCGAGTGATTTGGGTGGTCCCTTTCCGACGTGGAAGGTATCACGTATTCGCCGTCCAGCCAGGCGCCGAGGTCAATTAGTTTGCAGCGCCGCGAGCAGAAAGGGAAAAGCCTTTCTTGTCCGACTTCATCGCGCTCGGACTCAACAGTTCTGCCGCAAATTGGACACGTGGGCTTCATTTATTGTCAGCCACGACCTTCAAAAGGATTGGAAGAAAGGCTTTTTCGAACCGAAACGGTGGGCATAAGGCTTTCCGAAAGACTGAAGCTGGTTTGCCTGACGGGATCGTCTTTACATTGCCGCACTGTCAACCTGCCGATCTAATGGAGGAAGTTTTGGTCGGCGTATTAACTGTCGGACTCTATTTCTTCCTGTTCCTCCAGTGCCCATCTCTGTCCCTCCACGACACTGCCTTGCTCCAGCATTCTGGCATACTGAACACAGTATCGGGCCCAGGGCTGTGCCCGCAGTCTGGCCTTGGGTATGGGTTTACCCGTGCCTTCGCATATTCCGTAGACTCCCTGCTCGATTCGCTGCAAGGCATCGTCAATTTCTCTGAGCAACTTCCTTTCGCTGTCCATCAAACCGAGTGCAAATTCCTGCTCGAAATTGTCGGTACCAAGGTCAGCCATGTGAATGGGCATACTTGAGAGGTCGCCGCTTGCGTCGAGCCTGGGCCTTTTTAGCGCCTCATCTTCCATTTCGCTGACATTACCGACAATTTCCCTGCGCTTCTGCAAGAGCATTTGCCGGAAGCGCTCGATCTCGGCGGGCGTGAGCCGCTCTTTCTTTGTTTTGGCTGAGGCCTTTTTCCTGGTGGAAGTCTTTTTACGTTTCTGGGCCACTTTGTAATTACCCTTCTTAGACAGGAAGTCTTGGGTCCCAAATGTTTAATCTACCATTGTAACATACCACACCGACTATGTACAGTATTTTCGGCGTCCAAGCTGAAAAAGTGAAGGAGACACTATAATCATCGCCACTGGATTATTCAAGTCAATTCTTTACGTAGCCATAAGCTTTTTACCAACAAAGACTTATGCTCTGAGGCGGTTGGCTCAATATCCCGCCGGGTTCATGTTGGCGCCGCCAATTTCTCGTGCTGCTGCGCGTTTGCCCAGCGGAAAAAAGAACGTATGCTGTCCAACGTCAAGGGCGACCGTCTTGACGCCGAATACTTCTTCAATGTTCCGGCATGAGAGGATTGCCTGCGTCCGGCCGGTATAGTAAGCGTTGTCGCCAGCAAGCAGAAGCGTTTGGTCGCAATACTGTGCGGCAAGGTTGATGTCGTGTGTGACGGTTACAATCGTCTTATCTTTTTCCTGCTGCATATTTTTGAGCAAGTCGTATACGGCGATTTGATGCCTGAAGTCGAGAAAGCTCGTGGGCTCATCCAGCAGCAGAATCGGTGTGTCCTGAGCGAGGGCCCTGGCAATAAAGACGCGCTGGCGTTCGCCGCCGCTGAGCTCGCGGAGTGTACGGCGGGCAAACTTGGCGGTGTCTGTGACTTCCAGAGCGTCGGCAATAATCCTCATATCGGCCTGGGTCTCAAAGGAGAGTATGTTGGAATAGGGCGTTCTTGCCATTGCCACGACCTCTGCGACCGTAAAGTCGAAAACGGGGACGAATTCCTGTCGGACAAGGGCGATCTTCTGTGCCAGGCGCTTTACCGAATAACTATTTACATTTGCCGCGTCGATGGTCACCGATCCGGCCTTTGGTTTTAGCAGTCCGCACAACAGACTCAGCAGCGTTGTCTTGCCGGCGCCATTTGGCCCGGCTATGGCGAGAAAGACGCCGCCTGGCACTGCAAATGTGAGATTTTGCAGGATTGGCTGGCGTGTATAAGAAAAGCTCAAGTTTTCAACTTGTATTATGTTCATTTGAGCAAAGCGACCTTCCTCGTGTATTTTGCCAAGAGTATCAGGAAGAAGGGGCCGCCGGCGATGGCGGTTATGACCCCCGCCGGGAGCTGGGCGGGGGCGACAATTATCCGTGCTATGGTATCGGCGAGGACAAGGAATGCGGCTCCGATTAGCGCGCTGAGAGGCAGGAGCTGGCGGTGGTCGGGTCCGACCACAAGCCTTACGGCGTGTGGCACGATGAGGCCGACGAAGCCGATGAGGCCGCTGAGGCTGACTGCGACGGCGGTTATGAAAGCCGCAAAGCCGAACGCGACCAACCTCGTTACGGAAGTGTTTACACCGAGTGCCTGCGCTTCTTCTTCGCCGAAGGTAAGGGCATTCAATCTGCGGGATATGGTAAACAGGGCGGCTATCCCGCCGAGGATGCAGACAGCGCTTACGCGTAGCACCATCGGGTCCTTTTCGGTGATATTGCCCATAAGCCAGTGCACTGTAGTGCGTAACTGGTCACTTCGGGCGACGGATGTCAAAAACATAATCAATGCGGAGAAGAAGGCGTTCACGACGACGCCTGCCAGGAGCAGACTTGTCACCTGGCCTCTTGAGGCGACGTGCCCAATGAACCAGACCAGCCAGACGGTGAACAGGGCCCCACCGAAGGCGAAGACTGAGATTGTCGAGCCGCCCCAGAGCCGGCCGCCCATGCCTGAGAGTACCGCTACAATTGCGCCGAGGCCCGCGCCGCTGGAGATTCCGAGGATATAAGGGTCTGCAAGGGGATTGCGCAATATGGCCTGGAGCACTACGCCTGAGCAGGCCAAAGCCGCACCCACTATTGCAGCGAGGACGACTCTTCTGAAGCGTATAAGCAGGATTTCGTAGTCAATGTTTTGTCCGGGCGGCCGGTCGCCTCGACTAAGTGCCTTTGCCAGTGAAATCTTCTGCGTTCCGACCAGCGAGCACGCCGCCATCACAACCAGCAGCAGCAACAGGCAGGTAACGACTTTCAGGATCAACTTTTTGGGCGTCAGAAATTCCACGAGTGAGCGGCTAAGCGACCTTAAATAAGTTTTGGGGCGATAACCTGACCAGGGTTTCGCCTGAAGCCTCTACTATTCCTGGATTCCCGCTTTCGCGGGAATGACGGGGGCCTGTGATTATCTCTAAGTTCTGTAACAGCAGCCTGGACTTTTTAAGTCTCATCTTTTCTTAGCGGCCACCATGTTTCTGCGGATGGAGGCAGCGAGCGAGGTCTTCTATACCTTTCGGCAACCTTGGTCCCAGTCTCAGGATGGTATCGGAGTCAACAACGTAAACGCGTCCGTTTTTCACGGCGGGCAAAGCGGGCCATTGTTTCCAAAACAGCTCTGCCGCTTCCTGCTGAGCGCCGAGGTCATCTGCTGCCATGGCGGATTGTACTATCACCTGCGGCGCACAGGCAAGCATCTCTTCGGCGGCTATTTGCGGATACTGTTGGACGGTCGGCGCGATGGCATTGAGGCCGCCTGCGAATTCGAGCAGTTCGCTGACGAAAGTATTTGTGCCGGCGACGCGCAGCGGCTCGGTCTGGACGACCCACAAGACTTTGACCTTGTCGGCCGAGCCAAACCGGGATTTGAGACTTTCCATCTGCTCTTTTATGCGGCCTGTTAACTGGTGGGCCTGGTGCTCACAGCCGGCAGCGGCTCCGATTCCATCAATCGCAGCGAAAAGGTCCTGAATGGTCTTAATCTTCAGGGTTAGAACACGATAGCCCAGACGCTTCAAGGTCTCTGCCACGGCCCTTTGCTGCTCGAAGTCGAGGGCAATGACCAAATCCGGCCGGGCGGCTATTATCGCTTCGGCGTCCGGCTGCCAGAATGTGCCGAGCTGTTGCCTGCCGGCCGCCTCGGGTGGATAGTCGCTGTCACTGGAAACCGCGACGACCTGCTCTGCCAGTCCCAATTCAAAAAGAATCTCGGTAAGGTTGGGGGCCAGAGAGACAATCCTTGCGGGTTTTGCAGCCGAGTCGGTCGGGCCGGCCTCAGGGGTATATTGGTTGATGTCGGCGCGGAGGTAACTTATGACGGCCAGCGCCGTCACGGACAGCAAGGCAATTGCCAGCAGAAGCCAGAGCTTGGTCATAGTCACGTTCGCCTGAATTGTTTTTCCAGCTCTTTGAGTGAGAGCTTTATGGTTGTGGGTCTGCCGTGTGGACAGTGTCCGGCCGAGTCGAATGTCTGCCTTTCGGCGAGGAGCTGCTCTATTTCCGCGTCGCTCAGCTTTTGGCCCGCTTTGACGGCGGCCCTGCACGCGGCCATACTCAACAGCTCCTCCAGCAGGGTCTCGGCATCAAGTGCCGGGCCTTTTTCGCTGAGCAAATCGAGCATATCCCGAACAAAATCGAGCGGCGCGGCCTTCGACAGAATGATTGGAAAGGCCTGTATAGCCATTGTCCTCGGGCCAAACGGCGAGAGCTCTATTCCCAGCCTTTCGATAAGGTCTGAGTTGGTCTCTATTGCAGCAGTCTGAGCGTCGGTCAGCTCGAAACTCTCGGGAATCAACAGTCTCTGCGATTCGAGTTTGCCTTCGGCTATTCGGCGGCAAAGACTTTCATAAAGTATGCGCTCGTGCAGTGCGTGCTGGTCGATGATGACGAAGCCGTCGTCGGTTTGTGCAACTATGAATGCATGGTGAATTTGGATGAACTTCCCGGGCGCGGCGGTTGAGTCATACTGGGGAGGCTGAACGGCCGGGGGGCGGGGCCGCTGGTCGCGGCCGGCGGCGGCTTCAAACTTGTGGGCGGTCGGGCCGGGTCTGTGCTTTTTCAGGAATTCGGCCATCGCCTCGGTGATTTTCTCCCTTCGCAGTCCGGCGGCCGAATCGCTGCTGCTCTGCGCAGACGCAGCGGCCGGCGGCGCGAGCCTGGCGGGGGTCTCAAGATTTGTGGCCAGGAGTCTTTCTCGCAGACAGGCAAGGATTTGCGAATGGACCAGGTTTGAATTGCAGAAACGAACTTCAATCTTCGTGGGATGGACGTTTACGTCCACGTCCTCGCAAGGCATCCGCACAAAAAGGAAGATGACGGGGAATCTGTCCGGCTGCAGGGTGCCGCGATAGGCCTCCCTGACGGCGTGAGAAATGAACTTGTCGCGTATGAAGCGGCCGTTTACGAAAACATACTGAAAGTTTTTGTTGGTCCTTGCGATATCGGGCCGGCCCATCAGGGCAAAGACGTGCAGGCCCTTTTCTGTGCTTTCCGTTTCTATGAGGTTTTCCGCAATTTCGCTGGAAAACAGGTGGGCTATGCGCTGCCGCAGGCCCTGGCCCGCCGGCAGCCGATAAAGCTCTCTGCTGTTGTGCGTAAGCGTCAGGTCCAGGTCGCTCTTTGCCATCGCCACGCGCGAAAAGTGCTCGGAAATGTGTCCCATCTCGGTGTTGGCCGTCTTGAGGAACTTGCGGCGGACGGGCAGTTTATAGAAAAGGTCTCTGACCTGGATGGTCGTGCCATAATCGGTGCTGCACGGGGCGACACCGCCTTTGCTGCCGCAGTCGATTTCAAGGCAGTTGCCGGCGGTCGAATCTTTTGTCCGGCTGACGGCCCTTATCTGGGCCACCGAAGCGATACTGGGCAAAGCCTCGCCTCTAAAGCCGAGGGTACTTATGTTGCGAAGGTCCGAGCTGGTCCTTATTTTGCTGGTGGCGTGGGGCTCAAAGGCGTTCGCGAGGTCTTCTGCGTCCATTCCACAGCCGTCGTCGGTGACAGCGATCAGTTTTCGTCCGCCGTCTTCGACGGCCACGGTTATTCTTGTTGCCCCTGCGTCGATACTATTTTCCATCAGCTCCTTGACCACGCTGGCAGGCCTTTCGATGACCTCACCGGCCGCAATCATATTCACCATATTCCGGTCAAGGACGATTATTTGCCCCATCGTGTTTGCCCTGCTCCGTCGGACACTGCCGGCCCATGGGTTGCTGTTGGAGCCGGTTCAAATGCACAAATATCAGTTGGTTACGGATTCTTAATTATTAAGCAGGCTTCTGCCCGTCATTTCCTCAGGTTGGGGCAGTTCCATCATTTCCAACAACGTAGGCGCTACGTCGGCCAACCTTCCGTCCTGTCTCAGTATTTTGCCTTTGTACCGCTCATCGAAAACAATAAGAGGCACGTCGCCGACGGTGTGCGCGGTGTGGGGCTGGTTCTGCTCAAAGTCCCACATTTTCTCGAAGTTTCCGTGGTCGGCGGTTATGAGTGCCCTGCCGCCCATGCTCTTAACCTTGTCGAGAATCCTGCCGACGCATCCATCTACGGTTTCGGCCGCCTTGACGGCGGCAGAAAGGATGCCCGTATGGCCCACCATATCGGGATTGGCAAAGTTTATCACCATGACGTCGTACTTATTCGAGTCCAGTCTTTGCAGGACGGTTTCGCAAACCTCGTAAGCGCTCATTTCGGGCTTGAGGTCATAAGTCCGCACGCGGGGCGACGGGACGATTTGTCTGTCCTCACCGGCAAAGGGCTTTTCAGTATAGTCGTTGAAGAAGAAGGTGACGTGGGCGTATTTCTCGGTCTCGGCGCAGCGGAACTGTCTGAGTGCGAGGGAAGCCCAATAGGCGCCGAGGACATTTTTCATTTTCGGTGGCTTGGGAAAGGCGACCGGCGCCGGTATTGTCGCATCGTACTCGGTCATACAGACGTAATATATATCGAGCCTGACAGGTCGCACGAATTCCTTAAAGTCTGGTTCGACAAAGGCCCTGGTGATTTCTCGCGGGCGGTCGCCGCGGAAGTTGAAGAACACGACGCCGTCACCGCTGCGAACCGTCCCTATCGGCTGGTTTTCTGCGTCCACAATACAGGTGGGTTCAATAAACTCGTCGGTCACCTGCCTTTCGTAGCTTGCAGCGACTGCCTCCGATGCGGCAGCCGCTTTGAGACCTTTGCCTGCGGTGATGCATTCATAAGCTTTTTGGACGCGGTCCCATCGGCTGTCACGGTCCATTGCGTAGAACCTGCCCATGACGGAGGCTATTTTGCCGGCGCCTATTTCGTGGGCCTTTTTCTCGATATCTTTTATGTATCCGGCACCGCTGTCCGGCGGGGAATCTCGACCGTCCATGAAGGCATGTATGAACACCTGCGGTATGTTGTTTTGCTTTGCCAGCTCGAGCAGGCCGTACAGGTGATGCAGCAGGGAGTGAACACCGATATCGCTGCAGAGGCCCATCAGGTGAATCCTGCCGTTGTTATTCCTTACAAAGTCGATTACTTTTTGAAACTCGGGATTTTCAAAGAAGGAACCGTGTTTGATGGCGTTGCTGATTCGGACGGACTCCTGGGGGACAATTCTTCCGGCGCCCATATTCTGATGTCCCACCTCGCTGTTGCCCATAGTTCCGTCTGGCAGGCCGACATCGGCGCCGCTGGTATGGATAAGGCAATTCGGATACTCGGACATCAGTGCGTCGTCCACCGGCGTGTTGGCGCACCTGACCGCATTATACTGATCTTCGGCGGGATTTGGGTTATAGCCCCAGCCGTCTCGGATGATTAGCACGAATGGCTTATTCTGCAAGTCCGGCCTTTTTTTTGCCATATATACCTCTACACTAACTTTTCTTCGGTTGTTCGTCGCCATCGGCGACGCCGTGCCGACGGGCGATATGGTATGAAAGGCTCGTCAATATGTCAAAAGTTTAGTGTGTCGGGCGGGGCCGAAGGGCCGTGCTCTGCTAAAAGTCTTTGACAATAGTGCCGATAACAGATAGTATGAGAGTTGTGCTGCCAAGTGCGAGACGGGTTTGGTCTTCAACAGAGGTTCAGAATCGCGGATTCGTGAATGCGACAACAAGGAAAAAGCTTATGACAAACGGCATTATGACAAAAAACGGCAGAGACAATGCAGGATTCGGGCTTTTTCTGCTGTGGGGATTTTTGGTTTTGGCCGGGATTCTGACGGCCGGCGGGGGCTGCTCTGGGAAGCAGGAGGCGCTTGAGCTGTACATCGATGGGGTTATGCTAAGGCAACTGGACCAGAATCAGCTTGCAGCCGAGAAGCTCAACTCCGTGGTCGAGATAGACAACAAGTTCTGGCTGGCCTATTCGCTGTTGGGAGAGGTCTATGATGAATTGAGAGATTATGAGGCAAGTGCCGCCGCCTATGAGAGGGCAACCGCACTGAATCCGACCTCGTTTAAGGACTATTTCAACCTCGGGCGCGTGTACCGGATAATGAAGAAATTCAGTCTGGCCGTCAAGGCGTACGTGAAAGCCTGTGAGTTAAATCCTCAGCATTTCGAGGCCCATCTTTATACCGCACAAACATATTACCAGATGCGAGACTACGAAGGAGCGCTGGCCTACGGCAGGCGGGCAGAAGAGCTTGATCCAAATGTCGGTGAGGTCCAGAAGCTGCTCGGCAACATCTACGATTCGCGGGGGGACTATGAGCAGGCAATCCGTTCGTACAAGAGGTCGCTGGAAATAGATGGCAATGACGTTGCGGTTATGACGGCCCTGGCAACTGCCTATCTGCAGAGCGAGCGGTA